>Ga0075312_1000052_pt1 | contig 15643 bp, 18 predicted proteins | sample MayberryNE_Catta_5_FD_120047 | JGI IMG/M metagenome (GOLD analysis project Ga0075312, IMG submission 120047) | Natural and restored wetland microbial communities from the San Francisco Bay, California, USA, that impact long-term carbon... | ecosystem: Environmental > Terrestrial > Soil >... | reverse complement strand
CGACGATCACGAATCCTTCGTTGTGAATTTGCCGGCGATACTGCCGGGCGATTTCCAAATGCGCCATGCCACCGCCGTCGGAGAGAAAAAGGAACACATATTTTGGAGTTACCGGATCGGATCCGGGTTGACTCCGGGTGGTCGAAGTCGTTAACGATAAAACGATGACAACCGTCAAGATCCTGACGTGCAGTCGCAGCAGTTTTTGCATCTCAGCCTCGTGCCGATGATTCGGTAATACGCAGGTACTCGAGCCAGATCGACAGCGCCGTATAGTAGGCTGGAAAAATCAGAGAGGCAACCACGAGTGCGAGCGGCGGGTCGGGGAGACGATAAATGGCGTAGAAAATAACGGCTGCCCAGAGCCCGCCTAGAGCATTGGTCTGGAGCCGAAAACGCGGGCTGCGGCTTGGATAAATGAATTTAATTGGTGCAAAGACCAGCGCGGACAGGGCAATCACCAGAAATGCATTCACCCATAATGGGAATTGAAGCACGAACATATAAAAGACCACAACATTCCAGTACGATGGAAAACCGAGGAAGAAGTGATCCGCAGTCTTGGCGCTTTTGTGGCAGAAACCGTAGGCACTGGCGAGCAGCGGCAGCATCGCCAGTCCCAGGGCGTCGTCCGGCGGCAGAATGTTGGCGCGGAACAGGAACAAGCAGGGTACGATGACGTAATTGAAGTAGTCGACAATAGAGTCGAGCATCTCGCCATCGAACCAGGGAATGAGGTCCTTAACCCGTGCCGCGCGCGCGAGGGTGCCGTCGGTCGCGTCGAGCCCGACGGCTAGGGCCATCAGGAAAAACGCGGCGCGAAAATCCCCCTGTTCGATACTGAGAACGGCGATAAAGGCGACGACGACCCCGAGGGCGGTATAGAGATGGACGAGCCAGGCTAGAATCAGATTCCAGCGCATCCGGCCAACTTAAGTGGCGGAAGCGGCGAAACTCGGTCTCGCTTTGAGGCGGGCGATCCAGGCGACGGTGTTCTTAAATTTGGTTGGGTCTACCGCGATACCGAAACGATCGAGGAGATCGAGATTTGCCATAAAGGCGATATCCGCCAGGCTAAACGAACCGGCTAGATAGTCCTTGCCTTCTAGCTCATTCTCAATTCTGCCGAAACACGCGGCGATTTGCGTCGTGGCGTTATCGACACGCTGGGCGTCGCGCTCCGCCTCTGGTTTGCGCATTTCGTACATGATGTGCACGCAATAAGGATTGAAGTGAGTGTCTCGAAAATCCTCCAACAGCCGCGCCCGGGCGCGGCCTTCAGAGTCGGCCGGCATCAGGGAGGGGTAGGGATACTCATCTTCCAAGTATTCATTGATCACCGTCGAGTCGTAGATGACGAATCCTTCATCATCGAGTGCAGGAACCTGACCGAAAGGATGAATCTTTAGATATTCGGGGTTCTTTTGTTCTCTTTTGGTAAGGTCAACGTTAATCCGCTCAAACTCCAACCCTTTCTCCAGAAGTGCAATTCGAACTTTGCGCGAGTTAGTAGATGGCGGAAACGTATAAAGCTTGATCATCGACAGCGGCCTCCTTATCCTTCACCACTTTTCGCATACTAGCATAACACCGTATTGACCTGCGAGCATTTTTTCTCACTCCATAGCCTCTGTTGGTGTGAAAATGGTAAGCAGCCCGTGCACTAGCCTCGGCCCAACGTTGCTCCACGAGCGCGTAGCCTGGCTTTCACGGTCACCGGATTGCCGGCTCGCAGCACCACAATCGGCACCTCGTCGCCCGGTTTTTGAGCTTGCAGCGCGGCTGTAAGATCTTCAATGTTTTGAATTTTCTTATCAGCCAGCTGAACAATGACATCGCCGGAGCGCAATCCCGCGAGGGCAGCCGGGCTGCCCTCGGAAACCCCGGCAATCTCGACTCCAACAGTGGAGACGCCGTAGGCCGGAATGCTGCCGAGATAAGTAATTAACCCGGCCCCATCGACCCTTGTCTCACCCGGCTGGCGCGATGGCAGGCTCACGAAACTAATCGGCGTTTTGGCATTGGCAATTGGCAAGACGGTCGCCATGACGAGATCGCTGACTCGCGCCATGCCACCGATATGCAATTTTTCCCAGGTATCAGTCGGCCGGTGATAGTCCTCATGAATGCCGGTGAAAAAATGGAGCACTGGAACCTTTTTATTATAGAACGCCAGGTGATCGCTGCGTCCGACGTCGTCGGACTCAGTCACCTCAAGGCCAAGCTCGCGTGCCCCCGCGGTCACAATTTCACTTAAGTTTTGCCCCGAACGGGTGCCGAAGATGGTCAACCGGTTGTTGCGCAAGCGGCCGACCATGTCCAAATTGATCATGGTTTTCGTCGTGGCGATCGAATTTGCGACATCGACAAAATGACGCGATCCATACAGGCCGAGCTCTTCGGCCGAAAAGGCGGCAAAGACGATCGTGCGCGCGGGTTTTCCGGGCAGCTGAGCGAAACGACGCGCCACGTCGAGCAGCACGGCAGTACCCGATGCGTTATCGTCCGCGCCGGGGTGGATGGTTCCCGCGGCGCGACTGTCACGGGCGCCGTAGTGGCCCAATCCAAGGTGGTCATAGTGTGCGCCGATGACGATGTTTTCGTCGCGCAAGGACGGATCGCTGCCGGTGAGAACGGAAACGACATTATCGGCGCGCCTGCGAAATTCCGCCAGATTCACGTCTATGGCCGTGGTTAAGCCCGGCAACAACATCGATGCCGGCTTTTCGGTACGGTCGATTCTTTCCTTCAGCGCCGCGAGCGAGATGCCGCGAGCCGCGAGCCGTTTTTCGACGATCTCGCGCCTTACTTGCACCGCAACCAAGCTCCTGCCGCCGCGCCACAAGCTGCTGCTGGTCGACAGCAATTCCGTTTTTTCACCACCCGCCTGATTGAGATCGACCAGAATCATACCGACTGCGCCGTGGTCGCGGGCATTATTCGCTTTGGTTCGAAGCGCCGAGTAGATCGAGTACTCGGGAAATTTTTTAAACGGGCTGCCGGCGTCCTTGGGCGCCGGTTCGTAGCGCAGTACCAGCACCACTTTCCCTTTGACGTCGATGCCTTCATAGTCATCGTAACCGTAGTTCTTGGCGGTGATCCCGTAGCCTGAGAAAGCCAGCTCTGCCGCGATGTTGTCGGATGCCGAAAGACCGAGCGGCACCCAGTCTTGATTTAGCGCCAGAGGCTCTTCGCTTCCAAGACGCAGGCGGGTCGGTTCTTGCACCGTGACGCCGACCGCAACGTCGAAGCTTTGAAAATAGCCACCGTTCTCCCCGCCCGGCCTCAGACCATACTTCGCAAACTCGGCTGCGATATAATCACGTGCGAGATCGATTCCAGACGTCCCGACGCCTCTGCCGGTAAGCTTCTCCGAGGCCAAATATTTCGCGTGCTTCGCGAGATCATGTGCAATGGTCGGGGTTGAGACCTGAGGCGCCGGCTCCAGGGTCCAGCCGGTTAACGCCGCCGCGATCGTCCCGGCGAGCGCTAGGCCGACGAGCGCCGTCCGCAGATACAATGGCATGCGTGATTTTGTTGTCATCTGACGAACTTACTCTAGCATGTTTGCGCGGGCTGATTGAAGGTAGCGCCGTCACGCGCGCGCGTCCAATGTGAGGCTTATGCTGAGCTTTTGCGGCGTTCGTTTGCAGGTGCTATAAATGCGACGGATGTTGATCTTACAAATGGAGAGCAAAGATGGCTAATTCCGTGGTTGTCTATACTCAGCCGGGTTGAGGCCCGTGCCACAAAGAGGTGGAGTTTCTATCTCAAAAGGGCGTCGCCTTCGTCGAAAAAAATGTCCGCGCCGACAAGGCGGCATTGCAAGAGTTGCTCGATCTCGGCTTCCAGTCGACGCCGGTAACCATCATCGACGGCGAATCGGTGGTGGGCTTCGACCAAGACAAGATCGTCAAGCTCTTGGGATTGTGAGATGCAGTAGAAGGCATACGGGCTTTGCAGGGGCATGGCCCGTTGCCGTCAATTTCCACTGCCCGGCGACCCCGAAGCTGCCGGCCCGCTGTAGCCGATAAGTTTGGTCGCCACATCACCGGCTCGAGAGAATTGACGCGAATCTTCGAGAACCGCACACTTCTGCCGCAAGTCTCTGAGCAAATCCTTCCTACTCCCACTCGGAAGTCACATAGGCGATGAAGTTAGCGAGGGTTGCGTCCGATCATCGAGGAGACTTTGACGATCGAGCCGCTCTTTGCTTCGTTCAAACCAAGAAACCGGACTTGAGGCGGCCCTCGTGAGGCGATACAAGATCCAGGACGAGGGAGGATCGGCCGATGGACGTATTGAGCATTACTGGTTATTTACGCAGGACCCCGCATGTCGTGGCGGAGCACAAGGGTTTTTTCGCCAGGGAAAATCTCGAAGTGAGATTTCACGAAACCACCTACGCGCCGGATCACAATCGCGGCATGGCGGAGGGGCGCTGGGATTTTACCTTGAGCAGCGCGGATACGATGATCGCCCGGACGACGACCGACGGCGTCGACTACATGCTATTCATGCAGGCCGAGGAGGGTTTGAGCGCCTATCTGGTCGGCCAGCCCGGAATCGATGCGGTTGAACAATTGCGCGGTAAATTATTGGCCGGCGATCCCGGTGATTCCAATCTCGATCTTATCCGCAAAAAGATTCTGCGCACCCATGGCATGGAGGACAGCGAGTATAATATCGAAATCATCGGCAGCTCGCCGGTGCGTTTGCAGGCGTTTCTCGAGCGCCGCGTCGCCGCGGCGATGCTGACGCCGCCGGCTTCGGATAAGGCGCTGGCTGCCGGCGGAGTGCTGCTCGCGAATTCGGAAGATTACGTGCCTGGTTGGCCGCTCACTTGCGGTTGGACTTTGCGCCGCTGGCTGCTCGATCATCGCGAGCTGGTTGTCCGTTTCATCCGCGCGTGGGCCGCGGCCACCGATTGGCTGCTTCTGCCTGGAAACCGGGAAGAAACTGTCGCGCTGATGATGGACAAGGAAAAGCTCACGCGCAACGCGGCTGAGGACGCATACCGCAAAGTCGTGCCAAAGGCGAGGATTAACCCGGAGGCATTAACCAGGGTGATCGCTCTCCGTAAAGAGATGGGCGTCTATCAGCCGCCCTTCGACCCGCCCGAGCGATTTTATGACGCGAGTTATTGGTCCGAGGCAACCGGACTGCCGGCACACTAGCTCACTGGCTTATGAGCGAGCGCAGCAGCATATTGACGAGGCTCAGGACAATAGCGCCGAAAAATGCCGAGAAAAAATTCGCAACGTGGAAGCCCGGAACCATGGCTGCGGCTAGCTGCAGCATGAAGGCATTGATGATTAGCCAGAAAAGCCCAAGAGTGAGCAGAGTCAGGGGCAAGGTGAGGATCTTGACCACGAGCCCGAGCGTCGCATTGATAAGGCCGATTGCGATGGGCGCGACGAGCGCGCTGCCCAATCCTTCGACTTGAATGCCCGGAAAGAGGAAAGCAACGATCAGCAAACTGCCCGCGCTGATGAACCAATGAATCAGCAGATCGCCCATAAATACCTAAGCTAGCAAAGTGTCCCTGGTGAGACAATCGCCTCGCGCGAGTCTTGCGCAGGAATTTGCAGAATGTAAGTATTGGACTAGTTCCACCTCTCATGAAAAAGGAGGACGCCATGTCGAAGCAGGAATTAGAGCAAGTCGCTCGCGGGCTGGTGGCCCAAGGCAAGGGAATACTCGCCGCCGACGAAAGCATGGGCACGATTAAACGACGGTTCGATAGTATCAAAATTGAATCCAACGAAGACAACAGGCGGGCTTACCGCGATATGCTTTTCACTACCAAGGGGATCGAGGAGGCGATCAGCGGCGTCATCCTGTTCGATGAGACTATCCGCACGAAGTCGAACGACGGCACGCCATTTCCCCAGCTGCTCGCTAAAAAGGGCATCCTGCCGGGCATCAAAGTCGACAAAGGGCCGGTGGAGATTCCATTTTTTCCCGGGGAGACGGTCACGGAAGGCTTGGACGGATTGCGTGCGCGCATCAAAGAATACAAAGAGCTTGGGGCGAAATTCGCCAAGTGGCGCGCGGTGATTACAATCGGCGACGGCATTCCCACGTACACCTGTTTGTCGGCCAACGCCGAAGCGCTGGCGCGTTACGCCGCGATCTGTCAGGAGGGCGGGATCGTGCCGATCGTTGAACCGGAAGTTTTGCTCGATGGCAACCATAGTATTGAACGCAGCCAGGAAGTGACCGAACACACTCTCAAGGTCACCTTCACGGCGCTTTATTTGCATCGAATCCACTTCGAAGGAATGATTCTCAAGCCCAGCATGGTGGTTTCCGGCAAGGACAATCCCAGACAAGCCGGAATTGCTGAAGTGGCTGAACGCACCATCCAGTGCTTAAAGCGCACGGTTCCGGCGGCGGTCCCCGGCATTGCCTTTCTATCCGGTGGACAAAGCGCCGTGAGCGCGACTGAACATCTCAACGCCATGAACCAAATGGGTCCGCTGCCTTGGCAGGTAAGTTTTTCTTATGCGCGCGCGCTGCAGGATCCGGCGCTCAAGGCATGGAAGGGCGAGTCGGCTAACGTTGCCGCGGCGCAAAAAATTTTTTATCACCGGGCCAAGATGAACAGCGCCGCTAGATCGGGAAGCTACAACAAGCAGATGGAGGCGGCTGCGTAGCTCGTGCCAGCTTTTCGCGGCAACCATGATCCGACATAGCGGCGGGTGTCATTGCGGTCGAGTGCGCTTCGAGATCACGGCGCCGGCCGATATCGAAGTCAGCGAGTGCAACTGTTCGATCTGCACCAAGAGCGGCTTTCTCCATCTGATCGTCCCTAAGTCTCGCTTCGAGTTAATTCACGGCGAGGAAGAACTGACGACTTACACGTTCAACACCGGAGTTGCCAAACATCTGTTTTGCAAGTTTTGCGGCGTCAAATCGTTTTACATCCCGCGATCCAATCCCGACGGCTACAGCATCAATGCGCGCTGCTTGGATCCGGGCACGGTCAAGCGGATCCGCGTCAATCAATTCGACGGCGTGAACTGGGAGGACCATGCGGCCGAGCTGGCGGAACTTTCCAAATAGTCGCGGCCCTGTCGTGTTGCTGGCGAGCATGCGACATTTATAACCGTTCGCGTGATTTGACAGCTTGGCGCCGACCGGCGTATCGTGCGAAACGAATTTACAGACAAAGTTCTTCGCTTAAGAGATTAACGGTTCAGGAGGTTGCCATGACTTACGATCTGATCATCCGGGGCGGGCGCGTTGTCGACGGCTCGGGTTTGCCTTCCTATGTCGCTGATGTCGGTATTAAGGACGGAAAAATAGCTGAAATCGGGCGCTTGAAAGACGCGGCGGCACGGACGATCGATGCCTCCGGCTTGGCGGTGTCGCCCGGCTTTATCGATCATCACACGCACTTAGATGCACAAATGCTCTGGGACCCCTACGGCACCTGCGAGCCCCAGCATGGTATTACCTCGGTAGTGATGGGTAACTGCGGTCTGTCTTTGGCGCCGCGCAGATCGGGTACCGAAGATGCGATCGTCAAGAGCTTCGTGCGGGTGGAAGCGATGCCGCGCATCGCCTTGGAGCAGGGCGTCAAGTGGAACTGGCACAGTTACGGCGAATACCTCGACAACTTCGAGGGAAAGGTCGGTATCAATGTCGGCGGGCTTGTCGGCCATATCGCGGTGCGCCATGACGCCATGGGCGAAGAAGCAGTCGAGCGCAGCGCAACCGGCGCGGAAGTGCAAAAAATGCGCGGCCTGGTGTTGGACGCCATGGAAGGCGGCGCGCTGGGGATGTCAACCAACCGAAACGATCGTCACATGCGCGAGGACGGCAAGCCTGTGGCCAGCCGCTTGGCGGACGACGAAGAATTTTTTGCCCTGTGTGATGTCCTAGCTGAGCGCAATGCCGGCGTGATCGAAACCATTCTCGGCCGCAACAAGATCGAGCATTTCAAGTGGTACCACGAGTTGGCCAAGAGGACGCAGCGGCCGATTCTCTGGCAAAGCCTGCAGCACCGTTGGGCCGAGCCCAACCTGTGGCGTGAACAGCTGGATGCCGTCGAGCCGATCTTCAAGGCGGGCTATCAAGCCTACGGCTTGTCGCACACGGTGCCGCTGGTACGCCATTTTACTCTTAAAGACTGCCAAATCTTTGACGAGTTCCCAACCTGGAAGAATTTGATGTTTCTTCCGGTGGAAGTGCGCAAGCAGGCCTTCGCCGATGCCGAAACGCGAAAGAAACTGCTGGCAGAGCTGAACGATTCGCGGCCGACCAACTTCCATAAACGTTGGGACATTCCCAAGGTCGAAAAAACATTCAGGCCAGAAAACCAAAAATACACCGGTAAGACGATTGCCGAGTTGGCTGATATGCGTAATCAAGCGCCGTTGGATGCATTCCTCGATCTCGCTCTGGAAGAAAATCTCGAAACGATTTTTTGGAACGCCAACAACGGCGGCGATTGGAACGCCATGGGTGAGATCTTGCGAAGCCCGTACGTTCTCATTGGTACGTCGGACGCCGGAGCCCACGTGCTGTTTGGCGCCGACTTCGGTTACGGCACGATTCTGCTCGGCTTGTGGGTGCGGGAGCGCCAGGTCATGACGCTTGAGCAGGCCATCTACAAATTGACTTTTCACCCCGCTTCGATCTTCGGACTGCAGGACCGCGGTTTGTTGCGCTCCGGCTACGCCGCCGATATCGCCGTCTTCGATCCCAAAACGGTTCACGCGGAAGAACCGGAGTGGGCCAATGATTTTCCCGCCAATAGCAAACGAATGGTGCAACGCGCTGTCGGTATGCACTACACGATCGTCAACGGCACGGTGATCAACGACCAGGGACGGATGACCGGCGATCTGCCGGGACAAGTCCTGCGCGGGCCGCTTTATCGACAACAGAAAGCGGCGGCTTAATCGGATGGGCGTGAGCTATATTCCTGTTGCCCGCGTCGGTGAGCTTAGCCCCGGTGTTATGAAGGAAGTCGATCTCGGCGGACGCCAGGTGTTGCTGGCGTTCGTCGAGGGGCAATATTTTGCGTTCTCGAGGAGCTGCCCGCACGAAGAAGCCGACCTGAAAAGCGCCGGACAACTCCTCACCGGCGCGATGATTCGCTGCAACAATCACAGCTATTGTTACGATCTTAAATCCGGAGAATGCACTTTGCCCAAGGGGGCGGCCCCCTTGACGGTTCTGCCGGCCGAAGAGCGCGGCAAAGAGGTCTGCATTCGCCTCGAGTGGTAAGCCAAATTCGTTTCGCTGTTGTGGCGGCGGATGGACCCCGCATACCGATTCAGCCCGCGTCCGGCAAAATGATTTGCCGCGCAACTCTGGCCAACCTGCTCAGGAAAGGGTAAATTTTCCCTGGCCTCTCACGCGAGCGGTCATCCCTGCTGGCGAGAGAAACGTCTGGCGAACATGCTAACCCCCTGCAAAATAGTTGCTGCGCCCCTTGCCCGAGGCGCGATCAGCCGTGATATCAGGCTGATTCTGACGCTAGTCCTTTTGCTTGCCCTGAGCGCGGCGCCTTCCCTCGAAGCGCAAGAAAGAACCCTGCTGTGGAAGGTGAGCGAGGGCGACAAGAGTATTTTTCTCTTGGGATCGATTCATTATTTGCGCAAAGAGAATTATCCGCTGAATCAAGCGATTCTCGACGCCTTCGACGCGAGCGACAGATTGGTCTTGGAGATCGACCTTCAAAATACGCCGGCGGGCGCCGCGCAACGCCTCACCTTGGAGAAGGCAGTTTATCGAGATGGCTCGAATTTAGCGCAGAATGTCAGTCAAGAAACTTACCAATTGGCCTCCAAGCGCGCGGCGGAACTCGGCATCGACATGCAAGTCGTTCAGCCGATGAAGCCGTGGTTCGTCGCAATGACGATGCTAGCGGTCAAACTGCAACGAATGGGCTTGGACCCGAAACTCGGCGTCGATCACCATCTTGCCGAGCGGGCAAAGCGCGACGGCAAGCCGACCAGCGGCCTGGAAACGCTGGAATTTCAACTGGGCATATTCGATCAGTTGTCAAAGCGAGAGCAAGAGCTGATGCTACGTGAAACCGCCGGCGAGTTGGAGCGGATCGACAAAAATGTCAAAGACATCGTGGAGTCGTGGCTCAAGGGCGACGGTGAGCGCTTGGCGGCGCTGTTATTGGCCGGAATGCGGCAGTACCCCGAGCTTCAGCAAAAACTCGTGATCGAGCGAAATCGTCGCTGGTTGGATCAAATCGCAAAACTGGTGGAACAGGGAAGTAACGCCATGGTCGTGGTGGGGGCGGCACATCTGGTCGGTCAAGAGGGTATCGTCGATATGTTAAAAGCACGCGGCCTTAGCGTGGAGCAAAAGTGATGGCGGACAAGAAAAACAACAGGAGTCCGATCCGCGTGGCGGATTGGATGAGCGAGGGAGTGTTGGCGGTCGAGACGTTCGATAGCATCGCCATCGCCCGACGCTTGATGGCGAAGCATCGCGTCAACCAATTGCCGGTAATGGACAACGATCACTTGGTCGGGATCGTGACCGACCGCGACATTCGCGATGCCTATCCGACCAGTCTGATGATCGATCGCACCAAAGCAATCGACCGGTTTGCCGATACGATCACGGTTGAAGAGGTCATGACTCACGACGTTTTCGTCGTGCGGCCGGATACCCCGCTGACGGCGGCCGTTGGACTGCTGCGACGCCATCGGATCGGCTCCTTGCCGGTGTTGAAGAACAAAACTCTCGTCGGCATCATCACGCGCAGCGATATTCTTGATTTCGTGCTGAACGGTTCCAAAAAGCGCGCGCGCCAAGCGGCGCGAGCGGCGGTCAAATCACGCAAATCCATTAAAAAAAGGGTCAGACACAAATGAATCTTTGTTGAGGTTGGAGCGATGCCGTCGTTTGATATCGTAAGCCGGGTCGACTTCCAAGAAGTCGACAACGCCGTCAACATCACCCAAAAAGCGATCCTGTCGCGCTACGATTTTCGCAATTCAAAAACGGCAATCGACCTGGACAAAAAAGAAAAGCAAATCCACGTGACGACGGAAGACGATATGAAGCTGCGCGCAGTTCAAGACGCGCTGATCGAGAATCTGGTGAAGCGTAAAGTGGACCGTAAATTTTTGGAGCCCAAGGCGAGCGAGCCGGCGGCACACGGCATGATTCAGCGCGCGTTCGCGATCAAGGAAGGGGTCGACTCCGATACCGCGCGCAATATCGTCAAGATGATCAAGGATCGCAAGCTCAAAGTGCAGGCGGCGATTCAGGATAATCAAGTGCGTGTGACCGCAAAGAAAATCGATGACCTGCAGGAAGTGATTCAACTTTTGCGCGGCAGCCAGTTGCCGATCCCGCTCCAGTTCGTGAACATGCAACGCTAGCCGTTTGCTCGCAAGATAAAACCTAGCGAGGAGGGGCCAGATGGAAAAGATTAAAAAATCCGAGGACCAGTGGCAGAAAGAGCTGACTAACGAACAATATTACGTGTGTCGGAAAAAGGGCACGGAACGGGCCTTTACGGGCCAGTATTGGGACCACCACGAAAAGGGCATGTATCGCTGCGCCTGTTGCGGTAACGAGCTGTTCAGCTCGGAGACCAAGTTCGACTCGGGCACCGGTTGGCCGAGTTTTTGGGCGCCGGCTGCCGAGGACAACGTCACCACCGAAGATGACAATAGTTTGTTCATGCGACGAACCGAGGTGATGTGCAGCAAATGCGAGGCGCATCTCGGCCACGTCTTCGAAGACGGCCCGCAGCCGACCCATCTGCGTTACTGCATCAACTCCGCGTCCCTCAAGTTCGAAAAGGCGAAGTAACCATGGGAGAGCTCGCCTTTCAGGATCAGGGCGCTGTGCGTCATTGCCACGGCTGCGGCGCTGACAATGCGAAGGGACTGCGCATCAAGAGCTTTTGGGATGGCGACCAAGCGGTCTCAACCTGGAAGGCCGAGCCGCACCACTGCGGCGGCACAGTTGAGAATCTCAACGGCGGTATCATCGCCGCGCTGATTGACTGCCATAGCTTGAATCTCGCGATTGCTCATGCCTATCGCGCGGAGCAGCGCCCGATCGGCAGCGCGCCACGCATTGGGTATGTGACGGCGCATATGAGCGTCGCATTTCTTAAGCCGGCGCCGATCGATCGACCGATCGAGTTGCGCGCGCGCATCGCCAAACTCGAAGGTCGCAAGGTATGGGTGGATTGCACATTGAGCGCGGACGGCGACGTGCGCGCGACCGGCGAAGTTCTGGGGATTAGAGTGGAGTGGGAGTGAACAACACGCCTTCAAAGTTCAAGGTTCAAAGGTTCAACGGCCTGTGGCGGAATTGAACGTTGAACGTTTGAACAATTGAACGGATGTCCTACGGATAGTTCATGGAATACACTACCCTCGGGCGCACCGGTTTGAAAGTGAGCGTCGCCGGTCTGGGGTGCGGCGGGCCGAGCCGGCTCGGCATGCGCAATGATCCGCAGTCGGCGAACCATGCAGTCGCGCTAGTCAGGCAGGCGCTTGATCTCGGCGTCAATCTTCTCGATACGGCGCAATCCTACGAGACCGAGGCGATCGTCGGCAAGGCGATTGCTGGACTGCCGCGGGACCGGTTGGTCATCTCCACAAAAAAAACATTGCCGGTAAAAGAGCATGCCGATCCAGCCGCAGAAGTCGTTAAGGGTTTGGAGCGGAGTTTAAAGCTGATCGGCACGGATTACATCGACGTCTATCACCTGCACGGCGTCGAGCCGCAAGATTACGAGTTCGCCAAAAACCGGCTGATGCCCGCTATGCGGCGGCTCAAGCAAGAGGGCAAGATTCGCTTCATCGGCGTCACCGAAGGTTTCGTCCAGGACCCGTCGCATACGGTGTTACAACAAGGGCTCAAGGAAGATTTGTGGGATGTGGTGATGGTCGGCTTCAGTCTCTTGAATCCGTCGGCGCGCAAGTCCGTTTTCCCGCTGACCAGCGGCAAAGGCGTCGGCGTGCTCAATATGTTTGCGGTCCGCCGCGCGCTCAGCCAACCCGAGAGGTTGAAAGAGATGTGCGTCGAGTTAACCGCAAAGGGCGCGATCGCGCACGGCGCGCTCGACGCCAAAGATCCACTTGGCTTTTTGCTCAAAGAAAGCGGTGCGGCCTCGTTGCCTGAGGCGGCTTATCGTTTTTGCCGGCATGAACCAGGCGTCGACGTTGTTCTCTCAGGAACCGGCAATCCCGAACATTTAAGAGAAAACGTCGCGGCGATTTTGAAGCCTGCGCTGCCGGACTCCGTGCTTGCGAAACTTGAGGCTCTGTTCGGTGATTTAGACTACCTGACCGGCAATTATTAGGGAGTTCATAAGTATCTAGACAACAGGGTTGGTTGGACACGAAGGGACGACTCGTTCCAAGCCCAGGCAAAGCGTCTGTGGGTCATCGGCCACCACCCGAGCCACGCCCGAGTGCTCAATTTTGGGCGTGGGTGCGAAAGCGTCCTTTGAGTCCTGGTGCCTGCGCTTTCCACGACTCGCCCCTTCGTCCCAGTAGGTGTACGACTAACGAACTCCTTAGTAGTATACGCGAGATCATTATTGATCCGCGGTATTCTGCGCGCCCTCGAAGAGCTTCGAGTATTGCTTCCAAGGCGCGGGCGGCACGCGCGCAGTCTTGAGATTCTCTTCCACGTGGGCCAGCTGTTTCATGCCGACCAACGCGGTCGTCACACCCGGCGTCGAGCGGACGAACTGAAGGGCGCGCTGGCCGTCGGTCTCCAAACCTTGGAAAGTGTCGCGAATCATCTCCGGTAAGTTGCGCGTCAGCTGTCCTTGCAGCACCGAAGCGCTGCACATGACGGCGATGTTGAGGATCTGGGCGGCTCCGAGCAGGGTTGACTCTTTGCCGTCGATCGTCTGATTGGCGTTGGAAAGAGCCTCGCTCATCGCGAGATTAAGCGGTAGTTGAATCACTCTAAAATGGTGATCCTTGCCGCCGGCTTTTTTCGCTAGAGCGACGATTTGCGCCAGCGACAAGTAATCGTCAGCGCTCGGCGAGTTGCGATAGCCGTTCCACGTGGCCGTGCCGTACATGCGGATCTTGCCGGCCGCGACGGCATGTTCGAGGGCTTCAAAAGCCCGGCACAGCCGGTTGTCGAATTCCTGCCGCGTTACTTTTCCTAACTGACTTTCCGGGTTGTGCACGTAATAAATGTCGACGCAGTTGCAATCGAGATTCTGCAAACTCCGGTCAAGCTGGTTGGACAGGTAGCGTGGCGTCATGCAGTGATAGCCGCCGACGATCTCTGCGGCGGTAGCCAGGCCGGTGCCGACGAAAGTCTCTTCAAAATAGCTCTTCGGGTCGCGCGGCGGCACGCCGTCGAAGGGTAGAAAGCCGCCTTTCGTGGCGACGATCAACTCGTCGCGGCCATAGCCCCGGCTTGCCAGTTCTTTTAAGGCGGCGCCGATGGAGCGCTCGCTACGCTGACACCGGTAATTGATCGCGCTGTCGATAACGTTGCAGCCCGACTCGACGGCATGCACGAGGGCGTCCCGATATTGCCGGTCGGTCATGTCATCATGATTGCCCAAGTACGTTCCAATCCCGATGGACGACATCCACAGGCTGTGGGTCTGGCGAAAATGCTCCTGAGGAATCTTATCGGCGAAACGTTTTCGATACCGGTCCGTGCCTTCCGGTGTTGCCGCTCCAGCGAGTTTCATCGAGCCCCCTTTCCTTTGCCGCCGAAGAACAGACCGTCGAGTCCCAAGGTGCGGCCTGGATTCGCCAGCACAAAAACCGCCAGCAGGATAATAAACGTTTGTTGCTGGGCCAGCGTCGCGCCTCCTCTCGCCATGCCCGGACCGAGATAATAATTGAGGAGCATAAATAAGCCGATTGATGCGCTGAACCGGGTGAAGAGGCCGACCAGCAAACACGCGCCGACCGCAATTTCACCGATCATGACCAGGTAGCCGAACAGCTCCTGATGGGGTACGACATAGTCGAGCAAGAATCTCTTGTACCAAGGGAACAGATCGAGGGATGCAATATCACCGATCTGGCGCCGGCTCCAATCGCTTTCGGGAAAATTACGTTGGTACTTTCGAATGCCTTGCAGCAGCAAGTAGTAGCCGACATAGATGCGCAGCGCGGCAAGATACCAGAGGTAGGTTCGTTCCTTAAGATTCATCGCTCGTCTTCGCGCGCTGGCACGAATCCCTCGGTCTACGGTTAAAATCTTGTGGCAGGTTAATCTTCGCTAGATTCGACTAGCAAAATAACCTCGAAGCGCAAAACGATCAAGTAAAATTGTAGGCGCGAGGAAGTCCGCTCGGATCTCAACGAATGCCGGCGAGCGAATCAATCCTTTCTCGCGCAGCGGCGGGAGCAACGCAGGGGTCAAGAGAGAAGCGGCGATGGACTGAAGAGACGGTTTTTAAAACGCGTCTTTCATCTTTCTAACCGCTGCGAAAACCGAAACGGGATCGAGACGCGTATCGGGATCCGCCGATTTAAGACTGACGTGAATTTCCTTGCTGTCCCAACGCAGGAATGGATTGGTCTGTTTCTCTTCTTCCAGCGTGCCTGGCACGGTCGGTGCGCCACGCGAGCGCAAACCTTGCACCCGTTCGAAGCGCGAGACCAGCTTGGGATTTTTGGGTTCCACAGACATGGCGAATCGCAGATTG
>Ga0075312_1000050_pt1 | contig 15948 bp, 12 predicted proteins | sample MayberryNE_Catta_5_FD_120047 | JGI IMG/M metagenome (GOLD analysis project Ga0075312, IMG submission 120047) | Natural and restored wetland microbial communities from the San Francisco Bay, California, USA, that impact long-term carbon... | ecosystem: Environmental > Terrestrial > Soil >... | reverse complement strand
GTGGTGACAATAACCTGCACCTGGGCCTGAAAAATAACCTTCTCCGTCCTATGCCCGCAATCTCCAGGGCTCGGCCCTCGGTCGCTTTGTTAGTTACTTAATTATGGACTCCTTAATAATTATGTCGCCATGGAAATCTATCCGAGTGCGTCGCCAACAGTCAAACAAATCTGATCGTGCCGTTGATCGGATCTACTCCACAGAGTCAAGGCAGCAAGAACCATGCGACGTTGGGCTAATGTTTGTGCATGAACTCGAGGACGTGGCGGAGCGCCGGTTCGGTCATCCCAGCCGTCTTGCGCGTCACTTCACGAGCAGCGGTATCAATTGCGCCGTATCGTTGCAGGTCTCGAGTCGATCTACGGCTTCGATCAATTTGTCGATGCGCTCGTCAGGTAGCACGGCGCGTGCCATCTTGCGAAACTTGGCGCGCAGCACGTCCCGGCTCACCCTGTTGAGCGGCGAGCCGGGCGGATAGGGCTCGAACGCTTTGTACGTTTTGCCGTTGGTGAGCCTGACCTCCATCGTCGTGTTGTAATTCTGGTCCTTCTTCGCGTTCGGGTCGGCGTAGCTTTTCACTTTCTTGGCGAGCGCCAGGACCTTGGGATCGGTCCACAGCTTCGGATCCATGTAGAAGCTCAGATCGTTGTCGTTTTTCAACAAGCGGATCGCGAGCGAGAAGGGCAGACTAAATTGCGCGGTCGCGGTATCGTGCGGCTCGTAAATCGCGCCGCCGTGCGAGAGCGACGTCTCCGAGATGCCGACCTGGATCTCCTCGACGTCGTCCGCCGTGAAGCGGTGTTCGTCGATGAGTTTGCCGAGCGTGTAGATCACTCCCTGCACGGTCGCGACGCAGGGATAAAGCTTGAACCAGATGCGCATGATCTTGAACTCGCGGCCGAGATCGCGGGTGATGCCCTCGGGCTCCACCCCATCGGCAAATACTTTCAGAAATCCGCGTTTGCCTTCGATGATCGTCGGCGGGCCGGTGAGGCCGAGTTGGGCGAGCAGCGCCGACTGGATGCCGCCGCGCGCGGCGATGCCGGCGATCACACGTTTCACCTCACCACCGGTCTGATCGTATTCCATCGTGCCGCTCGAGTGCATGCCGGCGATGCCGAAGGCGTGGAGCATTTGCCCGTCGTTCAGGCCGAGCAGCCGCGCCGCCGTGGCCATCGCGCCGAAAGGCGCGCCGATGCCATGGCTGTGAAACCCGCGTTTGCCCGAGGATGGCCGCACCGCCGCGAGCAGGCGGTACATAACGTCCCAGCCGACGACGACCGCGGCGAGAAAATCCTTGCCGCTGCTGTGCTGCTTTTCACCGACGGCGAGCGCCACCGGCACCGTGGCCGCGCCCGGGTGGCCGCCGGCGGCGAAGCCGACGTCGTCGAGCTCGCATCCTTGGCCGAAGGTCGCGTTGACGAACGCGGCGTCGAGGGTCGGCACTTTCTTGCCGTAGTGGACGACGGTGCTTTCGCCGCGCCCGCCCATATCGGCGACGTAGCGATAGGCGATCTTATTCCACTCCAGAGTCGAACCGATCAGCTGGACGCCGATCTGATCAAGAATACAGTCCTTGGCCTTCTCGATCGCTTCGGGAGGAATATCTTCGTAGCGCACTTTGGCCGTATGGATCGCCAGTTGTTCAGTAATGCCGGTTGCCATTTTCGAGTTCTCCTTGCAGAAGATCGTTGGGCCGTTCGCCTCATCGGGACTGGAGTACTGGAGCGATGGAGTGGTGGAGTGATGGGCTTCGAGCCCCCTCCAACACTCCATTACTCCAAAACTCCATTAGTTTATGCGCCTCACCTGTGAGTCTTTTTCAGCAGCCTGCCTAGGCGCGGTGCGCCTTGGCGAAGGCGGCGGCGCTGGTGCCCGCCAGGCGGCCGAAGACCGCGCCTTTCATCAAGCCGGAACCGCCGGGATAATTGTTGAAGAACGAGCCGCCGGTGATTTCGCCGGCCGCGAACAGTCCGCTGATCACGTTGCCGCTGGTATCCTTGACCTCGCCCTTTTCGGTGATGCCGACGCCGCCGAAGGTGAACGTGATGCCGCAGGTCACCGGAAAGGCGTAATACGGCGGCGTGTCCAGGCGCTGCGCCCAGTTCGACTTGGCCGGGCTGATGCCGCGGGTGCATTTGCCGTCGTGCTTCGATGGATCGAACGGCGCGTCGTTGACCGCGTCGTTGAAGGCGTCGGCGGTTTTGACGACATTTTCCCAATCCAGGCCCGGCAATTTTTTCGCAAGCGCTTCGATCGTATCGGCGCTGACGTGAAAGCCGCGGTTGTACTCGGAGCGCAGTAGCGGGCGGGTCTTGCTGTCGAAGATCTGGTAGGCCGTGCGCCACGGCAGGCGCAATACTTCCCGGCCGCACTTGGCGTAAGTGTAGCTGAAAAAGTCCTCGCCTTCATCGATGAAGCGCCTGCCGTTGATGTCGACCATGATGCCGTAGGGATACGAGTAGCGGTGCTCGTAGGCGCACTCGACCTCGGGCGCTTCCGCGTCGACCAGCACCGCATGGCAGCCGCTCCAGTGGCCGACCGGCTGGGCGCCAAAGCCCAGCGCCAAACCGAGAACCTCGCCGGTGTTGTAGCGCGAGCCGCGAACTTTCACCAGATCCCAGCCCGCGCCGAGATAGCGCGCGCGCATTTCCGGATTGGCCTCGAACCCACCGGCGGCCAAGACCACGGCGCGGCTTGGGAAATCGAGCAGTCCTTCCGCCGTTTGCACCCGCACGCCGGAGACCTTGCCCTTGGCATCGACCGTCAAAGCGGTCGCCTTCGCTTCGTAGATGATGTCGATGCCGTTCTTTTCCGCCGTCGGAAACAGCATCTCGACCAGGCCAAGGCCGCCGTCGTTCACCGAAATCACCCGCCCCGAAGGAAACTTGATTTTTCCGCCCATCTTCACCGCATGGGTGCTGGTGGAAAGAATCCATTTGACGTTCATGTCGGTCAGCCAACGCGCTGTGGCGTAGGATTGATCGACCAGGATATTCGTGAGCTTCCTGTCGGCGGCATACTCGGTCACTTGCATGACGTCTTCGAAAAATTCCGCGTTGGAATAGGTGCCGACCTCCATCTTCGCTGCCTCTTCATCGGTGAGGCCCGGCAGCATCGGCCGCAAGTCGTTCCAACTGTTGTAGGTGAAGCGGAAGCCGCCGCCGGAAAAGCGCGTGTTGCCGCCGCGCGCCGCTTTGGGACATTTGTCCAGCAGCAGGACGCGCATTTCCTGCTGCCGGGCCGCCAGGGCTGCGCTCAATCCCGCGTTGCCCGCGCCGATCACGATCACGTCATAAATCGTTCCCGCCATAGAGATCCAACGCCTCCTTGTTACTTCAGCTTCGACGGCCTCATTCATGACAGCTGGGTCGAAGCGGTCGCCCAACTTTTCAAACGTGCTTGCAGCTAATCAGAATGTCAACTGCATTCGGTAATTTTGACTGATGTCTACGGATGAACTCCGAAACGTGGCGGTTGAAAGCTCGCATTCCTGGAACGGTTCTAGAGTCGTGTTCTTGCATTGTGACCATTTGTGATGGCAAGACCGGGACCCTGGAATCGCCCGGGATTTCTTGACAGCTCTTCGCGGTGTGCTACTTCTACGCACACCATTCACATTCAACCAGGCTTTCTCTGGAGACAGGTCGCACGGATGTCGAAACTCAAACTCACCCTGGCGTGCTGGGACTATGACCGCACCCGCCCGCTCATCGATGGTCGCGTCCGGGCCGAAGGCATCGATTTGGAGATCAAGGTCATGCGTCCACGCGAGACCTTTCCCCGAATGCTGGAGGACAAGGAGTTCGAGGTTTCGGAGCTGTCGCTCGGCTCCTACGTGAGCCTGATAGGCCGCGGCGATTGTCCCTTTGTTGCAGTGCCGGTCGCCCTGTCCAAGATCTTTAGACACTCGTGTATTTACATACGGACCGATGCGGGGATCCGGACGCCTCAGGACCTCCGGGGCAAACGGGTAGGAACGACGCAGCTCGGTTCTACGGCCGTGATCTTCATGAACGGGATGCTGCAACACGAATACGGTGTGACCATGGAGGATATCCACTGGTTCATCGGCGGAATGACAGCGCCGACCCAGCGGCCGTTGATTCCGTTGAAGCTGCCGGACAAAGTCAAGGTCGAGTTTCTGCCGGCGGACCGGACACTGGAGGGAATGCTGGAGAGCGGGGATCTCGACGCGTTGCTCGCGATCTTTATCCCGTCCATCTTTGAGAAGGGATCGCCCCGCATAGCGCGCCTGTTTCCGAACTATTTCGAGCTAGAGCAGGACTATTATCGCCGCACCGGCATCTTCCCGATCATGCATACGGTGGTGCTCCGCGACGATATTTATCGAGAGCACCCGTGGGCGGCCCGGAGCATCTATCGGGCCTTCTGCGAAGCTCGGGATCTGGCGGTCGACGGACTTTACGACACCGACGCGCTGCGCCTTTCGCTTCCTTGGTTGATCCATCACATCGAGGAGACCTGGCGTATCATGGGAAAGGACTTCTGGGCGTACGGGCTGGAGCCGAACCGGCCGACGCTGAAGGCTATCGGCCAGTATGTCTACGAACAGGGTTTCTCGCCCCGAGTCGTTAGCCCTGACGAGCTGTTCGCCGCGGACGTGGAGTGATGCTGATACAGGAATATCCTCTCGCAAAGGCGCGAAGCGCAAAGTATAGAGGTTTCCTCGCGCTGCGCGCTAATCGGGGATACCGGAAAGGATTAGTGAGACTCACCGCCAAGACGCGGAGAGGGCAGAGTTCGGGAAAGAATTAGGAGACCGGAATGTTTCTCGCAAAGGCGCGAAGCGCAAAGTAAAAGAACAAATTTCCGAACTTTGCGGGCTTGGCCGCTTGGCGAGAGAAAATCCGAGTCCGAGGCTTGTCACTGAGTGAAACAAATCCTTGCCACGACGCTGCAGCGTAGATAGGATATGACTATGTTAAAGGGCAGTGTTCGTGACTCGAGATAATCTACGAGGGGCATGCGATGTTCAACCCTAAGAATCTGATCATAGACAACCCGAAAGATGGCGTATTTCGAGTCCATCGCTCCGCCATGACATCGCTCGAAGTTGTTCAGATGGAGCAGGAGCGGATATTCAACAAATGCTGGCTGTATCTGTGTCACGAATCCGAAGTAGAGAACCCCGGCGACTACCGGCGCCGGAATGTAGCGGGGAGGCCGCTTTTCTTCATCCGCGGCAGCGACGGCAAGCTGCGGGTTTTCCTGAACACATGCACGCACAGAGGCGCGCTCATTTGCCGGCACGACCAGGGGCATGCCGATATTTTGCAATGCTTCTACCATGCCTGGAGCTTCAACAATCAGGGTGACCTCGTAGGCGTGCCGGACGAGGCCGGCTATAGCGACAGCTTCAACCGAGCGGAGATGGGCCTCAAGTCGCCGCCGCGGGTGGACAGTTACCGCGGCTTCATCTTTGTGAGCTTCAATCCCCAGGTTGAAGATCTCGTGACCTATCTGGCGGGCGCTCGGGAGTATCTGGATCTTATCGTCGACCAGGCCGAAAAAGGCATGAGGATTATCCCGGGTTCCAATCGATACTCGATCAAGGCCAACTGGAAGCTGCTGGTCGAGAACAGTCTGGATGGATACCACGTCAGGCCGACTCACAAGACTTACTTCGAATATGTCAACAGCCTCGGGATCAACACCAGCGGCGTGCAATCTGCATTCAGCCGGCCGGCCCTCGTTCTCGGCAACGGTCATGCGGTGGAGGAACACGACGGGATCAGGGGCCGGCCCATTGCCCGTTGGAGCCCGCTCTTCGGGGAAGAGAACAAAGACGAAATCGCCGCGATCCGCGCAAGACTGGTACGGAAGTTCGGCGAGCAGAAGGCCCGTCATATGGCCGATATCAGCCGAAACCTCCTGGTCTATCCAAATCTCCTCATCATCGACTCCATCGACATCACCGTCAGGATATTCTGGCCTCTAGCTCCGGACCTGATGGACGTGACAGCCTGGCAGCTGGCCCCCAGGGAAGAGAAGCCCGAACTCCTCGCGCGCCGGCTGGACAATTTTCTTACCTTCCATGGGCCGGGCGGATTCGCGACACCCGACGATGTGGAAGCGATCGAATCGTGTCAGGCCGGTTATAAAGCCGAGGGAGTCGAATGGTCCGAACTATCCAGAGGCATGCACCGAGAAGCGATCGCCGAGGACGAGCTTCAGCTGCGGGCGTTCTGGCGCCAGTGGTTCGGCCATATGTCAGGGCTCGGGAAGGTTGAAACGAACGACCCCGTGATCAGGGAGAGGGCGGCGCTGGCCCGCTAGCAACGAAAGCAATCATGCCGGAAGCAAGCTCCGCCGGAAACCATGGCAGCGCGCTCCCTTTGCGCGAGATGGTGGAGGACTTTCTTTACCAGGAGGCGGCTCTTCTGGACGCGTGGCGGTTGGATGAGTGGTTGGCACTTTTCACCGCCGACGGCAGATATCTGGTCCCGACCACGGATCTTCCGGACGGAGATCCCCAGAAGGACCTGGTGTTCATCGATGATGACATGGTACGGCTGCGCGCTCGGGTGGAAAGACTGAAGAGCCGGCACGGTCACCGAGAGTATCCTTCGTCCCGCACCCGGCGCTTCATTAGTAATATCCGAATCAAAGTCGAAGGCGGCAGCATCGTCGTGACTTCCTCGTTTCTCGTCTATCGTTTTCGGATGGGAGAATCGAGCCCGTATGTGGGCTGGTACGAGCACAGACTGAAACGGGTGGACGGAGAGTTGAAGATCCATAACAGGAAAGCCGTTCTCGACCTGGAAGCGCTGCGCGAGCACGGCGCCGTGAGTATCATCGTATAGCACGTTCCAGACGCCGTGAACGTGATCAATTCGTTTTACGCTAAGGAGCGCGCGTGTTCGACGAGCTTTTGCAGACTTTCCAGAGATTGGACGCCGCTTAGCGCTATCTTCCGGTTCGCGATAAAGGCGGGCACTCCGCTGAGTCCCAGCTTCTTTGCCTCCCGCTCATCCGCGAGGACGTTTTCGAGATGCAAATCGTTTTCGAGCGCCTCTCGCAAGTCGTCACCTTCTAGCGCCATATCCGACGCTAAGCGAGTAAGCACCTCGTTATTGCCGATGTCCTCGCCGCGTTGGAAGAACGAGCGAAAGAGCGCATCGTTATACTCCCGGAACTTGCCATGGCGACGCGCCCAGTGCGCGGCTTGATGCGCGCGGCGCGAGCGGGGCTGCGCGGGTGGAAGCTTGATGTCGATCCCCAAATGTTCTGCGAGGGGATAGACCGAGCTACCCCAGACTCTGTGCAAATAGTCGCCGTTCGGATCGAGCGTCGGCACCGGGTCGGGGCGTAGCTCGAAGGCGCGCCAGACGATAGCAACGTTTGGATCTTTCTCTTCCAGTTCACGCAAGGCCGGCTCCGCCAGCCAGCAGAATGGTCAAACGTAGTCAGAAAACACTTCGAGTGTTACGGGCTCCACGTTCTTCACTTTAAACTCGGCAACGCGCGCGTTCCAGATGATCGTAAGAAAATTGCCAGGGCGGCAGATCAGAGCCTGAGTAGTTGACTCATAATGCCGGCCGTTTGTGCAAAGAACCCCCGTTACAGATTCTGATATCCCGATTACACCGAGTGGATTTGCGAAGTTTGCGCACTACAGCTCTCACAACCTTCAGCACCGGAACGGATGATTTTCCTCACATCGCGAGCGTCGCGTCTTGGGGGAGAAAACTCTTCGGGTGTGAATCGCCCATGACCCCATCGACGGCCCGTTGTCGAGCGCAGATTAATACTTGCGGATAAACTGTAGCACGTGGTGGTTGAAGGTGTCGGGCTGCTCCCAGTTGATCGAGTGAGAGGCCTCGGGCAGCACAATGAACTCGGCATGGGGAATGTGGGCGAGTTGACGGCGCATGACCCAAGGGGGACACTGGATGTCCTGATCGCCGGGCATCAGTAATGTCGGGACGCGGATCGTCGCGAGCTTCTCGAACGTGATCGGCGTGCGTTGGGGTTGGGCGGGCGCGCCTTTCTGTTGCGAATTGTTGTGGATCTCGAGCCAGCGCTTTACGCCTTCGGGATTGGTCGCCATGTAGCCCATGCTGACTTCGCGAAACTCCGGCGGCCAGCTCCTGAACCCCGGAAGGGTCGTCTTCTCGCGCAGCTTGGTCAGCTCTTCGTCAACAATGGCGCCGCCGCTGGCGGCGACGACCAGACTGCGCAGCCGCTCGGGATGCCAGAGAGCGTAGTCATAGGCGGCAAACCCTCCCCCCGCCACTCCCACGAGATGAAAGCGATCGACCTTCAGGTATTCCACCAGCGCGTGAAGATCTTCTGCGATGGTGCCGGGCTGCGACCCGGTGCCCGGATTCGCGGTGCTGCGCCCCCAGCCGCGCCGATCGAAAGCGATGGCGCGATATCCGGCCTCGACGAAAGCCGGAATATTGTACTGCCAACCGTCGGCGTTGCCGGTGTTAGCGTGTAGCAGCACGACGGGCACGCCAGCGCCGCCGCTGTCCCTGTACCAGAGGCGCACGCCGGGGAGATCCGCATGTCCGGCGAATTGTGCATCAGATGCCATAATCAATAACGACGACCCCAGCGATTGCGTGCGGCGCCAAGAGCGCGCAGCTTGAGCGCTACGTCCATTAACGCGCTCTATTCACCCCATCGATTGATTCGTAAACTGCTCTCCGACTTTTCCGGTATCAGCAGAGAAACTATTGAACGGTTTCCACGACTTAGGTCACAACCCAATTCTGATCAGTACTTGGCGAGGATCTCCGGCTCCAATTGGTTGAGCCGATCGGCAATTGCCTGCTGATCGATCTTCCCGGCGATTTCCTCGTATCCGGCTTGCTTGACCAGCGCGGGCAACCGGCTCTTGAGCTGCGTCAATGTCCAGCGGACGGAATCTTCCACGCCTTGGTCTTTCATCTTGTAAGCCGCTTGTTCGCCGCCGGACGCACCGACGTGATAATGAGGATTCTTGTAGAAGCAATCGTAGCGCAGAATCCTTTTTCCCTCCTCACTGGCGGTCGTGATGTCGAACGTCAGCCCTTCATCGCTGCCGCCGAGACCTTGCCGGTGTGCGATGGTCATGCGCATGCCCGCCTGCTCGATAATTATCGGCTCGGTCTTCGCCGTCGATGCTTGTTTTTCCATTCGTCGGCCCTCCCGTCAAGTTGATTCGATCTTGGCAGAAGTGGTTTCTCCCTGTCAAACCGAAGTGAGGGCGCTAACGAGTCGCTCGCCAACAGGTCACCGTGGGCGGCATGCTTCTAATGGGTTCAGTTGTTCCTTCGCATCGCTTCGGCCACCTCGCTTAAAGATCACCGTGACTCACAAGCGCGCCGAATCCCGGCGGTGGGCGGCGATGACGTGTGATGCTTTCAAACGCGAAGGCGATCTCGAACAGGCTGACTTCGTCGAAAGGGCGCGCGAGGAATTCCAAAGCCACCGGCAGTTCGACTCGTTTCGGGCCTTCCAAGCGGCTGCCGTTGGGGTCTTTATCGTCGGGCACGCGATCGTAGACTTCCCGGGTGAATCCCGCCGGCACGACGATCGCCGGAAAGCCGGTTTCGGGGCTGAGACTCACGGCGAAGCTCGAGCCCGAGCCGCGGTAGGTGTCGAGGTCGGATTTCAGCACCGGCTCGCCGGGTACGAGTGTCGGGTCGGACATAACCGTTCCGGATTTTAGAATTTTCGGCTCGGTGTAGGTCTCGACGGTTTTCCCCAGACGGTTAGTCAAGATGATGTGCGGCGGGATTGTCGTGTAGGCGTAAACCAGCGCGTCGAGATTATTTTCCGCCATCACTTGAAGAATGATTCGCCGTAAGGTCTCCATGCGTATCAGATGATCGATCTGCACCGGCGTGTCCAGAGTCTCGGCGCCGTCGCCGAACGCCCTTTTGAGATTATCCAGGTTGCCGGAAAACATCGGCATGGCGAGCATATCCTCGAGATTTTTGAACTTTGGATCGCCGCGCTCGCGCAGGTAGCGATTGATCGCGTAGTGCGCTTCGTGGCCGCGCGGCTGGGCGGCGAGCATGCGCAGGTTTAAGCCGCGGGCGCCGGAGGGAATCACGCTTTGATCGAACGCCATCGCCACGATGTGGTCGATGGGCTTGGCGGAGTCGGGAAACACCGCGGGAAAATTTCTCTTCAGCCAGCCGGGCTCGAGATAGGGAACCAGATCGGCGATCGTTTTATCGACGTTCACCGGATCGACGACCGTCGCGCCGGCCTTTTTTAGCGCGGCGATCGCCTCGTTGGCGACGCGAATATTTTCGCGATCGGCCAGGCTCGGTTCGATCATCAGATCGCGCAGCACGCCGAGCCTCTTTCCGCGCAGCGATTTTCCCCCGGCATGCCGCGCATAAGAAATCTTCGGTCGCGCGGCGCAAGCGGCGGTGACCGGATCTTTGGGATCGTAGCCGGCGAGAACTTCCAGCAGGATCGCCGCGTCTTCGACGGTGCGGCAAATCGGGCCGCCGCGGTCCCGGGTGAATGACAGCGGCACGATGCCGTCGCGGCTCACCAGTCCCTGGGTCGCGACCAGGCCGACCAGATTGCAGCACGATGACGGAAAGCGCACCGAGCCGGAGGTGTCCGTGCCCAGGCCGCACATGGCGAGGTTGGCCGCCACCGTCGCGGCCGAGCCGCCGCTCGATCCCCCAGGTATCCTCGTCGTATCGTAGGGGTTGCAAGTCTGGCCGCCGAAGGCGCTCCGAGCAATTCCCGCAGGAGCATATTCGTCCATGTTGGTCTTCCCGAGCAGGATCGCTCCGGCGGTGCGCAGCTTGGCGACCATGGTGGCGTCGTCCGGCGGGCGATCGTCGGCGTACTCGGCCGCCGCTGCCGCCGTCGTCCGCATGTCGAAGGTATCGTAATTGTCCTTGATCGCGATCGGGATGCCGTGAAGCGGGCCGGCAAACTTGCCGGTGCGCGCGAAGTAACGGTCGAGCTGGCGCGCCCGATCGAGCGCATCGGGATATTTTGCGTCGTCGCGCCCGCTGTGCGTCCGTTTCAGTTTGTCGGGAAAACCGAGCTTGGTGCGCTTGTCCTCTTTGAGATTCAGAGTGATGAAGGCATTGAGCTTGCCGGCATTCGGGATCGGCGTGATATCGCCCAGTTGCAGTCCCGTGGCGGCATCGACATCGCCGCTGACGCAGACGCCGTTATAGGCCCTGATACGCTCGAGATAGCGATTCACAAGCTCTGTTGCCGTGAGCTTTTTTGCGCGAAATGCCCGATGCACTCCGGCAATCGTCGCCTCTTCCAAGCGGAAGACCGTTTTCTTTGCCGCCAGTTTATTTGGACGTTTTAATTTTTGTCGCGACCGCATGATTCGCTCCTCTCCGAAACAGAGCGTCAACCTAGCAAAGCGCCGCCGTCCCGTGCAATCGGTTCGAGTGACGCGTTGAGAGCTAATGTATTGCCGGTAAAAAACTGATTAAGGAGTTCATAAGTATCTAGACAACAGGGTGGGTTGGACACGAAGGGACGACTCGTTCCAAGCCCAGGGAAAGCGTCCGTAGGTCATCGGCCATCACCCGATCCACGCCCCGAGCTGCTTAATTTTGGGCGTGGTGCGAAAGCGTCCTTTGAGTCCCGGTGCCTGCGCTTTCCGCGACTCGCCCCTTCGTCCCTGTAGGTCTACTGACTAACGAATTCCTTAGTAACTGCTGCGAACTGGCGTGAGTTATCGACCGCGTAGCCCGTGTTACCGGCTTAGTCCGCGCTTCAGGTCCTCGAGAAGATCCTGGTGGTGTTCAATCCCCACTGACAGACGGATCAATCCATCATCGAGTCCCGCCTTCTTGCGCTCTTGTTTGGGAATCGAGGCGTGGGTCATGACCGCGGGCAACTCGACGAGCGACTCTACGCCGCCGAGACTCTCCGCGATCTTGAACAGGCGCAAGCGCGCTAGAACACGGCGCGCGTCCGCGAGCCCGCCCTTGACCTCGAAGGAGACGATCCCGCTGAAGCCGTCCATCTGGGAAGCTGCGATATCGTGGCCCGGATGTCTGTTCAGCCCGGGATAGTAGACCCGTCGTACACGCGCATGGTCCTGCAGGAATTGGGCGATCTCGATCGCGTTCTTTTCATGCTCCCGCATGCGCAGCGCGAGGGTCTTCAACCCTCGAAGGGTGAGAAAGCAATCGAAGGGAGAAGGCGTCGCACCCGCGGCGTTTTGCAGGAACTTGAGTCGCTTATAGAGTGAGGATTCATTGAGACAGATGGCTCCTCCGACGACGTCCGCGTGCCCGGCCAGGTACTTGGTCGTGGAGTGAAGGACGAGATCGGCGCCGAGCTCGAGGGGCCGCTGGAAAACCGGGGATGCGAAGGTGTTGTCGACCAGACAAAGAGCGTCGTGGCGATGGGCGATTTTCGCCGCCGCCCCTATGTCAGTGATGCGCAGAAGCGGGTTTGTCGGCGACTCGATCCAGACAAGCCGCGTCCGCCGGTTCATCGCGCGCTCGATTTCTCTGAGCCTCGAGGTTTCGACGAAGGAAAATGTGAGCCCGAAATTTTCCAACACCGCCCGAAAGAGCCGATAGGTGCCGCCGTAGACGTCGCGCGAGGAGACGACGTGATCTCCTTCTTTGAAAAGGAGCATCGCAGTCGTCGCCGCGCCCATCCCGGACGAGAAGGCGAGACAGTATTCGGCCGACTCCAGGCTCGCGAGCGCCGTCTGGAGCGCGGTGCGCGTCGGATTGTCGGTCCGCGAGTAGTCGTACCCTTTGTGGATGCCGGGCGCGGTCTGAGCGAAAGTGCTGGTCTGGTAGATCGGAACCGTGATCGCCCCGGTCGCGGATTCGGGTTCTTGTCCGGCGTGGATGGCGCGCGTGGCAAATTGCATGAGGGAATGCAGGCCGCGCTTCTTTCGTGCCATCACGGCTGTCCACCCAGGTGACCGACGACGTCGAATCGCGTCACGATTCCCTGGTACTTTCCCGCGTCTCGGACGAGAACGGCCGGCGCAGACTTGAGGAGCTGCACCACCTCATAGACGTCTTCGTCCGCCCCGACGGTCGGAAACGGCGGCTCGAGCAGAGCCCCGACCGTCAGCTCCATCACCTCGGGAGTTTCCATGGATCTTTGGAACAGCGCGCTCTCACAGAGCGATCCGACGAGATTCCCCTTGTCGAATACGGGGAGTTGCGAAACGCCGTAACGGTTCATAGTCGCGATCGCATGGCGCGCGGTCGATGTCATCTCGACCGACAAAAGCTCGGGGAGCTTTCGCCGTTTGGATCGGAGAATGTCGCCCACACGGGCGCTTTTGCCAAGGAACTGGTTTTGCCTCATCCATTCGTCGGAGTACATCTTTGAAAGATAAATTTCTCCCGCGTCGGGAAGTAAGACGACGACAAGGTTGTCCTTTCCGAGCTGGCGTTCCCGAGCGTATTCAAGCGCGCCCGCAACGGCGGCGCCGGAAGATCCGCCACAGAAGAGGCCCTCCTCCCGTGTAAGCCGCCTGCCGATCAGAAACGAGTCGCGGTCGGAAACCGTGACGACGTCGTCGATGCATTCGATCAGCAGATTTTTCGGCACAAAGTCCTCTCCAATCCCTTCGACCTTGTACGGATGTGAGTCGCTCCACGACCATTTCTCACGCTTGAAAGCCTTCGCGAGGATCGATCCCTCAGGATCGACTCCGACGACCGTGCACTGCGGATTTCTTTCTTTTAGGTATTTCGCTGTTCCCGAAATGGTCCCTGCGGTTCCAATCCCAGCGACAAAGTGGGTAATCTTGCCGTCGGTCTGCTCCCAGATCTCGGGACCCGTCGACGCGTAATGAGCCTCCCTGTTCGCGAGGTTATCATATTGCATGGGCATATAGGCGCCCGGGATCTCTTCGGAAAGACGTCTGGCCACCGAATAATAGGACTGGGAGGATTCCGGCGGCACTGCCGTCGGGGTCACCACCACCTCCGCGCCGAAGGCCCGCAGGCGGCGAATCTTTTCGATGCTCATCTTATCGGGGATCGTAAAGATACACTTGTAACCCTTGACCGCGGCGACAATCGCCAGCGCCACTCCCATGTTCCCCGAAGTGGGTTCAACGATTGTGCCTCCCGGTTTGAGCAATCCCCTCCTCTCCGCATCCTCGACCACGGCGAGCGCGATCCTGTCCTTCACGCTCCTTCCCGGATTGGACGCCTCGAGTTTCGCACAGACGGTCGCAGAAATTCCGGCGGTAATATGGTTGAGGCGAACGAGCGGAGTGTTACCGACGGCTTCGAGCACATTGGCAGAGATCTTGGTCATTGATTCGCTCCCTGAACACCCGCAATTACGCGGGAACTTTTTTTGGACCCCTCCACTCCAGCGAACATCACTATACTACGCGGGTCGCCAAAATTCTTTTCACGGACTGGATATTTTCCGTGGTCGAGAGACAATTCTCTTGCCGGCATTTTTCTTATAACTCGCGGCTCGTTAAACTGAAAAAACATGGCGTCTGAGAAAATTTCCGTGCGCTGCTGCATCGCCGGCGGCGGGCCGGCCGGCATGATGTTGGGGTATCTGCTGGCACGTGCCGGCGTCAACGTTTTGGTGCTGGAAAAGCACGGCGATTTCCTGCGTGATTTTCGCGGCGATACCATTCATCCCTCCACCCTCGAGGTGATGCACGAGCTGGGATTGCTCGACGAATTTCTCGAGCTGCCGCACCAGAAGGTCTACGAGCTCAATGCACAATTCGGCGAGATGCGCTTGACCGTCGCCGACTTTCGTTACCTGCCGACCCGCTGCGGCTTTGTGGCATTGATGCCGCAGTGGGATTTTCTCAACTTTCTGGCCGAGAAAGCGGCGCGCTATCCGAGTTTCGATTTCAAGATGGAAGCCGAGGTGATCGGTCTGATCGAGGAATCGGGCCGCGTGGTTGGGGTTCGCGCGAAAACGACCACGGGTGAGTATGACATACGCGCCGATCTCGTCGTCGGCGCGGACGGCCGGAATTCGATCGTGCGCGAAAAGGCCGGTTTGCGGGTGAAGGAATTCGGCGCGCCGATGGACGTTCTCTGGTTTCGCCTCCGTCGCAGCGCGGAAGATCCCGCGGTGGCCATGGGCAGGTTCGATTCCGGCAGGATCTTTATCGCGCTCAATCGCGGCGACTATTGGCAGTGCGGCTACGTCATTGCCAAGGGTCAATTTGAACATATGCGCCGCCAAGACTTCGAAAGCTTCCGCGCGGCGGTCGTGAAGCTCGCGCCCTACGCGAGAGCCGGGGTCCGGGAGCTGCGCGACTGGGACGACGTCAAGCTATTGACGGTTCGCGTAGACCGTTTGTTGGAATGGTTCCGGCCGGGTCTCTTGTGCATTGGCGACGCCGCCCACGCCATGTCTCCGGTCGGCGGTGTCGGCATCAATCTGGCGATCCAAGATGCGGTGGCGGCAGCCAACGTTCTCTTCAAAGCGCTGCGCGAAGGACAACTGGCGACCGATCATCTGCGCCGGGTCCAGAAGCGCCGGGAGTTGCCCACGCGCCTGACGCAATGGTTGCAGGTCGCCGTGCAGCGCCGGATCATTGCGCCGGTGTTGGTCGAGAGCGGACCGCTCAAGCCGCCGCTCGCGGCGCGCCTGCTTGCCAAACTTCCATTTTTCCGGCGAATCCCCGCCCGCATCATCGGTCTCGGCGTCCGCCCGGAACATGTCGACCCGACCTTAACGCGCGCATAAGAAGCGTTACTTCTTTCGAGCCGTCCCGAATGCGGGATCTATCTGAAACGTTTGTCCGCTAGTGTAGTGTCTCACGCTCTTGGTACTTTATCCGGTGTATAACGATCACGAAGATCCCGACGCGGCAGAGTCGCAACTGAAATTCGGAATATCTCGCGCAAAGGCGCCAAGGCCGCAAAGGTCGGGGAATAAGGGCCAATAATTGTTCCAAGATCCCTCCGAACTTGGCGCGCTTTGCGTCTTGGCGCGAGTCTATTCCCTTGTTCGAGAATTTCC
>Ga0075312_1000047_pt1 | contig 16033 bp, 12 predicted proteins | sample MayberryNE_Catta_5_FD_120047 | JGI IMG/M metagenome (GOLD analysis project Ga0075312, IMG submission 120047) | Natural and restored wetland microbial communities from the San Francisco Bay, California, USA, that impact long-term carbon... | ecosystem: Environmental > Terrestrial > Soil >... | reverse complement strand
CCCGAACGCACAAAGTCTTGGGAATAATTCTATTTTCTATCATGAATGCTGCGTCTTCAAATGAAGACCTAAGTGAATGACTTGAGGTTAAATCAATAACCATTAGGTCATTATGACATCACCGGTTGTAGCTTCAAACTCAGTAAATATTTTTCCACCAGAAAGCAAACCGTATAGTTTACCGTACGACTAACACATTAAAGACTTCTGGAAATGGACAATAAAAATACCTGCCAGTGAGAATCCTGTAAAAGATCAAACTGAAGAGAAATGTGCAAATGGACAGCAGAACACAAGACTGTGCAAGTAAGTTTGGCTTGCGAGCTTAGCGGAAAGCTTAGCATTAGAAGTCAATGCAGATAACATCTGGGTCATGACCATATTTCTTGGACTGGTCGCTACACAAATGTGGCATGATTATGATTCTAATTATTATGAAGGAAATAAGAATAGGATGTTTAGTCCTAGGAAAGTAGCAGCGAAACATTGTCGAGATGGTATTTGAAACCAAGTATTACAAGAATGGTGACTCGGTTGAAATGTGTAAAATATGATGATGTTTTAGATTACAGTTTTATGATGAGTTCTCAGTTGTATGCCAGGGTGTTCTTCGACTTTGGTGACAATTCAACCGACTCAAACCAATTTGATTGGTGTTAATATGAGGGCATCTTCATCAATGGTGAGATCTTAAAACCCGTATCATAACTTGTATCTGCACAACGCATGAATGTGATGAAGTTAGCTCCACTTTAATAGGTCATTCAGCACTAAAAGTGAAAAGAATGGAAGAGAAACTAGAGCATACTCAAAATCGACATATGAGACATAGTACTTGATTATTTCTTTATTTCTAATTTCCTCGTGGATAAAGACAAACTGCATTACCGATTGGGGCACCTCTACGTAAAGGGATTATATTGCAGGTTTGTTAATCTTACCTGAAACTCTATATACCACAATTTGGGATATTCCGTCTAATTATGCAGAACAGAAAAGAAAACAAAGAGATGAATCTAAAGAAAGAGTTTCTTGGAGTAGCACCAGCGCTGATTATCATAATTGTAACTAGCTTGGTCGCAATCAGTGTAAATGAAAAACAGGACAGCTTTGCACAAGAGCAGTCGATTGATAATCTGACATCTAATAATGTGAGCATACCCGTGTCAACAGGATTTATAGATGGAAAAATAGCTTATTTTATAGCGACTGATGCTTCGACACAAGAGGTTGCATCTTCGGTATCCAACACTACAGGATTTAAGGTAAATTATGCACCTACCTTAGCTAATACCTCCAATTCGGTCAGACAGCAAGGATTTGTCTTCTTAAATGGCTTTTTGGGGGAAGAAGGAGGACCTTTGGGTTCACAGTTGTCGGTTGCAACAGCAGTTCCAGGCGATCCAGATTATAGCCCCCTTTTTGACATAAACTATGTGGAATGGAATACGAATAATAGTAGCAATATCAGGATCTTAAAATCCGCAGATGAAATATTTGAGGCGCAACAGAACGGGGAATTGACAATAACAAAATCAAATGTTGTTATTAACAGTCCTGCAATCATCGAATAATATCTAGAGTGGTACCTCCGGGTCTCTAAATGAATGGGAGAATTCTAGATCAAAACCTGGGCACGGAATTCCTAGATCCTAATCTAGGATTATCGATATTTTGTGATTGATTATCTATCATATTACTAGACTGGCTGCTCAATCATAATACGTCTTATTCGTGAGGTCTAGGCTAAGATGAAATTGATAAGGATTTTAAAATAGACAAAGCGACTCGTATTTTCTAGAAAGCCTATAATAAAATATGTTGAAGGTAATCTAACCTTTCTATAATGAGTCTTTATGGAATTAAAAGCCATCCATTAGCAACACTCCAACGTAGAATTAAAAGCAAATCGAATTAGGTTGTAATGCTATAGGAAAAACTTATAAAAAAAGGTAACACACACCTACTTTAATAATGTCATCATCAGTTAAACCTTTAAAAGAAGTTGTCCGACAATTGGCAGAAACGTTTAACGATCCGCAAATTAGAGAATTATCTTACTTTGATTTTTATGACGATTCCTTAATTATTTATGGCTTTCCTCCGAATCTTCCAGCCAATAAGGAAGGTTTTAAACAGTTCATTTATCTCTTGTGGAAAGCATTTCCTGATATAAGAATTATATTCGAGGATACCATTATTGAAGGAAATAAGGTTGCAGGTAGATATTATCTAACTGGCACACACAAGGGTGAATTTGTAGATCTAAAGCCAACCGATAAACAATTCAGGGTCAATGGGATGACGGTATTTTCTTTTCGTGATGCAAAAGTCATAGAGCGTTGGAATCTGGTGGATATGATATCATTGAGGGAACAGTTAGGTTCCCAATCTTGATCTGAGCCTGTTGAGGCGGTAGAACAAATTCAATTTGGAATAGTTTACGTTACTATTTAGGAGATTGGAGTATGAAGGCATTATTTGAGTTGGATACTCCATCTATCCAAAATCTTTCAAGTCCAACTATTTCATCTTCCATACTTTAATCCTTTACTATAGTATTGTATTAGAACTGCGGCTCTTGTCGTGCCAACTGAAGTACCTGCTGCGATAATCTCAAATAATGATATTCCACTACTATCCCTAGGTCATTTTCTTTATTTCGTTGATTCAGTTTATTGTACGGTCCAATTTAAGGCTCTAACTTCATAAGCCAGAAAATTCGTTGTAGTTGAAAAACAGACTTCTCATATAATCGATAAATACGGATCTGTTTTTTAGATTTATAGCCCAACCTACGCATGCTGCTGCTGATGTACTACCAACCGTTGCTGCGGCCGCAACGTTAGGAGGAGGAGCCGCCGTCGCAGCCGCCATATACAAGACAGGATATCCTACAGAAACCTAGTAAATGATAGGAGATATTCCCCAGAGGACGTACTGCAAGAACCAGAAGAACTAACGAACGAAGAACCAGAGGAAGAGGACAATGATTCAGAACATTCAGAGGAAGATGATTAGGGGAGTAAGTGATGTAAAATCATTGCAGAAGCCTTAAGAATACCTGGTGCTACCATAATACCACTTCATTCATATCTGTCTGCATGAGTGAGATTTCACAAAAAAAGCCTCATAGAGCTGCGTGGCTCTATTATCTTGCTTGCTGAATACTCCCTCTTCTGTTTCAGTGTCTACAAAGCACGATGGCAGTCAGATTATATGAGCCATCAGGAGCTCTAAATAATTCTACAAGTCAGACAAAAGTTTCCGCCAGAATTTCGATGCCAAGAACTATTTGAATGAATGGCAAAATCATGTGTCCTACGCGTTGTATCCCAGAAGCAATTATAGGGGCGATTTACAAGATAGTCTACTACTGCACACCACACAGCAGTCATTATCATTAAAACTGTTACGAGCTTAGTAATTTGGCTTGCAGAATCATACTGTGCAAACAAATATTGATGAGCCTGTATTGGTTATGAATGCATCAATCTTCAAGTATTAGTGTTCAGAATAATCATAAAATGAAAATCATCTTTAGTGATCCTACATTTTCTTTACAACTGCTTAGGGCAATTGGTGAAACTTACTATAGAGGAGCAGATATAGGCGAGTGTTTATCTACCGCATATCGTATCAAAGAGGGAGATTTTGAAAGCTGGCATACAGAATGGTTAAAAACAGCAAAAAGAATCCATCGTTATGCTGATGAATGTCTTGAAAAAGGTCATACTATAAGCGCAAGAGATGCGTATCTCAGAGCTTCTAATTACTATCGTGTCTCTGAATTTATGTTAATTGATCCACAGGACCCTCGAATTCAAACTACTTGGGGAAATAGCAAAGAATGTTTTAGCAAGGCTGCAAAGCTTTTTCCATTCCTTGTAGAATCAATAGCGATACCATGCGAGCAAGGAGCTACACTGCCTGGCTATTTTTATCATAATTCAAAAGAAAGTGTACACAATAATAATACAGGTGGGAGTATGAAAAGTAAAGAAACTGAAAAGAAATCATCTCGACCAACTATTATAGTTCATGGCGGTTTTGATTCGACATTAGAAGAATTGTATTCATCGGCGGCAGCTCCAGCACTGGAGAGGGGATATAATTGCCTGACGTTTGAAGGTCCCGGTCAAGGGAGTGTAGTTCGTAAACAAAAAATTCCATTTAGATATGACTGGGAAAAGGTTGTGACTCCTGTGATTGATTATGCTATAAATAAGAAGCAAGAATTTGGTGTTGATGTAGAACGCATTGCATTAATGGGTATGAGTATGGGTGGATATCTGGCTGCTAGAGCTGCAGCTTTTGATCATCGCATATCTGCATGTATACTTTATAATGGAGTGTATGATGGATATGACGCCATTACATCAGCATTTCCTAATTCTTTATTAAATGCACTAGATGAAGGTGATGCGAAATTTGTTAATTCGACAATAACAGCTCTGATGGAGTCCGATCCAAATACTAGATTCAATGTGAAACATGGAATGTGGACGACAGGATCTCATTCACCTTATGACCTTATTACTGGTGCAAAAAATTATACTTTAAAAGATATAATAAAAAATATTACATGCCCTACGTTGGTACTCGATGCTGAAAAGGACGACTCTTTTCCAGGACAACCAAAGAAGGTATACGATGATTTAAGGTCTCCAAAAAAATACATCTTATTTACCCAAGACGAAGGTGCAGAAGAGCATTGTCAATGCGGAGCAGCTGCCCTTTCAAATCAAAGAATATTTGACTGGGTTGATGAAGTTTTTGAATATAAACCTGCGTCTCCTAGGGAATAGTAATCCTTTTTTGCATGTATTCCAAGTTGATCCAAAGTTCTTTTCTACTTGGGATTTTGCTAAAGTGTAATGATCAGGGTGTAAGCCTATTCAGCACTAAGAGATCTTCGCCCAACGCAACTTACCAATGTGTTGTTGCTAAAATTGTTATTTCAAAGGACAATCATTTTCTGTACTACTGGAACTGTTATACCATAAACCGCTCATTGGCCACATAATCAATGATATATACTTTATCGTCTTTAATAGTCCAGATTTCTGTCGCCTTCTTATTATGATCTAAATCAGAATAATCAAAGCTGATCTGATATGCTGGGCTTCCAGCCAAGGTCGCATTACGATTATAACTTTTTAAATCAAAACCTGGACAAGAAATTCCTATAGATCCTATACTATGATTACCAATATTTTGTAATTGATCATGCCTCATATTGTTACCCTCATTATCGCTAATAGTATCTTGTGCATCCTCAAATGTGCTGCAATTTTCAACAGTTAATCTAATGCTGTTATGTGATGCTCAAATATTGGGGTCATAATAATTATTCTGGTTGGGTTGTAAGGTGATACATTGAACATACTGTAAAAGCAAATTGTGTCAATATGACAATATTGGTACGGAACACACCTAAGTCATTTTACTTTATTAGACACATCTGTCATAACTGGAGAATTGCAAGATTAGAGATAGTCAATTGAGTATGAAGAATTGCGAGAATAAAATAAGACATGGAAAGGATCATACACCTTCTATCGAAATAATTGAAAGATTTCTTTGTAGCTACACTTAAGAATAATCTTTGATATTATGATGGTGGATATTGTTATCAGAGAAGGGAGAAAAATCAGTACCATTCACTGCAAGTCGCATCCATAAACAAAATCTCAAGAAAAAATTGAAAAATGTTGAAACTCTCTTGGTTATTAACCCCACTTCTTCTAGCGGTTCAACGGGCAGGGACTGGGAGAACCTTTATATCAAGATGGAAGAGGCCTTTGGCAAAAACGCTCAAGTCGTATCCACAAAAAAAGCCGATGATGGAACTCTACTTACTAGAAAATTTTTGAAGAGAGGAGTTAAAAAAGTTATTGCGATCGGGGGAGATGGAACTATAAATGAGGTTGCGAATGGATTTTTCTTGACGGAAGAAAAACAAGGCGGCAATAAAAAACCAGTGTATTTTTCTAAAAACAATGACGGCGGTCAGGAATATAAGAATGGTTTCCCTCAACCTGACATCCTGAGACCTATAAACTCAGAGGCCATATTCGGGATAATCCCTAGTGGTACAAGAAATGTGTTAGCCAAGTCTCTAGATTTGCCTCAAGGAATTGATGAATGCTGTCATAGTTACATGAAAGGTATTACGCGAAAGATTGATGTGCTAACGGCTACTGTCACTAATCCTTCAGACCGTTCAAAGGTGCCAACTCGGGCATTTCTAAATGCTGCTGAGATTGGATTTGGAGCTGAAATTATAGATAGATCAAAAAGGGTAAGGAGTAGAATTAAAAATCGTATGGTATCGACGATCACCAGCGTCATTGCCACTTTACCCACGTACGAAAGCAATAACTGTGAGATAGTATTTGATGATGGACAGGAAAAAGTCGTCACAAAAATGACCATGGGGGTAATTGCCAACGGCAAATTTTTGGGTGGTGGGTTCATGGCGGCACCAGAAGCAAGTTTTTCCGATGGGTTGTTAGATGTCGTTATTCTAAGGGATTCGGGTAGCCTTAAAATGCTCGACAAGTTAGCAAATATAAAAACAGGTGATTATACAGATGAAGTCGACGTAATCTACAAGCAAGCCATGAAGGTATCAATAAAATCAAAGGAAAGAGACATAACAGTCGCCATTGACGGAGAACCAATAGGAATTTTGCCAGCAACATTTCAAGTGAATCAATATCCCCTAAATCTCCTATCATAGGGGAGATCCTTGCATCGTTAGGCACTGTTTTTTAACCCAATAAGCATGGAAAATGACCAGTTATACTTATTTGGGCATTTATGCGGTAAGAGTAAATAATAGTTTCAATTCAAACTCGCAGATTCAATCACTCCTGGACCCCAAATAAATAACACAAAATGCCACAATGTATATGTAAGGCTAGCTCAAGGGTATAAGCCGATCTGTTATTCTTCATTTCATATGACTGACCTATTTTATGCAGACCATTAAGTACAGCGGGCGAGCCTTGCAGTTAAAGAATCAGTCTAGACAAATTAGGTGGTGTCTGTTCACCATGTCTTGCATGTTCATGCAAAACACATGGGTAAGTACTGGATCATCTCGCGATGAACATGTGGATGGATTGAGACCTCCTTGCTAATCTATGATACTTCGTCCGTAAATTCAGAAGAATCAATTCTGTGCTCATATGGGATTTAAGCATGTTAGCATTAATGACAATTTATGATTTCGTATTAAGAGTACTTTTATTATATCAAGTCTTAGTATTCTGGGGTTGTGGGAGACGACAACAACAACAACAACAAATACATCCAGTCTTTAGTATGTAATGCGAGAGTTGCCCGGCTAGCGACCATCGACTTTGAAGAAGTAAAGCCGCATATTGTACCTGTCGTCTTTGTATTCGACGGTAACTCTTATTATATTCCAATAGATGAAAAACCGAAAAGGGATGATGATCCTGAACAACTACGACGAGTAAGGAATATTCAAAAAAATCCGAATGTTGCGTTACTCATAGATGAGTACAAGGAAGACTGGTCAAAACTTGTCTTCATAATGATCCAAGGGAAGGGGTCTCTGATTGGAAAATCCACTGGACAGGAGGACGTAAAAAAAGTAAGGAAAACCGAAGTGGTCAGCAAACAACAACTGCATCAGCATCAACACATAAGAAACAGCAGCAGCAAGTCTCGATACATCATAAAAAATGCTCAAAACTTGTTGTTAGAAAAATATCCCCAATACCAGAAAATAGGTGTGGGCCAATTATGCATAATGATCTGTCCCGAAAGGGTATTTACATGGAAGATGAGCAACGGCAAGCCTAGGTAATTCCATTTAGTTTCATCTAGCAAACTTTGAAAGTTGCTTCGTTATTCTAATCATACTGTCTATATCTTCCCCTATAGGCGTGAAATTATATCCAAATATAATATGATTAATTCCAATCTCTTTAATTCGTTGTATGTCCATTCCTATTTCATCAATCGTTCCTGTCATTGGAAATCTTTGGGCTGCCGTACCTGAAGCCCCTGAACTCTCACTGATGATCGGATATGTTAGTACAATATGGTTGAACTTGTCAGGATTCTTGCCATACTTAATTGCAAGATCCTTCGTTATCGTCACTATATTTTCGAGTTGCTCTAACGGTCCAGCAACTATACCTAACCAACCACTCGAATCCGATTTAACAATCCTTTCGAATGTATTTGGACTGAATCCTCCTAGATAGATCGGGATATGAGGTTTCTGAACTGGCTTGGGTCCGATTATTGATGGAGGAATACTATAATACTCACCTTTATGTTCAACTATATTGTCCGTCCAAATTTTCTTTATAGCTTGAATAAATTCGTCAGCCTTTCTCCCTCTGTTATTAAAAGGAATGTTAGAAGCTTGAAATTCATCCTTCGACCAACCTATCCCAAAACCAGCTATAACTCTTCCTCCTGAAAGGACATCTAACGTCGCAAGTCTCTTTGCTAGAATCACGGGTGTATGAAACAATATGTCAATCACTGAAGTACCCAATGTGATTCTCTCAGTATTTGCACTCACAAATGAGAGAGTTTCTAAGGGCTCTAGGACTCTCTGATATTGTATGGGAAGACTACCATCTGGCGTTCCAGGATACGGATTTTTGGGTTTCATAGGATAGAGTAGCCTTTCAAATACCCAGAGGGAATCAAAACCTTCCCTTTCAGCCTTTTTCGCAGTATCAACAATATTTTCTTTAGTGGCTTGCTCCCCGGCCTGAGGTAGAGTTAAACCAGTTTTCAAAATAATCGCCCTTCTAATTTTATCATTTAGCCTCTTATATTATCTATGTGCATATCGATTTGACAACATTGTTAGAGGCTTGAGTCTTCTCAGGTTGTAGGGGCAGGCCTAATTGATTTACTCAACATACAGGAATTTGGACAATTTATAAAGAAATATCTAAGTCTAATTGTCTATTCGTAGACCTTTTGACTCTACTTCAGAGGCAAACTCTCCACAACCAAGTTCGTTATGTCTTTTGCTAATTTTTACAATAGCATCTTTATCATAACCTCTAGCTCCCCACTTACATCTATTACAAACCCATTCAAAGTATTCACCCCTATTTTCTATGTTTGTATTACCTTCACTCGAATTCTTCTCCTCTCTAATATTTTCTCCGCTACTCTCAACCATATTCGTATCCCCACGTACAATATTCTCAGTACCTTAGTTTGAATTTATTGGTCTGTCAAATAACCTACTATAATCCTATACCATTTTCGTTCGATTCACTAAATCGACCTTGACATTGAATAGGTTTACTATACTCAATTCTTTTCTCGTGTTTTGCCTTGGATCTAACAAGAATAATATTTCAATCATATGCTCCTTTTGTAGTTATTATTCTTGACTTTAAATACGAGCCATTCAACCCATTTCCGCGCATAGTCGCATCATTTTTGGGATTTTGTCGTGAAAATTATTGTCCTTAAATCCACTAATGCTTTTTGGTTTACGCTTAGTTCATATCCTCGGATGTTTATAGTACAGAATATGATGATTATCCCCAGTTTAGCTGTAGTGACAATCGTGTTACTTGCGGGAATGTCTCTCACCAGTCTGATCAAGGAAACTATAGTCTGGGCACAATACTATTCAGATAATGAAACTGGTTCAAATAGCGTAAACCCACAAGCACAGAATTTGACAACGAATACAGCTGAAGTTACAATTGTCGAAGGGGCAGCAGCACTAGGAAATAAGGCATTTTCGCCTGATTCCACAAATGTCACGTTAGGGCAAAACGTAACTTGGACCAATGGTGATTCCCAATTTCATACAGTTACGTCTGGTACAAGTCCTGATGATTCAAATGTGGCAAACGAATTCGATTCTAAGGCTTTATCACCAGGTGAAAAATTTTCACATGTCTTTAACAACGAATCACTTGCTGGAACAGATTTACCTTATTTCTGCCAGATACATCCTACGATGATAGGAACAATTACAATAGATCAAATATAATTTTGTGAGAGATGAGATAACCGGGCATGCTATTCTATCATCATAGTTCTAGTCTATGTGTATTAGCGATTATGCAGCCCAGCCCAAATCCCTGATCCAAACCACTTTCGCGTACTAATTATTCAATGCATCAAAGTACATTAGAGATTCTAAGTTCAATTTCTTCAAAACATACAGAGCAATCAAGGTCACTCACCTATTCGCTAAGTGTGAGGGTTCGTTTCACTTAGACTAGGATTATGACATACTCAGTTGCCTGTTGAGTCAAGTCCTTAACCAGAGGTGTACTCACGTCTAGGGCCCTATCAAAACCATTAATCACACCTATGGAAAATGTCTTCCATCCCAGACCGACGATTGCAAGGACTATCACTACTACTAATAGGATAGTGAATAAACCCATTTGTTTACTAATTATACTGTGAACAAATAGTGGCATATATACATATAGTTACAGTCTATGCAGATGGAGGAGCAAGAACACGGAGCACAAACCAGTTTTAGCCAGGGCAAGTTTTGAAGTTCAAGAAGAGTAGAAATCGACTCAAGACATATATCCTGTAGCCAAAGGTTGCCAGACTTGTTTTTCTCTATTCCTATATAATAAATGAAGAACATCTGTCGCTTCATCTTACATAATTCGAACTAGATTTGCAAATTATGATGCAACGAATCTTATAGTCAACCCTATGCAACAATTTCGTAATACAGGTATAGAGAATTACAACAAATGAATTCACCAATGCAACAACAACAGGTGGAGTGGAAACCCACTGAAAATAATGAGTAAGGGAGAGACCAATCAATCAGAGATAGCAATGATACTGCAGATAGACAGATCCAATAAGCAGCAGGCAAAAGAGGATATCGCAAGATATGTAGATGAAAGTGTATGAGAAATGCTTTGTTGGATTAAGCTACATCTTAAAAGAAGCGTGGACTATATCACAAATTAATGATAGTGTGAGGAGTGACAAGTTAAAGTGATAGTGTGAGGAGTGACAAGTTAAAGGCTTTAGCTTTGGCAAAAGAATACTTTGCAGTGAAGCTAGGGTTGCTTCCCAATGCATCGATAGTGGATGATGCGATCAGGTTGTAGCCTCGCATATTGTAAGGGCACCTAAAAAAGCCAATTCTGATGACAGAAATACTGAATATGGGAAAGTTAGTATCAGAAGTGACATTTAAGGACCTGCATAAAACCATATCCATGAGCAACAGTCAACGGCAACAACCAACAACACTATTTTCTAGTGTGTTCAAAGAACTTTGGCACAAATAAAGAGCGTTGGCAAGTTTCTGTCATTCGGACTGTTTCCTTTTGTTATATTAGATGATCTTGTGATCTCGCATATTATAGCTTGTTTTGTCATCAATATTTCAACTTGTCCTACTTCTGAATCGGTTGAGGAAGATATAGAGAATAGCAATTATTTCGAACCTACCAATAATCATATTTACCGATAGTATAATCTTAGAGGATACACCCAAATCTGGGCTGGTAATTCCAGATGTTAGGCCAGTATTCGTCACTGCAGAAACTGATTCAAAGAAAGTATCAAAGAAATTGCTTCCATCAAGGTAACTTATTGCAACAGCAGTTCCTAAAGAAACTGCTGGAAACAAGATAATAACAAATATTGTATCTCTCATGGTTTTGTTATTGGGTGTTGCTGTTAGTATCGATGTCTTTGTTGTTGACACTCTGTTTCTTTTTATATCATTCCTGTCGATCTTATCATTTGATATATGAGATCCTTTTGAATCAGGTATCTTATTTATCAGGTTATTGTTTGCTCCCGGTAAAGTTGCAGGTTTACGTGGTGGTGATGTCGCTGATATAGGCTGAGGTAAAGATCTCTTCCCCTTTCTGATATGGAAGAACATATTCCCTTTCAAAAGAGTTCTTAATACTAGTATCAACCTATCGAATTTAATTCCGCCCGCAGTCGAATATGCCATACCTCCTATCATCATAACAATAACTAAGATAATCTTTGCCTCAACAGAGATTGATTCAAGGTTTACTAATTGGAAACCAGTGGTTGTGGATGCGCTGATTACATGGAAAACAGAAGTTATCCACCACTGTTGCTGATTTGTTGCTGGAGGTGGCTCAGCTAAGATCGCAAATAATACAATAGACATAGTCATGAAAGCAAAATATGCTAATATTGGCGATATAAGTTGTCGTGCCTTGATCTCTCTACTGAATATACCATAATGAAATGCGAAAGGAAGAGCAGAGAGGATCATTCCAATCATCAAAATTACTAACTGTTCAACATTATCGACTATAATAAACGTGGAAACAGGTACAAATCCTCCACCTGTGATGGTAGCAAAGACAAGTGAGATGGAATCGATAATATCCAGTTCCCCAACATCAAAATAGTAAATAGCCAAGACCAGAGCAATTGTGTATACTGTGAAAATTACCGTTATTGTCTTAAGCAATTGCTTGAATCTAAGTATACCGCCCCCACCAAGAATGTTTTTCATAGAAGCTAACTTTTTATCAGGATAGAACAATGCCATGAACAGATAAACAAAGCTTAAACCACCCACCCATAGAGTATAGGCTCGGTAAAATACAAAACTGGGTGGCAACTCTTCAGGATCAGATAGAGTAGACAATCCTGTAGTAGTAAAGCCAGAAACACTTTCAAAGAAACTATTTACAAATAATAACAAAGGATCGATTCCATTCCAAAAAGGATTCAGGTAGATATATGGAATACTACCAAAAAGACTCAAAATTAAGAAACTTATGATTACAAGAATTGACGCCTGTCTCAGATTTAGAGGCGTTCTTTCTCCATAGGCATTGAGTCCAAATCCTGTTGCTAGTAAACAAGTACAGCAGAAGAATATTCCAGTAGCTGATGTTACCTCTCCCATAAACGTGCTTATAAAGGCTGGAACTATAATGAGTATTCCGGCAAATTGTAATACGAATCCAAGATTTCCGATAATAGGTTTTGAATGCTCTCTTACCAGTGCTCTGTAAGGACGAAATGTCTTTTCAAGAACAGACGTCCTTATAACGTTAGCCAATGATTCCTGTGTTATTATGCCAAGAATCCTTATATTGTCAATCACTGGGATTCGTTTAATCGCATTAATCTTCATCAGCTCCAGTGCATCCTTTACAGTCGCTTTAGCTGAGATAGTTATAACAGGATATGACATTATATTTCTAACGAAAATCTGATCCGAATCTTCCCCTGTCATTACAACCTTATCCAAGATATCGCTGTCTGTTATAATTCCACTGAGTTTTCCCTCCTTGTTAGTAACAAGGATTGTCTCAGCATTCTTTTTATTCATTCTCTTTACTGCATCTGCCACATTTGAATTTTCATCCATCATGACGAATTGTCCATGTATGTAGGATATTACTGAACGTTCTAATGGGTCAGATGTCATGAGCAGATATAATGTCTAGTAATCTTCTTCGTTCCGCCGGATATTTTTCCCATAAGATGATATCCGATTCAGGTAAGCGCGATCCAATTTTATCTTCCTTATTGAAGAGCGTCGTGACATCAAATACCTCGTCCGCTGGAGGCTGACAGATAACTTTGGGGCATGTGACCTGCGCGAAATACTTCCACGGGGAGAACTCGCTCTTCGTGACCAATGGTGTGGGATTACGCGGCTTCTCAGTGCCTGAAACTTGTGAGACCCGACAGGCGCTTTATCCGAATAACCTAACTTTCTGGAGACTGCGAGCGGCTCGACCGGCAATTCGGGCAAGCAACTGGTCTTCTCCAGCAGGGTAATCATAGTCTAATCCGTCAAGGTCGTGGTGAAATATGAGTGTTATTGAGCGATAGACGTGAATCGATTCGGCTCCCAAGCCTGCATTTGTTTCCGATATCAATCAGGCAACAACAGAAAAAGGTAATTCAAATGATATGATTATAGGATTTGAAGAAGACGATGATGTTCAAGGATCTGAAGAAAAACGTATCCATAAGCAATAATCAGAAGCAACAACAACAAACACAGACAACCAATTTTCAAATAGAGTATCAAACAAACGTTTCTTGATGTGGGATATTGACAACACGAAGCGGGGATTCTGAAGAAACAATCATTACAAGCACTTGCAAGGCTACTAACGTGACGCAGATACACCGCGAAGGAAAGAGGAGCAGCATACATGTATAGCAGGAAGAGCAACTGCCACCTCTTGCAAATATTTCCTCGATACATGATCATGTTACAAAAAAGGAACTATGACGTGACATACTCAGTAGCAAGCGAATAGTTGTAATTGTATACGGAGATTGTATCGGAAATAAATAAAAAGTAAAGAAATGAGAAAAAAATGTCTATTTATTTAATGACTTTGCTAATGCATCTACTGTGTATGCTACTGTAAACTTTGAGCCATCCAACGTATGAAATGATAAAGCATCACCTGCAAATTCTGTAGAGCCGGATGGTAGCGATGTTCCACTATCTGTTTTGAGGAGAGTGAATGCAATTGTTCCATTACCAACGGGTGCAGTTACCGGCTGACCATGTTCAGCATCCACTGCGATGCTTGAATTGTAACTATGCCATAACTCAAGTTCAACAGGTTTACTTGAAGCCCAAGAAATAGTGCCTACCCAAACTTTGTTGTCATCTCTTGCTGGAAGTACTTTCACTATTTGATGTGTTTCATGTATCGGCAGTGTGCCAGCGTTTGATACGGCAGTTTTCTGTGCTGTAAATCGGTCATCTGCACTATAATTAGTGGTTGTTGGCGGTGAGTTTACCGAGGTTGACTGTGCATATGCTACATTTGTTGCTGTCGCTGTTGAAGTAGAATAATATAGTCCTAAACCTACTTCTGCCGATGCAATAGCAATCGACTATGACTGCAATAGCAATTACAATTGCTTCTTTTTTCTTATACGCTTGTTCTCGTTGTAGAGAGACCATGCTAGTACCAATAGAAGAAACAGTAGATAACAGTATCGCTGCCTGCAGAATGCCATAATTTGCAGACCGCGGCCAAGTAATGTTAGTCGTGTTATTCTAAATTTCAGGGCCTATCTTCTATTCGCCATTCAAGATCACTGAATCCTAAAAAGTGCTCTATCAACTGCTAAATACATTGAAGCATAACTTGGTACGTTTATGGCAAGATCATCGGATGATAGAATTGATAGGCTCAAGAGTCTCGGTCAAACCCTCGATGAAAACAACAACAGACGAGAGAAGGCTAATATGATGAGTCAGTTATCACAAGAGTTCGATAGGCATATGCAGACAGCAGAGAAGTTTACCAAGGATAATGATTTGGGCGGAGCGGAAGCGCATAGGCTGATAGCGGAGTCTATACACGGAACGCTATCAACGTTCGAAATGATAAAGGAATGAGTAATGAAATGTGTAACGCGCTTCTCCGTAGCATGAGATGTGTGAGTGAATAAGTCTTACTGTTGGTTAGTCATACTTGTACTACTGATTTACTCACACTTTGCCGATCATAGGCTTCCTCATGGCTACTAGCTGTTTTTACGAGTTCATCCAAATCACTAGTGACTCAGCTTTCTGTAGTGAAAAAAGTAAGTTAAATTCAAGTAAGATCTCGAAAAACACACTGCTGTGAAGTAAAGTGGAAGTTGTTGAGAAGCAGGAGAAGAGGAAACGTCATAGAGAACAGCATAGAGGTAATTACGAGATCGTCAACGATATCTTGCAATTCGTTGCATCGAAGTATAACTGTAATATGGCAGAAGTCACTTTCGGTGCCAGTCTAACCTACTATCAACAGAAGCGGTATCTAAGTCTCCTGACAAATAGAAGGTTGATCTTGATCTCATCGGAATCAAAATACTGCAAGGGCTATGAAATCAGTATTTTAGGTAGAAGATATCTGCAGGTATTCGCAGAAATAGAAGACGATTTAGGGTATGACACCTTTCAAGAAGTGAGTTATAGTCACTTCTAAACTATCGTTGATATCTACATATCATTTTCTCGAGGAAACATTTAGAGATGAGCTTGTTG
>Ga0075312_1000041_pt1 | contig 17592 bp, 24 predicted proteins | sample MayberryNE_Catta_5_FD_120047 | JGI IMG/M metagenome (GOLD analysis project Ga0075312, IMG submission 120047) | Natural and restored wetland microbial communities from the San Francisco Bay, California, USA, that impact long-term carbon... | ecosystem: Environmental > Terrestrial > Soil >... | reverse complement strand
TCGGAAGCAACTTTCACATATTGGTTCAAGGTCAGACGGCCCTTATTCACTTCGGTCAAGATCAGCGGCACGCCGGTTTCGACGCCACAGAATCCGGAGATACAATCCCAAATCGCCGGCTTGGTGAGCTTGCCGTAAATATCCGAGCCCTTTTCATCCAACGTGTGCGGTGAATGGTCGGTGGCGAGGGTGTCGACGAACCCTTCACGCAATCCCTGCCACAATACTTCCGCGTGGTCCTGTGTGCGCACCGGCGGATTCATCTTGAGCAGCGAGCCCACTTTGTCCATGTCGTTCGGTTCGCGCAGGAGGTAGTGCGGCCCGGTCTCGGCCGTGACTCTCAAACCGCGCGCCTTGGCGTCGCGCACCATGTAGGCGGCCTGTTTTGAGCTCATGTGAAAGACGTGCAGCTTGGTACCGAAAGTCTCGGCGAAGAAGATCGCATGATGCACCGATTCCGCTTCGCAGATATCGGGGCGGGAAGCTTCCCAGTAGCGGGCTTCATTTTTGTTTTCCTGCTTCAGCTTGTTGGTGCAATAAGCCATGATTTGTCGATTTTCGGCATGAATGCCGAGCGGCAGCTTCGATTGCGCGATGTAATCGAACGCTTCCATGCACATGCCGTCGTCGGGGAACGGCAGGTTGCCGATCGTTTCGCCGAAAAAGATCTTGTAGCCAATCGCGCCGGCGGCGGCCATGGGCAGAATATCTTTGGTATTGGTTTGCACGACGACGCCGGTGATGCCGAAGTCGACCAGCGATTTTGCTTCGCCCAGTTCCTTTTTCACCTTGACCTGCTCGGCATCGGAGGTGGGAGGCACGGTGTTGGGCATATCGACGACGGTGGTAATACCGCCGCACACCGCCGCGGTCGAACCGGTGGCGAAATCCTCTTTGTGCGTCATGCCCGGCTCTCTGAAGTGGACGTGACCGTCGAACAGACCCGGCAGAATATGCTTGCCTTTGGCGTCGATCTCTTCTTTGCCTTGGGGCAGTGAATCATCGGCGCCGATGGCGACGATTTTTTCGCCGCTGATCGCGACCCCGCCCTTAAACGTTGCGTCCGGGGTGACCACCCAACCATTTTTGATGACTAAATCTGCTGCCATTTTGCTCCCTTTCTTGTGGTTAAGTTATTTCCTTATTAATCCGTCGCTAGCGCTCTGAGGCCGCGAATCTCTTGGCGGTGCTCGAGGTCGGCCATAACGTTTTTCTTGCCGGCTTGAATATGGTTTCGCAGGATGGCAACCGCTGCCGTTGCATCGCGCAGCTCCATGGCATCGAGCAGCCGCAAATGCTCATGGTGCGCGGCGATACCGCGCGCCGGATCGTACAAACCATCAGTCCGGCGCTTCAGCACGATACGCTCAAAAACATGGCTCAATGTATTTTTCAACGTGGCATTGCCGCTCAGCGCGGCGATCTGCAGGTGGACGTCCTGATCGTAGACCAGCCGCTCGCGGCTAAATCGATGCTGCACGTCCAGGCCATAGACGTTTACTTTCTCTCGCAACTGAGCGAGCGCGTGGTCGGTAAGCGTTGCGATCGCTTTTTCCACAGCCCAAGCTTCCAGAGCTTCACGCAGCTCATAGAGCTCTTCCGCTTCTTGCATTCTAATTTCTTTGCAGGTAAAACCGCGGTTCGGCAGAAAGGAAACATACCCTTCCTGTACAAGCCGAGTCAATGCTTCGCGTACGGGAGTGCGACTTACGCCGAGACGTTCACTAAGCTGTTGGTGATGTAATTTTTGTCCCGGCATGATCTCGTTGCACAAAATCAAATTCTTAATTTGGCTGTAAACGCGGGCTGAAAGATTTTCTACAGCGCGTGTTTTGGATTTTCTCTTGAGCGGAAATGCCATCGGCCGAGATTTTGTATGCAAAAGTTTATGCAATGGCGGGAAAGCTATCTGATCCGGCTGGTGATGTCAACGAACGCGATTTCGCGCTTGAAAAATCAAATGAAAATGATAATAAGCTTGCGACCTGATCGCCCTGGAGGTCTGCTGCGGCCGGCGCGCTGAGGAAAACTTCCGGCGACAAGCGTCGAAGATATAGCGTCGAGAAATTAAGGAGGCATTGTGGCACAGACGAAATTACAGGCGATTGGATTGCGGCATGAGTACTATCAACCGCGAACCGGCGGCAGACTTTTGGCCCTGGACAACATCAACTTGCAGGTCGAGGACGGCGAGTTCGTGACGATCGTCGGACCCAGCGGCTGCGGTAAAACGACCTTTATCAATCTCTGCGACGGATTGCTCAAACCGACCGCCGGAAAAATTGTCATCGACGGCAAGGAAATCACCGGTCCGGGAACGGATCGTGGCATGGTGTTTCAAGACTCTTGCCTGATGCCATGGCGCACCGTGCTTAAAAACGTGATCTTCGGCCTGGAATGCCAGGGCCTCGACAACGGTGAAGGTCAAGCGCGCGCGCGCAAGTTTATCAAGCTGGTCGGCTTGCAAGGTTTTGAAGACCACTTTCCGCACGAGCTTTCCGGCGGTATGCAGCAGCGCTGCAACCTGGCGCGGGCGCTTACCGTGGACCCCCAGATCCTGATTATGGACGAGCCGTTCGCCGCTCTCGATGCGCAAACCCGGGAAATCATGCAGGCTGAGTTGCTGCGCATTTGGAACGAGGCCAGGAAAACGATCCTTTTCATCACTCACCAGATCAATGAAGCGATCTATCTGGCTGATCGAGTCATTGTTTTCGGCGCGCGCCCGGGAAAAGTCAAGGAAATGATCAAAATCGATCTGCCGCGGCCGCGCAATCTTTCGATTAAGCGCGATCCGAGATTCTTAGAATACGAAGACAAACTGTGGAACCTGATCGAAGAAGAGGTGAAGAAGACCATGGTCGCAGACCAGGTCGTCCACAACATCAATAACTAGGTGTGGAACTGGGTCAGACATGGGGAGTCGTTTCAATTCCCAAACCCTGATTCTAATCGGCTGCACCGCTTTTATTCTTTACCTGGCTGGAGTTCCACTCGTGATGCTGCTTTACGGCAGCATCAGGAGTGCGCCCATCGGCGAGCCGGGCGCGACCTTTACCCTCCAGAACTACGTCAAGGCCTACTTCGATAAGGAATTCTATCTTTTATTTCTTAACTCGATCTATTACGCTCTCGGCACCTGCGGCCTCACCTTTCTGCTCGGAACGTTTCTCGCTTGGGTGAGTGAACGAACCAATACGCCGTTTAAGAAGCTGTTCGTCGTCATGTCGCTGATCCCGTTTATCATCCCCGGGATCCTAAGCACGATATCGTGGATTCTTCTGCTCAGTCCGAAGATCGGTCTGATCAATATCGTCCTCAAAGAACTTCTCGGCCTGGAATCGGCGCCCTTCAACATTTACTCAATGTGGGGGATGATCTGGGCCGAATCGATCCATCTTTATCCATTGGTTTTTCTGTTGATGTCGGCGGCATTCCGCAATATGGATACTTCCCTGGAAGAAGCCGCGCTCACCGCCGGATCGAGCACGTTGCAAACATTTTGCCGGGTGACACTGCCGCTCATGCGGCCGGCCATGTTCAGTGTTTTGCTGATCAATTTCATTCGCGGCATTGAAGCCTTCGAAGTGCCCGCGCTGATCGGAGTCCCGGCGAAGATCTCGGTCTTTACCACCAAGATTTTTCTTGCTATTCACCAGTTCCCGTCGGACTTTGGGCTCGCCGGGGCTTATGCCGTGACGCTTTTGGCGATCAGCGCGATCGGAGTGCTGGTCTATGGCAGGATCACACGCCGGGAAGAACGGTATGCAACCGTGACCGGCAAAGGCTATCGGCCGCGGGTGATCGATCTCGGCGGGTGGAAATACGTCACCTTGGGAATTTCGTTTGTGATCTTTTTCCTGGCGGTTATCATGCCGGTTTTCGTTTTGCTCTGGTCGTCGTTTATTCCTTATTATGGCGTGCCGTCCAGGGAACTGATGCAAAAGCTGACCTTCGCCAATTACCACTACATTCTGAATTACCCTCTTGCATTAACGGCATTTAAGAATAGTTTCTATCTGTCCGTGGGTTCGGCAACGCTGGTGATGTTGCTCACTTCTGTGATTGCGTGGATCACGGTTAAGACCAAGTTGCCGGGAAGAAGCTTGCTTGACACGATGACGTTTATTCCCATCGCGATGCCCGGCATTGTCCTGGGCGTGAGTTTGATATGGGTTTATTTAACGTTGCCGATCCCCATTTATGGAACACTCTGGGTCTTGCTCCTCGCTTATATGACGAAGTACATTCCTTACGGCATTCGCGCGGCGTCGGCGTCGATGATTCAGATCAATAAAGAATTGGAAGAGGCATCGCTTACGGCCGGGGGGACGTGGTTCCAGACCTTTCGAAAAATTATTTTGCCATTGCTGATGCCGGGTTTTACCGCCGGTTGGATTTATATCAGCATCATCGCTCTGCGCGAATTGTCGACGTCGATTTTGCTCTATTCCTACAACAGCACGGTGCTTTCGATCATGGCTTTCGATCTCTGGGAAGGCGGTCAATATACCTACGTGTGCGCCCTCGGCGTGATGATGGTCATGTTGCTCGTCGCGATGGCGGCGGTCGCGCGAAAGCTCGGAGCCAAAATCGGCATTGCCGCGTAACGGATCGATCCTAAGTTTTTACGAGTCGCTGTAGGTCGGCGAGTCATTGGGAGGAGACATGGCAGAAAAAAGAGACATGGTGCACATTGAAGCGCTGGAAAAATATTTCGGCGAAGATAAGGAGCGCGTCCACGTCCTTAAAGGAGTCACCCTGAACGTTCCGGAGGGATCGCTTTACACTTTTCTCGGTCCGAGCGGCTGCGGCAAGACGACGACGTTGCGTTGTGTGGCCGGGTTGGAGCGTCCGGATGGCGGCAAAATCAGCATCGGTGGGCAGACCGTTTTTGCCTCGGGAGAACGAGTCTATGTGCCGACCAACAAACGGCCGATCGGCATGGTGTTCCAGTCCTACGCCATCTGGCCGCACATGACGGTGGCGGAAAATGTTGCTTATCCCCTGACGATCCAGCGCAAATCCAAGGATGTGATCAAGCGTAAAGTCGGCGATGTTTTGAAGATCGTCGGCCTCGACGGCCTGGAAGACCGCCCCGCACCAAAACTCTCCGGCGGCCAACAGCAGCGGGTCGCGTTTGCTCGCGCTCTCGTGAATGAGCCGAAAGTCATGCTGCTCGATGAACCCTTGAGCAATCTGGACGCCAAATTGCGCGTGCAGATGCGCTCTGAGATCAAGTCATTGCAGCGACGGACCAGTATCACCACCATCTTCGTGACTCATGACCAAGCGGAAGCGCTCGCGATCTCGGATCAGATCGCCGTCATGCACGGCGGCGTATTGATCGAGGTCGGTTCGCCGCATCAGCTTTATACCCGTCCCAAACGACGCTTCACTGCCACGTTCTTGGGTCTGACCAATCTCATCGAGGGCAAGGTTCTCGAGGTCGACGGTGACGGCAAACCGGGGAGAATGGAAACCAACAAGGGAATCTTGCGGTTCATACCTTCCACCACATTCAAAAAGGACCAACCGGCAGTTATTTCGATCCGACCGGAAAACATTCCATTGTATAAAGAGCGTCCGCCTGAGACGGAAAACGTGCTCGAAGGCAAAGTGACGGAAGCGGTGTTTATGGGCGATGCCTACCAGTGCAAAGTGGCTGTCGGTGACGATCTGTTGGCGGTGCACACGCATCCTTTCAACGCCGTGAGTCCGGGGGACAGGGTGTTCTTGCATTTGGATCCTGCAAGTTGCAACGGTCTTCCAGCCGATGATAAGGAAGGTGTTGATGAATCCATGCTAGGGGACTAAGATTGCTCTAACGGAGAACCTGAAAGGAGTCCTGTCGATGACAGCACTGGAAGCTAGGAAATTAGCCGAAGAAGACATGAAGGTGGGAAAAACTCCCAAGTACAAGGATTTGCGCGACTGGCTGGAAATCGTCGACAGCTTCGGCGAACTAAAGAAAGTCGACGGCGTGGACTGGAATTTGGAAATGGGCACGCTTGCCGAGATCTTTGCCCGTCAGTCGAAGAGCGGCGTAACGCCGGCGGTATTGTTCGACAACGTTCCAGGTTATCCGAAAGGCTACCGCACGCTTTTTGCGCAGAACGCGTCGTTCAAGCGCATGGCATTGAACCTGGGATTGGACATGAATCTGTCCAATCTCGATTTGGTGCGCGCCTTTCGGCAAAAACTTGTCACTCACGAGCCGATCAAGCACAAGATAGTCTCGAAGGGCCCGGTTCTGGAAAACGTCGATTCCGGCGATAAGGTCGATCTGCTCAAGTTCCCGGTGCCATTCATGCACGAGCTTGACGGCGGCCGTTTTATCGGCACCGCATGCCTGGTGACCACGCGCGATCCGGACGAAGGCTGGGTCAATTTTGGCGCATATCGCGGCATGGTTCACGACAACAAGACCATGGGCCTCTACATCTCGCCCGGCAAGCACGGTAGCATTCAACGCAACAAGTATTTCGAGCGCGGCAAGCCTTGCCCGGTGATCGTTTCCGTCGGCCAAGATCCCGTTTTGTTCATGGTTTCCGGCAACGAGATCGACTACGGGGTGTCCGAATTCGATTATGCCGGCGGTCTCAAAGGCGAACCGATCGAAGTTATTGAGGGGAAATCCACCGGCCTGCCGTTCGCGGCCCATGCGGAAATCGTTATCGAAGGCTGGATGGACCCCAACGACCGCAAAACTGAAGGTCCGTTCGGCGAATGGACAGGATACTACGCCAGCTCAAGCCGGCCTGAGCCGGTGATCCGCGTCGAGAACATTTATTATCGCAACGACCCGATTCTCTGCTGCGCGCGCCCCGGCCGCCCCCCATCGGATTATTCGATCGCCAAATGTATGGTGAAAGCGTCGTTGATCTGGGAGCAAGTGGAGAAGGCCGGTGTTCCCGATGTCAAAGGCGTGTGGTGTCACGAGGCCGGCGGCGGCCGCTTGCTCAACATCATTTCCATCAAGCAGCGTTATCCGGGCCACGCGCGCCAGGCGATGCTCGCCGCGTCCCAGGTGCACGCCGGCGCTTATCTCGGCCGCTACGTGATCGTCGTCGACGAGGACATCGATCCGACCAACACCTTCGACGTGCTCTGGGCATTGGCCAGCCGATCCGATCCGGTGGAGTCGATCGAGATCCTGCGCCGCTGCTGGAGCGGCCCGCTCGACCCACGCATCCATCCAAGCAAGAAGGGCTTCAACTCCCGCGCCGTGATCGACGCCTGCCGCCCGTTCGAGTGGATGAAAGACTTCCCGCCGGTGGCCGAGTCCTCTCCCGAGCTGCGCGACAAGATTTACAACAAGTGGAAAAAGGTCATCGAAGAATAGTTTAGTTTCGGGGTTGGTTAAAAAAGGGCGACCGCTTGTTACGGTCGCCCTTTTTTATTTGAATCGACGCCCAAACTGTCTTCACGGCCCGATGGGAATCCGCTAAAGGATATATTGTCTTGCCCAATTGGTAAACCGACAGACCCAGAAGAAATCCGTCAAGTCGCCGGAAGTCGGGCAGGTTCCGGCTGCCGGGACTCCTCATCTTTCACGAATTCCAGCTTGTCATCGTCCGAAAACTGACGTAAGTCTCGGGCCATGCGGTTTGGGCTTTTTTATCTGCCATCGTCCCTACCCGCGACGCGAGCGGAAGGAGCCGCGCGGTTTCGGACGATCGTCGAGCAGATTGCGTACGGGGAGGAGATCGGCTTCGATTCCGTCTGGCTCGCCGAGCATCACTTTCATGCGTTCGCGGGGATTTTTTCTTCGCCGACGGTGATCGGCGCGGCGATCTCGCAGAGAACAAAAAAGATGCGCATCGGCACGGCTGTGTTGCTCTTGCCCTATCACAATCCGCTGCGCGTTGCCGAAGATTATGCGACGCTCGATTGCTTGAGTAACGGCCGGCTGGAGTTCGGCATCGGTCATGGCTTCGTCAAGTGGGAAGCGCTGACATTCGGCATTGCGCTCGATGATCTGCGTGACCGGTTCAAAGAAAATCTCGATGTGGTTCTCAAAGCCTGGAGGGAACCCAAGCTCAACCACACGGGCCGGTTTTATGATTACCACGGCGTCGAGGTCTGGCCGCGGCCACTGCAGGAGCCCTATCCCGCGGTGTGGATGGCTGCGACCACATCCGTGGAATCATTCGAGCTATCGGGACGCTTAGGATTACACATGATGCTCATACCTTTCTTGAATGAGGTCGAAGAGCTTCGTGGCAAGATGCAGGCTTACTTCAGCGCGCGAAAGGCGGCGGGATTGGATCCGTCAACGGCACGCGTGCTCGGCGTGTATCATGCCTACGTGGGCGAAAGTTCTGCTGAGGCACGCGCGGCCGCGGCCCCGGGACTTGCCGAATACAACTCGGCGGCGAGGGAAGCTCATAGCTTGACTCCCGGCATGGCCGATCCAGAGTCTTACCGCAGTCATGAACGGCACCGCGAGCAGATGAAAGTGCTCACTTTTGACGAACTCGTGAATCAGCGCCGCGTACTTGTCGGGACGGCAGATGAAGTGCGTGAAACATTGGAATACGTTCGCGACAAGCTCTGCCTGAGCGACGTGGCGGGGAATTTTGCGCTGGGCGGATTAACGGACGCGCAGACGCGCGCCTCGATGCGCCGATTCATGGAAAAGGTCGTGCCGAAAGTCCGTTAATCGGCTAGCATTCGCTATGCAATGAGAATAGCATTGACTTGAAATTGACACAGGAATTATAAGCAGCCAGACCTGTTGCTAAAAAGCGTTCCGTGCAGGCTACTCAAAAAGCCTTAGAGGCGAGACGCGCGAAACATTGATGAGCGGAGGCGTACTCAGAGTGTACGTCGTAGCGAAGCAATCGAGCGAAACGAAGCCTATGAGGCTTTTTCAGCAGCCTGCAAATCGCGGAGGTGAAACATGGGTAAGCTAAGGCATATCGCATTTATCTCGAATGAGCCAAAAAAACTCAGCGATTTTTATCAGAAGCATTTTGGTTTTGAGGAGTGCAAAGTTTTCCCCAGCGGTTCCCGCATGGTGATCGATCCGCTGTTTAACTTGGCGTTCCTGCAGAGCCGAGGTGATCAGGCGGGACCGGTTGTCGGCACGCACCGCGCGGACGGTGCAGAGCTTGAGCGGCAGCCGGGAATCCACCACTACGGTTTTCTTGTTGATGACGTGAACGAAGCCCTGGCCAAGCTGCCGGCCTCTCTCAATCGCGGCGCCAGCCCGCAGGTGTCCGCAGGCGTCGGTGGCCCCGAAGGCGCGCGTCCGGCGGAGATGCGCTTCATCGATCCCTGGGGCAACAATGTCGATCTATCGGCGCGAGGCTTTCTCGGCAGGGAAGAGAAGAAACTGCCGGGCGTGCGCCTGCTCGCGGTTCAGGTCCCTGACTTAGCCGCGGCCTGCGAGTTTTACCAGCAGCAGTTCGATCTCGAGATCGTCGGCTGGACCGACGACGGGACCGTTCGCCTGAGCGACGGGACGGTGACGCTGCTCTTGACCAAGTCGCAGGTTGGTCCGAAGAGCGGCGTACAGTACTTCGGCATTCAAGTGGACGATCTGGCCGGTCTCAAGAAGAACTTGCAAAACAGCGGCGTCGAAGTTTCTGAAGACGCTCCGGAGCAAATTCATTTTAGCGATCCTGAGGGGAATCGGGTGATCGTTTCGCAGTCTGGCTGGACGAACTAGATTAACGGAGGGCCAGGTTTGAAACCTGCCCTACCGCAATCCGGTCTCCTGCTGGATCTCGCGCAAGATGCTGAAGTCGTCGATTTCACTCATGGGGATATCCCGCGTCATTTTCACGTCTCTTTTGGCCTGCTCGACCAAGAACTTCAGCCCGTCTTCAGGAATGCCGCCGTCGGGGCTGATGACTTTCACCGTCGCGTCGTAAGCCGCGTAAGCATGTTCCGGCTTGGCTTTGCCCCAAGCGATCAAGACCTTCACCGCCTCTTCGCGATGATCGCGAATGAAACGGCTGGCTCGGATCAAGGCCCGAGCGGAGCGCTTGACTTGATCGCGCTTTTGCTGGATCGATCTTACGTTCACTCCGACTCCTGACAACGGATAGTTCAAGTATTCGTAGGCGCGAGCAAGAATGTTGTAGCCTATTTTATTGCCTTCGAAATCCCAGGGCGGAGAAGTGACGACCGCATCGGCAAGTCTCTGCTGCAAACCGGCGAAGCGCCCCGAATCGGGGCCCAGCGGCACGAATTGAACTTCCTTATCGGGATCGACACCGTTGCGCGCGAGAATGATCCTTGCCAGCACGTGGGTCGCGTCGCCGAAGCCGGGAAGGCCAACTTTCTTTCCGGTCAATTCCTTGACGGATTTGATCTCCGGGCGCGCGAGCAAGACGTGCGGCGAGCTGGTCATCAGACCGGCGACCAAACGCACCGGCAATCCGCGGATCGCGGCGCGGATCACCGTGCCGGTCAGTAACGTAAAGTCGATGACGCCGTTGATCAGCGCTGCGATCGACGGCGACGCGCCCATCACGACGATATCGGCGTCGAGTCCTTTGTCTTTGAAGAAACCGCGATGCTGAGCGACTCCGGAAGAGAGGAAAATCATGTTGTATCCACCAGAGACCGCAATCCGGATCTTCTCCGCGGCAACGGTTTCGTCAGAACCGAAAAAAACGACCAAAAGAAGCAACAGCTCCAGAATCCTCGTCATAAGCAACCGGTTCATTCGATCGGGAGATTTCTAATAATCGTCGGCAGGTGGCGGTGTCAACCGACTCCAAAATTCAAAAATACCTTCCACCCCTTGACGCTCTCTGTTCGAGAGGTGTAGTTCTGGCCGGGCAGGAAAGGAGAGCGTATGCGGGTACTCAAAATCAGCGAGCTGCAGGAAAAACCGATGGATACGGCAACGCCGATTGCCGGCTGGACCGGCGGGACGGTGAGCAGGACACGGCAAGCGGTTATCGGCGACGGGCAATCGGAGAACTTTCGCTGCAACGTGGTCAACTTCCGCGTCGGCGCAACGACGGGATGGCATGTCCATGACTGCGATCAGGTTCTTGTCATCACGGCGGGCAAGGGTAAAGTCGCGACCGAATCCGAAGAGCGCGACATCACGGTCGGCGACATCGTACATATCAAAGCAGGAGAGCGGCACTGGCATGGCGCCACGGCGGAGACGCCGATGTCGCACATCACGGTGACGAGCGCCGGTAGTTCGTCGAAACATTAAGGAAATCAGTTATGCCGTGGATTAAAGTAATTCCCGAGCACGAAGCCGAGGGCGAGCTCAAGGAGGTCTACGGAAAGATCCGCGAGCAGCGCCGGGGCGAAAAGATCAATCAAGACCGCGATGCCGGCCCCGGAGGAGCGCCCGTAAGCCCGCCGATGCTGCACAGTCTTAATCCCAAGGCGATGTGGCACACCGCCGAGCTCATGTGGGAGATCATGCGGGGCGAATCGCGCCTGACCACGGCGCAGCGCGAGATGATCGCCACGGTGACTTCGGCAAGCCTTCACTGCCGGTTTTGAACGGTCGCCCACGCAGAGTTTCTGCGTCAGGAAGGCGGCGACGATCTGGCGGTGGAGCAGGTCAAGGACGATTGGCGCAAGATGGAGTTAAGCAAGGCCGAATACGCCATGCTGGAGTTTGCCGAGAAGCTCACGCTGACGCCGAGCAATATGCAGCAAGCGGACGTGCAGAAGCTGCGCGACGCTGGCTGGACCGACCGCGACATTCTCGATATCGTCCATGTATGCGCCTATTTTAATTTTCGCGTGCGCGTGGTCGACGGGCTCGGGCTGGAAGTCGCCGATTGGCAGATTCAGCGCGCCCGCGCCGGAGCGGCGCACGCCGCCAAGTTGGCGGAGGAGCGCGGTGTGGCGATGCCCTCGGACCCCTGGAACGTGCGTTAATGACGAAATCATGAGCTTCATCAAAGTTATTCACGAGTCCGAGGCGGACGGCGAGCTGAAGGAAGTCTACGAGAGAACTCTCGCTCGACTCAGTCCCTCGGTGCGCCAGAGACGCGGCAATAAGCTCCCGCCCATCGTGCGAATTTTCAGCCTCTGCCCGGCGCTGCTCGAAGCGCGGGTCGGCTTCGACAAGGGAATCTACCGGCCAGGCCAATCGGGTTTGGGCCGGCGCAAAGAAGAGCTGATCGCGACCCAGGTCGCCGCGTTGAGCGGCTGCCGGTTCTGAGGGATCGGCCACGGAGAGTTTCTCCGTGTCGACGGCAAGATGGCGGTGGAAGAAGTCGCCAAGGTGATCTCCAACTGGCGCGATGCGGATCTCGACGATCAAGAAAAAGCCATGCTCGCGTTCACCGAAAAATTCACCCTCACGCCAAGCCAGATCACCGACGCCGACATCGAAGCGCTGCGCCGGGCAGGCTTTAGCGATGAGGAGATTCTCTCCATCGGTTTAGGCGCGGGCTACAGGAATTGGGTGGACCGCATCGCTGATCTACTCGGCGTCGAGGAAGAAAAGTTCGACTTTCCGGAAGAAATCTTAAAAGCCTTCGGCGTGACTCGCGAACGGCTGCAGACTTCGCTCTACGAGGACGACCGATGAGCCGTTTGCGTATGGTATCGAGCAAACGTTTCGACGATCTTCTCAGAACGGCTCCGGGCGCGCTCGAAGCGGACACGGCCATGCGCCGGCTGCTGGTCGAACAACTGACGGCGCGCCTCTTCAGTTTGATCGGCGTCGTGGTCGCGGGTTGCCTCCGTTGCGATCCGTTCGTTGAAGCGTTGCGCGGACCGCTGGATCGAGACTTCGCCGCGCAGGCGGCGAGCGACTGGCGCTCGCTCGGCCTCACGGCGCTGGAAAAGGCGGTGCTCGAATACGCGGAGAAAGGCACCGTCGACGAGGCCGCGGTGCGCCGGCGGGATGTCGACGAGGTGCGCAACGCGGGGCTTAACGACCGGGATGTTTTATTGATCGCGACCGCGATCGCCTATCACAATTACGCGATTCGCATGGCGGCGGCGTTCGACGTCGACCCGCTCTAGATCGCCAGGCGCTCGATTTGCCAGGCGCGATCTCTGAAAAGCCATGCTGAGTTTACTCGAAATGCGCTGAGACGACACTTTACGAGGAGGGATACCCATGCAAATTCTCAAAGGGGATTTGAGTAACGTCAAAGGAATCCCTCCGAGCGGGCTCTGCGTCGGTGTTCATCGTGCGGGCGCCGTGCACCAGAAGATGGTCGCGAAGCACGGCGACGGTCTCGCGGTCTGGTCGCTCAGACCCGATCTGGATTTCATCGCCTTCAAAAAGGAAGGGTTGGGGGAACAGGGGATTCGCTCCACCAGCGATATGGAATCAATAGATGCGGATGAAAAACTGATATACGGCGTGCGCGGGGCGCCGCCTGAGGTGAGAGAAAAAGCGCGCGAAAAAGGCCTCACCTTGCTGGCCGACGCGACCTGTCCTTTCGTGACTCAGCAGGAAGAGGCGGAAATCGAGCTGCTGAACGCCGGCTGTCACCTGGTCGTTCTGAGCAGCCGCACGCATCACGGCATCCCAAGACTTCAGGGGATTGCGCAAGCGAAGGGGAAAGAGGTCTTTATCGTTGAGCGCGAAGAAGAAGTCCAATCGATTCGTCTCACTCGTTTCGAGCCCATCGGCGTGATTGTGCAGACGACCTTCTGGTTGGAAACTTACAAGAAAATTATCGCGTGCATACTCGAGCGCTTCGCCAACGTGCAGATTCGTAATACGGCCTGCATCGACTCTCTGCAGCGTCTTCCGGAAGTCGAGAAGCTTGCCAAACAAGTCGATGCGATCATTATTTTCGGCTGGACCGAAGGAATGACAACCCGAATGGTCGAAGTCGCGCGGGCTTTCAATGCTCATGTACACAAAATTGAAAAGGTCGACGATCTCCGGCTCGATTGGCTGCGGGGAAAAGAGAAGGTGGGCATCATCGGCGCCAACGAGACCCCCGAGTGGATGATCAATGAAGCGATCGAGCGCATCAAAAGCATGGCGGCCTGAACTATGCCGAAAGTGACTTTCATGCCGGCCGGACAGTCTTTTGAAGTGGCGGCGGGCACAAGCATCCTGGTTTCGGCGATCCAGAACGGCTTGCAGCTGCGCCACGACTGCACCGAAGCGATTTGCGGCACGGATCGGGTGAAGATCCTGTCCGGTAAAGAACAGCTGAGCGAAAAGAGCGAGAACGAGGAACTGACTCTTGAGATGATGAATGCCGGGCCGGATGACAGACTGGCTTGCGTCGCGCGAGTTGTCGGCGACGTGACTGTCCATGTCATCGAGTAAACAACCCGCATGAGTTTATCGACGAAACGTGGGCGGAGGATTAGATCCCGTCGATAAAGAGGTGAACATGAATTGCAGCATGAAGAAGATCGCAGGGAGGGTTGGTTAGTATGCGCGGAATAACACCGAGACGAGAGCAGGGCATGGCCGACCCGGTGTTGGCCGAGATGGTTCATGCCACCGGCGCGACGGAGTCTCGTCACTATGCTGCGGTCAAACCGGTCATTCAAGCTTATCGCGCCAGCTGGGTGAAGCTGGCCCCCTATAGAGACGGTCCCGTCAACGCGAAACGACTGGAGGTCGACGATCCTTTGGCGATGACCGCGCGAATCAAGGCCAAGGCAGCGGAGCTGGGCGCCAACATGGTCGGGGTCTGCCGCTTGCAGCCGCATATGATCGATCTCGGCTCGGAAGTCTCGCATGAGTTCGTCATCGCGTGCTGCGTCGCAGAGGATTACGACAAGGTCCTGCAGGGTCCGGATGCGGTGGAAGAAGAGGCGATGCGGACCTATGCGAAGTGCACCGAGATCGCCACGGCGCTGGCCGCGTACGTGCGTGAGATGGGCTACCCGGCAATCGCCCATCACAACGGCGCCAGCGAGGTACAAGCGATTCCGATTTTTTACCAAGTCGGTTTCGGCGAGCTCGGGCGCCACGGAAGTTTGATTAACGAAAAATACGGCGCGAGCTTTCGTCCAGGATTCGTCACCACGGATTTGCCGCTGGTGGAGGACCGGCCTCGGGAATTCGGCGTGCAGGATTTCTGCATGAATTGCAACGTCTGCCAGCGCAACTGCCCGGGCGACGCGATTCCTCAGGATCACGTAATGACCCATGGCATCAAACGTTGGCTGATCGATCTGGAGAAATGCTACCCCTACTCGCGCTTGCGAGATGAGTACTGCCATCTTTGCGTCGACGCCTGCCCGTACATCGTGAAGTCTCATCCGGAGACGTATAAAGCGTTCATGAAAGAGCGCAAGCAAGTCGGTTACAAGACCCCGAAGAGTTATTAGCAGGGTCCGAAGAGATTATCTCCCGCAAAGGTGCAAAGGCGCTAAGTTCGGAAAGTGTTTTTATGGAAAAACTTTACGTCAATGAAATCGGCCCCGATGGCGTCGTCAGCACAGTAGGATTGTTTTACTCGCAGGCGGAGGCGCGAAAGATCGTCGATCTGCTCCGGGCCAATCCGGATCGCGCGAGCCACCGGTATGAAATCGTCGAGGCGGTGCGCCATACGTTGTCCGAGAAGCAAGCGAACCGGACCACGGCCACACAGAAGGAGTAGCCATGCCGTATATCACGACAGTCCCGCCGGCCGAAGCGACCGGCACGCTCAAGGAAGTTTATGAGTCCGGCTCGGGCCCGTCGGCCGCGCGCGGCAAGGTGTCGATGATCCGGCAGGTGCAGAGCCTCAATCCGGAAAATCTCGCCGCCTGGCGCGCGCTCGACGTGTCGATCATGCGCGGCGAGTCACGCATCACCCGGCGCCAGCGTGAGATGATCGCGACGGTCGTTTCGGCGACCAATCACTGCAGCTATTGAATGACCGCCCACGGAGAGGCTCTCCGTACCGAATCGAACGACGATCCTCTGGTAGAAGGCATCAAGCGGGATTACACCCAGCTGGATCTTCCGCCGGAGGAGCGGGCGATGCTGGATTACGCCGTGAAGTTGACGGTCTCGCCTTCAAACGTGGAGGAGGAGGATGTCAAAACCTTGCGCGCGCACGGCTTCGACGACCGCGACATTTTGGATATTGTGTATGTCATCTGCCTTTACAATTTCAACGATCGCATGGCCGACGCGACGGGCATCTCGGGTCACGATTTTCTTCATGGCTGATGTTGTCCTGTTCGGGCGACGGCGTAGCGACTCTAGAGAGTGTCTGCTAGTGAGCGGAGTCCCGTTTCACGTATAGTGAAGTGTACCGAGTGGATTCGCGCTTATACCGGTGACTATCCCTGGAAGGAGGACTTGTAAGTTGCCATTTATCAAAACGATCGAAGAGTCGGAGGCGACGGGTAAGATCAAAGAGGTTTACCAGAAAAGGATGAATAACCATTCGGGTAAAGTCTCAAATATCGCGAAGATTTTCAGCTTGCGGCCTGATCTTCTCCAAGCCCAGCACGTATTTTCCAGGGCGATTCAATTCGGCGGTTCCAGCCTGGGTGTGAAGCGGGAGGAGATGGTGTCGGTGTTGGTCGGCGCGCTCCTCAAGTGCAGCTATTGAACAGTGGCCGACGGAGAGTTTCTCCGTAAAGAAGTCGATGGAGATTACGACCTCGTGATGGCGATCGCCCGTGATTTTCGTCAGTCGAGCCTGGACGCCAGGGACAAAGCGATGCTCGAGTACGCCGAGAAGATTACCGTTAGCCCGAGCGAAGTGAACGAATCGGATGTTCAAAAACTAAAGCAGGCGGGTTGGAGCGAAGTGGAAATTCTCGATATTGCCGCGCTCACCAGTTATAGAAATTTCATTACCCGCATCGCCGACGCTTTAGGGGTGCAACTGTCGGAAGACCTGGCGCGATTACGCAAGGACTACCTCGAAACGTTGATGGTGGGAAAGAAACTGCTGTAGAGCCGTGAATAGCAGCAGGAAGCCGGGCGATGTGTCCGGTGGAGCGGCTTGATGTCGACGCTGTGTCAAAATGCGTACCCGCCGGTGAGAAATCTAAGGGCCGCAGCGAATCTGAAAAACTTCAAGGGAGAGCCATGAGCACAAGTAAAGGCAGAATCGACCGGGAAGCGTTTCGGCAGGTGCACAAGGAACAGCAAGAGCGGGCCAAACAAGGCCCGGAAGGCTATACCAACACGACGCGAGCGGTCATCCGGCTCGTGGAAAATCAGTTGAAAGAGGCCCGCATCGGCGAGTACACCATCCAGTGCGACGAGGCGAAGTCGCGCAAAGGCGGCGGCAAAGCGCCTTCGCCGCTCCAATACTTCGTCGCGGCGACGGGATTTTGAATGTTCAGCCAATTGACGCGGTACGCGTCACAGCTAGACATCGAGATCGAAGACGCCGAGATGGATATTCGCATGACCTACGACACCCGCGGCAAGCTGCTGCTCGAAGATGTTTCGCCGGGATGCCGCGAGCTGACCTACGTTTTCAAGATCAAGAGTCCGGCACCGTCTGGGAAAGTTCAGGAGATGCTGCGGCTGATCGAAAAGGGCTGCCACACAATCAATTCGTTGAAAAATCCGGTTCCGGTTGCCGGCAAGTTGATTCACAACGGTCAGGAGATTGCCGCGGAATGACTGCAACAAGTGAGGAGGAATCGGACCGTGATTCAACTCTATCACAACGACATGTCGGTTTGCGCGCAAAAGGTTCGCTTCGCCTT
>Ga0075312_1000037_pt1 | contig 18079 bp, 18 predicted proteins | sample MayberryNE_Catta_5_FD_120047 | JGI IMG/M metagenome (GOLD analysis project Ga0075312, IMG submission 120047) | Natural and restored wetland microbial communities from the San Francisco Bay, California, USA, that impact long-term carbon... | ecosystem: Environmental > Terrestrial > Soil >... | reverse complement strand
AGGAGTTCGTTAGTTAGTAGACACGCTGGGACGAAAGGGCGAGTCGTGGAAAGCGCAGGCACCAGGACTCAAATGATGCTTTCGCACCCACGCCCAAATTAAGCACCTCGGGGCGTGGAATCGGGTGGTGGCCGATGACGCCCAGACGCTTTGCCTGGGCTTGGAACGAGTCGTCCCTTCGTGTCCAACCAACCCTGTTGTCTAGATACTTATGAACTCCTTAATAAATGAGAGAATCGAGCGGTGACGAGCGCGATGAGAACGCGGCTAACTCACAGGCTGACTTTTTCGGTATATAAATCCTTTAGAAATTTGCTGCCTTTGAGCTCGTCGAAAAACTTCGGCTCGATGATATCGGAAGGCTTCAAACTTTTCGTGCGCTGGTCGACCGCCGCGCCGACGTCGACAAAAGCCTGCATGGCTTCGTTGTTCAACTCGGGCAACGGCCGGAGCTGCGCCGAGAAAGCGTCATACATGGCATCGACGCCGACACCCTGATTGCCGGGAAAATACTTTTTGAGGATGTTTAGGCTTTCGCTTCTCTTGGAGACGAAAAATTGAATCGCCGCCGCATATCCTTTCATGAAACGCCGCACCGTCTCCTCTTCACGCCTGATATACGAACGCGTGGTCAATAACAAATCGATCATGACCGGAACGGCTTTCATTTCGAGAATCTTGATACCCAGCTTCTGCGCCTCGGCGGCTAAATCCTGGCGCAGCGGCACACCTTGAACAAGATTTTTGGTCAGCGCCAAAGTCCGAGCCGGCGACAAACCCGCGGCCACCATCTCAACGTCCTTGCTCGGATCTAAACCGGCGCGCCGGAGCAAAACCCTCGCAACCAAGTCGGACCTGGCGCCCAGTGCGGACACACCGATCTTTTTCCCCTTCAGATCCTTCATCGAAGAGACGCCGGAGCCTACCCCCATGCCATACTGATCAAAACGCACATGGGTACCGATCACCGTGATATCCGCGCCTTTGGTGAGGGGCTGCAACACCGCCAACGGACTGCCGAAGCCGATCAGCAGATCAACGCCGATCAGCGCCTGAACTCCGGCCGAAAGCGTGTCGCGGATCGGCAACTCTTCTATTTCAATCCCGTTCTTCTTAAACAGTCCGGCATCTACGCCGACATAAGCAACGGCGGTACCGATCTCCCATCCGGCATAGGCCAGTCGCAGTTTCTTTGGAGATTCGGCGGCCGAAGCGCCAAGCCCGGCGCACATGAGGGCGATCAGCGCGCCGCCGAGAGTTCGAAGGTATCGGTGAAACCCGAATTTCAGGCTACCCATGAGTCATCATAGCCCACATTATTTTTTGCGCCAAGAGGGTTTTTAAATATTACAATTCGAGTTCCCTTGACCCTCAAAATTCAATTGAATTGAACGGGTGGCTCCGAAGATCGTGATTTGCAACAACGGGAATTTTCCTCTAGGATGAATCGACTTTCACGCCGACTTGGCATTTTCCTTTTATCTTATCCTGGAGGATCGGTTTCATGGCCACGATGATTACCAGCGACTGCATCAACTGCGGCGCCTGCGAGCCCGAATGTCCGAATAACGCGATTTCGCAGGGCGACCCCGTTTTTGTCATCGATCCAAAGCTGTGCACCGAGTGCGTCGGTTTTCACGATTACGAAGCTTGCGCCGCAGTCTGTCCGGTCGATGTTTGCGTCACGGATCCCAACAATATCGAAAGCGAAGAGGCGCTCATCGCGCGGGCCAGAGAGCTCCACCCTGAAGTCAATTTTCCGGATAATTTTGAATCGCGCTTCCGAAAAGGCGAAGGCAAAGCAGCAGCGGCAGTGCCGGCGAGTCGCCCGGCTCAAGCACCGACGCCAGCCGCAGGCACTGCGCCCACTCCGTCCGCCCCGCCAAGCCCGGCCGCTCCGGTTAGTGAATTGGCCGAGGCCGAGGTCAACTACGTTCAACTTCCCCAAATCGATTCTTGGGACATTCCTCTCCACTGTTTCAAATGCCATGAAGTGCATGTTGAAAACGTCAAGAATTTTGCCATCGGCAACGTCATCTTCTGCCCCAATTGTTATAAGTCGATGGTCGTCCGCGACAACCTCAATTACCATATTAGAACGCTGCTAAAAGATTCCTACGAGAAATGGGAGAAGGCACAATCTGACTTCGCCAGCAAGCGCGCCCGCGAGCTTGCCGAATTCCTCGAACGGCGAGCGAAAGAAGCCGAAGCATTCGAAACCCGCCAGAAGCAAGAGCTGCAAAACATTCGCAGGCAACTGGACGCCATCGGGCAAGATTACGACGCCGCCGGCAGACCGTTTAAGAAGGGCTCGCGTTTTGCCTGGGGATGAGGGCTCCGGATCCTTCAACGCTCGAGCACCAAATCACAAACAGAGTGTCGGCCTCGAAGAAGATTGAACCTTGACGGCCTGTTCTGCTTGTAACTTCTGAAGCCAATTCCGCGATCGGGAGTCTTTGAATCAGACGTAAGCTCGTGGCTCATTCGAGCTAGTTCCCATGCTTTATTCCTGGCTTCATGTTATCGCTTTGATCGTCTATCTCGGGGCGGTCGTCGGATTTTGGCTCATGCTGTTACCGTCGATTACCCTGTTTGACAAGCACGAGGAGAAGCTACAAATTCTCGCCCGGGGTCTCAAGTTTTATAATCCGCTTCAGGTCGGCGCCCTCGGGATCATCCTTTTCAGCGGAGCGTTTCAACTCACCGAGCTTAAGGCCGCCTACCGTGAGACGTTTTTCAAAGAGATCGCCTATAATCTGTTCATCAAACTGATTTTTGCTTTTCTGCTGGTCATTTTTAGCGTCTACCAGGCTCTGGGGATCGGCCACCGTTTTGTCCGGCGCTTCGAAAGTGGAGAGACGGTGACACCGGAGGACTTGAACTCGATGTTGCGTCGGCTTAAAAGCGCCAACTGGTGCATCCTCTTGCTTGCCGTAATCACGCTTTGGCTTGGATTAAGAATGCGCGCCTAGATTCCATACCAGGGCGTCGTTTTACGACACAGGGTGTCTTCAACAATCGAGAAAGGACAGCGCATGGTCAATCGTCCACTTAGAATTATTTACCGGTCGAATTCCCACGCGCCGTTTTGGCTGGTGGCGGATAAATCCGGTTCCTGGCACAAAAATCGGCTCGACGTCGATACCTCGCCACAGCTCATTCGCGAGAAAGCGGTTGAATCGTTGAAGAACGGCCATGTCGATCTGATCTCCGGCAACCATCACAATCTTTACGTTAGAAATGCCAGGGGCGGCGAGGATTTCGTCCATCTCGCTCAAGCCACGAATAATTGGACGGAGAACAAGCTGGTCGTGAGTCCCGACATCCGGTCTGTTCAAGATCTGCGGGGGAGGAAAATCGTCGCCGACAAGTTAACCTCCCATGCCGGGCTTAACGTGTGGCTGTTTCTCAAGCAGGAAGGCCTCGACGCCGACCGCGGCGACGTCGAACTGGTGGAACTGCGCGGCTCCTCGGAGGAGCGCTGGAGAAGGGTCTTGGCCGGCGACTTTGCCGGCACTTTCGTCACCATCCCGCACGACGCTCGCGCCGCTAAAGCCGGTGCTCACGTGATCACGGTTCGTGCCATGCCGATGATCCGCGGCGTCACCTTGACAACCACCATGACATTCGTCAAGCACCACCAAGATGAGATTCGCCAGCTCACCAAGGGTTTCGTCGACGCGATTCATTTTTTTCTGACGCGCCGGCAAGAGACTCTGGAGATCCTCAAGGAACACGCCAGCCCAATCTTGAAACTACAGACCGACGAAGAAGTCGAAACGCTGTACCAGGAGTGGGCCCACTCCCTGGAGCGCAAACCCTACCCCAAACCCGAAGCAATCACGAATGTCTTTCAACTGGCGGTGCGCCGCAATCCGGAGGTCTCGAGCTACAATCCGATCGCCCTCTGGGACACTCATTTTATTCGCGAATTGGACGATAGCGGTTATCTCGACCGGCTCTACCAATAAAAAAAGGCGGAGCCTGCAGGCTCCGCCTTTTCCACCCTCGAAATTCGATCGCTAAACGAGCGCCTAACGCTGTGTGAGCCGATTGGTCGGCTGCTCCTGGGACTGCTGCGAGGAACTCGGAGCCGGCTGTGGCTGTTGTGCCGGTTCTCCTGGAGTCGACGATGCCATCGCCGGCGTCGAAGTAATGCCGTCGCGATAAACCAAAATTTCGACGCGGCGATTTTTCGCACGGCCTTGCGGGCTGCTGTTGTCCGTGGTCGGAGCGCTCTCGCCATACGAAACTGGGATCACCCGCATGGGGTCGAGCTTTTTCTGCGTGATCAGGTAGCGCCCAACGGCCTCGGCGCGTTTCTTTCCGAGCTCATAATTGTAGTCGTCGTTGCCGACGTTGTCGGTGTGCCCGGCAACTACGAACATCGCGCCTTCGCCTGCGTCGCCTCTAAGATCGCTCAAAAAGCCGTCGATCTCGCGTTGGGCGGAAGCCGGAAGGCTCGCCGAATTGAAAGCGAAGTTGGCGCCGTCTTTCATGTCGATAACGATCTTACGCTCCAAGCGCAGGTTGGAAATTGCGCTGAGGGCGCGCTCGGCCTTGGCATCGACCTCGCCCAAGCGGCCTTCGAATTGGCCCAGCTTACCTTCAACGCCGCTCATGCGTCCGCCCAAGCTGCCAATTTGGCCTTCGGCCTTGTCGAGACGGCCTTCGGTCTGCGACACGCGACCAGAAACCGGGTCTACCTGTTCCTTGACCCAGTTACGGGTGGCAAGGCATCCCTGCGCCAGCAGCATCGATCCGATGACACCTGCACCAACAAAATACTTAGCCCCAACTGAGGCGACGCCCTTCATAAATTCCTCCCTAATTGGATAAGTTGATAATTAAAACACACTTTACGAACTATTTTTTTTCTTGCTATCTTGGCCGGCCCGCCTGCGCACCACTTGCAATCGGTAGACGAACGACAAACTCCGCAGCCTCTCCCGGGTGGCTCTTTAAATAAACATCACCTCCGGCATTATCCAGATACTTACGCACTCGCACCAACGCTTCTCCGTTCGCGTCGCGCGTGCCCTCCAAACGCGCCGCCGCCTCAAACATCGATTTCAATTTGTCCGCCACTCGATTCGATCCCATTCCTTTGACACTTAGTTGTAAATCACCCTTTTCGCGACCGATCGTGAGCCGCACGCGTTCGTTGCGTGTCGCCAATGCGGCGTTATCGACCAGCGCGCTTAAAAGGCGTCTAACCGCCGGCGGCACAACCACCTCGTCATTCGGGGAATCCGGCGCATAAACGACTTCGACATCAATGCCACGTTCTTTGGCTGCTTGCTGACAGGAAGCCACCGATTGGGCAACGGCACTTGTGATATCGGCGCCCGTTTCCTCGGTGCGGCGAGGCTCGTCCCCATCGGAGCGGGAGAATCCCGAGAAAACATTCATGCGCTCGCCGATTCGTCGCGCCGCCAATTCGATGCGGCGAAAATGGTCGTCGATTTCGCTCGTGAGCGCTTCGCCGGTTTTCTGCTGGATCAACTCGGCGTGACCGATAATCGTTTGCAGATCATCGTTGACGTCATGAGACATCGCGGACAGCTTCTGCTGGTGATGTTTTCGCGCTGCCAAATCACGCAAGACCCAGCTCAACTCGCCTGCGAGAGCTTGAAATACGAAAAGCTCGACAGCGGAATAACTCCTCGCGCGTGAATGGCCGAGCATCAAAAAACCAAAGGCTTGATCGCTCGGCGCTCTGAGCGGCGCCACCACGGTGTTGCGAAAACCGTATCCGGCGTCGTTCCAGGTGACCGGCGCGCGCGAGTTCGACACCGATTCGAGAGCACGGGGCGCAAAATTCTGCGGCAGTTGACTGACGCCCGCTTCGGGAATACCGACCTCGACCAGGTCTTGCTCGCTCACACGCAGAGCGCCGAAACAAAAATCGACGCCGTAGAAGCGTCGCAATCGTGCCAAGAAATGTGTGAGGAGTAACTTTTCTTCGTCAACCCGTTGACTCCAAAAGAACGATCTGACCAGGTTGGCCCGCTCCCACAATCCAAGGAATAACTCCCATTCGCCAGACGGTGGCGTGGGGCCGCCGAAGGTAGGTGTCGTGCGCTTCACAATCGTGTCCTCCTAGTCGCAGGAGCTGATGCCGGCGGAAAATGGAGGAAATTCACAGCCTGCGTTCTACTCAAAATTCATACCATTGCTCAGTACTTTGGAATCCGTTTTATTTTAACAACTTACAAGCTAAATTTTGTAACCGATGCATCCATTTTCCTACACTTATGTAGGATTTGCGGTCAATTTTCGATGTAAAGCTACGCCGGCGAACAAAAACACCTCGGCATCGGCTGGGCTTCCCTCGCTTTTTCCACAGCTCCTCAAGGCCGATGTTGTTCATTGTTCTTTGCCTGAGCTGAACGCTCCGGAGCCGCGCTTCGGCGCAATGAGACGATCGCGGTAAAACGCCGATACTCAGTGGATGCCGAATGAGCGTGGGGGCGGCGCTACGCCGAGGCACCAACGAGCGAGCCTTCTGTGCGTCCTATCTTCACTTCGGCGCCTGGAACAGCCGACGATTAATTCGGCAGGCCGGGTTTGGTCTTCTTGAATTCGTGAGCTTTGAGATCGTGCTTTTTCAACAAGTCGTAAAAATCCGCCCGGTACTTACCGGCAAGCTTGGCGGCTTGGCTTACGTTGCCTTCCGTCATGGACAGCACTTGAATGAGGTAGTCCCGCTCAAAAGCATCGCGCGCGTCTTTCAAAGGTCGTAAGCCGGCGCTCGACTCCTCGATCCCTTCCGTGGAAAAACTCGGCGCGCGCTCAGCTGCGACGCTTTTCCCTTGAAGGACGTAGTCCTCCGTTACCGTGTCACTCTGCGTCATCGCCACCGCATACTCGATCGTGTTCTCCAGCTCACGAACGTTGCCCGGCCAGTCATGCAGCATGAGCTTGCGCAACGCCTCGGGTGTCAAACCCTTCACTTCCTTTTTCATGTGCTGGGAGTATTTTTTCAAGAAATGCTCTAGGAGCGGCACTATATCGTCCTTGCGCTCGCGCAGCGGCGGCAGATAGACGGGGATCACGTGGATCCGATAGAACAAGTCGTCGCGAAATAGACCTTTGCGCACTTGATCTTCCAGATCCTTGTTGGTCGCGACGATGACGCGGACATTGACTTCGAGCGGCATCTCGCTGCCGACCGGGTAGAACTGCCTTTCTTGCAAGACACGCAACAGCTTCGATTGTGTGGCCCGCGGCATATCGCCGATCTCGTCAAGAAACAGTGTGCCGCCGTGCGCCTGGGTAAACAGTCCGCGCGTACTCTTGACCGCTCCGGTAAACGCTCCCTTTTCGTGGCCGAACAACTCGCTTTCGAGCAGTGACTCGGGCAGCGCCGCGCAATTTAACGCGACAAACGGCTTGTCCTTGCGATCGCTCGCGAGGTGTATCGCCTTGGCGATCAGTTCTTTTCCCGTGCCGCTTTCACCGTGGATATGGACCGTAGAATCGAGCTTGGCAATGCGCGACACAACGTCGAGCACCGCGCGCATCTTGCCGCTGCGCGCAATGATGTTGGCGAAATCGAAGCGCTCGTTGATAATATCTTTGAGCCGTTTGATCTCATAATTGAGCTTACGATTTTCCAACGCGCGCTCGATCTGCATCAGCAAATCGGAAGGCTCGAACGGCTTGGTCAGGTAGCTGTAAGCTCCCCGGCGCATCGCCTCCACCGCGCTTTCAATGCTGCCATGCGCCGTCAGGATGATCGTCGGCACGTCGGGGTTGATGCCGCGAAACTCATCCATCAACGTGAGCCCATCGCCGTTGGCGAGCATGAGATCGACGATGCAAAGATCAAAAAGCCTTTCTTTAAGCGCGCTGATCGCTTGCGTCTCGTCAGCGGTGGCAATCACGTCATAATCCGCCGACTCGAGCCGCATACGGATCAGCTCGAGCAGGTTGGGATTATCGTCGACGACCAGAATTTGACCCTTAGCCATGTCGCGCTCTACCTGCCGCGCTCGCGTCGTTTTTGATCGATCTCGATATCGACTTGCTTGGACTTCTCGATGACCTGCTTGGTCTTTTCAATTTCCTGCTGGATTTTTTCGAGCTCAAGGCGCGACCTCTCGATTTCTCGTTTGGATTTTTCCATCGCCTGGCGGTTCTGCTCAACTTCTTGTCTAGATTTTTCAATCGCCTCGCGCGACTTCTCGATGTCTCGTTTGGAGTTTTCCGCCTCTTCCAAAACCCCCACCCAGATTTTCGCGGTCTCGGCCCAGGGGCTCGCCGGATAGGCCGAAACGAGTTGCGAAAACGCACCCAGGGCCTTGTGCAGGTCGCGCCGAGGATTTTGTGGATGAGCGTGGACCAGCCCCATCCTGTACAGCGCGACATCAGCCGGAGGTTTCTCTTGTGCCGCGGCGGCGACGCTTTGGAATGCGCGCAGCGATCCGTCGAAATCCCCGCGAACCAGCAGCTGATTGCCGGTTGCTAACGAATCGCGCATTTCGCGGCGCCGATTCGATTCCTGCAACAGGCTGCAACCGGTTAGGAATATTAGCAGGGCAAGACAAAAATAAAAGTACTTCCCTGGCCCAGCTCGCTTTCGGCCCATATTTTTCCGCCGTGGGAGGTAATAATACTATTGGCAATCGCCAGGCCGAGACCCGTACCCTGCCGAGCGTGCGGCGCCTGGCGACTTCCTTGATTAAATTTTTCGAAGATCGAGGTCAAGCTGTCCGCGGGAATGCCTGGTCCCGAGTCTTTCACAGAAATGGCGAGTTTGCCATCGGCCGGTTTCGCCGCGACCCGGACCAAGCCGCCCTTCGGAGTAAACTTGACGGCATTACCGAGGAGATTTCTCAGCACCTGAAGAATGCGCTCGGGATCCATTCTTAACGGTGGCAGCGACCCGTCCATCTCGTTTTCCAATCGAATGCCTTTCGCCTCGACCAAAGGCGTGATCTCCGCGATCGCGCGTTTGATCAAAGGCTCAAGGTGAGTGATCTCAAAATCGTAAGCCATCATGCCGGCTTCCATTTTCGACAGATCGAGCAGAGAATTGACGACGCTGATCAGACGATTGCTCTCTTCGGCCAGGATGCTCAAGAGCTTGCGCTGCTTCTCGGTGGTGTCGCCACCGACGCCGTCGAGCAATAAACCGGTGCCCTCCTTGATCGATGTCAGCGGCGTGCGCAGCTCGTGCGACATGGATGAAAAAAAATCCGCCTTCATCCGGTCAATCTCATGGAGTTTTTCGCACATCGAGTTGATCGCCGCCGCTAACTCGCCGATCTCCGGCGGCGAATTGACCACCAGCTTTCCTTCGAAGTTTCCGTTCGCGATGTCGCGCGTTTTGCTTTTTAGCAGTCCAATGGGACGGGTGATACTTTTGGTAATGAACAGGGACATCAGGATAATCGCCAGCAAACAGGCAACGGAAATCATCACCGAGACCTCGCCGGCCTGGTTGGCCGCCGCCGCCAAATCGGCAACCTTGCCGTGGGTCAACTGCTGCTGGTTCACGCGGAGCATCTCGAAAGAAGCCAGCATGGCATCGATCAGGTTGTCCTTGTTCTGCTTGTACTCCGCTTGCGGATACGGTTTCTTCGAGCGCACCAGGGGCGCCTCCTCCTCGACGATTTCGTCATAGCTGCGAAAATCGCGGGCAACCTGTTTCAGAACCGGAGTCGCCACCGGATCTTCCACGGCGAATGCGCTTTCCAGGCGCCCTTCAAAGTCGATCTTGAGTCGAACGAATTGCAGATACCAGGTTTCGTCCCGGGTAATCGCAAACTTCTGCTCGGCGCGACTCTGCGCCAGCAGAAGATCAGCGAGCATCTTTTCGTAATCAAGAATCCGATTGTCGACTTGCAGGATCGACTGGGTGAGATCGCGAAAGTAACGCAGTTGCACAACGGCATAAGCGCTCGCCATCGCCACAATCAGGAAAATGGCCAAATAGCCGATCGTCAGGCGGGAAAATAAACTTAAGCGCACTCGGGTATTTTCCTCGCTCGCGGAGTCGAAGTCTAGCGCGCTCTGAAACCGGGCGGCAATTCGCAGCGTTCGATCGAGTCGCCGTCCGCCGACAGCAGTTTCTGGCCGAACTGCTCGAGTCGGCGGTCGGCATTGAGATATCCGGATTGGGCATGGCCCAAATGTTTTCCGATCAGGGCGAACTCCTCGCGAAATTTGCCGAAGTCGCCTTGCAGGCGGCTTAAATACTGGATGATTTCCCGTGCGCGATCTTCGATCTTCATGCCTTTCAAGCCCAAAACAATCGCCTGCAGATAAGCATAGAGACTGTTCGGCGACACCGGCACCACGTGCTTCGTCATCGCATAATAACTGAGACTTTTCTCTGCGGAGGCGTCGTCTTTGATGATCGTTTCATAGTAAACATTTTCCGCCGGGATATACATGAGCGCAAAATCGTAAGTGCCCTCGTCGGGCAAAATATATTTCCCGGCGATGGCATCGATGTGCTTTTTAACGTCAGCCACGAACTGTTTTCTCGCCCGGGCTTTTTCGTCATCCGTCGCGGGCTCGACCATACGCTTAAAATTCTCCAGAGGAAATTTCGCATCCACCGGCACCAGGGAGGCGCCGATCTTGATCACCGCATCGACCTTCTCGCCGCTGCGAAAACTATGCTGGGTCGAAAAATGCTGCGCCGGCAGGATCTGCATCAGCAAATCTTCGAGAAAGAACTCGCCCAAGCCGCCTCTGAGCTTCGGTGCCCGGAGTATTTCCTGCAACGAGGCGATGTCCTTGCCGACTTCGTAAATTTTTCGGTTGGCTTCTTCGAGCCCGCCCAGGCTGCGTTGCACGCTGCCGACGACGTCGGCGGCATGATCCAGGCGCTCGCCCAAACTCTGCTGCGTCTGGTTCAACACAGCGGCGTTTTCTTTCAGCCGCTCGTTGACGTGGCCGAGCATCTGGCTCAATTGTTGCTGGATCGACTGCGCGTTGTAGTCGAGCCCGTGGCTGAACTGTGCGCGCACCTGCTCGATCTGCTGCTGCAACAGCAAGAGCGACGGATCGTCGCGTTTTTCCCGGAGCAAGGATCGCACCCGGCTCAAAAAAACCCATCCGAGAAGAACCAAAACCAAAACTGAAGTGGGAATCAAAACGAGAGGGCTGGACAGTTCCACGATGAAGCGTGGCGGAATCAGAGGAGTCTAACGGCGTATTCCAAGATTTCGCTGAGCTTGCGAATTTGCGTCGCGCGCATCGACCTTTCTTCGCGGGGGGCGTTGAAATAGTCATCGACGCTTTTCTTCATGTTCCATTCCAACAGTTCCACGCACTGTTCGATGCTCATTTTCTCCGAACGGCGGCGACGCGCCTGGTGCAGTTCGTTGATCCGGATGACCTGACCCATACAAGCGGTTAGCATAGGCAAGCCTGTGAAATTGTCAAGCCCTAAGAACCGTCACCGCCGGCTCCTGTTGCGTCACGCAGTGAAGCGCACCCAAACCGGCGACCACTTCATTGCAGCGAAGGCCGATGACTTTCCGTTCGGGAAATAATTCTTGCAAAATACCCTGTACCTTGCCGTCGTTGGGATCATCGAAGACCGGTACCAGCACGATCCCGTTGGCAATGTAAAAATTGGCGTAGCTCGCCGGCAAACGGGCGCCGCGATCGTAGACCGGCGCCGGGCAAGGCACGGTCACGATCGAAAATTTTTTGCCGTCTTGATCCGTGGCACCCTGCAATCGTTCGAAGTTGTTTTGCAAAAAAGTGTAATTTTCGTCCGTGGCATTCGATTCGACCGTGCATAGCACCGTCGTCGGATCGACAAATCGCGCGATATCGTCGATGTGTCCGTCGGTGTCGTCGCCGACGATGCCTTCGCCGAGCCAAACGACATGGCTCACCCCCAAGGCCTCTTCCAGGCGCTGCGCAAGTTGGCTGCGGCTCAAATGCGGATTTCGGTTTGCATTCAAAAGACATTGTTCCGTGGTCAAACACGTGCCCGCGCCGTTCACCTCGATCGAACCGCCTTCAAGAATGATCTCGTGCGCGAAGACCGGTATATCGAGTAGTCGGGCCATTTCGCGTGCGACTCGATCGTCGTCTTCGTACGCCGGGTATTTACCGCCCCAGCCGTTGAAGATCCAATCATTGCAAGCCAACGGCTGATCGTTGCCATCGCGCGTGACAAACGTCACTCCATAGTCGCGCATCCAGACGTCCACCGTGGCAATTTTTAGCAGCGTCACGTTCTCCATGACCACGCCGGCTCTTTTTAATCGCACGGTAACGTCCAGTTCGGCCGCTTCATCGTTGACCAGCAGGCACACCTGTTCGTGCGGCGCCAAGACGCGGATCATTTGGAGCCAAATATCGCGCACCTTTTCTAGATGGATCGGCCAGGTCTCTCGATTGTGCGGCCACGAAAGCCAGGTGGCGCGATGAGGCGCCCACTCCGCCGGCATCGAGTAGCCGAGGGATCGCGGCGTGTTTTTAGTATTGGCGGCAGCCATCGGACGACGGGATGGAAGCAATCGTCAGTCGCGCTCGTGGTCTTCGACCGTGCGCGACGACAACGAGCCGTAGGCGTCGATGCGCCGATCGCGCAGGAAGGGCCAACTCTGACGGGTCTCTTCGATCTTACCGAGATCACACTTGGCGAGCAGAATCTCTTCGCGCTCGCCGCCGGCATGCGCGACGATTTCGCCGAACGGACCGGCGACGAACGAATGGCCCCAGAATTTAACTTTGCCTTCGCGCCCGACGCGATTGACCGCAGCGACGTAAACTCCGTTCGCGACCGCATGCGACCGCTGGATCAGCTCCCAGGCCGCGCGTTGCTGCTGCGCAACGGCGGGCGGCTCGTTAGGAATCCAGCCGATCGCGGTGGGATAAAAGAGAATCTGCGCGCCCGACAAGGCGGCCAATCGCGCGCCTTCGGGAAACCATTGGTCCCAGCATACCAGCGCGCCGACTTTCGCGTAGCGCGTTTGAAAACTGGGAAAGCCAAGGTCGCCGGGCGTGAAATAAAATTTCTCGTAATACAGCGGATCATCGGGAATATGCATCTTGCGGTACTTGCCCGCAATCGCCCCGTCAGCGTCGATGACGACCGCCGTGTTGTGATAAATGCCAGCCGATCTTCTTTCGAAAACCGAAGCGACAATGACAATTTCCCGCTCGGCAGCGAGCTCGCTCAAAGCGTCCGTCGTCGGGCCCGGGATCGACTCCGCTAATCGAAAATTCTTGGGGTTCTCGCTCTGGCAAAAGTAACGCGAGCGAAACAATTCCTGCAGGCAAACGATCTGCGCGCCTTTTTTCGCCGCTGCTGCGATTCGTTCGAAGGTTTTGCTTAGATTGGCAGTTGGGTTGTCGCCGGCGCTCATCTGGATGAGGCCCAACGTAACCTTCTCTTTAGTCGAATGGCGCGCCATGTCTTACGAGTGCTCCCGTCGGATCATGTACAGTTTAGAACAAAAAAAGGGAGAGGAAAGGGATTTCCCCTCCTCTCCCCAAAAACCCTTGGGTGCAAGATTACTTGAGATGTTGAGCGAAAAACGATTTAGTTTTTTCCCAGGCGTCTTTAGCCGAGGCTTCATGATAGCTGCCGCGATCGTCACAGTTGAACCCATGACCCGCCTCGGGATAAATCTTCAACTGAAAGGCGACTTTTTTGCTCGTCAACTCCTTGTTGATCTGCTCAACTTGATCCATCGGAATCAACTGGTCCTTGGCGCCGAAGAAAAGATACATCGGGCACTTAATCTCGCCTGTGCGTGACAGCGGGCTGGGATTGCCCATCGGAATGCCGCCCCCGTAGTAGGGCACCGCGGCTTTGACGTCGTTGGCGTGATGTGCCGCCGCCAGATAGGTAAGCCGGCCGCCCATGCAAAAGCCGACGACCCCGATGGAACCCGACTTGACGTTCCCCTGCGATTTGAGATGCGCGATCGCCGCGCCCACGTCTTCCATCGCCTTGGGATCCTGCACGCGTTGCAAGGTTGCGATCGCTTTGGCCATGTCGGAGTAAGGGATCAGCCGTTCCGGTTCCCGGTGAAAAATATCGGGAGCAATCGCAACGTAGCCCTCGGCGGCAATCCGTTCGGTAACTTTTTTGATATGGTCGTTGACCCCGAAGGCCTCCTGGATAACGACAATGCCCGGATAGTTGCCGCCGTCCTTGGGTTGCGCCACGTAGGCATCCATCTTGCCGTCGGACGTGTTCAATTGCACGGTTGAGCTGCTGACGTCCATGAGCCGACCTCCTCAATCAAGATAGTTTTAGAAGTGATCTTCTCTATCAGATTTTATTTTTGTGGTCTACACTCGCGCCATGCTCATTTCCGACAAAAATCCAAGATCCGCTCGCAGACTATTTGCGTCGTCTGATCCGGGGGCATGACGTTCCAGAGTTCGGACTTTGGCAGAAGCTCGCGGAGATAATGCGCTCCGGAGGTGGCGTGCGATGGGTCGTCACCGGGAATGATCAACGCCGGTGCTTTAACCCCGATGACTTCTTCCGGCTCGGCGCCGGGGGCTGTATCGCGATCGAACAAACTGCGCCCGCTGACGAGGATGATGGCGAGATAACGCTCGAGATCCTGTGCCTCAAAGCGATCAGCAAATGCGGCATCGCGCGTGATTAGCGTCGCCCATGGCCCTCCCTCGGGGTCCATCCAGAAGCTCTTGCCGCCGCGCGCCCGCTCGACGACGCCTCTCAGCCCATTTTCTTTGGCAAAACTGTAGTGACGGCGGAATCGCTCCCGGCTGTTCGCTTTCCAGCGATAACCGCCCACCGGCCAGTGAAGGATCAAACCGCGGGTCGCTGCCGGATAATCAACGCCAAAGGCCAGCGCTACCGAACAGCCCATGCAGCCGCCCATGATCCAAGCCGATTCGATTTTCAAATGATCGAGCAGCGCCTTGCCGTGGCGCGTGTAACGCGCCCAACCGAGTCGTTCCAGACGTCCGCCGGATCGCCCGCATTCGCGCCGGTCGTAAACAATCACTGTATGCTCGGCCGCGAGCGCCTCAATCGCATCCATTCCGGTCCAAGCGCTGGCCACACGCCACTTATCGATCGTGGCGTCGAATCCACCCGGCGCGCACATAAGAATCGGCGACCCTGAACCGTGAGTTTCATAGTACGTGTCTATTCCATCGACCGTGGCAATTGGCATGTTTTCCCTCCTTAGTATCTTCTAGATTTTTCTTTCACGCGCTCCAGGCTGCTCAAAAGGCTCAGGTGAGAATGAAAGAAATGGCGTGTTGGAGTACAGGAATCTGGGAGCGTTTCGGTTTCAATCCGTTACTCACCACTCCCCCACTCCAAACCGCGTTTGCGTTGCCGCCCGACGATCGACCGCAACGAAGCCTTGCGGCCGGCCTGCTGGACATCAAAAGAATCGCCACATAAGATCTAGCATATTGCCGGGCGTTCAGAAAAGTCGTTATCGCCGCGGAGGTCGCGTCCCGTGAGTCAAAGCAAAGCCGAACAGAAATTCAGTCAATTACTCGCCGTCATGTCGCGCCTGCGCAGCGAGACCGGCTGTCCCTGGGACAAAGAGCAGACTCATCTCTCGCTCAAGCCCTGTCTGCTCGAGGAAACCTACGAGCTGATCGACGCGTTGGACGACGGCGATCCGAAAAAATTACAAGAAGAACTTGGCGATGTTCTACTCCAGGTCGTCTTTCACTCTCAGATCGCCTCGGAGGAAGGCCGCTTCACGGTCGCCGACGTCATTTCGCAGCTCACCGAAAAACTGATCCGCCGCCACCCTTACGTCTTCGCCGGCCAACCTCTGCCGGCAGACACCGCTGCGGTTTTGAAGCAACGCCTTCAGATCAAGGCCGGCGAGAGAAAAGCCGGCGAAGCGAAATCGGCGCTCGGCAGCGTGCCTAAAGCGATGCCCGCCCTGGCCCGCGCCCAGAGTACCACGCGACGAGCTTCGCATTTGGGTTTCGATTGGCCCGACGTTGAACCGGTTTGGAAAAAGATCGAAGAGGAAATTCGTGAACTCAAAAGCGCCGCGGCTTCTGGCGTTCAAACGCGCATCGGCGACGAACTGGGGGATCTACTCTTTTCGGTCGTCAATCTCGCGCGTTTCCTCGACGTCGAGGCGGAGGATGCGCTGGCTCAGACCGTCGACCGCTTCACGCGCCGCTTTTATTATATCGAACGGAAACTGCAGCAAGAGAACAAGAATCTCGAGCAGTCCTCCGTCGAAGAAATGGATCGGCTTTGGGAAGAAGCTAAAAAAATCGAATCTCAGGGCAAGTGCTCGACATGAGCGTGCCTCAGCCGAAAATTGTTTTCCTCGATGCCGCTACCTATGGCGATGTCTCGCTTCAACGATTCACCGGTAGGTGGCATTCCACGGTTCATCAAGTTACGAGCCCGGATCAGACAGTCTCGCGATTGGCCGGTCACTCGATTGCCGTCGTCAATAAAGTCGTCATCGACAAAGACGCGTTGAGCTCGCCCGAAACACGCGATCTAAAGCTCGTCGCCGTAGCGGCCACAGGAACTGACATCATCGATCGTGAGGAAGCAACCCGCCGCGGCATCAAAGTTTGCAATGTCCCCGGTTACGCAACCCAATCGGTGGCGCAGTTTACCCTGGCGTTGATATTGGAATTGGCGGCTCGGGTTGGAAGGTACGTTCACGCCGTAAACGCGGGCGAATGGCAAAAAAGCCCTGTCTTTTCTCTGCTCACCTACCCGACAAACGAGCTCGCCGGTAAAAAACTCGGCATCGTCGGCTACGGCAGCATCGGCCAGGCCGTAGCGCAAATGGCGCGCGGCTTCGGCATGAAGATTCTAGTGGCCGCGCGTCCCGGCACCGCCGATACAATTCCGGACGGTCGAATAGCGTTCGACCAACTGCTCCGGGAATCCGACGTCATCTCCCTCCACTGCCCACTCGCGCCGCAGACGAGAAATCTGATCAACGAAAAGAGCCTCTCTCTGATGAAACCGACCGCGTTTTTGATCAACACGGCCCGCGGCGCTCTGATTGACGAAGCCGCATTGATCGCCGCGCTACGTAAAAAGCAAATTGCCGCCGCTGCGGTGGACGTGCTCAGCAAAGAACCGCCTCCCGCAAATCACCCGATGATCCAAGCCGCCAAAGAGCTGGAGCACTTAATCGTGACGCCGCACACCGCCTGGTCGGCGCGCGAAGCGCGCGAACGCCTGCTCAAAGAGGTCGAAGAAAACATTGACGCATTTCTACGGGGCCGCGACCGAAATAGGATCGCCTAGGACAGTTCGATCTTCAGCCGGCGAGTCCGAGGTCAAACTCGGTGCTGAGTTTTTACGGTCGAGACGGGCTCACCGGCAGCGCCTCGTTTCTAACCCGGTGCTGCCATTGGATGGTCAAGAGCACTGGCGACGGAGAGCGTCGACTCCGCAGGTTAAAAAGGAATATCGTCGTCCAACGGCGGCGCGCCGCCGGCGCCGATCTCGTCGGATCCGGGCGAATCCATTTCCGGGGCTACGCGGGTTCCGCCGCCACCGCCGAGGAAACGGATGCGCTGGGCAACGATCTCGGTGACATAGCGTTTGGTACCGGTCTTATCGTCGTAGCTGCGCGTGCGAATACTGCCTTCGACATAGACTTGGCGACCCTTGGCCAGGTACTGCCCGCAGGTCTCGGCCTGTTTCCCCCAAACAACGATGTTGTGCCACTCGGTCCTCTCTTGCCGCTTGCCGTCGCGATCGTTCCATTGTTCAGATGTGGCAATAGAGAAATTTGCCACCGCACTGCCCGTTTGAGTAAAGCGGACTTCGGGGTCCTTACCCAGGTTGCCGATTAAAATCACTTTATTCACCGACATGTGAGTCTCCAAGCTGCCGGAGTCGATCTTTCCGGCTCGAAGGTTGAGCCAACTTACTAATGAGTCCGTTATTTAGAGACCATGTGGCTGCACCACGACCGAAGGCCAAGCCCTTCCGATCGCGGTCAATGGTTTTGTGCCTTGATGGGGCACCGCTCCGTCCTCTCCGTGGTGACAATAACCTGCACCTGGGCCTGAAAATAACCTTCTCCGTCCTATGCCCGCAATCTCCAGGGCTCGGCCCTCGGTCGCTTTGTTAGTTACTTAATTATGGACTCCT
>Ga0075312_1000036_pt1 | contig 18404 bp, 15 predicted proteins | sample MayberryNE_Catta_5_FD_120047 | JGI IMG/M metagenome (GOLD analysis project Ga0075312, IMG submission 120047) | Natural and restored wetland microbial communities from the San Francisco Bay, California, USA, that impact long-term carbon... | ecosystem: Environmental > Terrestrial > Soil >... | reverse complement strand
ATATCCCCGGCAACCCGAACGTGATCATTCAGAACGTACCTGGCGCGGCGTCGCTGATTGCCGCCAATCAGGTCTACAACGTCGCTAAGCCTGACGGGCTGACCATTGGAGCCATCTATCCAGCCCTCTACTTCGAGCAATTGATCAAACGGCCGGAGGTCAAATTCGACTGGACCAAGTTTGGTTGGATCGGCAGCACCGTCACTTCCAACCATCTCATGTATATGCGCTCCGATACCAAATACAAAACCTTCGCCGATGTGCACAAATCCCCCAGCGCACCGAAATGCGGAGCCACCGGAGTCACTTCCACCGGGTACTACATGCCGAAGTTGGTGCAAGAGGCCACCGGTGCAAAGTTTGACATCGTTTCAGGTTATGTGTCGGGCCAGGACATCGATTTAGCGGTAGAAAGAGGCGAGCTCCAGTGCCGCGCTTTTACCATTACGGCTTATTTCGCTCGCGAACCATTCATCACCTGGCGCAAGAAGAGTTTCGCTCACGTATTGTTCCAGACCGGTCAGAAACCCGATCGTCGGGTTAAAGATGCGCCGACGATTTATCAGCTGATGGACAAGTACAAGACTTCTGACGGTGTCCGAAGTCTTGCTAAAGTCATCTTGGCCTCCGGTGAATTCGGCCGGCCGTTGGTCACGCCTCCCGGCGTTCCTGCCGACCGTCTCAAAACCTTGCGCGATGCTTTCGACAAGTCGATAAACGACCCCGGCATCAAAGCGGATGCAGAGAAGCGCAGACTGGAGTTGGATCCTGCAAGCGGCGCAGAGCTCGAGTCACTGGCCAAGGAGGTCATGGCCTCGAGTCCCGATGTTGTTCAGAGGGTACAGAAGCTGCTAGGTAAATAGCCGCTGAAAATGTATGCGAAGGCATCCGTTCGCAAGTAGCGCGGATGCCTTCGCCTCTTTATGTATGACAAAAGCGGCGCCTTGCGATCGGCAGGTTTTTCTCGCATGGATCCGAAAGCTTTACACCCAAACACGGCTTTGCTATGAGTTGAAGCGCCCGTTACGGACGTTGTGTGGCCGCAAGGAGGACCAAGATGCTTTCCGCTCTTATGACATTTCTGTTGTTCAGCCTGTGGAGTATCAGCGCCCATGCTCAGGCCCCTTTCTACCAAGGCAAGACCATAACTTTCGTCGTCGCCGCCAAGGCCGGCGATGTTTACGATCTCTACCCGCGCCTGCTTGCGGAGTTCTTGCCCAAGCACATCCCGGGTAACCCAAACATTATTATTCAAAATGTTCCCGGCGCGGCCGGCTTGATTGGAACAAACCAGTTTTACAATACCGCCAAGCCTGACGGCTTGGCGTTGGGTGCAACTTATCCGGCGCTTTATTTCGAGCAGCTCGTCGGGCGGCCCGAAGTTAAATTCGACTGGAACAAATTAATCTGGGTCGGCAGTCCGGTGAGCTCAAAGAGCCTCATGTACATGCGTGCCGACTCGCCGTACAAGTCGGTTGAAGATATCCGCACAGCCAGCACGCCACCGAAATGCGGCGCAACCGGAGTCACTTCATCGGCCTATTACATGCCGAAACTTATGGAGCAAGCCTTTGGAACCAAGTTCGATGTCGTCTCCGGCTACGTTTCGGGATCCGACATCGACCTCGCCGTGGAGCGCGGCGAAGTTATTTGCCGCGCCTTTACGATCAACGCATTTTTTGCTCGCGAGCCGTTTATTACCTGGCGCAAGAAAAATTTCGTTCGCGTAATGTACCAGACGGGGAGCAAACCGGATGAACGCCTTAAAGACGTGCCGTTGTTCAAAGATTTCATGGATAAGTACAAGACCCCTGAAACCGTGCGACGCTTAGCCAACGTCGTATTGGCCTCCGACGAGATCGGCCGTCCGATCATTTTCCCGCCGGGAGTGCCTGCCGACCGGGTCAAGATCATTCGCGACGCATTCAACAAAACGATTGACGATCCGGCACTGAAGGCGGAAGCGAAACGACGCCGCTTGGACATCGACCCGGCCAAGGGTGAAGAGCTCGACGTCTTGGCCAAAGAAGTCATGACGACACCTCCGGATATCGTAGAACGGGTGAAAAAGCTGCTGGGGAAGTAAAGATCGCATCGCGATGCCCGGAGGTCACTTATGCGCCTACGCTCGAGCGCCCGGATGAAAAGTCGCGCCGATGAATGCAGTCCACGGTCAATTTCACGAAGAGCAAGGCTGCACGCGTTGCTCTTCTTTTTTTTGCTAGCGCTGTTGCCGGCCTGGAACTCCAACCTCTATGCCCAAACTCCCTTTTACCAAGGCAAAACAATAAGAATCATAGTCGGTTCGACTACAGGGGGCGGCTACGATCTTTGGGCGCGTCTGCTGGCTCGATACTACGGCAAACATATTCCCGGCAATCCTGAAATCGTCGTGCAAAATATGCCGGGCGCCGGCTCGCTGGTGGCAGCCAACCACGTCTACAACGTGGCCAAACCCGACGGCCTCACGCTCGGCGCAATCCTACCTGCACTTTACTTCGATCAGCTCGTTCGACGTAAAGAGGTCCAATTCGACTGGGCGAAATTTACCTGGATCGGCTCCCCTGAACAGAACGAACCACTCCATTACATGCGCGCCGATTCCCCGTACAAAACCATAGAAGATATCCGCAAAGCGAAGGAGCCGCCCCGCTGCGGCAGTTCGGGAACGGGAACCACCGGCCATTACATTCCCAGACTTCTCGAAGAAACGCTCGGACTCAAACACACCATTGTCGGCGGCTATCAAGGCGGATCGGAAATTGATCTTGCAGTGGAGAGAAATGAGGTCCAGTGCTGGTCGCCGCTCATCGCGACCTTCTTCGGCCGGGAGCCCTACGTTAGCTGGTACAAAAGAGGGTTCGTACGCGTGCTCGTTCAAATGGGCAAAAAACGCGACCCTCGGCTCGAGAACGTGCCAACGATTTACGAGCTCATGGACCGAGACAAAACGCCCGAGGCAGGCAAGCGCCTGGCACGGGTCGTCTTGACCGCGGCATCCTTGGGCCGTCCGATCGTCGGGCCTCCCGCACTTTCGGCCGAGCTGGCGAAGATTCTGCAGCAGGCTTATCTGAATACCTTGAAGGATCCGGAACTTTTCGCCGACGTAAAGAAACGGCGCTGGGAAGTCGCTCCGCTTTCCGGCGATGAACTCGCCGAGATGACCCGAGAAGTTATGGATCAGCCGCCGGCGGTTATCGATAGAATGAAATGGGTTATCGGGCGGGAGTAAGCAAAGGGCGGCTGGCGAAACGAATCGCAAAGAGAGGTTTGAAATGAGGCACAAGCTTCGAGGTTTCACGCTTCCGAAGTCGGAATGTCCAAAGATGCAAAGGTTCAAGGTGCCGGCTCTCATCACACTCGCCGTCTTTGCACTTGTGAATTTGTACAACCTCGAACCGTTATTCGCCCAGGCAAATTTCTACCAAGGCAAAACTATCAGGGTCATGATCGGCTATCAGGCGGGTGATAGTCATGATCAGTGGGCCCGCACCTACACCCGGTTCCTAGGCAAACATATTCCGGGACATCCGGAGTTCATCGCGCAAAACATGCCCGGCGCCGGCGGCATGATCGTAGCGAACCATGTCTACAACGTGACCAAGCCGGACGGGCTCACGCTCGGCGCCATCGGCGGGGCATTGATCATGGCGCAGATCACCGGGCGCAAGGAAGTGCAGTTTGACTGGCCCAAATTCAGTTGGATCGGCACACCGTACGTCGGCGGGCATCTACTCTATGTTCGCTCCGACGCCGGCTTCAAAACCGTCGATGACTTGCGCGACAAACCCGCAAAGTGTTCCGCTACCGGCGTGGGAAGCACGGGCTACGACTTGCCGCGCTTGTTGCAGGACGCGTTTGGCCTGAAGTTCAACGTCGTCAGCGGGTATCCCGGCGGCGCCGAACAGGATCTCGCGATGGAGCGCGGCGAGGTTAACTGCCGCGCCATCACCATCGACACCTTCTTCGGGCGTGAACCGTTCCTGACCTGGTATAAGAACGGGTTCGTGCGCGTTTTGCTGCAGACCGAAAAGAAACGCGACGAAAAGATTCCGGACGTGCCGACGGTTTACGAATTGATGGAGCGGTACAAAACTCCCGAGGACAAGCGCCGTTTGGTCACCGCCTATTTGGGCCTGTGGGCCTTTGGCTCTCGGCCCATCGTGTCGACCCCGGGCGTGCCGGCAGATCGAGTGAAAATCCTTCGCGACGCCTGGAACGCCATGTTCAAGGATCGCGAATTCAACGATGAGCTGAAAAGACGCAAGTGGGAAGCTCAGCCGGTCGAAGGCGCGGAATTGCAAGCCATGGCAAAAGAGATTGTCGGCCAACCACCTGACGTCGCCGCCGCTTTGAAACGCCTCTTGAGCAAGTGAATTCATTTCTCGCCGTGTCAACAGGCGGGGTTTGAAGCATCTACTTGGCTCGGAACACCGGTCCGCCGGATGGGCTACGCGCGCCCGCACCCGCCGCAAAATCCAGCCATGTTTTCGACTCGAAAGAGTTGACCGTAAGATCAATATGAGATAATGAGCATGCTCCAAGAATTTGAACTTTTAGGAGACCGACATGCTTGAGGCGTTTATCTCAGGATTTTGGCAGGTCGTGGCATGGCCGGCCTTTGGCTACATGCTCCTCGGCATCGCTATCGGTTTTTGGGTCGGTCTTCTGCCCGGCATCGGCGGCTTGGCCACCTTGGCGCTGATGCTGCCGTTCTCCTACAACATCAAAGATCCGATTTCCGCATTTGCGTTTCTGCTCGGCATGCTCGCCGTCACCAGCACGACCGGCGACTTGACGTCGATACTTTTCGGGATTCCCGGGGAGGGGTCTGCAGCCGCTTTGATACTCGATGGCTATCCCATGACGAAGAATGGCGAAGCCGGCCGCGCTCTCGGCGCGGCGATCACGGCATCCGTCTTAGGCGCGATCATCGGCGCTCTATCATTGGCCTTATCGATACCCATTATGCGCCCGCTGGTACTTCTCTTCGGATCGCCGGAGCTGTTTATCATCGCGATCATGGGCATTACCTTTATCGGCACGCTCGCTGGCGCCTCTTTAATCAAGGGCCTACTCGCCGGCGGTCTCGGTTTAATGTTGGCGGCCATCGGCGTCGATCCTCAGACCGGATCACTCCGTTATACTTTCGGTTCTCTGTACCTGTGGGATCGACTCGACCTCATCCCGGTGGTCGTCGGCCTATTCGCGATTCCCGAAATCGTCGACTTATCGGTTCGCGGCACCAGCATCGCGAGTCACAAACCAGATAAGCTCACCGGGGTGATGGAGGGAGTCAGAGACGCCTTTCGTCACTTCTGGTTGGTCGTTCGCTGTAGCATGATCGGCGTCTATTTCGGCGTCCTGCCCGTCCTCGGCGCCAACGTGGCGCAATGGATTTCCTATGCTCACGCCGTCCAGGGTTTAAAAGACAAGTCGCGCGCCGGCAAGGGTGCAATCGAAGGATTGCTCGGTCCCGGCGCGGCCAACAATTCGACGCGCGGCGGCGATTTGATTCCGACTCTCGCGTTCGGTATTCCCGGCAGCGGCGCAATGGCTTTACTGCTTGGGGCGATGCTGATCGTCGGTCTCAATCCCGGTCCCGAAATGCTCAAGTCGCGGCTTGATGTGACGTTTTCGATGGTGTGGGTGCTGATCATCGCCAATCTCATCGTCGCTTCGCTGTGTTTTTTAATCCTGAATCACCTGGCGACCTTGACGTTTATCCGCGGCACCTTGTTGATTCCGTTTCTGATGTTTCTGGTCTTCATCGGCTCTTTTACCGCCAACAACGATCTCAACGACATCATCAGCACGCTGATCTTTGGCTTTATCGGTTTTTGCATGGTCAAATTCGGCTGGCCGCGGCCACCGTTGATTCTCGGCCTCACGCTCGGCAAAATTGCCGAAAATTATTTGTGGATCTCGACCGCCGCCTATGGCGCCAAATGGCTTACGTTCCCAACGGTCATGGGTCTGATAGCCCTCACCATCTTTACAGTGGCTTATCCGACGATCAAAGAGCGCATGGGTAAAGCCAAGTACGAGCGTCCGGAAGACGCGATATAACAGCGTCGTGAAACACGCCGCTCAGTTTCTAGTTCCTCGTCTCTAGTTTCTTCTTAGCAGGCCGGCGGGTTGAGCAACTTTTAGACCCAGCCCTGTTTTCCCGAATCTCGAAAGCCGGGACCAGAAACTCGAAACCCGAAGCTAGAAACTGCCATGCCCAAACTGCCTTGCCGGTTGACAGCCTAACCGTTTCGGTGGGATAAGAAAATATTGGCCAACCACAGGAGGAACGGCTTATGGCTCACGATTTACTGATCAAGAACGGAACGGTCGTCGATGGCACCGGCAGTCCGGCCTACGGCGCCGACGTGGCGATCGACGGCGAGAAGATTGCCGCCATCGGCAAAAACCTGGGATCCGGGAAGAAGGAGATCGACGCCAAGGGCAACATCGTGGCGCCCGGTTTCATCGACTCCCACACCCACATGGACGCATTCGTCGTGCAGTATCCGAACGGCAACCCGGTCGTCAATTACGGCGTGACCAGCATCGTCATCGGCGACTGCGGCGCGTCCTGCGCCCCGGTGCCGCCGAAGCCGGAGCCGCGCCAAGTTTTGGTGCAGTATCTGCGCCGCGTGTTGGATAAATATGTCGATGACAAAGACTGGCGCTGGAATACTTTCGGCGAGTACTTGAACTATATCGACGGTAAAGTGGCGATCAACGTTCTGCCGCTCATGCCGCACTCGCCGGTGCGTTTGACCGTCATGGGGGAGGCGGCTTACGGGCGCGCCGCCAATCCCGAAGAGCTCGATGCCATGAAAAAAATGGTGCGCGACGGCATGGAGCTCGGCGCCATCGGCTTTTCCACGAGCCCGCGCGGCGGACCGGCGATTCACGCCGGCACGCCAAGCACGTTCGCCGAGCACGATGAGATCATCGCGCTCGCCAACGTCGCGGCAGAATACGGCGGCTGTTTTCAATTCAACGGCTTTCAAATGATTCTTCAGCCCGAATCCGGCGTGCCCGAGATGCTGACCAAGATCAAAACCTTGCAGATCGGCAATGAATTCCGCGTGCGGCCCGGCGCCAAGGCTGCGGGAATGCAGTCGATCAAGTACATGGAAGAAGCGCAGAAACGCGGCCAAGACATCTACGGCGTGGTCATCCCCTACCAACATATCCGCCGCTTCAACTTGGATGATTGTTTCTTGTTCAACGGCCTGCCAACCTGGGAAGCGATCAAGAATTCCTCTGATCTTAAAGCGAAACTGCGCGACAAAGACATTCGCAGAAAGATCGAACAAGAGCGCGTCGCCTGCGAGGGCAAGCTCGAATTTCCCGAATGGCACGGCTGGGATCGCGTGGTCTTCGAGCACCTGGAAAAACCCGAACTGAAAAAGCTCGAGCTCAAGAACGTCGAAGAGATTTCACGGCTCACGGAAAAGGCTCCTGTGGATGCTTTCTTCGACACCTGGCTCGAAGACAATCTAAACTCGGCGATTTGCTATCACGGCCTGGCCAACGCTCATCCCGAGCTGCTCGCCGAAATGATCAAATCCGATACCAGCTTGATCGGCACCGACGTGGGCGCGCATCTCGATCGCTTCTTCTGGCACGGCGCGCCGACGCGAGTGCTCGGCTATTGGACCCGTGAAAAGAATCTATTCAGCCTCGAACAAGCCGTGCACAAAATCACAGGTTTCGCGGCTAAGAAATTGCGCCTCAATCGCGGCGTGCTCAAGGAAGGCATGCCCGCCGACCTGACGGTGTTCGATGCCGACAAGATCGACGACCTCGTCAGCAAGAGGCTTCCCGACATGGTTGATGCCCAGGAAGTACGCCGCCATCCGCCAGGCATGAAGGCCGTCGTTGTCAACGGCACTACCGTCGTCGAGGATGGCCAGTGCAACGACGTCTTCCCCGGCAAGGTCCGCCGCCAGCAACTTTGCTTAGCGAACTAACCGCCGCGACACAGAACGCGTTTCTGCTTCCGTCCTTTAAAGCCCAGCCCTCTCCTCGCAGAGGGCTGGGCTGAGGGCAAAAACAATCACGCCGCCAAGAGATAACGCCGCGAAAAGGAATGCCATGGCCATAAATCCTTGCGCTATCGACGTACACCATCATTACGTGCCCAGCAGTTTATTGGAGGAAGCCAAGAAAAACGGCAAGCATTTGGGTGTCGAGCTGACCGAAAAAGACGGCAATAAGTCGCTTTCCTTTGCCGGCGGCCCCCCTTTCGTGCTGCATCCCGAGCTGCCGGCGATCGACCAGCGGCTGAAGATGATGGCTGATTCGAAGCTCGCCATGGCGGCGCTCGAGGCGCACACGGCAACCCTTGGCTATCGCCTCACCGGCGAACAAGGCGAGAATTGGTGCAACGTCTACAATGAAGGCATCGCCGCTTTGGTCAAGCGCTATCCCGACCGCTTCGTTGGCATGGCATCCGTGCCGCTGCAAGATCCCGCGCGCGCCGCCAAAGTCTTGGAACGGGCGGTACGCGATCTAGACTTCCGCGGCGGCTACATCGGCACCAACGTCAATGGTAATTACTACGGCACGGAGGACTTCGATCCGTTCTGGGCCAAGGCGCAGGATCTCGACGTCATGGTGGTCATGCACCCGGAAGACGTTGCCGGCGCCGACAAAATGAATCCGTACGGCCTCAAGCTCATCTGCGGCAATCCCGCCGATAGCGCGCTCTGCTTCGGCTTCATGACCTACAGCGGTGTATTCGATCGTTTTCCCAATCTGAAGCTCTGCATCCTGCACGGCGGCGGCTTTTTTCCTTACCATCTCGGCCGCTTCGATCGCGGCTGGGAAGTCCGCGCCGGCGCCCGCGCAGCCAAAGCCAAAATGGCGCCCAGCGCCTACCTCAAAAATATTTATTACGACGACATGATCTATCGCCTCGACACGATCAGGTATCTGATCGGTCTTGGCGGCGTCGATCACATCATGGTCGGCACCGATTACCCTTACGATTTAGGCGATTGGGACGCCGCCAAAAAAATCGAGCAGCTCGATATCGCGGACGCCGACAAGTTGCTGATGCTCGAAGGTAACGCCAAGCGACTACTGAGAATCAAATAATCCAAGTACATCGACGTTGATAAAGACAGACGTGAAGCCGTCCGCTGTTTTAGGACACTAACGGCGCTTCAAGGGCCGCCGCGGGTAGCGCGAAATTGACTGTCTTTTCCCGCCGTTCGCCCGATGCCTTCGATGACGTCGCCGTCGACGCGGCCAGTGAAGCGGGTCTCGCCGCTGGCGAAAAAAATATTTTCGCCGCGTACTCTTCCGGCAACGGGAGCGGAACCATTCGGACCTTTCAACGTGCCGGAAAACGTCTGATAAGCCTGCTTCAAAGTCAGCACGCCCTGGGACATTTTCCAAATACCTGAGACCTTCGCCGGCACAATCCACAATCGCGCCAGACACCAGCGCTCGCAGTCACCGCCGATCGTCGCGGTCCTATCGGGGTTCCAGTCGCCGATGCCGAAAGTATTTGCGACGATGCGCGTTCCTGGCTTGAGGCCGAGTAGCTTGGGCCGCAGCCGGATATTCATCTCCGGCGTCAAAAAAAGCGTAATCACGGTGGCTTTGGCAAAGTCACTGGCAAAAACGTCGCCCTGCACGAATGTTGCTCTGTCGCTCACTCCCTCTTTCGCCGCATTGCGCTTGGACAGCTCGACCAGCGCAGCGTCGTACTCGATGCCGTGTGCGCGTGCGCCTCGCTTGGCGGCGGCGATGACGGTACGACCATCGCCGGAGCCAAGATCGATAACGAAATCCTGCGGTGTCAGGGCAGCCATGTCGAGCAGTTTCTCGACCATCGCCGACGGGCTCGGAACCCACACGACGTCTTTACCGGGCTGGCCGGATTTGGGCACATACTCGCCCGCCGATGCCGCCGCCGCAAGATAAAAATAAACGAGCGAAAAAAGTGATAGAAAACAAACTTGGCGGGAGAATACCGGCATGCAGATTCGCTCTAAGAGCGTGGGCCCGGATTGGCGCCCAGCCGCGTCGCCTTCCACTCAGCACCGTTTTTGGAAGTTCCGAAAATCGCATCGCCGTTGATTCGGCCGCGGTACTCGTTATTGTTCGTCCTGATATAAATCTCCTCCCCGCGCAGGCGACCGCTGGCGATCGGCACAGTCCGATTGCCGCTCCTTATCGTGCCGCTGATTTTTTGAAAGCTCTGATTCAACACCAGCTCGCCATCGGCGAGCTTCCAGCTGCCTTCGACCTTGGCCGGCACGATCCAGAGCAGCGCCGTGCACCAGCCGGAACAATCCTCGCCGAGCGATGCGCTGTCATCTTCTTCCCATTCGCCCATGGTAAAGGAATTCGAAACGATGCGCGTGCCGGGCCTGAGGTCGAGAATCTTCGGGCGGAGCTTCAGATTGATCTGAGGCAAAAGAAACATTGTGATCACGGTGGCTTGGGAGAAATCGCTTTCGAACAAATCGGCTTTGGCAAACGTGGCCATGTCGTCGATGCCCGCCGCGGCGGCATTATGTTTCGCCAATTCCACCATCTCCGCATTGTATTCGATGCCATGAGCTCGCGTGCCGCGCTTCGCCGCCGTAATCACGGTCCGGCCATCGCCCGAGCCAAGATCGATGAGATAGTCGTTCGGCGTCACTTTGGCGATGTCGAGCATTTTCTCGACCAGCGACTCCGGCGTCGGCACCCAAACCACGTCTTTGCCCGGCTGTCCCACGCGCGGCGTATATCCCTGCTGCGCCGACTGTGCCTGGGCAAACGCGCTCGCCGCCGTCAGAAAAACCGCCAGAGCCAGCACGAGCCGATGGAATGTTAAAACAAAGCTCATCACCTTTTTCCGGTGAAATAACTGCTTTTCGATTCGGTCGTTCTTCTCTATTGCGCTAACGGCTGTTTCACTCCTCACTTTTTACTCCTCACGCTCTCTATATAACTACATAACTACTTATCAGCCCGGCTTGCCTTCCAATCGCCGCCGGAGCTAATTGTCCCCGCCATCGAATTGCCGCGGACTCGGCCGTGATAGACCGAACCGGCGGCGTTGAACGTGATCTGATCGCCTTTGAGTTTTCCATTGGCGAGCTGCACGGTTTTGCCGCCGCGCGTCAGCGATCCGGATATCATCTGGTAGGTTTGCGTCAAAGCCAGCTCGCCATCGTCCAGCTGCCAGTTTCCCTCGACCTTGGCCGGGACGATCCAAAGATACGCCGTACAGTAAGAAGCGCAGCCCTCTTTGACCATCACCGTGTCGTCTGGCTTCCAATCACCCATCGTGAAGGAGTTCGAAACGACCCGCGTGCCAGGCTTGAGATTCAAAATCTTTGGACGAAGTCTGATATTGATATCGGGCAGCAAAAACATCGTGATCACCGTCGCTTTCGAGAAATCGCTCTCGAACAGATCCGCGTTAACGAAGCTCGCCCGGTCGCCGACTCCGGCTTTTGCTGCGTTGCGCTTGGACAACTCGACCATGTCGGGATTGTATTCGATACCGAGGGCCCGGATGCCGCGGCGCGCCGCAGTGATGACGGTTCGGCCATCGCCCGAGCCGAGATCAATGAGATAATCCTTCGGTGTCACCTTTGCGATGTCGAGCATCTTGTCCACCAGCGCTTGCGGCGTCGGCACCCAGATCACATCCTTGCCTTCCTGACCGACTTGCGGCTGATAGTCGTCCTTTCCTGATTGAGCTTGCGCGCAGGCGCCGGCGATCAACACGGAAAAAGCTAGCGCGAGTAATGAGCGATGAACTTTAAATGCACGCATGAAACCTCCCACTCAGGATGTCGGTATTAGCAAAGACTCGCACGCAGCTTGAAAATTGTCCAGGCGCGCCCATGCCGGCGTCCCGAACCGCTCCTTGGTTTGCCTCTTGCCTGGTTTCGGTGATACAGACAAAAAACGAGCGAACTGCACGACATCCCGAGCCCGTTATCCAGTCACTAACCGCAAATACCTTGGGAGGCAAGTTTCATGCGCCAGAGATCCGATTATCCGACGTTTGCTGATGCCGAGATCGACCAGCGGCATCAATCGGTCTACGGTTTGATGGAGCAAGAAGGAGTCGATGCGCTGCTGGTGTACGGCAGCGGACGCTACGCTTCGGACATTTACTGGCTCAGCGATTGGCCGAGCAGCCGCGAGGCCTACTTGCTCATGCAGACCGGCAAGGAACCGGTCATTTTGATGCAGCTCTTCAATCACTATCCCATGGCGCGAGTGATGTCCGCAATCAAAGACGTCCGTTGGGCCGGTGCCAATACGACCCGCAGCCTCATCGACTTGATGCGTGAGCGCGGCTTGGAGTCGAAAAAGATCGGGCTGGTCGGCGCGATCTCATACCAGGTCTACAACCGGCTGCGCGAAAAATATCCCGCTGCGTCTTTCGTCGATCTCGGCGGCAAACTGCGCATGATGCGGACGGTAAAAAGCACCGCAGAAATTGAGCGCATACATCTGGCCTCGCAGCTCACGGACCGGTCAATTCAAGCGCTGGCCGAAGCTTTGAGAGCAGGTATGCGCGAAGATGAGATCCCGGCCATTATCGAACCCGTCTATCTCAAAGCCGGCGGTTATGCCGGCATTCATTTCATGAGCAGCATGCCGATGCGCGATCCCGACTTCCCCGTGCCCTCGCAATTTCACTCCAGCCGCAAGCTAAAGAAGGGCGACGCATTAATTACCGAGATCAGCGGCGCCTACTCGGGCTACAGCGGCCAGATCCACCGTACCTTCTCCATTGGCGAAGGCCCGACGCCAGAGTGGCAAAAGATGCACGACGCGGCCGTGGAAGCCTTCGAAGTTTTGTGCAAAGTCATCAAAGACGGCGCCACCACGAGCGAAGCCGAAGAGGCTGGGGAAGTCATTCACCGGCGTGGTTTCAGCACCTACGACGACGTGGTGCACGGCGTCAATCAGTATCCGCCGATTTTTCAGACCAAGACGCGCAAGCGCCACGATTCGGGGGAAATGGTCTTTCGCGAAAACATGGTGATCGTCATTCAGCCCAACCTGATCACCTACGACGAAAAGATGGGACTCCAGTTCGGCGAGACTCTGGTTGTAAAGAAAACCGGCTGCGAATCGCTCAATGCCTACCCGCGCGAATGGGTGACGTGCAACGGATGAATATTAAGGAGTTCATAAGTATCTAGAAACAGGGTTTGTTGGACACGAAGGGACCAGTCGTTCCAAGCCCAGGCAAAGCGTCTGGGCGTCATCGGCCACCACCCGAGCCACGCCCCGAGTGCGTAATTCGTGGGTGTGAAAGCGTCCTTTGAGTCCTGGTGCCTGCGCTTTGCACGACTCGTCCCTACGTTCCAGTAGGTCTACTCACTAACGAACTCCTCAGTAAACAACGTGCAAAACTCAAGCGGTTGAGTGTTTCCATGAATTATCCTCCTGGATTTGAACCGTGTAACACAGAAAGCAACGACGCAACTTCTGGAGCCGCGCTCAAGGCGTCGCGGGGATCGGTTCAGCGCACGATTGTAAGCACGATCGTGCCGCCAACCACGCAGAGTGCGCCGATCACCGTTTTGAGCGTGAGATTTTCGATGCCTCTGAGAAACAGCCCGGTGCCGACGAGAATCCATAACGGGCTCGTTGCCACGATTGGCGAGACGACTACCACGGGCCCGACGCTCAAGGCGACGATCACCAGCAGGATTCCCAGCGTCTCAAAAAAACCGGCCACGGCGAACGCGACCAGCGCTTTTTGACTCCAGGTCGGCCGTTCGCGCGCGAGCGGCGACAACAGATAACCGCCCATCCAAAACAACGACACCCATCCGACGGTCGCAGCGAAAAATAACGGTTCATTGGCCAACCCAAGCGCGTAGCGGCGAATCGGATGACTGATGCCCGCCAACAACGCCGCTCCCAACGGCAAAGTGACATGCCACCACCGATAGAGAGCGGGCTCGTTCGACGGTTGCCACGAGATCAGGGTCACGCCGGCGACGATCAGCGCCGTGCCGGCCAAGATCCACAGGTCGGCGTTTTCGCCGAGGAAGAGAATCGCGATCGACGTGCTGAACAACGGATGGCATCCGCGTACGGTCGTGCCGCGTGATGCGCCCATGTAAAAGATGCCCGCGTAAGTGAGCAGGCGAATGATCGGCTGCAGCGTCCCGGTAATAAAGAACAGAAATAGCACCCAGGGCGATACGCTGGGCACATCGCGCGTCAAAAGCAACAATGTTCCGAGTCCGAATGCATGGATGAGGAGCGAGACCAGAGTCACAGTGATCGGCGTCGAGTGGCGCATGCCGCGGCGCGCCGAAATCCCCGACGCCGCGTAGGAGAGCGCTGCGGCGAGGGCGATGATTTGCGGCGGAATATCGAAGCTCATCGAAAAGGCGCCGCGGGAACGGCCCAGGGCTAACGCTCGATCTCGCGAATGATCGCTTCGGTGAATTTCTTGGTCGTCGCGTTGCCGCCGAGATCGCGGGTCATGACCTCGCCGCGGGTGAGCACCCGCTCAAGCGCCGCGGTGATTCTATTTGCCGCCCTCTTCTCGGACAGGTGGCGCAGCATCATGACGGCCGCCTGGATCATCGCCGTGGGGTTGGCGATATTTTTGCCCTTGATATCCGGCGCGCTACCATGGACGGTTTCAAACAGCGCATGACGATCCCCCAGGTTCGCACCGGGAACGACGCCGAGACCGCCCACCAATCCGGCAGCGAGATCCGATAGGATATCACCGTAAAGATTTTCCATGAGAAGCACGTCGAATTTCCACGGATCGATGACCAATTGCAGGCATGCGTTGTCGACGATGACGTCGCTGAAAGCGATGGATTTATAGTTCTCCGATACTTTTCTGGCGCAGTCCAAAAACAATCCGTCGCTCAGCTTCATAATGTTCGCCTTGTGCACCGCGGCGACTTTTTTTCGCCCGTTGCGGCGCGCGAATTCGAAGGCGAACTTGGCAATTTTAGTGCACGCTCTCTCGGTCATGATCTTCAGACTTTCGACCACGCCCGGAATCACTTCATGCTCGATGCCGGAATAGAGCCCCTCGGTGTTTTCCCGCACCACGATCAGGTCGATATCCTGGTAGCGAGCCTTAACGCCGGGCAGATTTTTAATCGGGCGCAGGTTGGCGTACAGATTGAACGTCTGGCGCAACTCGACGTTGACGCTGGCGAAGCCCTCGCCCACCGGCGTGGTTACCGGGCCTTTGAGCGCGAGGCGATTTCGTTCGAAGGAATCCATCAACTGCTTGGGAAGGGTCGTGTTGTGCTTCTTGAGCGCTTCGGCACCCGCCAGATAGGTTTCCCACTCGACGCTGACGCCGGCGGCTCTGACGATTGCCAGCGTCGGCTTGGTGACTTCCGGGCCGATACCGTCGCCGGGTATCAAAGTGATCTTATGTTTCATCGTTGACGCCCTTCTCAAGTATTATTCTTATACATGATCGATGCGGAAATAGCAGCGCGATCCGCGCCCGCACGTTGACTTTGCCGAGATCTCCCGGCTACCTTGTTCACATTATCGAAAACCGACCGGCCCTGCCGATCTCGCTGCTTGGCCTTCGACATCGTTCCGTCACTATGTTTGATAAACTCACCTCGAGACTTAGCGGCATTTTCTATGGCTGGTGGATGGTTGCCGTCGGCTGCAGCATCCGCATGCTCGGCGGCGGTTTTCACCTCTACGGATTTACGATTTTTTTTCTGCCGATCACGCAAGAGCTCGGCTTGAGCCGCGCTGCAACCTCGGCGGTCTTTGCGCTGGCGCGGGCCGAAGGCGCCATCGAAGGGCCGCTGGCCGGTTACATGATCGATCGCTTTGGCCCACGGCCGATGATGCTGGCGGGCGTGATTTTATCGGGACTGGGATACCTACTTCTCGCCGGTGTCGAAACCTATGCGGGATTTTTGGCCGTCTATCTGGGCGTGATCTCGCTGTCGTTTTCCGCCGGGTTCATGCATTCGCCGATGGTGCTCGCCAACTCGTGGTTCATCCGCCGCAAAGCTTTTGCGATGACTCTTGTCAGCAGCTCCATCGGTATCGGCGGCACCTTGATCACGCCGCTGCTTGCATTCAGCGTGCAGACTTGGGGCTGGCGCTACGGTGCATTCCTAGCCGGCCTGGGGCTGATCATCGTCGGCGTGCCGATCGCCTTGTTTGCCAAACGTTCGCCCGAAAGCATGGGGCTTCTGCCGGATGGCGGCCCGCCGCCGGCGACCGAGTCGGCCAGAGCCGGCGTCTTCCCTGCGCCCGCAAATACTGGCCAGCCCGATGACCCGGATATCAGCGTTCAACAAGCGCTGCGCATGAGCGCATTCTGGATGCTCGTTCTGGCGACCACCGCGCGTGTCGGAGTTTTCAATTCGATTACGGTTCATTTCATTCCCTTGATGGTATGGAAAGGCGCGACCGAGCAACACGCCGCAGCGATGCTCGCGGTCATGGCGCTCATGAGCCTTCCGTCGCATTTATTTATCGGCTGGATCGCCGATCGCGTGAGCAAACCGAGGCTAATGGCGATCTGCATGGTCATCGGCGCGGTGTCGATCGCGTTTCTCGCGTATGGTCACGGTCTTGCGTCGATGTGGATGTTTACACTGCTCATCACCTTCGTCGAGGCGATTTTTCCGGTGAGTTGGGCGACGGTCGGCGACTTTTTTGGCAGAAAGTCGTTCGCGACAATTCGCGGCACGATGAGTTTCTTTTACCTGTGGGGACCGGCATTGGGCCCGGTGATCACCGGTGCGGTCTACGATCGCCATCAGAGTTACGCTCCGCTGATGCCGGCTTATCTCGTGACTTTTTTGATCTCCGCGGTTCTCTACGCTCTGCTGCGCAAGCCGGCGACGCGCTAGCTGCGCATTCACATCGGAGCCGGTGCGCTGCATACTCCTGTAGGAACAATCGAAGACGGCTTTTGGATGTCACGATTGACTTGGCCGTTAGAGTTTCAGTCGGCGGTCTGTCTTACTACGGCTCGACCTTGTCTTTTTTGCCGATGAGCCAGAAGTTGTCCTGAGCCGCATGGCCGCCTCCGGGTATTTTCCTTCAGGCGTGAGCAAGGCGACTAGGAAGACAATTGCCGCGGATTACCTCATCGACTTCTTCGACCGGCAAAATTTTGCCATGATAACAGGAGGGGACGACCTGTATCCATACTAGGGGCGGCGTAGCCGGACGGTGGCGCCGCCTTCATTTATAATGGACTGAGGAGCGCTGCTAACGGTCACCGCCGTGGCTTACAGCCTGTAGACCGCAGCGCAACTTTCTTGCTGCAGTGACCATGAGCGACCTGAAATGAACATGCAATATCGCCGCATTAATGACTGGTTCCCGGTCATCGTCTGGGCCGGGCTGATTTTCGTCTTCTCCACTGACCTGCTCTCCGACTCCAACACCGCCGGTATCGTCGGGCCTTTGTTCAGAGAAGTTTTTCCATGGCTGTCCGCCGATGACCTCGAAAGCTTTCATTGGCTCATTCGCAAGCTCGGCCATTTCGTCGAATTTTTTATTCTTGCCGTGTTGATCGTGCGCGCTCTGCGCGATCAATCGAACGAGAATCGCATCGGAATAGCCATCGCGCTAACCACGCTCTTCTCCGTCAGCGACGAGCTACATCAATCTGTGGTTCCAAGCCGGAGCGCCAACGCCATGGACGTATTGATCGATGTGTTCGGTGGAATTTGCGGGACGTTGTGGTTTAGCTTGCGACACCGCGGCGATAAGAACCCCTAGAATGCATCTCGGTTTGACTGCGTTCACTCACGTCAATCGGCCCTGTACGGCAAAAAAATCTTGACAAATCAGGCGTAAATCGCGAGGATAGCGGGAATCGAACTCTCGGATTTTGCAAAATAAGGACGGTTCGTGCGCCGGAATTCGCGTTTTTCAGCACATTTTCGACATCTAACGGTGTTGGCCAGTTTCCTCTTAAGCCTCGCCGGCTGCGCAACGTCCGACTCTGTATCACCCAAGCTTTTTTCGCCCCCGGAGTCGCTGAGCAATCCGAGCGGCACCGGATCGGCGCGCTCCCCCTCAGCCATGGAAGCGATCAGCCGCGGCGTAGCGGCGGTGACACCGGCCGGCGCAGCGTTGAAGGACGTCTATTATCAGTTCGACAGTGTCGAGCTCGAGCCGGATGCCCAGGAAATTCTAAGGACAAACGCCGAATGGTTGAAAGCCCACCCCAAAGCGCGAGTCGAAGTGGAAGGCCACTGTGATGATATCGGCTCGGCGGAGTACAACCTTGCGCTCGGCGCTAAACGCGCGCAGGTGGCAAAGGATTTTTTGGTGAACCAGGGTGTCTCCTCCGACCGCCTGGTGACGATCAGCTACGGCAAGGAAGCCCCCGCCTGCTTCGAACCCACCGAAGAATGCCGCGTAAAGAACCGCCGCGCCCGTTT
>Ga0075312_1000029_pt1 | contig 19773 bp, 17 predicted proteins | sample MayberryNE_Catta_5_FD_120047 | JGI IMG/M metagenome (GOLD analysis project Ga0075312, IMG submission 120047) | Natural and restored wetland microbial communities from the San Francisco Bay, California, USA, that impact long-term carbon... | ecosystem: Environmental > Terrestrial > Soil >... | reverse complement strand
TGACGCGCCGGCGCAGCGGATTGACGAAAAATAAATGCGCCGTGCCGCGGGTCGCTTTATGAAAAGGAATCGACGCGTCGCGGATTTTTTCCAGCGCATGCGCCAGGCCGCGCGGGTTGCGCGTGTACTGGGCCGCGCCCGCGTCCGCCAAATATTCTCTTTGCCGCGATACCGCCATCGCCAGCAGACGGGCGATCAGCGGCGAGAGCGCGATCAGGATCAACAACGGAATAAATACCAGCGGATTTTTCTTGCTAAGCTGCCGGCCCGAGCGCGAGCTGTAAAAACCGCGCCGGCCCCAGTCCGCCAGGATCGCGATGCCGCCGAGGAGTATGCTCACCAGCGTCATGAGCAAAATGTCTTCGTTCCGAATGTGCGAGACTTCGTGTGCCACCACTCCCTGAGTCTCTTCGCGGTCCAAAAGCGTCAGCAAGCCCGTCGTGACGCAGATGGCCGCGTTCTTTTCGTTGCTCCCGGTGGCGAGCGCATTGGGCGCGGGATCGAAGATGACGTAAACCCGTGGCATCGCCGATCCGGAGGCCAAAGCCATCTCGGTGACGATGTTGTGTAATTCGCGGTGCTCGGGAATCCGCAAATTGAGCTTTTCCGCGCCGAGCGACGAAAGAATGATGTCGCCGCCGCCGTAGTAGGCGGTCAAGGTTGTCAACGTCGCGAAGCTCAAGGAAAAAATCGTCGCGATCGGAAACGTCGGTCCCGCCGCCGTAAAAGCATCGAAGTAGAGATAATCGATCGTCGTGCCGATAAACAGGAAGAACAAGATGAAGATCGCCACCAGCGCGGCGCTCCAGCGCTGGTTGTGCGCCTGCCTGGCGACGAAGTCCAACAGTTCCGGCGTGTCCAGGGCGGGGCCTAACGGGACAGCGACAGGTTGACGCGCGGCACGGCTTTCTCCGCCTCCGCGACTTCGAACAACTCGCTGGGTTTGAAACCGAAAAATCCCGCGAGCATGTTCGACGGAAAGACCTGCTGTTTGGTGTTGTACTGCGTCACCAGGTCATTATAGTACTGGCGCGCAAAGGTGATCTGATTCTCGGTCGTCGTAAGCTCTTCTTGCAAGTCCAGGACGTTTTTGTTCGCCTTGAGATCCGGATAATTTTCCATCAGCAGGAAAATTTTGCCCAACGATTGATTGAGCATGTTTTCCGCTTCGGCCGCCTGTTTGGCGCCCTTGGAGGCCATCGCCTGGCTGCGTGCTTCGATCACTTTCTGCAAAGTATCCTGCTCGTGCTGCATGTAACCTTTGACCGTTTCGACCAGGTTCGGAATCAGATCGTAGCGACGCTTAAGCTGCACGTCGATTTGGCGCCAGGCGTTTTGGATTCTCAAGCGCAGCGCAGTGAGCCCGTTGTACGTCGAGATCAACCAGATGCCGATAACGAAAATGACGCCCCAGATAACGAAAATCATAAGCCGCGCAATCCTCCCGTCTCGTCGCGAAACAGAATCGCCCCGGTCACATCGCACACGCGCGCAACCCCGGTCAGGGTCAGTACGCGCTGCATCTCTTCGGCAAAGATCGCAAATACGCGCTCGACTCCGGCGGCGCCGAATGCGCCGACGCCCCAGGCGACCGGCCGGCCCGTCAGCACGGCTTTCGCGCCGAGCGCCAACGCTTTGACGATGTCGCCACCGCTGCGAATACCGCTGTCGAGGAGCACCGGGACTTTGCCTCCGACAGCATCGACGACCTCCGGCAGCGCTTCGAGCGCCGCGCGGTTAAAGTCGAGAATGCGCCCACCGTGATTGGAGACCACCAGCGCGTCAGCGCCGGAGTGGATCGCCATGCGCGCATCATCGGCGCCCATGATCCCTTTGACGACTACCGGTAGCTTCACCTGCTGTTTCATCCATTCGATATCTCTGGGTGTCGATTTGTGCCCTTTGCGCGGTTTGCCGTCCTTGGTCGAAAGCGGCACTTCGTCGCCGATCTTGACCGGCCGCACGGTGTCCATCGTGATCCCCACCGCGGCAAAACCGAGATCCTCGGCCGTCTTGGCATACTCGGAAACTTCTTCCTTGCCGCGATTCATATAAGCCATGAACACCAGCGGCGATTGAGCCGCGCTACGCCATCCTTTGGGATCGAGCTTGGCAGCCTGACTGGTAAACATCATCGCGCCGGCGCGCTCGGTGCCTTCGGCCACCTCGCGCTCGGCATCCTTGCCGATCAAGCTAAAACTTCCCACCGGCGCGGTGATCGCGGGTGTGGGGAGCGTATGACCGAACAACTGGATGGAAATGTCCGGCTCGGCGACGTCATGAAAAATTTTCTGGCGGAAGAGATATTGGCGGAACGCGCGCGGATTGCGATGAAAAGTCGCTTTGGTTTCGGCCGCGCCGTTAAAATGCTTCCAGGCCTCGGCCGGCACTCGCTGGCGCATGACCTTGCGCAGATCGCGCAGGCCCATCTGCTCGAGCGGTTTCTCGGTCATAGCACGTCAGTTTGGAGAAGCAATTTCCCAGTAATTGGTGCCGGGATCTCGGAAACAGAACGACGCGAAGCGTTGACTTTCCTGGAGCGGTAAGAGCTCGCTCACGCCCAGCTCCTTGGCGCGCTCGCTGAACTGCCGATAAGCTTCTTTGACCGCCGCTTGGGATTCAACCGTCAAAGTGTTGCGGAAATTCGGTGAGAACATTTTGATGTTTTTGCGCTCGGCGCAAACCACGTAGGTGCGCGTGCTCGGATGTTTTAGATACATGACGATGGTGCTGAAGCGATGGACCTCCAGGCCGAGGACGTTGGTGTAGAAATCCCGGCTGATATTGAGATCATGAGCGACCAGCGTGCCATGTGTGAAAGCCTGGGGCACGTAACCGCGGCCGGGAAATTTTTCTACCGGATAAACTTCTTCCCAGTGGGGCTTTTTGACCCCGCCGAATTTCTGCGCCGCCGCTTCCTTGCGCGCAAAATCCTCGTAGCACTCGATTTCCCAACCGTTGGTGCCCGGTTCGACGAAGTAGCAGGAATACGAGCCATGGCTCCAGGTCGGCTTGCCGATAGCACCGAGCTTGTACTCGGCCTTGTGCGCCGTCAGATACTCGTAGGCCCGGTCGACTTCCTGGGTCGTCTGAACCCGCACACCCCAGTGATTATGCATCGGCTTGGCTGGAGCCTCGGGCCCAGCTTCATGCAACACCAGAACCCATGGCGAGTTGGGGTGCTTGAGGGTCGCTTCGCCGTGGTTTTCAGAAAGCTTCTCAAATGCCAACAAATCGGTCATCACGGCCATGGAATCCTGCAAATTACGGCATTCCATATGCGTCCTTGAAAGCGCGGTCGGCTTGATCATGTCTCCTCGGCCAATGCCTTCGGCTAATCGCTGAAAATTTACAGCGCTATCACTATCCTGTCAAATCGACTCACTCCCGAGGTGCACCCGGGAGCCAGTCGCCCTGAGCAAAGCCAAGGGCCTGCTTTTCCAAAACGCGATCCGGGCACAACCGTCTGGGCACAGCGCCTTAATCGATTTCGGCTTGACACGGCCTGCCCTTTTCCATAAATTCGCGCAACTTAAGGCGCGACGAGACCTCATCAATGGAATACGCGATGTTCTCATCGACTTGCCCACAGGATCGGCCTGCTACGTCACCGCCTCGAGCTTCGTTGCGAATGCGAAGTCGCCTCGTTTAAAAACAAGCCGTGGCTAACCGCGACAGCGGCGCCGATGATTTTGCCGCATTCTATCGTCTAATCAGTGGAGGAAGCATTTATGAAAATCATCATGAGATCAGCGGTGCTCACTTTATCGCTTTTCCTCGTCTTGCCGGCCGGCAACGCTTTCGCCCAAACAAATTTTTATGAAGGCAAAAGCATTCGTATGATCGTTGGTTTTAGCGCCGGTGGCGGTTACGACACTTACACGCGCACGCTCGCTCGCCATATGGGCAAGCATATTCCCGGAAACCCGGCGATACTCGTCGAAAACATGGCCGGCGCCGGCAGCATGATCGCAGCTAATTACTCCTACAAAGTGGCAAGGCCCGACGGCCTGACGATCGGCCACTTCATTGGCGGTCTCTTCCTCCAGCAACTGTTGGGCAAGCCTGGCATCGAGTTTGACGCCGCTCGTTTTCAATTCGTCGGGGTGCCGGCGCAAGACAACTTTGTGCTTGGCGTTTCCAAGTCCAGCGGCGTGACCGATCTCGACTCGTGGCTCGCGTCCAAGCAGGTGGTCAAATTCGGCGGCGTAGCCACCGGCTCGGGAACGGACGACTTCCCTAACTTACTGAGAGTTACCATCGGTTTGCCTACACAAATGGTGTCCGGCTACAAAGGGACAGCGGACGTCCGCCTGGCGTTCAACAGCGGCGAGGTCGCCGGCCTGAGTAATTCCTGGGAATCGACCAAGTCGACGTGGCGCAACGAGCTGGAGCGCGGCGATCTAAAACTGATCGTGGCAGCGACTCTCAAGCCCCATCCCGACCTGCCGAAGTTGCCGCTCGCCATCAACTATGCCAAGACCGACGAAGCGAAGCGGCTGATCTCGACCGTCGCCCGCGTGCATGGGCCGACCGTGCGGCCCTACGTTTTGCCGCCGAACACACCGAAGGATCGGGTGCAGGTCATTCGGAAAGCGTTCATGGACACGATGAAAGATCCTGAGTTTCTCGCCGAGGCGAAAAAGGCCAATCTCGACATCAATCCTGACGACGGGGCGACCCTGGAGCAAAACGTCAAGGAAGTTCTGAAGCTCGAACCGGCGCTGATCGCCAAGCTGAAGGAAGTTTTAAAATAACGGCGCGAAGCGCCGGTTGTCGCCACGAGCCGAAGGATTGCAACGCGGCATGGCTCTTACCGCCGGCGGCGAGACTCTGAATCCTCCGTTCGTCTCGAGAGCGGCCCGGCCCTGGTTGGCTAGGCCGCTCTTTTTGTATAAGAAGGAAATTCGGAGGAGCGCATGTCAGATTACCTCGTCATCGATGCCGATTCTCACGTCGAAGAACCGGAAGAGGCATGGAATTATCTGCAGGAAAAATATCGCGAGCGCAGACCGTTTCCGATCGCGGTGCCGAACCGGCCGATCCTTGCCAACTTGAATGCCTTTTGGTGGATCGACGGCGTCATCTATCCGAAAATTTCAGGATCGAACCACACGGTGTACGGCACGCCGCCGGTTTCCTACCACGCGACCCACAAGAAATATTCGATCGGCAGCCAAACGTTGCAATCCCCGGCCGAGCGCCTTAAAGACATGGACGCTGCCGGTGTCGATATTCAGGTCAATTTCCCGACGGTCTTTCTCGAACCGCTCACCGAAGACATCGAATTCGAAGCCGACTTGATGCGCAGCTACAACACTTGGATCGGCAACGCGTGTAAAACAGCACCCGATCGCCTCAAATGGGGCGCGGTCATGCCGCTTAGAAACGTTCCCGCCGCCGTGGAGGAGTTGAAGCGGGCCAAAGACCTGGGCGCAGTGACGTCGATCATTTACGGGACCGTGGGCGAGAAGCTTCTCGACCTGCCGGAGTTCAATCCGTTCTTCGCCGAAGCCGAGCGGTTAAATTTTCCGGTCAGCGCTCACACCGGTTGGAGCCACCCCGGACTAAAAGCCAGCGGCACGACGATCATGGCGGCGCATGCCGTTACGTTTACCTTGCCGCTGCTGCTCGGCTTTTACGGCGTAGTCGGCGGCGGGGTGCTGGACCGCTTCCCCAAGTTGAAAATAGCCTTTCTTGAAGCCGGCGCCGACTGGCTGCCTTACATGCTCCAGCGCATGGATCACTATTTTCACTCCGAAAAGGCGATCAATCGCCCCGGCTTGCCCCAGCGGGCACCAACGGAATATTTCAAGGACTGCGAAATCTATTTCACCTGCGAAGGCGATGAACAACTGCTGCCGGAAGTTTTGCGATGGATCGGCGATGACAAGGTCATGATCTCGGGCGACATGCCCCACGCCGAAGCGCGCGACAACTCGATCACCGAGATCAAAGAACGTAGCGATATTTCCCCAACGCAAAAGGAAAAGATCCTCGGCGAGAACGCCAAGCGATTTTTCGGCCTGTAGAACACCGGCGACCGATTAGCCGGTCCGGAACATTGGCTGTTTGAACCGCGAACTTTGAACGACTTTTCCGGTAAGAGGCCTTATGAAAATCACCATCGACCGAAACAAATGCGACGGTTACGCCAAGTGCGTCCAGGCCGCGCCCAAAGTCTTCCGCCTCGATGCCAAAATGATCGCCGAAGTGATCGATCCGAAAGCCGAGACGGATGAAAAGATTTTGCTGACCGCCAAGATCTGCCCGACCAAAGCGATCATTTTGGAGGAAGAAGCAACGGGCAAAAGAATCTTCCCGACGGATTGAGCGGACATGGCTGGTTGTGAAAGGTGCTGTAATCGGCCGCGGTGACCAGCTACCTTTCCGTCTGCTTGTCGCGCACCGTCTGTATGTCCTCCAAGCAGCCGGCGCACATGTAGGCCGCATGCGGCAAAAAGATCAGTTCATCACTCTCGCGCGCTTCCATGCAAATGCCGCAAAGGCGGTTTTCTTTTGTTTTCGATTTCGCGGTTTTTCTTTTGGCTGATTTACGGTCGTCGACCTCCTGGGCGACGATATCCTTGCATAGCCCGACGCATTCGTCGCAGATATGCACCGACGGGCCGGCGATGAGCTTGCGCACCTCGGCCTGGGATTTGCTGCAAAACGAGCAGATCGGATGCCGGGCGTCATCGTCGAATTTCGGCACGTGGGAATCCCAGTCGTCGCCGATCGCTCTCTTGAGCGTCTCTTCCAATGCGGTACCGATTTGAAGCAACTGGCGGGCGATCTCGCCGCGCTTGGGAGGGCTCTTCGAATCGAGGAATTTGCCGACCGCTTGCTGAAAAAGCCGCAAGGCGGCGCCGTATTTCTGTTCGTTGACCAAGTCGGCGCACTCTACGAACCCGAATCCGGACGGCTTTGTCGCCATCTCCCCTCCTTCGAAATTGCCGAGCCGTCTCCGGCTCCGCAACACTCAAACAGCCAATAGGACTACCGACGAGACCACCGTTGAATTGCGACGGCCGCAGCAAGAAGCAATTCTCGTCGTGGCCGCATGCGGGGCACAACCCTCGAACCCGCAGCAACAAACCGCCTTTGGATCTGCGCCGTTGTCCGCCATCCTCTTAACAGACGACTTGGTGCCGCCGGCGGCAAGTGACTTGGAGGCGACATGGTTGCACCTTGACACCAACCTGCTGTTCAGGCAACCGGTAGGTCGCGTATTGATTATTCGAAGAAAGCCGCGGTTGCTCGCGCTCACAGCGCCTTAACGGTTCAGGCGAGGCAAACGGTCCTCGGTCGAGTGAGGGCGTCGATGACGCCGCTCAAAACATATAACTGCCGCTGTTGATATTGTATGACTGACCGGTGATATACGCGGCGGCGGCGCTGGCCAGAAACAAAATGGGCCCGGCGATGTCTTCGGGCTCGAGAACATGCGGCAAGGGGGTGGCACGCAGCCGCGCCATGACTTCTTCCTCGGAGCGGTGTTGGCGCGGCATGGAGGTATTCGCCGAGCCGGGACAGATGGCATTCACGGTGATACCGTCGGGGCCGACTTCGCGGGCCAGCGCTTTGACGAACCCGATAACCGCGGCCTTGGACGCGGCATAGTGCGCGAACTGCCGCATGCCGTAATGGCCGATGCCCGAAGCGAGGCTGATGATGCGCCCGCTTTGTTGCGCGCGCATCGCCGGCACGAACTCGCGGCAACAGAGAAAATTGCTGCCGACGTTGATGTCGATAGTGCGATCCCAGTCTTCCTCGGACAGCTCCACAACCGATGCTTTAGGATAATAAATACCGGCGACGTTGACGAGAATATCGGCGCGGCCAAATCGCTCAAGCGTGCTTTTTGCCATCCGCTGGACCGATGATTCATTGGCGACGTTCACTTCGATCGCGGCCGCTTCGGCTCCGAGAGCCCGTAGCTCGTTGGCCACCGACTGGGCCTTTTCCGCCTGCAAATCGGCGACGACGACTTGGGCGCCTTCGCGGCCCATGCCGAGCGCCACCGCCCGGCCGATCCCCTGGGCGCCGCCCGTGACCACAGCGACTTTATCTTTCAGTCTCATGGCATCACCACTCCGCCGTTGACGTGAAATGTTTGTCCGGTGATCGCCGCGCTCTCCGGCGTGGTGAGAAAATAATACATCTCGGCGAGGTCCTGCGGCACGGCCGTTCGTCCGAGTGGAATGTTGGGCCACCAGCGCCCCCGGCGCGCCTCGGCCGATTCTTTCTCCATGACGCGCGGCGTATCCGTCGGTCCCGGCGCCACGGTATTGGCAAGCACGCTGTCCGGCGCCAGCTCGAGGGCCAAAGACTTGGTAAACGTGATGATGCCCGCTTTCGCAGCAGCGTACGGGGTGCGCAGAGCAGATCCGGTTACGCCGTAATTCGATGCCGTATTGATAATCCGGCCGCTCTTCTGCCGCTGCATGATCGGGGCAACCTCACGGCACATCAGGAACGTTCCTTTCAAATTGACGTCCATGACTTCCTTCCATTGCGCCCAGGTCAGTTCCTCGATCCGTTTGGTATACGCGCTGCCGCCGGCGATGTTCGCTAGGATGTCAATTCGGCCGAAGCATTTCTCGACATCGGTGACGAGCGTTTTGACTTTGTGTGCAACGGTTACGTCGAGGGCAAAGGCATCGGCTGCACCGCCCGCTCCTACGATTTCATCTTTGACCTTTTTAGCGGCCTGACCGTCGTAATCGGCGATCACGACCGCGATGCCGCCGGCCGCCATTCGGCGCGCCACTGCGCCCCCGATTCCGCCGCCCCCTCCCGTGATCAATGCCACTTGACTCACAGCAGGCCTCCTTCCGAGTCGTTCTATGCGAGACGAAACAGCACAAATCATCGAACGGGAAGACGATCAATGGCTCTGCGCCGCCGAAGAGCGGCGTTGGCTTTGGCGCGCGCGCAAAACCGACATGGCCCGGTGCACCATTTTGCGCTCGGTAGCGAACTTGAGCTGCTTGATCGCCTGCTCGATGGGAAACCAGCGCACGTCGTCCGCCTCGTGATCGTGATCGTGAACGTCGCCCTTGAGATAGCGCAGGAGAAAAAAGTGCACCCGTTTGTAAATGCGTATCGGCTCGCCTTCCGTGGCCTTGTCTCGATAGGAGTAGCGAATATCCCCGAGTTTACGGATCAACTTCCCCTCGAGTCCGGTCTCCTCGCGCACCTCGCGCAGCGCCGCCTCCTCGTCCCGCTCACCTTCCTCGACGTGTCCCTTCGGCAAGCCCCAGCGACGGCGCACGTGAATCAGGGCGATCTCATAGTCGTCGGCATTTTTGCGATAGATCACGCCGCCGGCCGAGATTTCCCTTACCGTGCGGATGGTCTCCTCAGTCGTATTTGCTTCGTTGGCGACCTGATCGCGTAACCAGCGTAAATAGGCCGCACTGCCGGCGATAACCGGCAGTGCGATCACTTCCGGCACCGAATAGCTGTGCAGTTCGCGAACGCGTTTTTCCAGGGCATTGAATAAATCTTTGCGCGTCTTGATGATCAGCAACTCTTCGTCGCTCTGCTCGACCTCGCCCTGCCAGCGATAAACCGAGTGCACCGACTTGATGCGATTAACGCACGCCGCCAGTCTCTCGCCGACCAGCGTTTGCGCCAATTGCTCGGCTTCCTGGGCAGATCCCGCGGTAACATAAACGACGATAAAACCATCCATTAACAGTCATCTTATAACCGCGCTTCCGGGGCAGTCAATGAATCGACGGAGAAAGACAGCCAACGGCGCGACTCATCAGGTATCTACCGCACCGTCTCGGTTGCCGAAAAAATCCGCCTCGATTACGGTGTTCAAATGCGCAGCAAAGACGCCATCCGCGCATCGATCTGGGAAACCCTGCAGAACCAGAAAGTCGCGCGGTTTCCAGGCGCCACCGGACGCATTCCGAATTTCATCGGCGCCGAGGCCTGCGCCAAGCGGTTGGCCGAAACCCGCTTCTGGAAAAACGCCACCGTCCTTAAAATCAATCCCGACTCGCCCCAGCGAGCGATTCGCCGGCTCGCCCTGTCCGAAGGCAAAATCATCTATATGGCGGTGCCGCGGCTGCGCAGTGATCGACCGTTCATCGAGCTCGATCCCAAAAAGCTCAAGTGTTCGCCCTACGCCGCGTCTTCGATCAAAGGCGCGTCGCAGCACGGCCGCGCTGTAACGGTCGATAGAGTGCGCAAGATCGATCTCGTCGTTTGTGGTTCCGTCGCCGTCAACCGGCGCGGCGCACGCGTCGGCAAGGGCGGCGGCTTTTCCGATCTGGAGTTCGCTCTGCTCACGGAAAACAAATTGATCGAAAGGAACACGCCGATCGTCACTTCTGTCCATCCGCTGCAGATTGTCGACGAGGAAATCCCGATGACCGAGCACGACATTCCGCTCAGCGCCATCGTCACGCCGCGCGAAGTCATCGCGGTCAAAGCGCCGTTTGCGCGCCCGAGAGGGATTTACTGGAAGCTTTTGCCGCCGGAAAAAATCGCCGAGGTTCCGGTGCTAACAATGCACGCACGTGCGCACTCGCACGGCGTCAAGCCCGGTTGAAGCCCCTTTTCATCTATGTTAGCTAAACGAGTTCGAGAAAGATTTCAGATGGCAGCGCCGAAGATCGATTTCGCCAAAGGCAATGGCCTGGTACCGGTGATCGTGCAGGACTATCGAACACGCGACGCCTTGATGGTTGCCTACATGAACGAAGAAGCGTGGGAGAAGACCCAAGAAACCGGCAAAGCCCATTACTACAGCCGTTCGCGCAAAGGCCTGTGGTTCAAGGGCGAGGAATCGGGTCATTTTCAGGAGGTCAAAGACGCATTTATCGACTGCGATAACGACACGATCCTGCTGCAAGTCGATCAGATCGGCGGCGCCGCCTGCCACGAAGGATATCGCAGTTGCTTTTTTCGCCGACAAGACAGGGACGGCTGGAAAGTCATCGCCGAGCGAGTTTTCGATCCCAAAGAGGTTTACAAGAAGTGAGTGAGTTAAAACTGGGCTTGCCCAAGGGCAGCCTGGAGCAAGCAACCCTGGATTTGTTCAAAAAGTCGGGTTGGAAGATCACCGGCTCGAGCCGCAGTTATTTCCCGACGGTGGACGACGAAAGCCTCCATTGCAGCCTTGCCCGGCCGCAGGAGATGTCGCGTTACGTCGAGTCGGGCACCTTGGATGCCGGGATCACCGGCAAGGATTGGACCTTAGAGAATCAATCCGACGTTATCGTCGTCGCCGAGATGGTTTACGCCAAAGCGAGCTTCCGGCCGACCCGCTGGGTGCTCGCCGTGCCGCAAGACTCCCCGATCAAGAAAATCGAAGATCTCAAAGGCAAGCGGGTCGCCACCGAGATGGTCAATTTCACCAAGCGTTATTTCCAAGAGCTCAACGTTGAAGTCGAAGTGGAATTTTCCTGGGGCGCCACCGAAGCCAAGGCCGCTCAGGGGCTGGTCGATGCCATTGTCGAAGTAACCGAGACCGGCACCACGATCCGCGCGCACGGTTTGAAGGTCATTGCCGAGATGATGGAGAGCTGTCCCCTGCTGATCGCCAATAAAGCAGCCTGGCAGGATTCCTGGAAGCGGAAAAAAATCGAGCAGATTAAAATGCTGCTGCAAGGTGCTCTGTCCGCCGAAGCCAAAGTCGGCATCAAGCTGAATGTCACCGAGGCCGATCTCGAAAAGGTGATTGGCCTCATCCCCAGCATCACGGCGCCGACAGTAGCAACGCTCTACCCCTCGCCGCGTCTCAAAGGCATCAAATGGTTTTCGGTGGAAAGCGTGATCGACGAGCGGCAGGTGCGCGACCTGATCCCCCAGCTGATCCAGAACGGCGCCGTGGGGATCATCGAATACCCGCTCAACAAGATTATCTAATTGTAGGGGCGACCGGCCGGTCGCCCCTACACCTTTTCCTGCCGTCCGTCGCGGTGCAGAAAATAATCTTTGGCGATCTCCGGAAAGAGCGCGTAGCTCAAAACGTCTTCTTCGCTGGTGGCGAGGCTACCGGCTTCCTTGCGCGCCCGCTCGAGGCCGGGCTTCAAAAGATCGGCGGGCCGGCAGCGGATCGGTTCCTTTTTGCCCAGAACCTTGTTCTTCATGTCATCGCTGATCGGACCCGGCGGTTCGCCATAAAGGCCCATGACATAGTTGCGCGTTTCCATCGCGACCACGGAATAGCGCTTGCCCATCATCACGTTCAGGGCGGCCTGCGAGCCGACGATCTGACTCGTCGGAGTCACTAGCGGCGGATAGCCGAGATCCTTGCGCACATGCGGCATCTCGGCGAGCACGGCTTCGAGCTTGTTTTCGGCATTCTGCTGGCGCAATTGCGCGACCAGATTCGACAGCATTCCGCCGGGAACCTGCGAGATCAAAACATCGGTTTTGATCTGGTTGTTGACCGGGCTTTCGAACTCGGCGTAGTTCCGCCGCACATCGTAAAAATAGTCGGCGATCTTACCCAGCTTGCCGAGATCGAGGCCGGTATCGTGCGGCGTGTCCTTGAGCGCGGCCACGATCTGCTCGGTCGCCGGTTGCGAGCTGCCCTGGGAAAACGGCGCGATCGCGGTGTCGAGAATGTCGGCGCCGGCCTCGATCGCCATCAGGTAGTTCATCGGCGATAACCCCGCCGTGCAGTGCGAATGAAGATGAAGCGGCAGTGAAATGCGCGATTTGATTTTTTTGATGATCTCGTAGGCCGCGTAGGGCGCCAGCATACCGGCCATGTCCTTCACGCAGAGGATCTGCACGCCCATGTCGGCGAGCTTCTCGGCGACGCGCAGAAAATAATCCGGCGAGTGGACCGGACTGATGGTGTAGCAAACCGAGCCTTCCACCAACTTGCCGGTTTTTAGCGCGGCTTCAATGGCGGTTTTCATATTCCGGATGTCGTTCATGGCGTCGAAGATGCGGAACACGTCGATGCCGTTGGCGGCGGCGCGAGCCACGAAAGCCTGCACGATGTCATCGGGATAATTGCGATAGCCGACGACGTTCTGGCCGCGCAAAAGCATCTGAAAGCGGGTCTTGGGCATGGCCGCGCGCAGCTTGCGCAGACGCTCCCACGGATCTTCTTTGAGAAATCGCAAAGTCGCATCGAAGGTTGCGCCGCCCCAGGTCTCCAGCGACCAATAACCGATATCATCGAGCTGAGCGGCAATCGGCAGCATGTCCTCGGTGCGCATGCGCGTTGCCACCAGGCACTGGTGCGCATCGCGCAGCACCGTCTCCATGATCTCAATTTTTCCCGCCATGCTCGAATGTCTCCCTTCGCCGGTTACTCGTAGAACTCGCTTTGCTTCTCTTCCAGCCGCGCTTTTTCCTGCGGTTCGATGACGAAAAGCCCGTCGACTTCCTTGATCTTGGTGATGTCGTAGAAATATTCCGAGACTTGCAAGCCGTCGTCGAACTCGTACATCTTGATCGCATCCCAGGGGCAGATTTTTTTATCCAAGCGGTCCTCGGACTCGGTGCCGATCAGTTGCAGCTGAAATCGCTTGGGCACCTGATCCGGCGGCACGGGCTTGCGGTTGCTGTCGAAAAATCGGTTATTGTACTCGAAAAAGATCTCTCCGGTCTCCTTGTGCTGCTGGATTTTGGTCAGGTCGTCGCTGTAGCACATCTGGCAGCCGATGCACTTGTCGTTGTCGACGAACACCCGGTAGGGTTTGAGCCCGCCCTGGGGCAACTCTTCGTAGAGCAGGTTAATGCAGCCGTCCACCGGGCAGTGCGCTTCGCACAACGGCGAGCCGGCGCAGCTCGAGCAGTTTTCATCCATCACCGCCAGCAACGCCGTGCCTTTACGCTTTTTCGCTTCAGCCATTCGCTTCCATCCTCGCTTTCTTAAACCGCGCCCGCAGAGCCAGCGCGATCGCGATCGATAACAGTACCCACCAGTATCGGATCAATCCTATTCTGCCCCATTCGAGCCAATAAACGAAATTGGGCGAACGGGAAATCAGCTCGCCGAGCACTTGTTGGGCGCCGCCGTAATCGCGCGCTTCGCGCAGCGCCTGCGACAGGCCGTAAAGCGCGCCATCGTCGTGCGGATCGAGTTTGAGCGCCGCTTCGAAGTCGCGCCGCGCCTCGGCCCATTGGCCTTGATCCGCCAGAATGCCACCGCGCGTGGTCAACGCCGCGCCATAGTGCGGCCTTCGCTCCAGCGCCTTGTTCAGATTGGCCAGGGCCTGGTTGAGTTCTCCCTTGCGCTTTTGCGCTACCGCTAGATTGCTGTAGGCTTCAGGCACTTCCGGATGTAATTCGATAATTTTTTGATACTGGCTGATCGCGGCGTCCGGGTCACCCCGCACTTCCAACTCGATCCAGGCCAGGAACGTTCTTGCGTCGATATGTTGCGGATTTAACGCGATTGCCCGTTTGGCCGCCAACACCGCCCCGTGTGGATCGCGCAAGCGCAAACTGGCCATCCCCAGGAACAAGTGCAAATCTGCTTCCTTGGGATAATCCTTGAGCAACTCCTCAAACGACGATTTGGCCTCGGCGGCGTTGCCTTGCGCCAATTGCTTGCGCGCTTGTTCCCATCGTTTATCGCTCGGTAACGGAGAGTCAGTTTCGGCAGCGTGAGATAAACCAAGCCCGATGAGGACGGCCAGGACGGCCAGCCACATCTTTACCATTAACTATTTCCACATTTCATTGGGGATCTCGTCTTCTTTTCCTTCTTCGATGAGCTTGTCGTTCTTGAATGCTTGGCGTAGCCCGACCCAGGAGAAGAAAATGACGAGAAACAACATGCCGACAATTGGGATATTGTCGGGTTTGGTGACGATTTCAAGAAAATTCTGCAGACCGCTGGCTTCTTCCATAAAACTTAAGCACCCGTAAAATCGATGATTTTTTTAAAAGCTATTAATTTTAAAAGCTATTAAAATAATACGGCAAAGTCAATTCGCCGCTCGGCGACCAACCGGTCGCCGCTACATCTTGTTTGCGTCCTTTGCGTTCTCTGCGGTCAAATTCTTTCTTCTTGGGTTGCCGCTCTGCCGCGCTTGGACTCGCGGCGCGCCACACTATCTTAGCGTTGGTGGGTATGGCCGCGCCCGTGCTCGGTATGACGGAAGATCAGCGATTTGATCACCACCGGCACCGCTTTGGCATCGGGCAGTTCCTGGCCGATGTCGATGAAATCGAAGTCCTTCAAGTCGATGCCGTCGATCGAGATGATGCCGGCGCCGGGAATCAATTCGCGCTCGATGATATTGCCCATCAATTTAGCGATATCGGCATCAAACACCAGAACCAGCGGCTGGCCGTTGTCAATGTGCCCCTTCATGGCGCCGACCAAACCTTCGGACAGCGTGCGGATCAACGGATAGGAGGGTCCGAGCTCCCAGCGAATCGCCAACGCCACGGTGCGCTCGACGTCGGTGGCGTCGAAACGCTGCAGCGCCCGTTGCACGGCACTGGTAATTTCGGCCGGGGTGATCTCCTCGCTTTGCTCGAACTCTGGCGTCACGACCTGCAAATTGCGCAGCGGCAATAGATCGGGATGGGAAAGATAAATGGTATTGCCGCTCACCTGCACGGTGTACTGCGATGCGCCGATTACGGTGGCGCGAATACGCACCTCGGCCGGGCGCAGCGGGATGTTGCCGCCGCCCAGCTGATTGACGCGGGCGCGGACCTTTTTCCCCAGTTGAACTCCCAGGTCGCCGAGATTGCGTTTCTCGTAGCCGTAGACAAACTCGGAAACCCCACCGGAGAACATGATCGCGTGAATCGGATCGCGATATTCGATATTGGGCGTGAGCAGCAGGCTCTCGACCTCGGGCGAGAGCGGCCGCCGCTCCAAAACCTGGAACAGCGAATCGCACAGCACCTGCGAGAATTTGTCCTTTTGATCGTCGCTCATGGTGTCGCCTACCGCTAAATTGGCAATGCCGGCGATCTTGGCGATCTTGAGAGCGGTGTCCTCGAGCCGGTTGATTTTCCCTCTCTCATCCATGGCGATCAAGCGCGCGCCCACCTCCAACGCGCAGGTATCGATCACCTTGCCGCCCTGGACGATGGCGATCTTGCTCGTGCCGCCGCCGACGTCGACGTTCATCACCGTAAAATCACCGCCCTCGTGATAGGTCATGTGCACGGCGCCCGAGCCGTACGAGGCAAGAATCGCTTCGAGGTTGTGGCCCGCCGTGGCGCAGACGAATTTTCCGGCTTCGGCGGAAAACAGCGCGGCGATCGCTTCGGCATTTTTCTTCTTCGCCGCCTCTCCGGTGACGATGATCGCTCCGGTGTCGATATCTTCCGGCGTCAAGTTGGCGTTGCGGTAAGCTTCGTGGATAAAATCGCCAAGCTGATCGGTGTCGATGGTGGTCTTGTCGATATAAGGCGTCAAAAGAATCGGCGATTCGTGAATAATCTCGCGATTGATGACGACGAACCGGCTTGACAGGGCCACTCCCTGGCGGCGCAAGGTCAAGCGCGAGAAAATCAGGTGCGAAGTGGACGAACCGATGTCGATCCCCACGGAGTTGAGCGTGATCCGCTCGGAGCGCCACATCGGGTGCTCTTCATCCATGAGCGCTTCGTCGTCGCCGAACTCATCTTCATGACCTTCGTGTAGGCGCACTAACTCCGTCTCCAGGATCTCCATGCTCGCGGCTCGTTCCTTTCTCGCTGTATCGAATTTGCATAGCACAAGACTTTTGCTCATGCCACCGGCGCTGCGCGCGCGGGATAGACAAGCCTATTTATCGGGGATAAGATGCCGGGGTATTCGTCGACCATGGGACAAGAGGAATACCAAGAGCTGTCCTCGTTTCTTAGGCGCTTCATCCGCCGCCTCAAACTGCTGCAAGGACTCGAGGGGTTGTGCCTGACGGCGATCTGCGGGCTGCTGCTGTTCGCTCTCGGGCCCGGCGTCTCCGAGCTAAAGATTTTTTTTCCCTACGCACCGCTCGTCTATAGCATTCTTACCGCCGCAGTGCTGATCACGGTGGTCGGCCGGTCGCTCTTGCGCTTTGCGCGCCGCTTATCCCAGGAACGCGCGGCGCTTTACATCGAGCAAAAGCAGCCCAAACTGCGTAACAATTTAATCAACTCGCTGCAGCTCTATCCGCAAGTCTCGGCAACGAAGGATTCTCCCGGTTTCTCGGCCTCGATGGTCATGGCGCTTTTGCGCGCGACGCGAAACCAGGTGGCGACGCTCAAGATCGATGAATTGATCGATAGCCGGCGATTTAAAAGCAGTTTGCGTCTGCTCGCCCTCCTGCTCGTGCCTGTGGCGGCGATGGTGCTGTTTCATCCTGCCTGGGTCGGCGGCACCATCAGCATGCTGACCCGGCCGCTCGACCATTTGCCGCCGAGCGTGACGACGATCGCTGTCGAGCCCAAGGGCGTCCGCGTGGTGCGCGGCGCGCCGGTCACGATCCAAGCCGCCACTGCCGGCGCCCTACCGGAGACGCTCACGCTCGTGACCTGGAGCGGAACCAATGAGCGCGGCGAGCTCATTGGCGCCGACAAAGTGCCGATGGAAAATCTCGGCGCGGGGAAATTCAGCGCCAAGATTGCGCGCTTGGAAAAATCACTGCGCTATCGTGCCGTCACCGGTTCGTTCACCTCGGCCACCTACAGCGCCGAAGCCGTTGACCCGCCGGAAATCGCCAACGTGCAGTTGGTGCTCTACCCGCCCGCCTATACTTCGCTCGGCTCGGTCTCCGTTTCCCAAGGCAGCATCGAAGGGCTCAAGGGGTCGACGGTGCGCCTCGAGGCAGTCGCCACCAAAGAGGTGGTCAAAGCCGAAATCGTCATGGATGACGGCAAGAAGATTCCGCTCAAAATCGACGGACGTAAATTGCAGGCGAATCTGGTGCTGTTTCAATCGCAAACGTACCGGATCATGGTCGAAGACACGTATGGCTTCCGCAACTCGCCGATCAACTACGAGCTGAGAGTCAAACCCGACGGTTTTCCAACCGTCGATCTGTTACAGCCCACGGTCGACCTGGAAATCAATGGGGATGAGATTTTAACACTGGAATACGGCGCACGCGATGATTTTGGCATCGCCGAGATCGCCCTGGTCGTCAAAGTCGGCGAGCGCGAGGATAAAATCACCTTGCATAAGGAAGATTCAAAGCGTCTGATTCTGCGCGACCAGCATAAATGGGATCTCGGCAGGCTGGCCTTGCAGGAAGGCGACGAAGCGGTCTTTTTTCTTCAGGTTTTCGACAATGACACGATCTCGGGGCCGAAGATCGGCACCTCCCGCACTTTGCGCTTGAAGCTTAAGAATCTGCGCGGCGAGCACCAACAGATCGCCGAGATGGTGCGCGACTTGAACGACCGCATGGTCAACCTGCTGGGCGACCATTTGGAAGCGCCGCTGCCGGGAGAACCATCGACCCCGCCATCACAGGAAATCGACAAGAAGCTCGAACAGAATCTCACGGACGCGGCCAAGCGCACCGAGGAGATCATGCGCCGAACGGAGAAGGACCGCATGTCCGATTTTGCCACTTGGACCGACCTCCAGGCGCTCCAACGCAATCTTGAATTCACTAAAGACGAACTGTTGCGCAAACAAGAACAGGCGGCAACGACGGAGGAAAAACTCCAAGCCCGCGACGAGATCGCCACGGAGCTCGAGCGCATGTCGTTGTTATCCGAAGACATCGGCAAGCGCATGAAGGCGCAGGAGCTGGCCTCGACGGCGCAGGATTTGGCGCGCAGTCAGGAGCGTTTGATGGACGCCCTGGATAAGCTTCAAAGCGGCGATAAAAATCTCGATGCTCTGATGAAGCAGATCGGCGAGCTGTCGAAGACGCTCGAGGCACTGCAGCAAGCGGCCGCCCAGCTCGCGCAGCAAATGCCCGATGATTTTATGAACCCGGAAGCGATGCGGGGTCTCGGCTTCGACGACATGCAACGCGCGCTGGACGAAATCCGCAAAAAACTGATGCAAGGCGATCTCGAAGGCGCGCGCCAGCTGGCGCGGGAGTTGTTCAATCAAATGGCGCAAATGGTCGCGGCTTTGCAAAATGCCCAGCGCTCGGCGATGGCCTCGAGCATGGGCCGCATGCAAGGCGAAATGCAGCGCCAGAGCAACGAGCTGCAGGAGATCGCCCGCGAGCAGCAGGAAATTCTGCTTAAAACTGAAGGCATCAATAACAGCGCGCTCAAGGAGCGCGACGCCGCACTCAAGACCAGGCTCGACGCTTTTCTCGGCAAGGCGGTCGCCGAGCTCGGCCAATTGAGCGAGCTATTTCCCGATCGCGAAGGACCCGATGATCCGAGCCTGCTCACCCAGCTCGATGACGCGACCATGAACTCGCTGTTGAGAAACTTGATCGCCAAGCTGAGCAACCGGGACTTTCCCGGTTATAACGAAGGCGATGGGCAAACGCGCAAAGAACTGGCCAAGAAGCGCACCGACGCGCAGGAAGAACGCGCGCAGCGCGCCGAGAAGAGCCTCGACAGCATCAAAGCCGATCTCCAGGCGCTGTTGGGCCAGCAGGCGCAAGCGCTTTCGGACGATGACAAGCGCACCTTGCGCGAGCTGGCGCACCGCCAGGACGTGCTCAAGGAACGCACCGGGGAGCTGCACGAGAAGCTCGAATCGCTGTTTCAGCTCTTTCCCCAACTCGATCCCAAGATCGTGCAAAACATCGGCGAAGCCGGCAAATCGATGGGCAGCGCGCAGAACCGGCTCGGTGAATTGGACTCGCGCGGCGCGGTGCCGCCCGAGCAAAACGCCCTCGACCGTCTGGCGCAGTCGCAGCAGCAAATGCAATCCTC
>Ga0075312_1000027_pt1 | contig 20629 bp, 24 predicted proteins | sample MayberryNE_Catta_5_FD_120047 | JGI IMG/M metagenome (GOLD analysis project Ga0075312, IMG submission 120047) | Natural and restored wetland microbial communities from the San Francisco Bay, California, USA, that impact long-term carbon... | ecosystem: Environmental > Terrestrial > Soil >... | reverse complement strand
CTTTTAAAATTACTCGGAATACGATTTGGCGCGGAACTGCTTGTGGCAGGCGCCGCAGGCATCCCCCATCGCTTTGACCTTGACTCCGATCTCCGCATCATTGCGTGCTTTGGCCGCGGCCGCGAGCTCGCCTGCCGCTTTGCTCAGAGCCTTGGCGTCCTTGGCGAACTCGTCCGAATTTTCCCAAATCTCAGCTTTCGCTTTGGTTTTGCCCTTTGTGCTGCCTTTCGGAAAAAGGCTAGGGATCTTGTCGGCCGTGCCCATGATATCCTTCGCTTTGGCTTCGACCGTGGCGTAATCCTTTGCTTCCACCGCGGCTTTGATCGCCTTGGCATCCGCGCTGTTGGCTTTCATCGCTTTTTGCCGTTTCTCGATGACATCCGCCTGGGCGAACGCCTGAGTCGAAACAGCCAAAGTGCAAAGGCCAAATAGCGCACCTAGTAAAAGTTTTTGGACCATTAAGATTTTCTCCTTTCTTATGATGCCGATTTTCTAGCTGCCTTTGTTGACTTTTTTAACCGCATCCAACAATTGCTGCGTCGAAAGCAAATCCTTCGGGGAATTACTTGGTCGAATGTCCAAGTAGCGGATTACCCCCTCTTTGTCGACGATGACGTAGGAGCGTTTCGCAAGCCGACGTTTTTCATCGTAAACCCCGAATGCTTGCATGACCTTGCCGTCCCGGTCACTCAACAGAGGATAATTGATCTTGGCAAAATCGGCGAACGCCTTTTGAGAGAATGGCGCGTTGCCGCTGATCCCAACGACTTCGGTGTTCTCGGCCTGAAACGTCGCGTAATTGTCCGAACCGGACGCTTGCAAGTCTTTGATTCAAGTAGGGCTGAAATCGAGGACGTAAAAATTGATTAGAACGTTTTTGCCTTTAAGGCTGCTTAACTTCAGCTTTCCGCCCGCGGTACTATCGAGCTCAAAATCGGGGGCTTTGTCACCTACTTGCACCGCATTGGCGAGCCCCGCCGCGGCGAAAAACAGCGAAACGGCTAGGGTTATAATCGGCAAGGATTTTCGATTGAGCGTCATTGCGTTCTCCTTATTGGACGATGTTGGAGACAAAATCTTCTACAAGATCTTCTAAAAGTTGTTGCTTTATCTCGTAGATGGGCAGGAGTGTCAATCCCCCAGTTTGGAGTGGGGGTGATCCCCCCCGGATGGGGGGTGATCGAGACCTTCGCGCACCGCGAGCACAGCGGCTTCGGTGCGGTTTTTAACATCGAGCTTACGGAACAAGTTCTTCAAATGTCCTTTGATCGTTTCGCGCGCCAGGCAGGTGATCTCACTGATCTCTTCATTGCTGAGCCCTTCGGTCATCAGGCGCAGAACCTTCAGTTCCAAGTCGGTTAAGCCGAACCGTTCGGCAAAGTGAGCGGCCGAGACAGGACCCGAGCGGAGATCCGTGTTGCTGTGATCCAGGGTGAGATGCGCCAGGTAGGGCGAGGACGGCAACTTGCCGGCATGGGTCTGGCGGATGATGTTGATGAAATCGGCGCGGTCGGTGTCCTTTAAAATATAACCGATCGCGCCGGCGCGAATCGCCGAACGGATTTTTTCATCCTCATGATGCACGGAGAGCATCAGCAATTTGGTTCGCGGTGAAACGGCACGGATCAGCCGGGCCGCCTTGATGCCGTCCATTCTCGGCATATCGACATCCAAGAGAGCCAAATCCGGTTCGGTCTCGCGCGCGAATGCCACTGCTTCCTGGCCGTCGGCCGCATCCGCGACGACCCGCAGGTCCGTGCCGGTTTCGAGCAGGATTTTCAGGCTTTGGCGAAAAAGCCGTTCATCGTCGGCGACGAGTAATTTAATCGGCATCAGACTAGCCGCTCCTTTTTAATGCAATTGGCGCCGTAGGGCTATTACAAGACTAAACCGGTTTCAGAAGCAAGCCTCCTTCTTGACTCATGGTGTCATTATCGAAGCGGAACATTTGGATTCTTTTCCCGGATAGCCAATGCTGAGTCTGGTCGGCATAATGCCGCGAAAACCGGTGACCCGACTGACCCGAGGGGAGAATGAACGACGAGCTGGGCGGCTTGCCCATCTCGACGACGAAACGGAGGGAGGCGCCGACGGTCTGCGTGTACGGATTGGAATGCCGATAGAAACCCAGGTTGATGGTTGTTCCGTCGCCCGCCGCCGGCAGAGGTCCGATGCCCAGTAATGGCTTCAAAACCGGCACCCTTCCGAGCGCATGATTCAAGTGTAATTTATGAATCCTGCCCCAGTGCCATTGGGTTACATCGACGCCCAATTCTGCTTCGAGTTCTGCGCAGGCTTCACGCAGAGAGATCGCGACCAGATCGGCTCGCGATCGATGCCCGAACCAGGTCGAGTGCGGATCGGCGAGAATGCGGTCGGTGGGTACGATGCACTGGTTTAAGATCTCGACGTAAGCCGAGAACAGCTCTTCTCCTAACGAAGGACTCAAGAGATTAACCAGCAACCGATGGTGAAACACGTGAAAGATCGCTGCCGCTATGCTCGTGGTCGCACAGCGCCCATCCCAGGAGAGCAAATAATGGGCGGCGGCCTTGGTGATCCGATTAGCCTGGCAACTTTGCGCCAGATCGTCCTTCAACGTCGCGATCAGTTCTTTCGCGTGCAATGAAAGATTGTCGAGTTGAATCTCACCCAGACTTTCGCCCGTAAATTTTTCGCACTCCTGCAATCGTTGGTGAATTCTGCGGATGCGATGCGGCGGCTCGAAGAAGTGGGAGAGGTAAAACGGATAAGAAGAATCGCTCACCCGATGATTCGCCGTGGCGACAAATCCTTCCGGTGGATTGTAAAGGCGCGGCAGGTCGTCAAACGGTATATAGCCGGACCAATCGTTACTTTCTTCCCAGCCGGGTAACGGCATCAAATTCGGGACGGCCTTGCGTAAGGGGATCTTGCCGGCGAGCGCATAGCCGATGTTTCCGGCGCCGTCGGCGTAAACGAAATTGAGGCTCGGCGCTGCATGGTGACGCAGGCTGTCCTGAAATTCCCGCCAGTTCGCAGCACGGTTAACGCCGTAGAGGCTGCGCATTTCCTCGCTCGGTTCGTGGGCGGTCCAACGCACCGACAGCACTTCACTGGCGGGGGTCATATCACTAAAATCGCTGAGCACCGGGCCATGGCGCGTGCTGCGGATGATTTTCTCGCGCGGCGCGGATCGCCTGACCCCGATCAGCTCGGTGCGGGTTTGGAGTTTTTGCCAATGATCGCCTACCAAGTAGCAATCCCGCTCGACCGGATGCAACCGCTCACGATAAATCTCGACGTCGTCGCACACTGCCGCGGTGATTCCCCAGGCGATGCGGCGGTTATGGCCCAGTTGAATCAAGGGGCAGCCGGGGATCGACGCACCCCAGACGTCATACGGTTCCAACTCAATCGAGCGGTCTTCGGCGCGCAGATGCATGAGGTACCACATCGACGGCACGGTCATGCGCAGATGAGGATCGTTACAGAGGATTGGGTCGCCGCTTCGTGAACGGTGCGGCGCAACCGCCCAGCTATTGCTGCCACTCCCGGCCGGGTGCCAGCCGGCAGCGGCGAGAATACCGCCGGAAAATTGCCACAGCGCGCGAACCTGATCCCACACGGCGCGAGCGATCACCGGTGCATCCTCGGGGTAGGCGGGCAACAGCTCATTCAGCTTTTGCGGCTGATCGTGCAGTTTCGCGGCTACGGCGATGAAGTTAAGACGCGTGTAAAGCGCGGTCGATAGCAGAAACGCCAAGCCTTTCCCAATTATCAGCGGATCCTCGGGACGCCACGGTTCCGGCCGATGGCGCAGCAGACGAAATTCCCAGGGCAGTTTGTTGCCGCACTGTTCGATGTAGCGGTTAATGCCACTACAGTAGGCGTCGAGATAGAGCCGCAGCGGCTCGGAAACTAACGATAGAGATGCTTCGGCACTGCGGCGAATGCCAAGGAGCCGGACAAAATAATCTAGGTCCACCGACGTGCGGCCGCGAAATTGATAGGAAAGATCTTTCCACGGTAGCTTTAAGTCGCCGAAGATTTCGGCCGTGCGCCCGCCCAGGAAACGGCGGCTCATTTCCATTTGCCAAAGCCTTTCCTGGGCGTGAAGGTAGCCTTGGGCGAAAAACAGGTCCGGCTCGTCGGCCGCGAACACATGGGGAATCCCGTGAGGGTCCCAGCGCACCGTGACATTTTTTTTTAACCCGGCGACTCCAAGCTCGCCGTGGTATTTTGGCAGAGACGGCTTATCGAGGCTGCGAAGATAGGGACGAAGGAGCGCCGCAAAGACGGATGAGAGAATTCCGCTTTCCGGCGCCTCCATCCCTACAGATTCGAATAACTCAAACCGAAATACTAGAGGACGGCCTCAACCGCGGGTCGCGCTTTCATTCTCTCCAGGTATTTTCCCAGGCGCGGCAGCGACGGATCAGGAAGAACGCCGAAGCCTTCGAGCCGGGTAAAACGCGGCAACAGATCGGCATCGACCAGGGAAAATTCGCCGATCAGATAATCTTGATCGCCGAGCTCGTCTTCGAAACGTTTCAGCAGCCTTTTCAAATCAGCCTTGGCGCCGTCGATCACTTGCGGGTTTTGGTCCTTGGCTTCTTTCATGAGCTCCATCCGGAGCTTTTGATAAGGGCTATCGAAATGGGCCATACCGTAGTCGACCAAGATGCGCGCTTTGGCCTTTTTCGCCGGGTCCTTGGGCAGCAGCGGCGGATCGGGGTATTTTTCGTCGAGATATTCGTTGATGATGCAGGATTCGTACAGTACGGTGCCGTCATCGGTCAGCACCGGAACTTTTCCGTAAGGATTGAGTTTCAAGTAGTCGGGCGTCTTTTGTTCCTGTGCGCGCAAGTCAACCGGCACGATCTCATAGGGTAGTTTTTTTTCCGCCAGAACGATCTTGACGCGCTGGCAGTTGGGCGAAGATTTAAAATCGTAGAGCTTGATCATGGTAATTCTCCTTTGCGTCGAATGGTTTCTTGCGCGACTTATACTAAGAATACGGTGAAAGGAAAAGCCTGCATGGCGGCGCATTTTGTCTTGATCTACCCGGTCTTTGATGTTAAGCGGTAGCAGGCTGCTAAAAGAAGACTCATATGCTTCGTCGTCGATTTTTCGCGCGCCTCGCCTCTGAGTTTTTTTGAGCAGCCCGCAATCAGAGTTTTCAGCAACCTGCTAGCCCACTGTCGTGAGTTGGAGTCTCAATTGAATTCAACAGAAGCGGCCCAATCCATCGTCGCGGGGCTGCGCGACGCGGGGATTAATCTTGTCGCGACCCTACCGGATATCAATCTAGCGGAGTTATTGCGCGCGGTGGAGGAGGAGCGCGATTTCATCCATGTGCCGCTTTGCCGCGAGGAAGAAGGCATCGGCATCTGCGCCGGCGCTTACCTGGTCGGAAAAAAATGCGCCGCGATCATGCAGAACGGCGGTTTCTTTAACAGCAACAACGCAATCGTGAGCACGTTATTGCAATACCAGATTCCGTTGCTGCTCATGATTTATTTTGCCGGCGACGTCGGTGACCGCACCTTCGGCTCGACCGGGAGCATGACCGAGCCGGTGTTGCAGGCTTTGGGGATTCGCTATTACATCATGCGCGATAGTGAAGACGCGCCGGAATTGATTCGCCGCGCGCAGGTTCTCACGGAAGATTGCCGGCGTCCAGTGGCGCTCTTGTTGACCAAGGAAGTGCTCGGCCGGCGGGCAGCGCTGAGGTCGCTGTAACGCGAGTGTGAAACATGGGCGCGATACAAAGATTTGACTGTCTGAAAGCTCTCTCTCGGTTGGCCGGAGACGCTCTGGTCGTCAGTTCGGCCGGCGCGGTGACTCTGGAGTGGAACGCGGCTCGCTCCAGCGACGGCAACTTTCGCGTGCGCACGTTGGGCCTTTGTTCCTCGATTGCGCTGGGCGTGGCTCTTGGCTTACCCGAGCGCAAGATCATTGCGCTCGACGGCGACGGGTCGCTGCTGATGAATCTTTCCTCGCTCGCAACGCTGGCGCGCATGAAGCCGAAGAATTTAGTTCACATCGTTTTCGATAACGAAGTCTACGAAGCATCGGGAAAGAAAAAGACCGCCACCGGCGCGGGCGCCGATTTGGTCGGCTTGGCGCGCGCGGCCGGCATCCAAAATGCGCTGTGGGCGGGGTCGATCGAAGAATTTGCCCAAGCAGTAGAGCGAGCGCTCAATGGGGCTGCTTTGACATTCATCGGCGTTAAAGTCGGCACGGAGCGCGCCGCTGTGCCGCCGTACCCGATCGACGAGGTGGAGAATAAATATCGCTTTATTCGCTATGTGGAAAAGACGGAACAGATGGTCATTCTCAGTGCCAACCTGCCGGCAAGCTACGAGTGATCCACTGCTGCCGGATTTATGAAAATCGACATCGAGTTTAACTCGGGCGCACAGCTGCCGATGGACGCGATTCCCGAGCTTGCCCGGCTCGCCGAGGCGCGCGGCTTTGACTGCGCATGGGGTGGCGAGGCAAATAATAAGGATCCCACGGTGATGCTGTCGGCGATTGCCGCGGTCACCACCCGGCTTAAGATCGGCTCGGCTGTGTACCACATTCTTGGACGAACGCCGGCAACTTTGGCCCTGCAAGCGGCAGGCTTGGACGAACTCTCATCCGGACGTTTTCTGCTCGGTATCGGTTCGTCCAACCCGACGATCGCGAAATGGCACGGACAATCGATGGATCATCCGCTCGGCCGGGTGCAGGAATACATCGAGATCGTTCGCGCCGCCATGCGCGGCGAGAAGCTGAGCTTTAGCGGACACTATTTTTCAGCGCTGAATTTCAAAATGGCGTTCAAACCGTCAGGGCGCGTGGTGCCGATTTATCTCGCGGCGTTCGGGCCCAAGATGACCCGACTGGCCGGGCGGATTTCGGATGGTGTGTTGATCAACATGGCCAATCCAGCCGAGATTCGGCGGATCGCCGCCGAGGCCAGAGCTGGGGCCCGTGACGCAGGGAAGGACCCGGCGGCGCTGGAAATCATCTGCAAGATTCGTTGCTCAATTGCGCATACCTATGAGGTGGCGCGCGAAGCGCTCAGCCACGCGCTCGCGTATTACGCTTTGGCGGATTATTACCGCGAGTTGCTGGGACGCATGGGCTTCGCCGCGGAAGTCGACGCGATGCGCGCCGCCTGGAAGGCCGAAGGCTTTCACGCTGCGCGGCGCTTGATCACGGACGGGATGTTCGCTTCGTTGCCCCTGGTCGCGGCAACGTCGGCGGTGGAAGTCATCGAGCAGATCCGGCCCTATGCCGATGCCGGCGCGACCCGGATCATCTTGCCCTACGTCGCGGCATCGGATGACGTCGTCGGCGAAATGAAGAGCTTTCTGAGTCACTGGAGCCCCGAGTCGACGGGCGCCATCGGCCAATCAGGAGAGAACTGAATGCCATTTGAACTGATCAATCCAACGGACCTGGAATCGCCTGTGGGCTACGCGCACATTGCCAAGATCACCGGCGGAACGGTGATCCACGTTGCCGGTCAAGCGCCCTTCAACGATAGAGGAGAAGTGGTCGGCAAGGGTGACTTTGTCGCGCAATTTATCCAGGTGATGCGGAATCTAAAGACCGCCGTTGAAGCGATCGGCGGAAAACCGACCCAATATGCCGTGCTCACCATTTATATTACCAATCTGGAAGCTTACTGGAACAACAAAAAGCCGCTGGGATCGGCCTATCGCGAGGTGTTCGGAAAATATTTCCCGGCGATCACTCTCGTCGAAGTAAAGCGACTTTATAATCCCGACTGTATGATCGAGATTTCCGGGGTGGCGGTAATCGATTAAATGCAAACCAGGGTGCCTTTTGGAGGAATCTTCCTTCGTTAATCGCCATACTCTGCGTCGAAATCGACAATCTTTGCGCAGGTTACCGACAGTCTGCCACCAGCCGCTTTCATGAATTTCTGATATTTCAATAGATTAGGGTCGTGGCATTTGTCTTGCTTTATTCCGGGGCATTACAAGACAGGGCGGTTAAACAGAACCGAAATAATACCAATGATTACAATCTCAACGCTCAATAGGGAACCGGATCAGGATCTTTTCGAGAGTGTGACGGAAGAAGAGATCATTCATCTGTGGCGTTCTATCAAAGGACGCGGACTTTCCGAGGACGAAGCTTGGCAGGCGGTTGTCACTGGTATCGCCCTTGACATGGCTTTTGCCAAAAGCAAATCCTGCACTCAGACCGAGCATTAAAACCCCGCGTCTACTTGCCGCGGTTGGCGGCAGTTTGCTCCAAATCCTAGATCGACTGCCGGGCCATTTTTCCATTTTTGGGGCTTACCTGCGCTTCTCCAAGCGCCGGTCAAATCACCAAACCGTTGACTCCCTTCCACGAATTTGATTGAATATCTCAACACTTACTCTAGGGGAGCCGATCATGTCGCGGATCACGGTCGAGGATTGTCTACAAAGGGTCAACAACCGCTTCGAATTGGTCATGCTTGCCTCCAAGCGGGCTCGAGAGCTTTTTAGGGGGGCAAAGCCCCTGATCGATTCGGATAACCGTGAGGTCGTGGTGGCATTGCGTGAAATCGCTGCCGGCAAAGTGAGAAAGAGTGCCGGTCAGTCTCCTTGATGTCACGCGCCTGTACGTGCTGACCTTCCCCGCACGCCGATTATTTGATACTTGTCTGATTCGCTGACTTGAAACACTCTTTGGTGGTGAGGGTCGCGAAACCGCTCATGGCCGAAGACCATAAGAACACCGCTCTGAATTTCTCTCTGCCTGAAATCGCCCTTCCCAAGTTTGTCCAGGAGGAGGATGAGCAAGGCAGCCGGCGCGATAAGGCGCTCGTCCCGTTCGATCCGCTCCAGCGTTATCTTTCCGAGATTCGCCGTTTCCCGCTGCTCAATCGCGAAGACGAACACCAGCTCGCTGTTCAGTACAAAGAATTCGGCGATCTGGAAGCCGCCTATAAGCTGGTAACGTCGAATCTCCGACTCGTTGTCATGATCGCGCGAGAGTATCAAAAGGCGTTTAAGAACCTGCTGGACTTAATCCAGGAGGGTAACATGGGGTTGATGGAGGCGGTGAAAAACTTCGACCCGTATCGGGGCGTTCGGTTTCCGTCCTACGCCGTGTGGTGGATTCGCGCCTACATGATCCGCTATATCATGAATGATTGGCGCATGGTCAAGATTGGCACGACCCAGGCGCAAAGAAAACTGTTTTTTAATTTGCAAAAAGAGAAGGAGAAGATCGAGTCCGAGGGCTTGACGCCGGGCCCGAAGCTACTCGCCCAAAGGTTAAACGTTAAGGAAGATGAAGTGGTGGAGATGGAGCAGCGATTGTCAAGCCGCGATCTCTCGGTCGACGTGCCGATCGGCGATGATGAGGAAGCAACTATGCTCAGCTTCCTTCAGGATAACAGGCAGACTCCGGAAGAGGAGTTCGCCGAAACCCAGTACCAAGAGCTGCTGCGTGACAAGATGGAACAATTCGCCAAGGGTCTTAAGGATAAGGAGCTGGTGATCTATCGGGAACGGCTCTTGAACGAAGATCCGTTGACGCTTCGTGAGATCGGCGAAAAATATGGCATCAGCCGCGAGCGCGTTCGACAAATCGAGGAGCGCGTTAAGAAAAAACTCAAGACCTATCTCAAAGATTTCAAAGATGTGACCGATATCTCGGGCGCGGGTTAAGTTCGCGCTTCCAAAGCGCTAGGTCAAGCCGCAACCTATTCCAGTTTGGCAACCGCTAAGGCGGCGCCTTTCAGGACCAAAACTCATGCCATCGTGAGCGATCAGACTGTGTGAAAAAAAACTGGACGGGTACCGGTAGTTCGCTCAGGACCTGCCGCTCACCACCAGCAGCGGTTTGCGCATAAGCTTCGAGCATTCAAACGCCACGCCCGCCGACAGGCAGCCGGCGAGTTTCACGGCATGTGATCAAGTGAAGGAAAGTGTGTGGTTCAACGATGCGTTAACGTGACGTCTTGCTTGCGCCCGTAGCCGAGTTCTGGTAGCAAAAAAGGACCCCCTGGTTCGGAGGAAATGAATTGCAGTTTCAAAAAGAAGTCGAAATTGCCGCGCCGCGTGAAAAAGTTTGGAATTTTATCTGGGACGTGGATCGTTTCATCGCCTGTGTGCCCGGATGTAAAGAGGCAAAGACCATCGAAGCGGGTAAAAAATACGCTGCGACGATGGTGGAAAAAGTCGGGCCGTTCAAAGTCGAGTTTCCCACCAGCATCGAAGTTCTCGAGCGCGAAGAGTTGACCCGCATCAAGGCGCAGGCCTCAGGGGCCGATAACAAAATCGGCAGCCGTATGAAGGTCGATCTGGATGTAAATCTGCGCGAGCAAGACGGCAAGACGGTTCTCGGCTTCATCGCGAGCGTCGACATCTTGGGCAAGCTCGCTGCTTTGGGTCATGGCATTATCAAACGCAAGGCCGATCAAGTGCTCGATGAGTTCGCCCAGGCCGTGAAGAGGCGGCTGGAAGGAGACTCTTGATGCTACGTCGATTTCGTTTGGAAGAACCCGAGTCGGTCGCAGAAGCATCCGAGCTCTTAGGTCGCTTCGGCGATAGCGCGAAGGTTTACGCAGGCGGCACGGAGCTGCTGTTGGCGATGAAAGAGGGGCTGGCGCACTACGAGCGTCTGATCAACGTAAAAAAATTGAAGAAACTGAGCGAAGTATCGGCGGACGAAAGCACGATCAAGATCGGTGCGCTATGCACCCATCATGAATTGGAGACGTCGCCCATGCTCCAGCAAAAACTGCCGGCGCTGCACAAGCTGGAGCAGAACGTCGCGAACGTTCGCGTGCGGCAAGTCGGAACCCTCGGGGGCAACCTGTGCTTTGCCGAACCGCATGCCGATCCCGGGACGCTGCTGATGGCGCTCGGCGCAACCCTGGTGGCCGAGAAGTCGTCGGGACGGCGCGAGATCGCCGCTGAGGATTTTTTCGTCGACGTCTATGAAACATCGCTTGAAGTCGATGAGCTGCTCACCGAGATTCGCATACCCACTCCCACGGAGCATTTTCGCAGCGCTTACCTGAAATTCGGTTATCTGGAGCGGCCGAGCGTGGGCGTGGCGGTTGCATTTAACCTCAACGGCGGCGGCTTGAGCGAGGTCAAAATCGCCGTCGGCTGCGCCGGGCCAGCGCCGCGCCGAGTCCCGGAGGCGGAGGTGTTGCTTAACGGCAAGAGCAAGGAAGAAGCCGAACGCACTTTGAGCCAAGCTGGCGAATCGGCCGGACGAGCGTCGCAGGCGATCAGCGATCTGCACGGCTCGCAAGATTACAAAGAACATATCGTCGGAGTGCTTCTGAAACGCGCTTTCCAGAGCGCGGTCACTTGAGCACGCGCGCAAGACGGGATTTCGGGAGAATTGATGGCTAAAGCGATGACGAGACGTTCCGAAGCACAGTTATTACCCGTGTCGTTTACCCTGAACGGGCGTTTGCAGGAGATCGAAGTCGAGCCCCATGAGTTGCTGCTCGACGTCGTGCGAGAACATTTAGGGCTCACCGGCGTGAAGCGATCTTGCGACGTGCAGGTCTGCGGTGCGTGTACTTTGCTGGTCGATGGGCGGCCGGTGAGCGCGTGCACGACGCTCGCCTTCGAAGTTCGCGGCCGGTCGGTGCTGACGATCGAAGGCCTGGCGGAAGACGGCAAGCTGCATCCGCTCCAGCAGGCGTTCATTGAACATGGCGGATTTCAGTGCGGCTTTTGCACGCCCGGTATGATCTTGGCGGCGAAAGCTTTACTCGATGAGAACCCCGCGCCCAGTGAAGCGGAACTCAAACATTTCATGCACGGTAATATTTGCCGGTGTACGGGCTATAAAAAAATTATCGAATCGATCATGGCCGCGGCGAAAACCATGCGGGAAAAGGGTTAAAGGGTTCAAGCCGTTCTGTGACTTTCAGACGGTTTGAACGTTTTGAACTAGTTGAACGTTTTGCAACCCTTAGATTCAGTCCTCGATCCCATACTCCTTCCACTGGCTCGCGACTAAATCCAAATGTTCTTTCGGCGGCAGCGAAATTGCCGGGTAAGCATGTTTGCGGGTGGCGTCGATCGCAACGCGCGAACCGACGTTGCGGCTCGGATGGTGTTGCGGCACGGAAGCAGGGGCCTGGGATGGGTCGAGACCAACCGCTTGGACATCTCTTTCGATGTAAACGTCTTTGTCGGGCCGCACGTGCCAGCTAAGCGCCCAGTCGATCGCAAAGTCGTCCCAAATGTCGATGTCATCATCGACCACCACCGTAAATTTTCCGAAGCCCGTGCGCAGCGACCAAGCACCGTACATGAGCTGGCGCACCTGACCCTCAAACTGTTTGTTCAGGGAGATGACCAGATACGCGCCGCTACCGCCGGCTTCTTTCATACGGACATCTTTGATTGGGATGCGCAGGATGTCTCGGAGATGCTTGATCAACGGCCACTCGCGTCCGACGGCGCGAATGCAGCTTGATTCCGACGGCGGCATCTGGCTGATGAAAGCCTGATACCAGGGTTTGTTACGAAACGTCATGCATTTTATGTCAAAGAACGGTTCATTGCCGGCCGGGCCCATGTAGCCGGTATATTCGCCGAAGGGACCTTCCGGTTCGACGCTGTTCGGCGGAATCTCGCCTTCCAAAACAATCTCCGCGCTTGCCGGAACCTCGAGCGGAACCGTTTCGCACCGCACCAGATCTACGGCCTCGCCGCGGAGCGCTCCGGCGACCGCGAATTCGTCCAGAGTCTCAGACATTTTCGATACGGAGACGTACCCGATGGTCGGTTCGGCGCCGATCACGACAGCGACCGGCGTCGGTTGGTTCCTGGCATTATTCTTAAGGATATGCCACGACGCGTCTTGACGCTTGCCGATCAGCAGGCCGGTTTTGTTTGGGCCTTTGACTTCCATTCGGTAGGTGCCGACGTTACGAACGCCGGTTTCGGGATCTTTGGTGATGAGGTAAGGCGAAGTGAAAAACGGTCCGGGATCCTCGCCGACGGTCCAGATCGGCACCGGCAGTTTCATGATGTCGACGTCCTTGCCGTGTAGAATGTTTTCTTTACATGGCGCTTCGTTGACCAGGCGCGGCGCGATCGGGTTCCCCAAGGCGTGGTCCCATTTGCGGTTGATTCCGGTAACCGAATCGGTTTCGAGACCGATCGCGTAAATTTCGCGTGAGGCGCCGAGCACGCCTGCGACGACGGGAATTTTAAAGCCTTTGACGTTTTCGAACATGACGGCGGGTCTCTTATTTGAGGGGATCTTTTTGAATAACTGCCGGCACACGGCGGCGATTTCCCAGTCCTTGTCGACTTCCTTGGTGACGCGCTTGAGTTTGCCTTTCGCCTCGAGTGTCGCGACATAGTCGCGAAGATCGCGGTAAGCCATGACCCCTCCCGAAAAATCCGTACTGTGAAAATTTTTTGTATCGTAGACGCAAATCGTTGACATATCAACGATCGCACTCGTTCCATGATTCACCACGATGCCTTACGCTGAGCAGAGCGCTACTTCAAAATCGCAATCGTCGATGGAACAGGGCTTATCGCAGGCGGGCGGTCGACAGCCGGTTTTAGGCTCTGATCTCGGCGCGCATGAAGATGATGTAGGAGATACCGAAGCAGACTGCGACTAGAGCGAACATGGTTGTGACGTGCGGCCAGATGAGGTTCAGACTCTGGCCCAGTGCCAGCGGGGTCGGTAAAATACCTTCGGCCTGACTCTGTAGCGCCAAACCGAAAACGCGTGCGGCCGGATTCAGCAAGATGCCGACGCTTTCGGAAAAGAGGGTGCTTGGCGAGATGCGGTCGATAACGTTTTCAACGTCGGCGCGGCGCGCGAGCGCTTCGGGAGTCGTCGCCTCCGGCACGATCAAACCGGCAATGCCTGAACTCACGATCGTCACGAACAGTGACAAGAAAAGCCAGACCGCCATGGATGCAAGCGCGGCGGTCACGGTTTTTTGAAACAAAAGAGAGAAGAGCATGGCCAGCGCGAGCCAGAAACCGACGTAGAAGATCCCCACCATCGTGAAGATCAGCATGCGCCAAATTTCCTCATTGTTGGGAGGGAAACCGAGTATCGTCGTACCCAGGCCGATGACGAGAAGCAATATCGACCCCCACAACACGGCGACCGTAGTCAGGCCCGCGAAAAACTTTCCGTTGATAAAACTATCGCGATAGATCGGCTGCGAGAGCACGCGACTGAGCGTGCCACGGGCATACTCACCGCTGATCGAATCAAAGCCCAACGTGATCCCGACCAAGGGTCCGAAGAAACCGAGAAAGGTGGCGAGAGAAAAGATCGTTTCGCCGCTCGACGTCAACAACAGCAGGAACGCATACTGTGACGGCACCGTATCGGTATTTTGCCGAATCGTCTGGCCGGTAGCGTACGCCGCCCAAAGTCCCGAGAAGACGATGAGGATCAACAGGATCATGAAACGGCGGCTACTGAAGTGATCCGCCAATTCTTTCCAGAACACGACGCTCATATTTAGGCCTCGCGGAAATACTTGAGGTAGATCTCCTCCAGGGTCGGATCTTCGGAACGTAGCTGCAACAGTTGCAGCCCTTTGCGCGAGATCACCGAAACAACTTCGGGACGAACGTCGGTCGTGCAGCGAAGAAACAGACCGTGATCGCGCTTCTCGATCTCGTCGACACCGGAAATGCTTTGCAGATCTCGCTCGAGCCCGTTGGTGTCGCCTCGAACTTCCAGTAGAAAATTCCACTGGCGACCCTTCAAAATCGATCTGCCGAGCTCATCCATCTGGCCCTGGACGATCATCTTGCCTTTGACGATGATGCCGACGCGGTTGCAGATTTCCTGGACCTGTTGCAGCTGGTGCGACGACAGCATGACGGTTATGCCTTCCTGGCGATTCAGGTTCTTGATCAGTTCAAGGATACGGATCGCGCCGTCGGGATCGATGCCCAGAGTCGGCTCATCGAGAATAATCGCGCGGGGATTTTTAACCAGCACTTCGGCGATGCCGAGCCGTTGCTTCATACCGCGGGAATATTCTCTCACCAGCCGCCGGCCGTCGTCGGCCAATCCGACTTGTTCCAGCACATCGGCGGTCCGCCGGCGTGATTCGTCTTCTGGAATGCGGTTGAGCCGGGCCATGTAGAGAAGATTCTCCTTGGCGCTGATATCGTCGTAGAAGCCGGGATTTTCCGGGAGATAACCGACCCGGCGTTTGACTTCGAGCGACTCGTGGGTGGGATTAAACCCGCACACCGAGACCTGTCCGGAGGTCGGTTCGGTCAAACCGAGCAACATCAGAATTGTCGTTGTCTTGCCGGCGCCGTTGGGTCCGAGGAAACCGAAAATTTCCCCCTCTTGGACGATTAGGTTAAGCGCGTTGACCGCGAGCTTATCGCGATAACGCTTGGTCAGATTGTGGGTCTCAACGACTGTGCTCATCGACGTCCTAGACGGAAAAATACCACCGCCAAGCCGAGCACGACTAAGCCAACGATGCCGAAACCAATCCAGCCCCAGATCGTCGGCGTCGAAACCGTCACGCGAAAGTCGACCGACTTGTTCGTATCAGCCGAATTGGCGGTTAAGGTCAACATGTAATCGCCGGCGATGGTGCGGTCGGGCGCTAAGATTTCCATCTTGATCTGCCGCACTTCGCCCGGGCCCAGCGCATCGATTTTGTCCGGCTGAAAATCCACTGTCCATTTATCGTTCGGTTTCTTGGTGACAAAATTGAGATTACGGACCGGCGCGGTGCCGGCATTGCCGACGACAAAGTCGACCGGGGTCTTGGTTCCGGCGGTGATCGAGGTGTTGAGCGTGCCCGCCAAAGAGCCCATTTTAAGGTCCTGGGTGCCTTTAAGCGATACCTTGACCGACGTTGATGCTTCAAACGCGCCGGCACGCGCTTGAATTCCGACCGGATACTCTTTCGCGTCGGCGGTAACCGGCGTGTCGATCTCGACGCTCAACGTTTCCGAACCATTCTCTTTCAACTGAATCGAGGCGATCTGCTGGTCGCCGAACTGCGGCTTGAAGCGGACCGTCCATCCGGGCGGGGGCTGCGCCACCAACGAGGTGGTCAATGGCTTGTTGGTTTCGTTCTTGAGATCGACGGTGAATTTAAGCGTTTGACCCGAGCCGGTGCTCAAGGTCGGATACTGGCTGGTGAGCTTAAGGCCGCCGGTTTCAATCTTCTTCGAAGTCACATTGACGTTAACGGTTTCGGAATACTGCGTCGGGCCATCGACGTCCTTGCCGATGACCTTGATGTGATACACCCCCGGTTTGGTGGCTTCAGGAATTTTTGCTTTGAATTCAATCGTCGTCGATTTTTCGCCCTGCACCTGCACTGAGCGAATCGGGAAACTCGGATAGCGCGAGTTGAAGTTGACTTCCCAGCCTTTCGGCACCGACTCAAGGGTAAGGTTCACTTCGACGGGATCTTTGCGCCGGTTGACGATTTCCGTGTCCATCGTAACTTCCTGCCCCTGGCCGGCAGTTAAATTTTTAAACGGCAGGATCAAGTTGAATGATTCCTTGGACGGCGGCGCGGTTTCCGCTTTTTGCGCCTCAGCGGCAAACGCGTTGGATGTCAAGCCTGCGGAGGAAAGCGAAACCACTGCACACAGCACTAGCAGTCCTCTCAGGCACCGTCCCTTTGGACCGACCCTCATAGCAACCCCCCTATAAATTTGGAAAAATGATGCAGATAGATAATCATAATCTGCCCGACCGTCAAGGCCTTCTCCTTCCTTATGTCTTTCCGAGTTGGCGCAGGGCTTCGTAAAGTGCGATCGAAACCGCATTGGAGAGATTCAAACTGCGCACTCCCGTGCCCATCATGGGTATGCGTAGCGTGCGCTCGGCATGAGCGTCCAAAATTTCTTGCGGCAAGCCGCGCGTTTCCGGCCCGAACACCAGAAAATCGTCTTCTTGGTACCGCATCGCCGTGTAAGATCTGGTTGCGCGCTTGGAAAAAAAACATAGCGCCCGCGGCGATGCCTTTTCGACAAAGTCATTCCATGACTTGTGGACGTGCAGATCGACGAACTCCCAGTAATCGAGACCGGCGCGCTTAAGATGCTTGTCGTCGATTTTAAATCCCAACGGCTCGATTAAATGAAGCGGCGTGAGCGTCGCGGCGCAAAGCCGTGCGACGCTGCCTGTATTCGGCGGTATTTCCGGCTCATACAGAACGATCTGCATTCCTTATCATCTTGTCAAAATCTCGGTAATACCATTCACGAGAAAACTCGGCGCCATCAAATCGCAAAAAACAAATGCTCGTTTCCTCAGCGGCTCCGCACGAACTCACTCCTTTTCCAACACCAGCGTCACTGGCCCGTCGTTGACCAGCGACACTTCCATGTGGGACTGAAAGCGGCCGGTCGCGACTTTGAGGCCGGCGTCGCGCAACCGGTTGGCAACGCGTTGATAGAGCTGCTCGGCGTGCTCGGCAGACGCAGCGTCGGTAAACGATGGGCGGTTTCCCTTGCGGCAGTCGCCATACAAAGTGAACTGCGAAACCAGCAACACCTCGCCATCGATATCGGTTAGCGAGCGATTCATCTTTCCTTGCTCATCGTCAAAGACGCGTAGGTTTCTTACCTTGTCCGCAAAAAAATCGGCGTTCTGCTCGTTGTCCCGTTTGCCGACACCCAAAAAAACGCATAAACCACGGCCGATTTCACCCAAAGTAACCTCGCCTGCCGCGACGCGGGCTCGTGAGACTCTTTGAATGAGGACGCGCACGATGCGACTAACGAATCGAACAAAATAACCACGGGGCGCTACGAGCGGCAATCAGCGGGTCTCGGGCAAGTTGTTTTCCGGTATTCATTGCTCAATCAAACTGTTAACAAAGAATAGCAGTTGTGACAACAGGGTCCGATCAGTCGCTCGACATGCTTTCAGCTATGACCATGAGGACGCTAAATGTGGCTCGCTCGTATCTGAGTATTTTGTTAGCGGGACTCAGCGTCTTTACTTTTGGCGCTGCGCATTTACCTACTGCGGCAGTCGCCCAGGCAGGCTCAACACTTGGATTCGGCCGCATCGCAGGCAACGTCAGTGTGGCGGCGGGCTATCAGCGGCCCAAGCCGCTGCCGGTTTTCAAGAATCGTAACTTTTGTGGACCCGCGGTGGCGAACGAAACGTTATTGATCGGCGTGGACGGCGGGCTGCAAAACGCCGCCGTGATCCTGCGAGCGCGGGGACGGCAGGTCGCGCTCCGTCCCAACGTTCTGGTTTTGGACAATAAACAATGCGCGTTCGCGCCCCATGTGCAGATCGGCGTCTTAGGCAGCGAGCTGCTGCTCAAGAACAGTGATCCGATACTGCATACGGTCCACGCTCGTCAAAACAAAAAGACGCTGTTTAATGTCGGCTTGCCGAAGTGGCGGCAGGTGACTAAACGGCTCGAGCACCCCGGCGTCGTTCGCATCGACTGTGACGTCCTGCACACTTGGATGAGCGCCGTGATCGTCGTCACCGACACACCGTACTTCGCGCTGACCGACGTCGCTGGCGCGTTTAAAATCGATGGTCTGCCGGCCGGCGAATACGAGATGGAAGTCTGGCATGAACGGCTGGGAACGAAATCGATGGAGCTGGTTGTCTCAAATGGAACGAGCCGGTTCGTCGAGTTTGTTTACTCGTCAAAATGAAGATCGCTCCTCAGCGATAGCCAATGAGCGCCAGCGATTCTGTGGAGGCGATTATCCTAAGCGGAAAATCTGGGTGCTTGCGGGCGAACTTGGCTGCCTCAGAATTGAACGTTACGCAGAGAAAAGATTCCTTGCGAGAAAATAGCCGAGCGAGTTCGAACTCGCCGACAGATTGGACGTCATCAGCGAGGTAGAAGCGCAACGCAGGTTCCGACAGTCCAAACGAATAAAGCAGCGAAACACGGCCGTTGGCGAAGAGCTGCGTATTTCTCAGGGCGCGAACTTCCGGGCTGTAATGCACAAGGTCTGAAGTTTCCGCGAACGAACCTCGGCCATTCACGATACCGGGCAGCGCGAGAAGAGTAGCAATCGCGAGCACGGCAATGAGTGCGCGGGTGTTCTGGATGCATCCGGCGATCCCGAGAGCCGCTGCGAGCGCTCCAACTGGATAAACAGGCGTAAGATATCCGCCGATCTTGGTCCCTTGGACGCTTACGATGACGAAGGCAGCCAACGCCAGTATGCTCGCCGCGGCGAGCAAGCGGTCGCGCCTGACGGTTGCGAGACCTACGCTGAGTCCTGTTCCAGCTACATGAACAAAAGCGAGGAAACCGGCCTTTTGAAAATAGGTCTCTAGATAGTAAAACGAACTCCCCTCGTGGCCCTCCAGCGGCGAAGCGAAACGAGCCAAAATATGGAAACCAAGGTATTGATCAACGAACGAATCGCCGTACATCCATGCCAGCCAGACGTGCCACGGTAGCGCAACAGCTATGGCCACACTTGTCGCGAGCCAGATCTCCCGCGAACGAAGAAAACCGAGACCGTGCTGTGCAATGGCGATCGCCAGCAGCCCGGGGAGAAATAGAAAGGCAGCGGCGGATTTGGTGAGAATGGCAAGCCCGAACGCTGCGCCGGCTGCCATCATTAGAGCGGATCGCTCGTTGGCGTATAAAAGCAGAACGACCGAAAGCATTCCCAAGGTCGCAAGCGGAACGTCGGTCATGGCCATGCGGCTATAGGCGACAAACTGAGGGACACCCAGCAGTAAGACCGCGGCCAACACGCCTGCCGTGCGGCTGCCTAAGCGCCGCCCGGCCAAGTACTGAAGCACGATAGCAGCTATCCCAAAGAGTGCGCTCGGCAGGCGCAAGGCAAGCTCTGTCAGGCCGAAGACTGAAGAGCTTACAGCCATCAACCAGAATGCAAAGGGCGGTTTTTCGAACCAGAGGCGATCGCCGTAGCGCAGAGTCAGCCCAGGCTCGCCGAGGAGTTCGCGAGTCAGCACCCCGTAGATCGCTTCGTCCCAATTGGCTAAGCTTTGCACCCCGAGTCCGGGGAGTATGACGATCGCGGCGATAACGGCAAGGCCGGCCGCTATGGCGAAGTCGCTATCGTCCAAGGCACTTGAGTCGCGCTGAGAGTGGCTGGCGGCGGATTTCATATCCGCGGCTTTAACTGAGCTTTCAACTCATGATCTGTTTTAGCCGGTCGAAATGCAGTCGTTGGGTTTGAGGTCGTTTCAGAGACGACTGGCCGCTTGTCTAACGCAGTGTTCCCAAGGTCGAAGATAACATAATCTTCCGTATCCCGCACGCGCGGGTAGCGCGAATCGAGATAGCTCCAGAAATTGTCGTAACGTTCCGACCACCACCAGGGTTGGTGTCGGGTCAGTACCAGGTAAACCGCGCCTCTCTCCCTCAATCGTTCGAGCTCGGCTATGGCTTGCTTGCTATCGATCGGTGCCGCGCCGAAGTTTTCCAGGAAATGCCAACCTGGCGCGAACTTCCGGGCTGAAATGCGCAAGATCCAAAGTTTCCGCGAACGACCTCGACCATTCACGGTGCAGATTCAACCGTCCACATCGGTGGAGCAGTTTCGCGGATACATCACCCACCTCACCGCCGCCCACCGAGCGCCTCATAAGTGTGTTCAAGGACAGCAAACCCCGTCGGGCGGAGGAGCCGAAGGGTGAGCTGAGAGTCGGCTTG
>Ga0075312_1000026_pt1 | contig 20730 bp, 19 predicted proteins | sample MayberryNE_Catta_5_FD_120047 | JGI IMG/M metagenome (GOLD analysis project Ga0075312, IMG submission 120047) | Natural and restored wetland microbial communities from the San Francisco Bay, California, USA, that impact long-term carbon... | ecosystem: Environmental > Terrestrial > Soil >... | reverse complement strand
TCACCACGGAGAGGACGGGGCGGTGGCCCATCAAGGCACAAAACCATTGACCGCGATCGGAAGGGCTTGGCCTTCGGTCGTGATCCAGCCACATGGTCTCTAAATAACGGACTCATTAGTAAGCTGTCGTAGTTCATTCCGAATGCGCCATGAATCAGATTAACCGCTCTGCTCGGAGCGGCAAATAGGTAAGCATTATGTCATGTCTTACGCGAAAGATCTTCATTCAACTGACGCCTAGCCGCAGTTGGGTCGCCGGGACGACAGAAACACCGAGACTAATATTGACTCAATGACTCGTACGCAATACATTCCCGGCAGGTATGGCCCCGGAGGATAAAGTTCTTCCGATCATCGCCGAACGCGGCTCGCTGGCGGACGGAGACGTTGTGTTGCCGGCGGGCACCAAAGCGGCGGCGGGTTGGGAATTCGCGCAGTCCGCAGCTTTACGCATCGGATCGATTCTATCGATGATCCTGGTCTGGTGGGGCATGACTTATTTCTTTCCTCCCACTCTGATTCCCCATCCCATCGAAACGCTAAGGGAGGTCGTCGCCATCATTGGCACCGGCGATTTCTTCTCCGAGATGGGCGCCACGCTACGACGCGTCGGGGTCGGTTTCGCCATCGCCATATTGGTCAGTATTCCGCTCGGCATTCTTATGGGCACGATCAAGCCGTTGGAGCATTTTTTCGAGCCGCCGGTAATTCTTGGATTGACCATGCCCGGACTTATCTGGGCGGTGCTCGCGATCATGTTTTTCGGCTTGAATGAAACCAGCGCCTATGCCGCCGTGTCGATTACCATTTGCCCGATGCTGGCCATCAGTCTGTGGCAGGGCACCAAGTCCATTGACAAGGACTTGATCGACATGAGCACGGCGTTTCATGCCAGCCCTTGGTCCAAAGTGATCGATGTGATCCTGCCGCAACTGATTTCGCATATTCTCGCGGCCATTCGCTACGGTTTGGGTCTTGCGTGGAAGGTTGTCGTCGTTGTCGAAATGTTCGGCTTCAGCAACGGGGTGGGTTATCAGGTCGTACGCGGGTTCAATACCTTCTCGATGAAGGCGGTGCTGGCCTGGGCGATCACGTTTCTGATCGTGATGATCATCATCGAGTTCGGTTTCATCGGCTGGTTGGAAAGCCGGGTTACCCGTTGGCGCCCGAAAATTCAGGCGTGGAGGCGATAGTGGCGTACGTGCACGTGGAAAACGCCGTCAAATATTTTCCCCGCGAGGACGGTTCCAACATGCTCGTGCTCGACCGGGTTTCTTTCGATACCGAGGAGTTCGGCATCACCTGTCTACTCGGGCCATCGGGTTGCGGAAAGTCCACTCTGCTCAACGCGATCTCGGGGCTCGAACGTCTCGACGGCGGCCGAGTGGAGGTCGTTTCCAACGGCCCAGCGTCACACCATCCATCGCCCCGCCTCGGCTACGTGTTCCAAGACGCGCGCTTGCTCAATTGGAAACGAGTGGAGGACAATCTCACTTTTGCTTTGAAGGGCATGAAAATCCCTCAAGCCGAATGGCCGGAGCGCTTGAACAAATATCTCGATCTGGTTGGACTTGCGGAATTCCGGAGCCAGTATCCACTCTATCTTTCGGGCGGCATGCGCCAGCGCGTCGGGTTGGCTCGCGGGTTAGTGATTGAACCGCAGGTGCTGCTGATGGACGAGCCGTTCAGCAAGCTCGATCAGTTGACGGCACGCCGCCTGCGCCAGGAAACTTTGCAGATTTGCGAGCGCCTGAAACAGACCACGGTGCTCGTGACCCATGACGTCGAGGAGGCTGCTTACATGGGAGATCGGATCGTGATCCTGCGCGCGCGCCCCGCCCGCATCGTCGATATCTTTGAAAATCCGCTCGAGCCCAATCAACGAGACGTCGATGATCTGCAGTTTATTCAATTCAAAAAGACCCTGCTGCAAACGGTGCTCAAACTCATGGAGAAGGAGGGGACATCATGAAGAGCATTACGGCGTTGACTCGAATTCTACTTGCTCTAGCTTCAACCGCGCTGATTCTGGTATGGGCTGCGCCGAAGAGCTGGTCGGCCGAATTGCCGACCGTTGAAATCGGGCTGCCTTCGGACGGAGTTTTCGGCCTGGGCGGGCAGTATCTTATTGAAAAGGGGCTGGATCGCAAACATGGCTTTGTCGTCAAGCCGCGCTGGTCAGGAGTCGCGGAGGTCGAACGGCTGGTTGCGATGGGGACGATTCCGGTCGGGCTTTCCACCTCCGAATCCACCCTGCGGGCGAATCTGCGCGGTATCCCGCTACGGCTTATCCAACCCTATATGACGCCGCACAACGCGGTGCTGGTGCGCAAAGATGCTCCGTATAAAAATCTCATGGACCTTAAAGGTAAGCCCGTAGCGGTACCGCCGGAGGTGACTTCCGCGTACAACAATTTCGACTACATCATGAAAAAACAGGGCGTGGATATTGAAAGATTTTATCAGTTAAAGAAATTAGGCGCTGCCGGTATCAGCGCCGTGTTGGAACGGGGCGAGGTAGAGGCAGCCTACAGTTGGGAAGGACATGTGTCCAAACTGTTGGTCACCGGCAGATACCGGGTGCTGGTGCAGCCGCGTGATGAGTTGAACCGACTGCTCGGCACCAAGGTAAAGATGCTCGGCTGGGTCGGGGCACTCGATACCTGGACCGACAAAAATCCCGAGATCATCAACAAATTGCGCGCGGCCTGGCAGGATACGATTAAAGGCGTGCAGGAGGATGAAGCGCATTTCCGCAAGCACGCGAAGAACTTTTTCGGGCTTGAGTCGGCCGAAGAGTTGAAGCTTGGATGGCCGCGCACCAAACAATTTCTACTGCCGGCCGACTTCTCTTGGCCCGATAAGGCAAATCTCCAGGTGGAAAAGCGCTATCTACGGGAAGCCACCGAGCTTGGGATTTTCGATAAAAAGGCGGCGGGAATTATCGACAGCTTATTTGTTCCCTAGGATGCCGCGTGTTAAATGATCTAGGGTTTCGAGTCGAGAGTCTCGGGTTGTTCGATGAAGTCCATTTCGCATACTCGTTGTGATAGGATATTCATTGGTCAACTCTAGATCCTACCCTAGATTTATTTTCGTAAGGAGCCGCCATGTTCGATAGTTCGCAGATTCAGCCGCATATTTCCTTCACCGATTTGCGCCAGTGGATAGGTGAAGCTGAGCAGTTGGGTGAATTAAAAACTGTTCTCGGCGCTTCCTGGCAGGAGGAGATCGGCTTGGCGACGGATGTGGTGATACCGCCCGACGATGGGCCTGCAGTACTATTCGATGAAGTGCCCGGCTGCCCGAAGGGATTTCGGCTGTTGATCAATTGCTTCGCCGGCAAGCGGCGCGCGATGACGCTCGGCTTCCCCCAGGGGCTGAGCAAACAGGAGCTGAGCGATGCCTATTTTACTCATTATCAGAAAGATCCGAAGCATATTCCGCCGCTGATCGTCGAGAACGGGTCGGTTTTCGAAAACGTTCTTAAAGGCGATGCCGTCGACGTCCTGAAATTCCCGACGCCAGTATGGCATGTCAATGATGGCGGGCGCTATATCGGCACCGGCTGTTTTTCCGTTACCATGGACCCGGACGAGAAATGGGTCAACGCCGGCTGTTATCGCGCGATGATTCAGGACCGGAGGAGCGTGAGCCTGTTGATGGTGCCCGGCAAGCACGGCTACATGCACCGTGAGAAATATTTCAAACGCGGCGAAAAAATGCCGCTGGCGCTGGTGATCGGCGGTGATCCGCTGTTTTTCTTTATGGCCGGAACGGAGCAGCCCTACGGCGTGTGCGAATACGACATCGTCGGCGGCATGCGCAAAAAACCGGTCGAGTGCGTGCGCGGTAAAATCACCGGCCTGCCGTTTCCGGCCAATTCAGAAATTGTTTTCGAAGGTTTTTTGAACAATGACAACCGCAAGTTCGAAGGCCCATTCGGCGAATGGACGGGTTATTACGCCTCGGACGAGAGCGCGCAACCCGTGCTCGAGATCGAGGCGATCTATCATCGCAACGACCCGATCATTCTCGGTGTGCCGCCCATCGGAGGCGGCTCGGACGAGATGGCGCGCTATCGCGCGATTATGCGCTCGGCGATGCTGAAACAGCAGCTCCAAAGTGCCGGGGTGCCCGACGTGACACAAGTTTGGTCGCACGAGATCGGCGCGTCACGCATGCTGATCGCGCTCGCGATCAAGCAGCGCTATGCCGGCCATGCCAAGCAAGTCGGCGTGTTGGCGGCGAGCTGCGGCGCGAGCGTCTACGGCTGCAAGATGGTGATCGTCGTCGACGATGATATCGATGTATCGAATCTCGATCAGCTCATGTGGGCGATGCTATCGCGCTACGATCCGGCAACCTCAGTCGATATTCTGCGGCGCATGCGCAGCACGCCGGCGGACCCGCGGCTCACGCCCGAGCAGAGAAAAGTGCGCGACTTTACCAACTCGCGCATGGTCGTCGACGCGACGCGGCCGTACGAATGGAAAGACAAATTTCCCAAGGTCAATGCGCCGAGCCAAGAGGTCGTGCGCAAGGCGAGAGAGATGTTCGGCTACCTGCTGAAGTGAAGAATCTAACCACAGAGCGCACAAAAGTCCCAGCGCGGCAGAGCCGCAACCACAAGAATCGGAGTAACTCCCGCATAAGAGAGACGCAAAGGCCGCAAAGAAAAGAGAAATATTGTTCTGAACTTGGCGTTCTTGGCGCCTTGGCGGGAGTAAAAATCCGACTCCGAAATCTCTCATGTGTCCAAAAATTTGCGCAACCTACGAAAACTCGCAACCATAATAGTACAAAGTAGCGAGCGGCCGGTCGCTCGAACAGGACATTTTTGATTCATTCACCGCAAAGTACGCAAACAAGATCGATGATTCGTAGGGCGCAGCATGCTGCGCCCTACGTTTTGACGCAGTCGTTTTATTTGAGGATCTCTTTGAGCTTTGCAACCAAAGCTTTATCGAGATTGTAGGTGCGCTCGACGATCTTTTCCAGCTCCTCGCCGCTGAGCGGGGCCATGTCAAGACGCGCTTTCTTGGCGTCGGCAACAAACTCCGGATCTTTATAAGTATCCGCCAACGCTTTGCGCAAAATGATGACCCGGTCCTTCGGTGTACCCGGCGGCAAGACATAGGGACGCGCAATCGAGCCGTAGTCGAATACACCGGTCTGGACGATCTTACGTCCTTCTTCGTCCTTCACATAATCCAGAATCGACGGAACTCTCGGAAGGTCGGGGTGACGCCCGTTTGGGAGCATCTGCAGCACGACCATCACCGCTCCACTTTCAACTTCCTTTACCCAGCCCGATTTAAAGGACTCCCACGAGTTCACCAGGCCATGCAGCTCGCCGCTGTTGACGGCCAGTTTGATATCGGCCGTGCCTTTGTAACCCGATACGAGCTGCATCGGCACACCAATGGTGGTGCGCACGATTTTCGCGACGTCGTCGGTAGCGGCGCCCGGGCCGACACCGCCGAATTTCAGCGTTTTTTTGGTCGCCAGCCAATTATCGATGCTCGTGACGCCGCTCACCTTGGTCATACCGATGGTGGTGGTGTCCTGGGCCGGCACGCCCAGGTGCTCGAATTTGCGGCCGTCGAATTCGATACCCGGTTTGCCGAGCACGTGTTGGAGCATGAGGCCGCCGATAAAATGGCCGATGGTCAGGCCGTCGGGTTTGGCAACGTTATAGACGTGATTCGCGGAAATCAAAGTGCCGGCGCCGGTCATGTTCTCGACGACGACCGTCGGGTTGCCGGGAACATGCTTACCCAGGTGGCGCGCGACGGCTCGGCTGTAAGTGTCGTAACCGCCGCCGGCCGAACCGCCGACGATGATGCGCACAGTTTTGCCTTTGTAGAACGACTCCTGCGCAACGGCAATGGCCGCGGATGCTAAAAAGGCCAGCGCTAGCAAAAACGCGGAAAGGCCATGTCTTCTCGGCATAGAGACTCCTTTGTGATTCGACCGTTCGCGCGATTGTTAGCAAACTTTTCGCAGGATGCAACTTGCGCCGATGCGGAGAAGTGGATCATTATCGATACCATCGGGAGGAGCGCCAATGGAATATCGTCATCTCGGCAAAGACCGCTTGAAAGTTTCGGCGATCGGTTACGGCTGTCCGCCGTTTCAGGGCAAGCTAAGCGAGGCCGATGAAAAGCAAGCGATCGCGGTTTTGCATCGTGCCATCGATATCGGCATCAACTTTATCGACACCGCCGATCACAACAACGGCAACAACGAAGAGATTCTCGCCAAAGCGCTCAAAGGCAAGCGCGGCGCGGTCGTGCTCACGACCAAGTTCGGTAACTTGCGCGGCCAACCCTGGGCGGAAGGACGGGAGGTGGAAGGCAAGCCCGAGTACGTATCCTGGGCCTGTGAGAACTCACTACGCCGGCTCGAGAGCGACTACATCGATCTTTACTACTTGCACCGCGTCGATCCTAAAGTCGCGATCGAAGACACCGTCGGCGCCATGGCGCGGCTGGTCGAGCAGGGGAAGGTTCGGCACATCGGCTTGAGCGAAGCGGGGGCACAAACGCTGCGCCGCGCCAACGCCGTGCACCCGGTGACCGCGGTCCAGAGCGAGTATTCGCTCTGGACGCGCGACTATGAAGCTGACACGATCCCGGCGGTGCGCGAGCTTGGCATCGGCTACGTTGCCTACTACGCGCTCGGCCGCGGCTTTCTCGGCGGAGCGTTCAAGAATTTTTCGGATCTCGGCGAGAAGGAAGCGAAAAAGCGCGGTCCGCGCTTTCACGAGGAGAATTTCGCCCGCAATGCCGCGTTGCTGAAACAGCTTCAAACGATTGCGGAGTCAAAGAAATGTACGGTTGCCCAGCTTGCCCTTGCCTGGATTCTCCATCAGGGCGACTTCTTCGTGCCGATCCCGGGCACGTACAATACCACCCACCTGGAATCCAATGCGGCTGCCGTGAATATTCAACTGACGGCGGCGGAGCTGGCCGCTATCGACAAGATTTTTCCGCGCGAAGGTGCTGCGGCGGGCGGGCGACATCCGTATGATCGATCGAAGGAGCTTAACATCTAAGAAAGCTGTTCCAGCGGTTCCAAACGTCCAATTGTTTCAGTCGACGAAAACGGAACTGCTGAAGCGGTCGAGGCTCAAGCGCTGATGGTGGCCTTGAGAATACTTTGCCACGAAGTCACGTGCACGAACACGGCTAGAGTTTTTCCGGTGCGGGCATCACTTCGCCGCACGTTTTGCACGTGCGGAATTCCGTGCTGTCAAAAAAACGTTTATACGCTTTCGACACCGGATCTTCGGCGTAGTCGTGTACGACGAAGGATTCCTCATGCAACAAACTATCGCAGGCGGCGCAGTACCAATGAAAACGGTCGACTTCGCCGTCGCGACGTTTGCGCTCGGAGATGAGCGCGAAGGCATCGGGCGGAAAGCGCGGCGAATGCGGCGTGCCGGCGGGCGTGTAGATGATCGCGCCTTGCCGGATGAGCGCCACTTCTTCTTTGCCTTCGGGCGTCCGGTAGTGCAGGCGCATCTCGCCCTGGATCATCTGCATGGTCTCGTCGCTCGGATTGATGTGAAACTCGCTGCGGTATTCGCGCCCGCGCGCGAGAAAAACCAGAGTGTCAGCATGCTGCCAGAGCACGCTCACGCGCCGGCCGGTGTCAGCGAGTTTGCGGCCTTCCGCGAACAGATCGACGATCGGCATGGAAAACATAAAACCTCCCTTTTGGGGCAATTGGAGTACTGGAGTGATGGGTCTAAGGCATTAAGCAATACTCCAACACTCCATTACTCCATCATTCCAACGTTTTCCATTCCCCTACTCCGGCAGCGCTTGGCCCTTGGTCTCGCGCGCGAACAGCAGCACGATCAAGCCGAAAAAATAGATGCAGCTGATCGTCGCGATGGCCGGGGCAAACGCGCCGTGCGCGGAAATCAAGGCGCCGGCAACGAACGGCGCGGCGGCGGAAAAGAAACGGGCGAAGTTGTAACAAAAGCCTTGAGCGGTTGCGCGGATCGCGGTGGGAAAAAGCTCGGGCAAATAGACTGCGAAGCCGGTGAAAATTCCAGCGGCGAAGAATCCGACCAGCGGTGAAAGGAGAATCGCTTGGCGGAATTCCTTCGCCACAAAAAAAGTCGTCGGCACGAACAGGAGAGCGCCGAAAAAATAGAGAGACATCGCGCGCTTTCTCCCCCAGCGGTCGGCGACGAACGGAAAACAGAGGCAGCCGATCATGCCGCCAAAGTTGAGCACGGCAGTGATGAGGCTGACTTGGGGAATCGTCCCCTTGGCTCCTTGCTCATGGAGCATGGCACTGACCCAGCTAGGCACCCATTGAATCGCGCCCTGATAACCGAAGGTCGCGATCACTGCCAGCGCGGTGCCGACGATGACATCGCGCCGCAAAGGCGGTTTGAACAGCGCGCGATAAGGGTTTGCGGTGCTCTTGGCGCGGACCCAGCGTTGCGGCTCTTCGAGAGAATAGCGGATGTAAAAGGCCACGATCGCCGGCATCACGCCTAAAGCAAACACCCAGCGCCAGCCATACGGACCTACGAAATAATAGAGCAGGGAGGCAAGAAAGAAGCCAATGCCGCCGGACGCCTGCATGATGCCGGCGGCTTTGGCGCGGGATTTTTCCGGCCAGCTTTCGGCGATCAGCGCCGCGCCCGCGGCCCACTCGCCGCCGATACCGAGGCCGGTGATGAAACGATAAAGAGCCAACTCTTGCCAGCTCTCGGCGATGCCGCATAGGCCGGTAAAGCCGGCGTAAACCAGGATCGTGATCGCCATGGTTTTGGCGCGGCCGTAACGGTCTGCGATCGGGCCGAAGATCAGACCGCCGAGCGCCCAACCGATCATGAAGATGCTCAGCACGATGCCGCCGTACCAACCGATTGCGGCGCTTTCTGTCGTGTCCAAGAGCTCGCTCATGGCCGGAAAAAGGACGATGGCGTAGAGATAGCCGTCCATGATGTCGAGCGCCCAACCGAGGCTGGCGCAGATCAGCACGCGCCATTGATAGGGTGTCAGATCTCTATACCACTTCGATTCGACCATGATGGGTGACTGGACAATAGAGGTAGATTATTCCCGTCGAAAACCTTCGCGTCGTTTGAGCTCCCAGACTTTGACTTTGCGGCAAGACTCCGCAGTTGGAAGTTGAAGCTTGTTTCCGAATGGTTTCAAACACCCGGCCACTCGCGTAAGATGAACAAGACTACGACACCGTTAGATCCCATGCCAAGCCTTCGCAATCTTCGCACGCTCCGTTCTCTCAAGCACCGAAATTTTCGTCTCTTGATGGAAGGCGCGTTGATCTCGAGCTCAGGCGATTTCATGCAAAACGTCGCGCAGAGCTGGCTGGTCTGGCATGTTTCCAAATCGCCTGTTGCCATCGGCGTCGTGGCTTTTTTCGACACTTTGCCGCGATTGCTTGTCGGCGCTCTCGGCGGCGCCATTGCCGACCGATTCGATCGTCGGCGCGTGCTGATGATCACTCAATCGACGGCGATGATCCAAGCGATTATTTATTGGCTCGCCGTTCAGTTTGAGGTGATTGAGCTATGGCATATCGCTGTCCTGGCGTTTTTTCTCGGCACCGTAAATACGATCAATCAGACGGCGCGACAATCGCTGGTCAGCAGCCTGGTGCCCAAAGAAGAACTGCTCAATGCTATCGGCTTGCAATCCTCGGTATTTAATTTTTCAAAGATCCTGGGGCCGACCACGGGAGGCTTGATCATCGCCTATATCGGCATCGCCGAATGTTTCCTCGTCAATGCAATCAGCTTCGTATTCTTGCTGTTGAATCTTTATTTGATGGAGTTGCCGCCTTGGCAAAAGCGCGCCGGTGAACAGAGTCTTTGGGCCGACGTGAAGGAAGGGTTTAATTATCTGCTCGGCAACCGGCGCTTGCTTTACATCGTCGGGCTTTCGTATGTGATCGCCACGCTCTGCGCCCCGTACAACCGCTTCGTGCCGATCTTCGCAACCAATGTGCTAGACGTCGGTGCCTCGGGATTTGGTTTGCTTATGTCCGCCCCGGGGATCGGCGCCACTGTGGCGGCGTTAGTGCTTGCATCGGTGAACAAGCTCCGCGTCGGAGTCAGCTCGATCTGTTACTGTGCCATGGGGTTCGCGTTGTTCATCACCCTGTTCGCCTTTTCCCACTATTTCCTTTTATCATTCTTCTTCCTGGCGATGGTTGGATTTTGTCAGATCGCCGGACGCGCATTATCCAACACAGCGATTCAAACCGCGACGCCGCCCCATCTGCTCGGGCGGGTTTTGAGCTTGTTTTTTATGGACCGGGGCCTGTGGTCGTTGGGCAGCGTGATCATCGGCGCCGCCGGCGCGGCCATCGGCATGGATTGGACCTTCGCCCTGTGCGGCGCGGTGTGCGCCATCGCCGCCACCCTGCTGCTAAGCTCCAGCCGTAAATACCGCGCCGAGGTAGCGCGTCAGCGGCGCGAGTTCGGCAGTGTTACGCCACGATCGGATCTCTGAGCGGGATGTGGCTCGGGATTTTCGGCACGCGCGTCCTTGGCTTGCCGTCGACCCCCGAGTTGCCCGCACCGAGCAGAAGCATTCTTCCTTCACCGGTGTTGCACAGCTGGTAAGACTCGCCTGATTTGAGCAGGACGGTGTCGAACTGCTTTAGCACGAACTCACGATGCGGTGTGCGCACCGTGCATTCTCCTTCCAAACACATGAAAATATGATCATCGTTCTCATGGTAGTGCATGTCGTCCTGGAGCTTCGGATCGCAATTGATCACCCAAAAATAAGCCAGATCGGTTCGCCACAGACTCAGATGATTGATTCCGGGATTGGCGTCGGCTTCCTTGATGGCATTTTTCATCTCGACCATTTGGCACCCTCCTTAAAGATAAAACATTCAAGTTGTTACAAGTTTCCGTCGGTCACATCGCTTAAGTGTCCTTGTAGGTGGCGGGCTTTGCTTGTGGACGCGGTGGTCTTTCTTTGGGCTTTACCAACCGTCCGTGGGTGCCGTCGCAAAACGGATGATCTTTGGAGCGCCAGCAACGGCAGATGGCAATGGTCGTCGGCTCGTCGAATTCGATGATATGCGGCTGGATGTTGGTCTCGGCATGGGAGCCGTCGCAGAACGGCGGATTTTTCGTGCGCGTGCAGCGGCAGTAGGCAACGCTTTTGGATACCTGCTTGACTATCGTCGGTTCGATCAGATCATCGTAGGATAGCGGCATAATTGGGCTCCTTTGTGATCGCTGAATGCTTTCTAGTATCTTTCTTGGAAAACCGCAAATTACGAGAGCGGCTCGTCATGACCGTTGCAGCAATTTTAACGCATTGCGGCTGAAAATGCCTTCACGTTCGTTGGCCGTAATCGGCAGCTCTTCGATGATTTTCTTGGCGCGCGGCAGCAGCGGCAGCAGCGGCGGCGCATCGCTGCCAAAAAGTAAGTGTTCAGCGCCAATTGTCTGATAAGCGCACATGATCGCCGGTGGGTGATAGGCCACGGTATCCATGTGAAGAGTTTTCAGATATTCGCTCGGGCGTTTGGTAATCCGCATGGGCTCGTAGGGGCCGAGGCCGGAAGCACGGTCGCCTAGCTCGTAGGCGTAGTCCATGCGTCCGATGACGTCGCAAATGCCGCCGCCGAGATGGCAGCCAACGAATTTGATGTTCTGATAACGTTCGAAGACGCCGCGAACGATCAGCCGCGCGATGCTCAAGCATTCGTCGAACGGCCGGCCGACACTCGAGGCCAAGCGATAGTCGCGCATGCGCTCCTCGCCGTAGCCGATCGACGGCGCATGCATCATCACCGGTATGCCGAGGCCGGCGACCATTTCAAAAAACGGGCTGGCCGCGTCATCGTCCGGATAGGCGTGCTGGTGACTCGAATTGATGAGCACGCCGTGCAGGCCGCACTCGACGATCGCCCGTTCCAGCTCCTTCATGAACGGCGTCCCACCGCAGGGCATCGTGCTGGTGAAAACGATGACGCGTTCTTTGTATTTTTGCTGGATCTCCGCGCCGTATTCGTTCCAGCGTCGCAAAAACTCGAGCGAATCGTCATCGGTCTTGTCTTTGAGATAATGGATCGTATTGCTGACCACGCAGCGATCGATACCGGCTTGCTCATGGGCTTCCAAGAGATTCTCGATTGTCAGCGGCGTGGTGTCGCCCCAACGTCGGTCCTTGGCGAGTTCCGGAGGGTAGACATGGGCGTGCCAGTCGATGATCATGGGTTTATCTCACCTCGTAATACTAAGATCCTGCCATTTCAGATTCATGGACTCGATCGGAGCTATTCTCTTGGATCGAAGCCACGTAGCTTTTCGATAGCATCGGCTGTCATCCTGAGCGGAAGCGAAGGATCTGCGCAGATTCTTCGTCGCTCAGCTCCTCAGAATGACATTTGCCGAATGGCGCTAGTAAAGTGAACCTTATTACAAACCCTAGATTGATCTAACGTGCTTTGATCCCTAACTCCACCTGGGCGGCCCGGAGAAAACTCAGATCGACGACTTCACCGGACGCGACTTCGCGGGTGACTTTGGCGCTTCGACGGGCCTGGTCGATGACTAGCTTCAACCCGTCTTCAGGCACCGATCCGTCGGCGTTGAATAAGTTTTTCAAAGCGTCGTAAGACGCGTATGCAAATTCGCGCTCTACTTTGCCCCAAGCGATCAGGGTTTTTACCGCGTCGTCGCGGTTGTCGCGGATAAAACGGTTGGCGCGGATCGTCGCTTTGATGACGCGGCGGATCTCGTCGGGTTTCTCTCGGATCTTTCGCAAGTGCGTGCCGAGGCCGAGATAGGGGAAACTGAAAAGCTCGTAGGCGCGAGCGAGGATTTTATAACCTTGCTTTTCCATCTGAGTGTCCGCCGGCGGCGAAATAACCACCACGTCGACCACCCGTTGCTTGAGCGCGGTCAAGCGGGCGGCGTCCGAGCCGAGAGCGAGAATTTTGATCTCTTTTTCGGGATCGATCCCGGCTTGCTTGATCATCAAGCGCGCGGCGACCTCGGGTGTGGCGCCGAAGCTGCTGATGCCCAAAGTCTTGCCTCGAAGATCCGTTAACGATTTGATCTCGGGTTGAGCGATCAACGTCACCGGCCAAGTGTCGAGATAGCCGGCCACGATTCTAACCGGCAGCCCGGCGATGGCGCCGCCGACCACGGCGCCGAAGAGCTGACAATAGTCGACGTCGCCGGTCGAAAGCGCCGTGATCGCCACATTGGGATTCATTCGAATGATCTCGGCGGCGACGTTTTCGTCTTTAAAAAATCCCTGTTTCTGAGCCACTGCGACGGTCAAGTTGGGCATGTTCGGGTTCGACACGGCGATACGGATTCGGTCCAACGCCGCCGCCGGTGCGCCGAGTAAGCTCACTGCGATAAGGGCAAGCAAGAGCTTGGTGATCATCATTTGTTTAGTTCCAGCAGCCATAAAACGAACATCAAAAAGCCGTCGTATCGGGACTTTTCTCGCCGGCTATCCTCAGCCGCAGCGAAGGATCCGCCTTTTCAGCGGTTATCTTGATCCTACCGCGCCATTTTGTCGGTAGGATTTCAAGCTTTTATCATTCTATTCGAAACCGTACAAAGCGGCCGGATTGTCGACCAGGATCTTTTTTCTTGTGCTTGCATCGGGGGCGAACTCAGCGAGCAGATCAATCAAATCGCCGTCGTTGGGCGTATAACCCGGAGCGAAAGTATTCGAATGCGGCCAATCGCTGCCCCAAATCACTCGCTCCGGCGCGGCGGCGATGACGGCGCGCGCGTAAGGGATCACCTCGATAAACGGCAGACCGAAATAAGCATCCACACGCGTGTTGCAAATTTTGTCCGCGCCGCTGACTTTGACCCAGACATGCTGGAGCTTCATCAGTTCGAGCAACAATTGAAACCCCGGCTGCTCGATTCCGTTGGCCGGTTTCACCCGTGCGATATGATCGATCACGACCGGAACCGGCATGTTGCGGATGCGCTTTTCTTGTTCGATCAAGTTTTTCATGTCGATATGCAAATCGACCGACCAGCCGAGAGGCGTCACGTTTTCGATGCAACGGTCGAGCACGGCGAGCTTGATATTGCCGCGCGGCCGGTCGAGCAGGTTGAAACGCACGCCGCGTATGCCGCCTTCGTGCAGACGCCGCAACTCGTCTTGCGCGGTGTTGTCATCGATACGCGCGACGCCGCGGAAGTTTTCATTGCCGTTCTTGATCGCATCGAGAGTGGCGGAATTGTCCAGACCATGCACGCTCGGCTGCACAACCACGGCACGCTCGATGCCGATGATCGCAATCATTTTTCGATAATGTTGCAGGGGCGCCGCCGGCGGTGTGTACTCGTGGGTGGAGATAAACGGAAACTTTTCCGGCGGTCCGAAGACATGAAAGTGCGTGTCGCAAGCATGCGGCGGCGGTATGGCTTTAGGTGTGCGCGTGTTGGGATCGGGGGGATAGCAGTAGGGCATCGCTCATTCTCCAGGGAATTCTTTTAGCGTAGGGAGAAGCTGCTGTCCACCTGCTGAGACAAGCCAGCCGCGACGCGTAGTGGGGTCAAGATAGCTTGCTTTGTTCGGGATGACCGCTCTCTTGCCTTGTTGTCATTGGCAACACCAAGCAGGACTCTTCGGTGCGTGGAGAATTTGCCCGACGCTATCATCCCGGCTTGATTGTAATGTTCTCCGGGCGTAAAACGGCCTTGACTCCGTTGTGGAAAGGAAACCCCATCGGGAGGACTATCCTATGAGCAAATTCCGCATTCAGTCGCATGGACGATTGCAGGAGTGGGTGGCTGAAGAAAAAGGCTACTTCAAAGACCAGGGACTGGATTACGAATTCCTCGTCAAACCGATTGTTACTTGGACCGCTGACGTGGAGTCCGTCGAGTCGAGCCCAGGTGATATTCAGCGCGGTGCCTTCGAGTCCATCGAGGACGGGCGCGGCTGCAACTTGAGCGCCGCCTGCCATTGGACGGTCAATATGGCGGCCTCGGCGGGTCATGGCAAAATGTGGGGGCGCGCCTATTCGGTGTCGCCGTCGGGAATTTTTGTGGCGCCCGACTCGCCGATCCAAAAACCGGAGGATTTAGCCAATGTCCCTGTGACGGTGGGCTATCATTCCGGCAGTCACTATTCGACATTGCAAGGCCTTGAATCGTTTTTGAGACGCGAGGAGATCAAATTGCACTTCGGTGGTCTGCTGCTCGATCGCCTGGCGCTGCTCGTCGAGCGGCAGGTGCCGGCGGCAAGCCTCTTCGGCGCGCCGTTTTACGCCGCCGAACAGCTCGGTTTTAAAAAGATCATCGATTCCACGTTCATGATCGGCCATTTGGTGACCGAAGAAGCCGATCTGAAGGACGTCGAGCGTTACTTCGAGGCGTTGCGCCGGGCGCAGCACGACATCGACATGGAGCCGGAACCGTACAAGCACTACTTTCTAAGAGAGCTGCCGGCGCGATATCACCCGATGGTCGATACACGCCGCTTTGGCCCCGGTGAGCGCATCGTCTTCGAACCTTATCCGGAGGCTGCCTTCGAACGCACCCGGCGATGGATTGAATCATGGGATCTCTTCCCGCCCGAGCAGAAGGGCAGCGCGGGTTACGATGTTTCAGTCGTTTAGAGGTTGCCGATCGAATCCCTCTTACAAAGTAAAGCTTTGGAGGATTGGAGTGATGGAGTGCTGGAGTAATGGGTTGAAACCCAGCACTCCTATACTCCAACACTCCATTCGCGCCTCGGCCGCTACAGTCCCATCTGTTTCATCATCGCCTGAGTTAGAGGGCGCGTGTCGTCGAGCAAATGCTCCGACATCGTGTAGTGATTGGCGCCGGGCTCGACGAGGTATTCGACCTTCATGCCGTGCTGCTTGCAGTGATGAAAATAGTCTTCCGACATTTGCTGCCAGCCTTTCGGTTCATCGCCGCCGACCGCCACAACGAGCGGGCATTCAACGCGCGGCGGGTTGACAAAAGGGCTGTTTAGCCTGGCGAGTTCTGGAGTCAATCGCACCTGCTCCTGCACGCTGATTCGCATCACGACATCGAGATCGTACACACCCGAGGTCGCAACCGCGCCCTTAATGATATCGCGCGGCAGATCTTCCTGTTCCCAGTTGTGCGCCAGCGCCATCGCAGTTAAATGTCCCCCGGCCGAATGGCCGGAGACGAAAAGCTTTTCCGGATTCGCGCCGTAACGCACGATATTTCGGTAAACCCAGGCGATACTCGCGCGCGTTTGGCGCACGATCTCAGTGATCGTGACCTGAGGACAAAGATCGTACTCGACCAACGCAACCGTGGCGCCGCGCCGGGTAAATGTCGGCACGAAATTACAGTTGTCTTCCTTGCTGCCGCTGCGCCAGTAACCGCCGTGAATGTAAACCAGCACCGGTCCCCGGGGCCGGTCGGCGGGATAGATATCGAGCATCTCACGCGGCGAGGTGCCGTACGCGACGTTGAGCCGGGACTTGGCGCTCTCGCGCACCCTGCGCGCCTGCGCCGCTCGCAGCTTCGCCAGCTCGGGATATTCAGGCACGGAAACGCGCGGGTTGTACTGAAACTCCAGCTCTTCCTCGCGGAAACCTTTGTATGCAGATTCACTCATACTCGTCTGTCCGATCTGATGATTAAATGACACTAGTGGAAAGTCATTTCCGAAGTCAATAACTGCCAAGCAGCCGGAGTCTGCTTGTTGATTGAACAAGCCGTTTTCGTACGGTAAAAGGCCAACAGCCCTCGATACCCTCGAACCGAGCAGATTAATCCGCGAGTGGAATTTACTGCGGCAACGGAACAACAGCTTAAAAGGCCATCTCCGCAGCCATGATGAAAACATTTCGAAATTTGCGGCGCTGGGGGTCACTCTTCATACAGAGGAATGTGCCATTAATTGCTGGCGAGTTGGTCTTCGAGAGCCGGGGACGCTGTCCCACATGTACACACGATGTCACCTTTATCGCTCGCAGCCCGTGGCTCAGAGATCATTACATTTGTTCTAATTGCGGCAGCGTCCCTCGGGAACGTGCGCTGATGTTGGCGATTGAGATGTTTTTCCCGAATTGGCTGAATTTGACGATCCATGAATCGTCGCCTGCCGAGCGAGGGTCGAGCCTTCGTTTAAGCCGTGAATGCAAATATTATGTTCCATCGCAGTTTTACCCGGACAAAAAATCGGGTTCTTACGTCAAAGGAATACGCTGTGAAAACTTGGAAGCTCTGACGTTCGCGGATGAAAGCGTCGATCTTCACATCACCCAGGACGTCATGGAACATATCCTTCGCCCTTCACGAGCTTTTGGCGAAATCGCGCGAACGCTGAAACCTGGCGGAGCACACGTCTTTACTGTGCCGCTGGTCAACAAGCACAATCCATCAAAGCTGCGTGCGAAAATAAATGACGTCGGCGAGTTGGTCCATGTTGCACCTCCTGTTTATCACGGCAATCCCGTAAGCCGAAATGGAACTTTGGTGACTGTGGATTGGGGATATGACATTTGCGAGTACATTTTCAACTCCAGTGGCCTTTTTACGCATCTGTTTTATATAGATGATATTAGTAAGGGGATTAGAGCCGAGTATATCGATGTTCTCGTTACCATGAAGCCGCAAGAACGGATTTAACGACACCGATACAGAACTAGGAGGTAAGGTTCAAAGGTTCAAAAAGGTTCCGGAGAGATTTCCGATGAAGGGTGAAAGGGGAGGTGCCAGGTCTTTGCATTCCGAGAAATCGTCCTGGAAACAAAAAGGCCAAGAGCACCCGTACAACGGTGACACTCTTGGCCCCAGGGAAGTCTGCGGAAGAGACTGTTACTTTACGTGTTTGCTGACCAGCTTGGTCATCTCGAACATGGTGACGGTCTTCTTGCCGCCGAATACGGGTTTGAGCTTGTCGTCGGCGTTGATGTTGGTTTTTTTCTTCTTGTCCTGGAGCCCGTTCCTCTTGATATAGGCCCAGAGTTTTTTTGTCAGCTCCGTGCGCGGAATCGCCTTGTTGCCGACTACGGCGCTCAGCGTAGCATCGGGCTGTACCGGTTTCATGAACGCCGCGTTCGGCTTTCGTTTCTTTTTTGTTGCTGCCATATTTCTCCTCCTTCAAGGGGTAAAAGATTTTCTACCCATATAGCAGAGGCGAATGACCAATGCCAACTGTTTTTTCAGATTTTTCCTCGGAGAACCCGAGTTTTTCCCTCGGCGACGACCGGCTCGTCGCCGCGGTATTCGAACACGACGCCATAATCGGTGGCTGCTCGTTCGACCGAGACATAGCCCTGGCGCACGTCTTCGGCGACTTTGTCCACCGGCCGGCCGAGAGGATCGCCGAGCCCGCCGCCACCCGGGCGGGCGACTCTGACTACGTCATTCTTGCGGAGCCGGTGGTCGCCAAACCGCGAGGGAAGGCTTTTTTCGTCAGGGGTGGCGAGATTGACCAGGCAGGCCCCGTGTCGCCCGGCGTGCCCGGCGTCAATGCCGAAGGGCGCGACGGCGTGCTTGTCGGTACGCATGGAGAAGCGGACGTCATCGGCTAGAATGCGATAGTCACGGAGAAAGCCAAGCCCGCCGCGCCATCGGCCGGCGCCGCCGGAGTCGGCGATCATCTCGAAACGCTCGACGCGGGTGGGAAACTCCGATTCGATAATCTCGATCGGGGCCGTTTTGCAGTTACTCAGATGGAAAGCTGTGGCGGAGACGCCGTCTTTTCCGGAACGAGCGCCCGTGCCACCGCTAAAAATCTCATAATGCACGAAGGCGCGGTCTTTCTGAGGATCGCGCCCCCCGAGCACGAGCGCGGCGCTGCCCGAGCCGCCGGCAATCCGCTTGTCGGGCACAAACCACGCCAGGGCGTTCAGAACCGTTTCCGCCACTGCGAGCGCCGTCGGCATATAGGTATTGACGGCCGCGGGGAAGCGCGGGTCGACGACGCTCCCCGGACGAAAAGTTGCGTCGACCACGCGGCTCAAACCTTGATTGATTGGTAGAAAGCGATCGATGAGCGCGACCAGACAGTAAACGCAAGCGGCGCGCACCAGCGGTGGTCGAATATTTGCCGGCCCCTGGGTTTGATCGCTGCTGCTGGTGAAATCGAAGGACAGCTTCTCGCCCTGTTTTTTGATTTTGACGTGGATGCGAATGGGGCGTTTCAGGTCGATGCCGTCATGATCGACAAAACTCTCGCCCTCGGATTCGCCGTCCGGCCAAGAGGCGATCGCCCGCCGCACGCGGCTTTCAGTGTACTGCGCCAAGAGCTCGGTGCAGTCGAGCACGGTCGCTTTACCGTAACGCTGGATCAGCTCGGACATGCGGCGCTCGCCCAAGCGCGCCGCGCCGACCTGGCCGCGCAGGTCGCCGATCACCAGCGCTGCGGTCCTGCTGTTGGCGGCGATCAAAGCTTCTATTTCTTTTACCGGTTGCTGGCGTGACATGTATTTCACCGGCGGCAGGTGGAGCCCCTCCTGATAGATCTCTCGTGCGTTGCCCGAACCACTGCCGGGCACGGTGCCGCCGATGTCGCTCTTGTGCGCCATGTTGGCCGCGAAGCCAACCCATTCGCCGTCATGAAAGATCGGCGTGAGTACGCCCATGTCGGGCGCATGGGGGCTGCCGCCGAGATAGGGATGGTTGATGATGAAGGCGTCGCCCTCACCGATCTCATGGGACGGAAACACGTTCAGAACCGCTTCGGCGCAGGCGGGAAATGCACCCATGTGGAGCGGCAGAACGACATGCTGCGCAACCACTTCGCCGCGGGTATTCAAGATCGCGCAACTGGCGTCCTGCGACTCGCGAATGATGGTCGAGTAGCCGGTACGAAACAGTGAATTCTGCATTTCCTGGACAATACCGGCGAGACGCGCCTGAATCACTTGCAATGTAATCGGATCGAGGGTCATGGATAGGCAATAGGCGGCCAAACAATTGGAGTGCTCGAGTGATGGAGAGTTGGAGTGGTGTCCGCCCCTCCGGCAATACTCCAGTACTCCAACACTCCATTACTCCAATTTATTCCGGGGCTCGCGCCGGCGGCGCAATTCGCGCGTCTCAGTTTCGTTCAGCGCGAAGTCACCGGCTACCGCGTCGACGGCAACGTGAAAGACCTCACGCGCCTTCTCCCGGGTGACATAGCCGTTGCGGACGTCGTTGAGCACTCTTTGCGGATCGCGCTCGAAGGGATTGCCCAAGCCACCGCCTCCCGGTGTTTCCAGACTGAACACTTCGCCGGGGTGAAGCACGTGGTCGGAGTAGCGCGACGGGATAATGCGCTCATCGGCCGTGCCGGGGTTTAAGGTGCACAACCCGGTCTTGCCGTCCATGCCGCCGTCGATACCTTTGGGCGCAACCGTGTGTTTGGTTGAACGGAGCGAGAAGCGCGCGTCGTTGTCGAGAACTTCGTACTCGCGAACGAAGCCCAAGCCGCCGCGGAACAGACCCGGGCCGCCGGAATCGGGAATCAACTCGAAGCGTCTCACCCGGGTGGAAAACTCAGACTCGATGATTTCGATGGGCGCGATCTTCGCGTTAGATTGATTGACGTTGGTGCCGGAGACACCATCCTTGCCGCTCCGGCCGCCCGAGCCGCCGCCAAAGATTTCATATTGCACGTATGCTTTGCCGGTCTTGTTGCTGCGCCCGCCGATGATGATCGACCGGCTGCTGCAACCGTCGCCGACCTTCTTATGCGGCGTGATCTGGCTCGAGGCCTCGAGCAGCGATTCGACCAGCGCGTGGAC
>Ga0075312_1000024_pt1 | contig 21676 bp, 20 predicted proteins | sample MayberryNE_Catta_5_FD_120047 | JGI IMG/M metagenome (GOLD analysis project Ga0075312, IMG submission 120047) | Natural and restored wetland microbial communities from the San Francisco Bay, California, USA, that impact long-term carbon... | ecosystem: Environmental > Terrestrial > Soil >... | reverse complement strand
TTTTGGGCTTGGGTGCGAAAGCGTCCTTTGAGTCCTGGGTGCCTGCGCTTTCCACGACTCGCCCCTTCGTCCCAGTAGGTCTACTAACTAACGAACTCCTTAGTAAGTCGGGCCGACTGCCCGTGCTATATTCGACTCCAAATCGACAGAAAAGCGCCATGCACAAATGAAAGTTCTTCTTATCCAGCCTCCGGTCCGGGACTTTTACGATACCGACGTGCGCCTGCAGCCCATCGGTTTAGCTTATCTCAAAGCCGCAGTCAGAAAACATCTACCCGAGGTCGAGATCTGTCTCAAGGACTTTCATGGCGGGCACGGGCGGAGTACGGCGCCAATCCCGAAAGAACTGAAATATCTTGCCGCCTACTATGCGGTCGCCGATAAATCGCCGTTCTCGACCTTTCATCAGTACTACCACTTTGGAAGATCGTTTGACGGGATCGAGCGGGAAATCGCCGACGTCAGGCCCGACGTTGTCGGCATCTCCTCGCTGTTCACGCCCTATTACCGTGAAGCCCTCGAAGTCGCCGCGCGCGTGAAGAAACGTCTGAAGGCGATCGTCGTCATGGGCGGCTCGCACGCGTCGGCCGTGCCGCAATCGCTGCTCGCATCGCCGCACGTCGACTATGTGATTCGCGGCGAGGGCGAAAAACCGCTCGTCGAGCTCTTGCGCGCTATTCGGAATGGGAGCTCCGTCGAACCCATTCCAAATCTCGCCTACAAGCGTAATGGCGAGCTTGTATTCAACCCCGTCCTGGAAAACTTTCCGATCGATGCTCTGCCGATACCGAACCTCGACGACTTGACTCCGGCATCCTACACGCTCGCCGGCAAACCGCTGACCTTCATGATCACGTCGCGCAGCTGCCCGCATAAATGTTCTTTCTGCTCGGTGCACACCACGTTCGGCAACAATTATCAGCGACGGTCGCTGGAAAGCGTCCTCGAAGAAATAGAGTTGCGCCACCGGCAAGGCTACCGGGTCATCGATTTCGAGGACGACAACCTGACTTATTACAAGAGCACGTTCAAAGAGCTTTGCCGCCGGCTGATCATCCGCTTTCCTAACCGCGAAATGGAATTCCTCGCCATGAACGGCATCAGTTACTTGAGCCTGGATGATGAGTTGCTCGAACTCATGCGCCAAGCCGGTTTCTCACACCTGAATTTGGCGCTGGTCAGCTCGGACAAATCCGTCCGCGAAACCACCAAGCGGCCGCACACTCTCGAAGCTTATGTGAAAGTTGTGACTAAAGCCCATCAGCTCGGCTTCAAAATTGTCTCATACCAGATCCTCGGCCTGCCCAACGAAAGCTTGGAGAGCATGATTCAGACTCTGGCGTTCAACGCGCGCCTGCCGGTCCTGCTTGGCGCCTCGCCGTTTTATCGCACGCCGAGTTCGCCGATCGCCCGCGGACTCGAGTTGAATGAAACCGATTTCGTGAAAGCCCGGCTCACCGCGCTGGCGATCGAAACCGAGAGATTCTCCCGCGACGACATCTACACACTGTTCGTAACTACGCGGATCCTCAACTTTCTAAAGGGCCTGCCGATCAGCACGAACATGTCGCTCGAAGAATTGCTGCATTCCCCTTTCTCTGACCCTCGCACCCGCACCGGTTTGACCCAGCTCGATCGACTTGCGAGTACCGGCCGGTTATACTTTTCCACTCGATCCGGTTTGCTCGAAAACCGACATTTTCGCACCGAGCTGTTTCAGAAGGTGATCGCGGGCGCGGCGAGGGTGAGATGTCAAAATGGCCGCACCATCGACGTCAAACCGCCCCGACACGTTCCTACTGCTCATAGTGTCGTTGATCGTGAAACTCGCCGGTCGACACTGATCGTTTCTTAGCCAGCGACTCAAAAAGATTCAGATACGAGGCGCGTGAAGAATCGACGAGCGGAGGCGTACTCTTGTACGTTGACGCGAAGAGATCGAGCGCAACGAAGTAGATGAGTCTTTTTCAGTCGCTGGCTAGGCTTTTTCCATGCCGATCGAAAACATCCTCTCTAAATCGTGGCGCGAGTAGACCCGGAATGCGATTAGCGTCTCCGAAGTCGTGATGCCCGGCACCGCTCGAATATGCTCCGTGACGATTTTCGCCAGTTGATCGTTATCGCTCGCGCGCACGATGGCGGCAAGATCGTAGCGCCCCGCGACCGAATAGACTTCACTGACGCCGTCCATATCGGCGAGCGCTTCGGCGACTTTATTGGTTTTGTCCCGCTCCGTATTTAACAGAACAATGGCTGAAAGCATACTGTGTCTCCTTCTGAACGCGCGCCTCAGGCGCTCTTTAGGTTCTTCGCAAAAAATCCGAATGTCCTTGGCCATGATAGTTTCGCGGCGTGCTCGCGATAGTTCACCGCACCAAAATTAGCGAAGGCATGGGCGGCATCGGCGTAGGAGTGAAACTCATGCGGCTTTCCCAAGCGCGTTAGCTCCGCGTCTAATTTGCGCATGTCCGCCGGAGATGGATTCTTGTCATCTTCGCCGAAGTGCCCCATGATCGGGCAGTGAATCTCTTTCGTTCGCTCAAAGGGCGATTTGCCATCTCCCCAAGCTGAGAATGTATCGCCGCCGTAGTACATTACACCGGCCTTAATATCCGGATTTGCCGCTGACATCAGATAGACGATCCGACCGCCCATGCAAAAGCCAACGATACCGATGCAACGAGGATCGACCGACTTGTGCGACTTCAGAAAATCAACCGTGGCGTTGATATCTTGGATGACCGTTGCATCGCGTAATCTCATTCGCCGCGTAGGCGCATCGTCTTTACAGTCCGGCGGATCGCGATGATAAAGATCCGGCGCCGCTGCGACGAAGTTATTCGACGCGATCAGATCTGAAACTTTGACAAAATCATCGACCCCGGTCTGACCCTGAACGACAACCACAGCCGGCGCAGGCCGCGAACTCTCCGGCCCACTGACGTAGACTCTCATTTGCGAGCCATCGACATGCACGTTTTCCCAGGATGAAGCCATAAATTCCTCCATCATCGTGCTTAAAGTACAAAAATTATCTGCACACCATTCAAGCGTTCCTTATGTCATCCTGAGCTGCCGAAGGATCTGTTTTGTTCTGCGGACCCCGATTAGCGAAACAATAAAAGCGGATTCTTCGTCGCAATGCTCCTCAGAATGACATCCAACCAAAGGAAATCGATTCACTATATTACCCCCTGCCCTGAAACACTTCGCCGGCACGTATTGTCCATTTCGCGGCAATGCGCTGTTGATGTAATTTTTCCGAGCCGACAGAATCGCGCAATGTGACCGGCTCGTTGACGACTCGTAGTACCGCGATGTCCGCTTCGCGGCCAACTTCGAGACTGCCGATGCGGTCTTGCCAACCAACGGCGCGGGCGGCATTGACTGTGCAGTTTGCAATGATCTGTTCGAAGCTTAATCGCAACGGGAGAAACTTCGTCAGCGTGGTCGGCAAATCACCGACGACCCCAAAACCGGGTTGTGCCAGCCGGCTGTGCAAGTCAGAGCTGATGATATCGGGCAGCAATCCTTCACCCATCGCTCGCTCAACGAGATTAAAATCGAAGTGGCCGCCGGCGTGACCCACGTCGAAGATAACGCCGCGTTCTTTGGCCCGGCGCACTTGCGGCAAGACTTTGCCCGAGTCGTCAATGATCGACGGCCGTTGCGGCGTATAGCAATGAGTGATGATGTCGCCGGAGCGCAAACTTTCGGCAATTTCGTCCATACCGATGGCCGTGTCGCCGACATGCACCATGATCGGCGTGCGGCTAGCTTCGCCGGCTTTGATTGCGAGGCGCAGCGCTTCGCGGCTGTTTTCGTCGACCGATTTTTTATGCAGCCTGAGTTTGATGCCGACACCGATATCCCGGTTGTTGCCGACCGTTTCCGCAGCGCCATCCGAATCCGCAAAACCGAGATTGAGCAACTCACCGGGCGTATTCAAGACTCCATGCTGGGCGAGCGCGACAAATCCGAGCATGCGGGTCTTCGATTGTTCGTAGACTAATTTTCTAAAGCCCAGAAAATTGACCGGTCCGGCGGATCCAGCGTCCATTGTCGTCGTCACGCCGGTGGCGAGGCAAAGGGAATCCAGTTTGCAGCCGTAAGGATTCACACCCCAATAGCTGTGCACGTGGAAGTCAATGAGACCTGGAGTGATGTAGCAACCGGTAACGTCCAAAGCTTTCTTGGCACTGTCGCGGGGAAGATTTGCTTGTATCGCCGTGATCCGACCGGCGGTCACGCCGACGTCGAGTGTCTGGTTGACACCGGTGGCAGGATTTATAACCGTGCCGCCGGTAAGCAATAGATCAAAAGCGCCGCTCATTCGCTTTCTCTTGGTTACTTATATGCGAGCCCGATCTGATCCGATTCCTTCCCCTCAACGGGGAAGGATAAAGGAAGGGGTGATTTGCATTTGGCCATGGCACCCCTATCCAACCTTTCCCGTCGAGGGGAAAGGCTCGGAGGATACACTCCATGCCGTCACTGCACGATCACGCCCCACGATCACGAACACGGCTTTTCTAATCTTGATCCAAGCCGTAAAACTTAGCCGGATTATGGTGAAGAATCCTGTCGATCACCTGAGGATCGATGTCGCCGTTCTCCTTTAGCTTCGCCAGAGCGAGCAGTTCGCTGGCATTGTCGGCGTGACCGTAATCCGAGCCAATCATCAGGCTGTTCTCACCCGCGTACTTGAGCACATAGGGCAGATCGTCGTCGGTTTGGCAAGCCACAAACAGTTGTTCGCTGCCGGTCAGCACGTCCGGTCTCGCTTTTTTGCCTTCGAGTTTCGGAAACCGCAGGTTGAGATCGTGAACAATATAAGGTACCCACTGCGCCGCGACTTCGATGGCGCCGATGCGCAGATTGGGAAATCTTTCAGGAATCCCGTTTAGGATCATTGAATGGAAACCGCCGATCACCATCAGCTTGGCAACGCGGAACGGCTCGCCGCCAAGCATCTCGTTGACGGTGAAGTTACCGATGCCGGAATGAATGCCGATGGGCATATTGAGCCGGCTCGCCTCCTCATAAAGCGTGAAAAAATAAGGATCGTGCAGCGTGTGACGAGTTTCGATGCCGCGCACGAACACTGCGCAGGCGCCGTTGCCCTGCGACCAGCGCAATTCGTCGAGAGCCTTATCCATGGTCATGAGCGGCAGCAGCACGGCCCATCGCAAACGTTTCCTCTCTTTGGACCAAATATCGGCCATCCAACGGTTGTACGAGCGGCAAAGCGCCAGCTCGATGCGCGGGTTGTCCGTCACGGGCCGCAGAAACAAGGTCGGATAGAGCACCTGTACGCCAGTGCCGATCTCGTCCATGTGCTTGAGGCGCGAATCGATATTGGCCATCTCGCGCGACTCTTTGGACGTGTCCTGGCCGATGTTGTCCCGCCCACCGATCAACCGCCCGCCGATGATCCAGAAATTCTGAGTCTTGCCCGTCGGCATATCGACCGCAATCGGTACCGGCCGATAACGTTTGTCGGCACCTTCCAAATAGTCCCAAGTCTTCTCGCATTCGATGACATGCGCGTCCGCATCAATGGTCAACACTTCAAACCTCCGGAATAAAATCCGAAATCCCAAGCACGAAATCCGAAACAAATCGCAGCCCAAACAAAACCTGGAAAATCCAAAACTTCGAATTCGATTGGGGCTCGTTTTGAATTTGTAGCGTTTGGATCATTTGAATTTGTTTCGGATTTCGGATTTCGCGCTTCGACTTTTTTCTTGGCGTCTTTGCGCCTTTGCGGGAGGATCTATTCTGATTTCATAACCCGTAAAGCGCCCGCGGATTATCGTCAAGAATCTTGTCGATTACGCCCGCCGGGATTTTGCCTTCGTCGCGAATTTTGCGCAGCGCCTCGATCTCGCTGGCATTGTCCGAATGGCCGTAGTCGGTGCCGATAACGAGATTATCTTCGCCCGCGTAACCGAGAATGTAATCGAGATCGTCGTCGGTCTGGCAGGTAACGTAAATGCGTTTGTCTTTGAGCAGGCTATCGCTCAGCTTCTTGCCGCGCCGAGCGTGACGCCGCGCCAGATCGTGGATCGCGTAGGGAATCCACTGCGCGCTGACTTCGATGATGCCGATGCGTAGGTTGGGGAAACGTTCGGGAATGCCGTCGTTGATCAGCGAATGAAACGCGCCGACGACGGCCAATTTAAATTTGCAAAAGCCCGGCTCATCGAGAAAAAAATCGTGCGCTTCGATACTGCCGTTGGCCGAATGAACACAAATCGGCAGATCGAGCCTGGTCGCGGTTTCGTACAACGAAAAGAAATAAGGATCGCTCAAGCGGCGATCCGCTTCCAGGCCTCGCAGATACACGCCACAGGCGCCGTGCTCCTTGCCGAATTTCAACTCCTCCGCCACCCTGTCCATGTTGAGCAGCGGCGGCACCACCACCCAGCGAAATCGATCCGGCGCTTTGGCGACGATGCCGGCCATCCAGCGATTGTAGCTGCGGCAAATCGCGAGATCGACCTCGGGGCGCCGCGCAGTGGGAAAAATGAAAATCGTCGGGTAGATCACTTGAATATCGATGTGGAGCTCGTCCATGTGCTTGATCCGGACACTCAGATCGCTCATGTTCCGGGCCCCCTCCGGAAGCTTTTTCTCGACGTTGCTGCGCGGCATCAACCGGCCGTCGATATACCAGTAATCGACGGCCGGCTCGCCACTCGTCGCGCCGACAATCCGCGGTCTAAATTGCCGCTCGGATTCAAGCATGTAGTCCCATGCCGATTCGTTTTCGATCACATGCGCATCGGCATCGATTACCGCCATAGTTTAACCTTCGCGCGGCAGCTCATTGACCAGCTTGCCGTCCTCATAGGCAAAGCACTTGCCGCTTTGCTCGATCGCTAATTGGGCGCAAAGCACGAAGCCCTGTCCCAAGATTTCCGGTCCGGGCAATCGCCTGAGCGCTTCGGCCGGCGCGGTTTCGGTTGCGATCGGCACCCGCGGCGAGAACGTCACAACGCAAATATTGGAATCCCGAACCTCCTCGGCGACATAACGGGAAAAAGTGCGGATGCCGTCTTTGGTCACCATGTATGTGCCAGCGCCGCCCGGTTTCACCCCGCCACCGCCGTAAAGATTGATGATATGACCCGATTTGCGTTTGGCCATGTGCGGGATCACGTGCTTGGTTCCGAAAAACGTGCCGTATAGATTTGTTTTAAGCACCCGGTCCCAGAACTCGGCCGGCATATCGGCGATCAGCGGCCAGCGCGGGATATTCCACGCAAAATGCGGCACGATCGCCGCGTTGTTCATCATCACGTCGATCTGGCCGAAGCGATTCATTACTTGATCGATCATCGATTTGACGCTGTCTTCGTTGCGCACGTCGGTGACGACCGCCATCGATTCCGTCGTCTGGCCGATCTCGGCAGCGGTTTTCTTCGCCAACTCGGCGTTGAAGTCGGCGATCACCAGCTTGGCCTTTTCCTGCGCGAAAGTTTTCGCCGCATGCTTGCCGATCCCCTGCCCGCTTCCGGTAATGACGACCACTTTGTCTTGAAGCACGAGTACCTCCTGAGATAAATCTTTCTTGAGCGAATATCGCAATCCGGAATCGGATTCAACGCGGGAAGCGGGGAGAGTCTCGCGTCCAGCGTGCTCGAGTCCAGGTTGCCGATACAAGCCGAGCGCGTTTGATACGCGGACAAGTGCCAACCGGCTAGTTTTCGATTGCTAACCGCTCAGTCTTGGGTGTTAAACCGCGCAAGCTGCGTTGCGCTACCGTTGCGCCGCGGAGAGCCGGTCGATGAATCCGCGCTCGTCGAGTTTACGGACAAAACGCGCGTCGACGACTTGTTCGACGTTCAGCCCGGCGATTTTTGGATTCTGCGCGCCATCAAGCGTTGAGCGCTGCACAGGCATCGACGGAGGGATAAAGTCTGCGATTGAGGGTCAGCAGAGGGTCCTGACAACCGTCTTCAGCGATGTGGGGATCGCCGATACGCAGGTGCTTCGGGAGAATTTTCAACGCCGCCGGTTTATTCGCCGGCTGCTGGACCGACACCAAACTTTCAGTCAGCGCGGTCACCACTTTTCCAATGGTTCAATGGTGAGGGCGCCCGTCGGGGCGAAGCTTCTTATCCCCCCATGACTTTTTTCATCAAGGCTATGACTTCGGCCGGCTGGGTCAACACTTCCTTGGCCAGAGCTTCCAGTTCATCGCCATGAATCAGTTCGGCATCGAGCCCCTGTCTTTTCGACTCGGCAACCAACTCTGGGCTTGTCAGCGCCTTGGCATAACCTGCGCGCAGAATTTTGACTTGCTCCGGCGGAACATTCGGCGGAGCAAACATGGGCGCGCTGCCGAATTCGCCGGAACCAAGCATCACGGTGACCAACCGTCGATTGGTTTCGGACGTCTTGTATTGATCCATCAATTCGCTGATTAACGGAGTATCGGGCAAACGCGGATCGCGCTTTTTCCCGCCGTACACCAAAACCCGCACCTGATTTTTGCTCCGCCACATGTTGAACGGCTCGCGGCCGAAGAAGACTTGAATGGTAAAGGCGCGGCACTGCACTTCGCCTCGTTCGACTGCCAATTCAATATCGGCGCCGCCTTGATAGCCGGTCACCAGTTGAAATTTTGTGCCGATAACCTCTTCCAACAGCTTGGGAAGATAGTAGCCGGTGTTACCGGTGCCGGTTACGCCGCACTTGGGCGGCACGGTGGCACTTCTCACGTCGTGAATGCTTTTGTAGGGAGCGTTCGCCCACATGTACAAGATCGGGCTCGTCCGCGTCGTGCTGCCGATCCACGACAATTTCGACCAATCAAACTGGGCTTCTTTCTTTTTCAACAGCTGTTCGAAGTAGAGTGCCGCGTTGTTGACGCCGAGGGTCAAGCCATCGGCTTTTGCAACGCCATAAATATAGTTAGTCGCCGTCATGGAGCCGGCACCGGGCATGACCTGCACTACGGTGGACGGATTGCCGGGAATATGTTTGCTCAGCTGCGGTGCGATCAAGCGCGCCCATTTATCATGGGCGCTGCCGGCGGGATAGCCGACCACGACCCTGATGGTCTTGCCCTCGAAATATGGAGCTTGCGCGAAAACTTCAGTGCCTTGAAGTATGCCCACCAATAAAAACCAGACGCTCGCCTGTTTCATATCCCCTCCTCGCACACGAAAAAATTCCACTCCAAGCCGACGCGGCTTGAGAACATAAGTCAGTTCAAAGCTAAAGGTCAAGAACCATTCGCCCGACAGTCAGCAGACCTACCGCCGACGAGATCTCGCCCGACATAGGACCTTCCGCGGCAAGCGAAATAAGTGGCGCTTTTTTCGCATTTCATCTAGGATACAAAACATTTATCTCTCGGAGGCAACAAGCAGCGTGACACATCACCCCAACATCGAGGAGCCGCGTGGCTTCCGGCGCCCGGCTGGGTTCACCCTGATCGAGGTTCTAATCGTCATCGCGATCATCGGAATTCTCGCCGTAATCGCGATTCCCCAGTTCATCTCCTATCGGAGTAAATCCATCGACGCGCAAATGAAATCGGATCTCAGAAACGCCGCGGTCGCCGTCGAGAGCTATTACGCCAAACGTAGCGTGTATCCTTCCAGCATCGACGAAATCGAAGGCTTCGGATTTCAACCGACCGATGGAGTAACGTTGACGCTGAACATTGTTTCGCCGACTTCCTATACGATCACCGCAGCCAAACCGGGCGGCACACAGGCAACATTCACCTTCAGCAGCGCCAGCGGCTCGACCAACTAAGCACAACCGTCCGATCCCGCCCGCCCGCTGGCCGATTGGTATAAATATAGTTGGAAGGTTTCGCAGATAGCGCAAAACTTTGCTGCCGTTGTTGGAAAGCGGGTTTCGTCGCCCACGCGCCGTCGTGTTAGGGCAGATTTCTCTCTTCATTCGAACCCTACTCTTCCCTTTGCGCCTTTGCGTCTTGGCGGGAGGCAGGCCGAGCTTGGTTGCGCCTGAGCGTTGTTTATTCACTCTCCTTGACGAACACGCGCAACTTCGCATAGCGTGAGGCTGTTCGGGCCTCGCGCAGCATTACGGGCGGGCGACTTGCTCATAGACAATAAGGAGAATCACCATGGCTGACGGCGGCAACGGCTTGCAAAAACTTTCCGTTCTCAATCCGGTTGGATATGAGCCAAAAATTACTCCGAAGCCGATGGCGCGGCGGCTCGAGAGCCTCGATGGCAAAACCATTTTTTTAGTCGATCCGCGTTTTGACGACTCAGGACTTTTTCTTCGGCAAGTGCAGGATTGGTTTTCCGAGCATATGCCGTCGGTCAAGACCAAGCTGGTCGAGATGTCGAGCGTCTACACCAAGGACGATCCGAAAACCTGGGAAATGATCAAGACAAACGGAGATGGCGCCATCATCGGTGTCGGCCATTGAAGCACGTGCGCGCCGGCGGTCGCCGTGCACGCAATCGCGCTTGACAGCAAGTACGGTGTACCCACCGTGGCGATCCATACCAACGTCTTCGAGAAGGCGGTGCAATCGGTAACCCGAATGCATGGTATGCCCGAAGCACGTTACACCTTCGTGCCCCAACCCGTGATGGGCAAGACCGCGGAACAATTGCGGGCTTATGTCGAAGGCAAGAGCCCGATCAGCGGCCGGCCGGTAATGCAGGAAGTGATCGAAGGACTCACGCGTCCCGCCGAGGGAGATCGCCTTAGAGCGGCTCAATTCAAACGCTCGACGCCGAGACTGCTCGACTCCGATACCGATGAGAACTTACATCGTTTGTTCTTGGAAAATAATTGGACGGACAAGCTGCCGATCGTTCTGCCGACGGAAAAAAAGGTCGCCGAGATGCTCGCGCATACGAGCCGCAAGCCGGATGAAATCGCCGGGCATCTACGCTCGAATCAGTTTCGCCAACACTGGGAATTCACGGTTGAAAAGGTGGCGGTGAACGCAGTGATGGCAGGCGCGCGCCCGGAATATTTTCCGGTGATCCTCGCGCTCGCCTCGAGCGGCGTGAGCGCGCGCGGCAGCACGACCAGCTCGATGGCCGCGATGGTCGTCGTTAATGGCCCGATCCGCACCGAGATCGGCATGAACTCAGGCATCGGCGCGATGGCTCCTTATAATCATGCGAACGCGACGATCGGGCGCGCCTATGGTCTGCTGTCGCAAAATCTCCAGGGCGGCTCGATCCCGGGTGATAGTTACATGGGCTCCCAAGGCAACGGCTACGCCTACGGCAGCGTCACGTTCGCCGAGAATGAAGAGCGCAGTCCGTGGACGCCTTTTCACGTGCAGCATGGATTCAAACCGAGCGACAGCACCGTCAGCATCTTCACGGGCTGCCGATCGACGGCGTTTACTCTCGGCGTGCGCGAGAAGTACTGGCGCGAGCATGTGCGCAATATGCTCCGCGGCATGGACGCGCACAGCGCGCCGACATTTCTCCTCGACCCCATCGCGGCCCGGCAATATATCGACCGCGGCGGTTTCGACACCAAAGAAAAACTCATCCAATGGGTTTACGAGAACGCGCTGATGCCCGCCGGTGAATACTGGGATTATCAGCTGATTCAGAATTACATCTATCCGCGAGCGACTTTCGGAGAGGAGCCCTACGCGTCGAAACTCAAGGCCGCGCCAGACGAAATGGTCAAGATGTTCAAACCCGACGAGATTCACGTTGTGGTGGTCGGCGGCGAGACCAACGGCTACTGGCGCATCATGGGCTGTAATTATCAAAAGACGGTGTCGGTGGACGCATGGCGCTAGATAATGGTTCAAGCCGTTCAAATCGTTCAACCGCTGCGCTCAGTTCAATCCCCCACCTCTTGTCCTCCCCCGCGACGCGGGGGAGGATGAAGGAGGGGGTTTGATCGTTTTGAACGTGAACCGAATAACTTAACGACAATAAACAAAGACGCGAACCATGTGGGTACAACTTAGATGTCAGAGTATGACATCATAATTATCGGCTCAGGCCTCGCCGGTTTGACCGCGGGGCTGTTCTCCGCCCGCCACGGACTTTCGACATTGATTCTGGAAGCTAACATCCCCGGCGGTCATCTGGTCAACGTGGAGAAGATCGAGGACTTCCCCGGCTTTCCAGACGGCGTCGCAGGTTATGACCTTTGTCCGACGGTGCAGCGCCAGGCTGCCGATCAGGGCGCGGAGTTGCAACGCGCCGAGGTTCAGGGCCTGCAAATGAAAGATCGTTTTTGGTCCGTCTTTGCGGACGAAGAAACGTATTGCGCCAAAGCCGTCATTGTCGCGACCGGTTCAAAGCTCAACGAGCTCGGTGTCCCTGGGGAAACGAAGTTCATGGGCCGGGGCGTCAGCCATTGCGCGAGCTGCGACGGCCCGCTTTGCGAAGGCCGGCGCGTGGGTGTCGTTGGTGGCGGTGATTCCGCGCTCCAGGAGGCCCTCATCCTTGCGAATTTTGCGGAGTCCATTTTAGTTTTTCAGCGCGAAGAATGTTTTTCGGCGCAGCATTCCTATCTCAGAAGAGCGTTGAATGAGCCGAAGTTATCACCGCACTATCGCACCGTCGTCGAGGAAATATTCGGCGACGATCAACTGCGCGGCGTGCGCGTGCGCAATCTGGAAACCGATGAAGTGGCTCGCATCGATTTGGCCGGTTTATTCATCTACGCCGGCATCCAACCGAATACCGCATTCCTGACCGACGCACTAAAGCTCAGCGACACGGGACACGTGCCGACGGATTCATGGATGAGAACCGAGCGTGACGGTCTGTATGCCGTGGGCGACATCCGGCAAGACTCGGCGGCGCAAGCGATTGCTGCGGCCGGCGACGGCGCCACTGCGGCGATTGCGGCATGGCGATACATCAAAGCGAATTTCATTAGGGGCTCAGACCGGCATAGGACCGAGAGCTGATATTTGCAAATTCGAGTATTTCCGTCATTCCCGTGAAAACGGGAAATCCAGGTTTATTGGCTCGCCTGGACTCCCGCCCGCGCGCCGGGGCCGATCTAAGACGGGCGTAACAATGGAGGATGCCGACTATGCGGAGATCTAAAATCTACTTGATTTTTGTCCTCTTTTTCTCATCTCTTGGAGCAGTGTTATATGCTTCAGCTCTTCAGGCGCAAGCAAATTTCTTCCAGGGAAAAACCATAAGGGTTATCCGCGGCGGCCAGGCCGGCGATCTTTACGATCTCTGGACGCGGCACATCGCGACCTATTTGGGAAAACACATTCCCGGCAATCCCAGTATCACCGTGCAGAACATGCCCGGCGCCGGCTCCGTCATCGCGGCCAATTACATTTACAATGTCGCGAAGCCGGACGGACTCACTCTCGGCTCGCTCAATTCCGCGATCTACATGGACCAGGTGATTGGCCGCAAGGAAGTGCAGTTCGATTGGGCGAAATTGAACTGGTTCGGAACGCCGGAACCGACCGAGCTGTTGTTTATTATTCGGGGCGACAGCCCGTACAGGTCGATCGACGATCTCCGCAGGGGAGGTGAGCCGCCCAAATGCGGTTCGACCGGTACTGCCTCGATCACCTATCATGTACCGAAGCTGATCGAAGACGTTCTCAGCGGCAAGACCACCATCATCGCCGGATACAAAGGCGCGGGAGACATTGACGTTGCTCTTGAACGGGGCGAATTGCAGTGCCGGCTAATCACGATCGCCGCGTTTTTCGGCCGCGAGCCCCACATCAGCTGGTACAAAAAGGGGTTTACGCGGCCGCTGGTGCAGACCGGCCGTAAACGCGATCCGTTACTGCCCGAAACTCCCACTTTCTACGAGCTGATGGATCGCTACAAGGTGCGTGACGCCGACCGGCGCCTGGCGACCTTGATCATGGCGTCGAACGAGTTCGGCCGGCCGTGGGTTGGACCACCCAATATGCCGGCGGATCGAGTGAAGATTCTCCGCGACGCCTGGAATAGAACATTGAAGGATCCCGACCTCTTGGGCGAAGCGAAGAAGCGCCGCTGGCCGGTCAGTCCGATTGGCGGCGAAGTGCTCGCAGCGTTGGCGAAGGAAGTGACCACGCAGCCAGTGGAAGTGGTCGCGAGACTGAAACAACTGTTGGGAGAATAAAGATTGGAGTACTGGAGTGGTGGAGTAATGGTCCTCAATTCCGGGACTATGAGCAGATTGCACCGCCGAGGCGCGCAGGTCGCGGAGTAAAGAGGTCTCGATTAAAAAATACTCCGAACTCTGCGAACTCCGTGCCTACGGTGAGAAACTCGGAAATGCCTTCCCAAGACTCCAGTACTCCATCAATCCAAAACTCCGGTCTTAAGGAGGTTCTTATGCCAGCCAAGTATCGCGCCGACCATATCGGCAGTTTGCTTCGACCTGCCGAGCTTCTGCAAGCGCGCAGCACGAACACTCCCAGCGAGCAACTGCGCGCCCTCGAAGACAAGCACATTCTTCAAGTGATCGGCCGTCAAAAGGATCTCGGCTTCAAAATCTTTACCGACGGCGAATTGCGCCGCGGCAACTTCATGAGTGACTTCAACGAATCGGTGGAGGGAATAGACTCCGGTGTGGCCGTTGCCCGTACTTGGCAAACGGGCGCCGGTGCGGCGACGCGGCCTTCAATGGTGCCTGGCACAGTAGTAGGGAAGATCAAACAAACGCGGCGTTTGACCCAACACGAGTTGCCGTTCCTGAAGCAGCACAGTCCCGGCGATATCAAGATGACTTTGCCCACGGCGAATCAGTTTCCCGCTATCTATTACAAGAAGGGTATCAGCGACAAAATCTATTCCGATTACTCCGCCTTCTTGTGGGACATCGTGCCGATCATTAAGGCGGAAATCCAGGCGTTGGTGAGCGAAGGTGTGCGGTACATCCAAATCGATGCGCCGCGCTACAGCTATTATATCGATCCGAAGTGGCGCGGCTACGTAAAAAATGAAATGGGACTTGATCCCGAGCAGGCGCTCGACGAAGCGATCCGTGCCGATAACGCCTGTCTCGAAGGCGCCAACGGGCAAGACGTGATTCTGGCGATTCATCTTTGCCGCGGCAACAACCGCAGCCAGTGGTACGCCGAAGGGGGCTACGATGCGATCGCTGAAAAATTGTTCGGGCAGCTCAATGTCGATGCGTTCTTGCTAGAGTACGAATCGCAGCGTGCCGGGACATTTGAACCTTTGCGTTTCGTGCCGCGCGGCAAAACCGTCGTTCTCGGTCTCATCAGCAGCAAGCTGTCGGAAATGGAGTTGCACGATCCTCTCGCCAAACGCATCGACGAAGCGAGCAAGTACGTGCCGCTGGAAAACTTGGCGCTTAGCCCGCAGTGCGGCTTTGCATCCACCATGGAAGGCAACTTGCTCACGGAAGCCCAACAGTGGCAGAAACTTGGACTGGTGGTGGATACCGCACGGAAGGTTTGGGGAAACGTTTAGCTTTGACCCGGCGTTTGGGTGATGCTATCTATCGTTGCGCCTAAGAACGCCGGAACTGAGGAGGCATCATGAGAGGGACAGTTCTAAGTTCGTTTGCTCTTATTCTTACGCTGTTCGGTTTTAGCTCGAACGGCTTCGCTCAAACGATCAAAGTCGGCGCGGTGGTGCCCCTCACCGGGCGTTATGCGGCCCTCGGCAGCCAAGTCAAGACCGGCTACGAGGTTGCCGTGCAGCATATCAACGCGGTAGGAGGCGTCACGGTCGGCGGCAAGAAACTCCAGATCGAAATGACGTTACTCGACGATGAATCGGACCCCACCAAAACCGTTGCTCGTCTGGAGACCCTGGCCACCCAGGGCGTCGTGGCTTACTTGGGGGGAGCGGGCTCCGATCTTCATGCCGCGGCGGCCTCCATCGGCGACAAAAACAAAATTCCATACCTCGGCGTCGCCTTCGCCTTTCACGGGATTCACAAACAAGGATTGCGATATCTTTTTTCACCTTTTCCAAAATCTCCCGACCTGACCAATGAAACTTTAGTCTTTCTCGACGCGATGATCCCGGCTGCCCAGCGCCCCCGCAAAGTCGCGCTCTTTCTCGAACGAACCGACTGGGGCAAGGAAATGGGCTCGCTCTGGGAAACCACGGCGAAAAAACATGGCTACCAAATCGTCAATAGCGGCGAGTATGCGCCGGGTTCAAAGGATTTTTCCAACTTGATCTTGCAAGCCAAATCGGCGGGTGCTGAAACCGTGCTCGCATTGCCTTCGCCGCCGGACGGCATGACTCTCGTCAAGCAGATGAAAGAGCTTGATTTAAACACCAAGGTGAACGTCTTCATCCGCGCCGCCGACCCGCCGGTATGGTCGCAGAATCTCGGCAAGGATGGCGATTACGTGCTCCTGTCGCCGGGATGGCATTTCGCAGCGCGCTATCCAAAAGTCAACGAGTTGAACGAGGCGCACAAGAAATTATTGAAGCGCCCGGCCGACCCGCTCGTCGGCCCCGCTTATGCTTGCGTGCAGATCCTTGCCGATGCGCTCACGCGCGCCAAGTCTCTGGATCGGGACAAGCTTCGCGACGCCGTGGCGGCTACGAAAATGACCACAGTGGTCGGCCCCGTGCGCTTTCGCCCCGACGGCACCGGCGAAGTGAAGGTCTTCTTTCAACAATGGCTCAAGGGCAAGCAGGAACTGGTCTGGCCGAAAGAATTCGCCACTGCCCAGTTCGGTTATCCCGCGCCGCCGTTTAGCAAACGATAACTTAGCGCCTTGGAGGGAAAAGTTCGCATTCGTCGAAGGTTGTTTTCCCGCAAAGACGCAAAGACGCTAAGGTAAGATCGGAGTCTTTTTCCGGGATCTGTTTTGATCCCAAAACTTTGCGCCTTAGCGCCTCGGCGGGAGATAATCCGGTTCCGAAAGCATTTTCACCCCGTGCTTGACGCGACAAATTAAACATCTGTGGCTCTCCTTAAGCTCGAATCGGTCTCAAAAAGTTTCGATGGTGTGGCCGCCGTTAGGAATGTCAGCTTATCGGTGGAAGAAGGCGAGATCCTCGGCGTCATGGGCCCGAACGGCTCGGGGAAAACGACCTTGTTCAATCTCGTGAGCGGCGCCCTCGTTCCTGATGCCGGAAGAATTTTTTTGCTAGGCGAACGTACCGACGGGCTATCGCCGCATCGACTCTGCCGGCGCGGCCTGGCGCGGACATTTCAACTGGTCCGGCCGTTCCTCGGCATGACGGTGTTGGAGAATGTTCTGGTCGGCCTCGGCTACGGCCGCGAGCGCATGACTGGAGAGAGAGCGCGCGCCAAAGCAGAGGAGTTGTTGACAGCTGTCGGATTGGTTGCTCTCTCGGGCCGGTCGGCGAACACACTAACGGTGATGGACCGAAAGCGTCTTGAGTTGGCACGCGCTCTGGCTAGCTCGCCCAGATTGTTGCTGCTCGATGAAGTGATGGCAGGGCTGACTCCCACGGAGACCGCAGAGGCTATTCATCTGATCCGCGCTCTCCAGCGCGGCGGCCTCACGATTGTGTTGGTCGAGCACATCGTCTGGGCCTTGCTTGATCTCTCGCAGCGCATCGTGGTTCTGAGCGCAGGCGAAAAAATCGCCGAAGGCACGCCGTCCAGCGTCGCGAACGATCCGCAGGTGATCGAGGTTTATCTCGGAAAATAATGGGGATTTTCAAAGGTTCCAATGGTTCCAGACGTTCCACTCGTTCAAGCAGTTCAAGCCGTCAGAAGAAATGCCAAGCTAGAGGGTTCTATCCGAAAACTTTTTGAACGTCTTGAACAAAACAAATAGCTAAAAATGCTTGAAGTCGAAAACCTGCGAGTCGCTTACAGGGAGTTACTCGCGCTTCACGGCATAAGCCTGGAAGTCCATCCCGGGGAGATGGTCGCGCTTGTCGGCCCCAATGGCGCCGGAAAAACTACACTGCTCAAGACTGTCGCCGGTTTACTGGCGCCACGTGCCGGCGTGATCCGCTGGCACGATGAAACGATTAGCAGAACTTCGGCGCAACGGATCGTCGAACACGGCATCGCCCTGGTGCCGGAGGGTCGCAGGCTGTTCAGCGACATGACGGTGCGCGAGAATCTCGAGCTCGGCGCCTTTACCCGCCGCGCGCAGAAAGAAAAAAAACTTCAGCTCGAAAAAATCTACTCGCTTTTTCCGCGCCTCTTCGAACGCCAGCGCCAGCGCGCCGGCTCGCTCTCCGGCGGCGAGCAGCAAATGCTCGCGCTCGGGCGCGCACTCATGGGCCTGCCGCGGCTCCTGTTGCTCGACGAGCCTTCGCTCGGGTTGGCCCCGCGAGTCGTCGATTCGATCATGTCGATTCTCTCAGAGCTGCACCACGACGGCATGAGCCTGCTGATCGTCGAACAAAACGTGCACGCCGTCCTGGCCCTGGCCCAGCGTGCCTATATTCTCGAAGGCGGCCGAATTGTCAGCACAGGCGAAGCGAAAAGATTGCTCGACGACGATCATGTCCGCACGGCCTACCTCGGGCCGCTGGCGCGGGGAGCGGAATGAGGAAGTAAGGAGTCAGGGGTTAGAAGTAAGGAGTTGCGGATGGGCAAACTCTTCACGACTTACTACTTACTCCTTGCGACTTTTAAAATGATTCTCACCCAACAACTCATTCTCGGCCTCCTGGTCGGCGGACTTTACGGTTTGGCCGCTGCCGGACTGTCGCTGACGTTCGGGGTGCTGCGGGTCCTGAACGTCGCGCACGGCGAACTCCTCATGGTTGGCGGTTACGCGACGTTTTGGCTTTTTACGCTTTGGCAGATCGACCCGTTCCTCTCCCTGCTCGGGGTCGGGCCGGCCATGTTCGTGCTCGGCCTGCTGCTTTACGCTGTGCTGTTTCGATTCGTCGTCAGAGCTGATGAAGAAGCGCGCATCAAGAATTCTCTTCTTATTGGCTTCGGTCTAACACTGGTCTTGCATGCCCTCGCGATCCAGCTTTGGACCGCGGACGAGCGCGCCGTCACCACGGCATACTCGGGCGCGGTGCTGCGGCTCGGACCGATCGCAATTCCGCTGCTGCGTTTGAGCAGTCTGCTCTTCGCCTTTGCAATTCTAGCGGCGCTTCACCTGTTCCTTGCCAGGACGCGCTGGGGGCGAGCGATTCGGGCCACCGCCGAGGATTGGGAAGCCGCCGCCCTCATGGGAATTCCGGTCGGGCGGACCTACTTGCTTGCATTTGCCCTCGGTACTGCGCTGGCTGGCATCGCCGGCGGGCTGGTCAGCATTTCCTATTCGATCAGCCCCTCGATCGGCATGGAGTGGACTCTGAAGGCTTTGATCGTCATTGTACTCGCCGGCCTTGGATCTCTCTTTGGCAGCTTCGCAGGCGGCATTCTGCTTGGGCTTGCGGAGTCGATGAGCGTGGTGTTTCTCGGCGGCCCGTACCGCGAAGTCGTCGGGCTCATGCTTTTCCTTCTGGTGCTGCTGGTGCGGCCTCAAGGATTGTTCGGAACGCGGCCATGAAATTAGTCGTGACCGGAATTTTACTGGCGGGCGGCTTTGCCGTGCTACCGCTTTTCACCGAGCGCAACGATTTGCTCAATCTCGGTGTACAGATTTTTCTCGCAATCGTCTTGGCCCAGAGTTGGAACATCGTAGGCGGCTACGCCGGACAGATCAATCTTGGCCATGCGGCGTTTTTTGGACTGGGCGCGCTGACCACGCGCATGCTGTGGGTGGGCGACGTGCCGTTGGTTTTATCGCTCCTCGCTGGGGCCTTGGTTGCAACAGCATTCGGTTGTCTGATCGGCGTGCCGGCCTTCCGACTGCGCGGCGCCTATTTCGCCATCGGTACCCTCGGTTTGGCGGAGATCCTCAGGATCACGATCGGCAACCTTTTGCCGGAGATCTCTACGATCCGTGTGGCCGAACTCGCGTCGTATGATATTTTGCCGCGTTACTATCTAACCCTCACGCTGGCCGTGCTCTGTGTCGCTGCGGTCGCGCTGCTGGTGCCGTCGCGCGTCGGACTAGGTATACGAGCGGTGCGCGAAGACGAAGCCGCAGCCGAGGCTTCAGGTGTGAGCGCTTTGCGCCATAAGCTTCTCGCGCTGGCCGTCTCCACAGCGTTTGCCGGCCTGGCCGGCGGCGCATTTGCGTATTACCACGTGAGTTACTACCCGCAGCATACCTTCTCGCCCATCTGGACTTTCGATGCCGTGCTGATGTCTTTCGTCGGCGGCGTCGGAACTGTGCACGGTCCGGTGCTCGGCGCGCTGTTTTACGTGATCTTGAAAGAAGTGCTGGCGCTACAATGGGTCGAGTTCCATCTGATCATTTTCGGCGTGCTCTTCATCCTGGTTGTGCTGTTTTTACCCGGCGGATTAGTCGAGGCGTGGAAGCGCGCCCGGCGGCTGATTTTCCGCCACGCGACCAAGTCGAATCGTTAATATATCACCGCGGAGGCGCGCGGAGGACGCCGAGATAAGAGTTTGTCATCAAAGAAAGTCCAAACTCCGCGCCCTTCGCGCCTCTGCGATGACATTCCGGGTCATTTCTTTAGCTGCTCGATCCAGCCACTGTCGACTATTTTTTCCAACGGACCATTGTCGCGGAAATGCTCCGGCCGCGCCAACAAGTCCTTGGGCACGGCCGTCGATGACGCGAGTTCCTCCAGGACCGCCTGGATGCCTCGATCCGTGACCCGCGGAATCGGCTTGAAAAGATTCGCATAGGCTTCCACCGCTTTTTTTGCGAGCAGTGGATCTTTCGGTTTGAGCCATCTGATATAGGCTTTTTCGCCGGCGCCGGGATCCTTCTTCATTAAATGGATCGCTTCGATATAGGCTTTGAGAAAACGCTCCACGGTATCGGGATTCTCCTTCACGAAAGCCCGGCTGCTTACGACACAAGAAGCGGGATAGACGAAATCGGTCTTGGATAAATCGAGTAGAACGGGCCAGCCGCGCTGCATATACGGCAGCGCGAGATCGAAGGGCAGCGCCGCCGCCGCGATTCTTCCGGTTTCTAACGCCGCGGCGTATTCAGTGCCGAGCTGGAGAATGGTGACATCCTTCTCGGGATTGAGCCCCGCGTATTTGAGCGCCGAGCGCAGGTAGAAATGGGTCGTCGAGCCCAAGCGCGTCACGGCGCTCGCCTTGCCTTTGAGCTCGGCGGCGGTTTTAATCTCGGGCCGCGCCATCAGATAAACGAGATCGGAGTCTGCCGGGCAGGCCACGAGAGTAATGTCGCTGCCTTTGAGTCTCGCCGCCAGCACCGACGCCGCGCCGGCGCCCGAAAATTGCAACTCCCCGCTGATAATCGCCATGGTCGTCAAAGCGCCGGCCTGAATCATAATCACTTCGGGATCGAGGCCGTGCTTGGTAAAGATCCGGCTTTCTTTGGCGACCCAGACCGGCAGATTGATCGTGCTGATCGTCGTACCGTACCGCAGCCGTTTCATCGCCTGAGCGAAAACTGAATCCGAAAAAAAGCCGACCAGCAACGAGGCGAGCAAGAGCAATTTGAAAATCACCGTTCGCAGATCCATATTTTGTTCCGTTCTTCCTGGTTTAGAGACCGTTTCGCATACCGTTCATGGTTCAAGAACCTCACCACGAACGGTATTGACTGATCTCAAATTCAAATTACTAACCCGCTCGCCCTGACCCCTCGACAGGCTCGGGACTAAAGGCTGCCGAGGGGGCCTTGCCCTGAGGCCCCTCGAAGGGTCAAAGGGCTCCTAAGGAGTTTCGTCAGAGTGATTTCGATGAGCTAACCGGGACACCTCGGCCCAATCTCCGC
>Ga0075312_1000020_pt1 | contig 23366 bp, 25 predicted proteins | sample MayberryNE_Catta_5_FD_120047 | JGI IMG/M metagenome (GOLD analysis project Ga0075312, IMG submission 120047) | Natural and restored wetland microbial communities from the San Francisco Bay, California, USA, that impact long-term carbon... | ecosystem: Environmental > Terrestrial > Soil >... | reverse complement strand
AGCCCTGGAGATTGCGGGCATAGGACGGAGAAGGTTATTTTTCAGGCCCAGGTGCAGGTTATTGTCACCACGGAGAGGACGGGGCGGTGGCCCATCAAGGCACAAAACCATTGACCGCGATCGTAAGGGCTTGGCCTTCGGTCGTGGTGCAGCCACATGGTCTCTAAATAACGGACTCATTAGTAGTAGACATACTGGGACGAAGGGGCGAGTCGTGGAAAGCGCAGGCATCAGGACTCAAAGAACGCTTTCGCACCCACGCCCAAAATTAAGCACTCGGGGCGTGGATCGGGTGGTGGCCGATGACCCCACCAGACGCTTTGCCTGGGCTTGGAACGAGTCGCCTTCGTGTCCAACCAACCCTGTTGTCTAGATACTTTTAAACTCCTTAATAAGTATCGGAGGTACCATGCCGGGAAACATCGCCATCGAGATCATCAAAAAGCAAGACTGGTTGGAACCCATCGCTGGCCGCTTGCAACCGTCGGTTGCTACAACGCTCGAACCAGGTGGCGCCATCGGGCCGAAGGCCGCCAAGATACTCCATGGAACCTGGTTGGGACATCCGTTACATGCGGTGCTCACGGATGTGCCGATCGGCTCCTGGACTGCGGGCGCCGTTCTAGATCTGCTTGAAGAAGCCACCGGACGGCGATCCATCGGTCGAGGAGCGGACACGGCGATCACAGTGGGTGTGGTCGGCGCGGCCGCGGCGGCCGTTACCGGTTTGGCCGATTGGTCGAAGATCGGCGGCGGTCAACCGCGCCGGATCGGTCTTGTTCACGGATTGCTTAACTCGGCGGCTGTGGCCTGTTACGTCACTTCACTTTGCTTCCGGCGCAATCATTCGCGTCGGACCGGACGGCAATTGGCTTTGCTCGGGTACATTATTTCGAGCGTCTCGGCCTATCTGGGCGGACACTTGGTATACAAAGAAAAACTCGGTGTCGATCATTCGGCGGAATTTTCAGCGCCGAAGGACTTTGTCCCGGTCTTGGCGGAAGCCGAATTGCCGGAACAACAACTGCGCCGCGTCGAGGCCGATGGAATGCCGGTTCTGCTCGTGCGTAGAGACCGTCACATTTACGCGATCGCGGACACCTGCGCGCATCTGGGCGGGCCGCTTTCAGAGGGCAAGCTGGAGAACGATACGGTGAGGTGCCCCTGGCATGGGTCGTGTTTCTCGCTGGCCAATGGGCAGGTGTTAGAGGGGCCGTCGGTGCACGCTCAACCGGTATTGGACGTTCGCGTACGCGACGGCCAGATCGAATTGCGCCGATCGGGTCACTAAGCGCTGTGACGTGCGCGCATGAAAGACGCCGGTGGCGAAACCCACCCAAGTCATTCACGACCAAAACATTCGACGAGGTGTGCCGTTCGAATCCATCAGCCTCATCGATTGCTTGCCTGAGTACCGTGCACGGAGGCTTCTCCAGCCTGAGGTCGGCCGGTTTTGTGAGATCGTTAAAGTTTGCCGTTCGTTTTGAAGTTTTCGATGCGGCTTCTGATGACCTCGCTTAAATCCTGCGTCGGCAACTCATCGCCCACCGCCAACGGCTGCTCGCCGAGTTGGGACAGCTGGGTGTTGATCATGCGCAGCGTTGATCGCAAGCGCCGGTACTCTTCTAAAGACCTGCCGCAATCCAGTAACCTATGATCGATCTCTTCGATACATTGGCTGATCCTCCGAGCCTCGCCCTCCTGAAGAGCGCGGACAAGATGCTCGAACGGCTGTTCCGATTTTTTGAATTCATCGGCCATCTCAATCTCTCCTTCTGTTTGTATTGTCGGTCCGAATTCGTTCCGGCAGCGCAGGCTTGCATTCAGCTTAGGAGAATTTCGGCCGCGCATCCTCCTGGGACCCCTCGTCAAGAGAGGGGAATGAGCAGCTTCTGCCCGACATAGATATAATCCGGATTTTTCATCGTCGGCTTGTTCGCTTCGTAGATCTTGTTCCACCTAAACTGATCTCCATAGTACTTAAGCGCGATGTGACTCAAGGTATCGCCGGCCGCCACGGTGTATTCGCGCGCCGCATCTAAAGGGGCATGTGTGACCACCGGTTTGCTGGTCCCGACGACCGGACTGGTCCGAGCGATCGGACGGGCAGCCACCTCCTTATTCTTATGGGGACTGGCCGGTGCTGCATTGGAAGTTTTCTCTTGAGCGGTCGCGGCGACTTGCGTGGTTTTGTAGAGCCGGTCAATAAACCCGGTGCGATCCAGCTCTTGGACGAAGCTTAGGTCGACAAAATCTTCCGGGGGCGGCGCCGAGCTCTTCGGATTCTTCGCAGCGAGCTCCCGGAGCATGATTTCGATTCCACGCAAGGTCGGGTACGGCTTCTCGGCAGTCAGTTTGAGCCCGACGTCATCGTAAACTTCACTCAGGACCTCGGCATCATCGGTCTTCAGATACTTTGCAAGAATGGCGAAGGACTCGGCACGATGGGTCTTGTAATAATGAATACCCTCGACATAGGCTTTCATCGCGTTACGAACCAAGTCAGGGCGCGACTTGATCAACGCCTGAGTCGTAGCCAAACCGGTGTGCTGATACTCCAAACCAAGCATTTGGAGATCGGCCATCAGCGGAAAACCCATGGCTTTGGCTTTGAGTGTAAACGGCGCGGACAGCATCGCCCCCTGAATCCGGCCGGTTTCGAGAGCTGCAACGATCGCCGGCATGTTGCCGGCCTGCAGAATCGAAACGTCTTTCTCTGGCGCAAGACCGTAGCGCTCGAGCGCGTAGCGCAAGGCGAAGTCTGTGGACGAACCGAAGCGCGTGACCGCCACGGTTTTTCCTTTCAGCTGGTCGGGTTGCTTGATGGTTTTGTCGACAAAAAATTTAAACGTCAGGGTATTGATCACGCCGCCGATCATCACAACGTCCGACCCGCTCAGGCGACTTTGAATCACGGCTGCTCCCGCCATCTGGGCGAAGGCGACGTCTTTGGCGACCAGGCTTTGCACGGTTGTGCTGCCACTCGCGATAAAAACGAGCTGCACATCGAGCCCGTATTTGCGGAAAAACCCGCGCTCCTGGGTGATCCATAGCGGCGCCATGTTGCCGGACATCGAGCTGTAAGCGATCGTGATTTTCTCGAGTGGGCGCTCCGCCGCGTACTCCGCCGGACGAGCCCCTCCCGGCCAAAAAACAATCAGGCTGAAAACCAGCATGACGAACCAGCGGCGCCACTGCTCGCATCGGTTAGGCATAGTCTTCCTCCTTGAGAATCTCTCGACTCACGCTACTTCGCGGCCTAAACGCAACATGGCCGCTCTGAGGCTCGAACGCATACGTTCCAACGAGCGGGCGAGGTCGCCGATCTCGTCGCGCGAGCTCACGCACTCTCCGCCGACCGAGGTTTCAAGGTCGCCCATGGTGACTTTGTCGGCGATCTCTCTTAGCCCGACGATCGGTCGAACGATCCAGTGAGCCAACAAAAACGACAGGAGCGCTCCGGCCAGAGGAATGACCGCAATGATCCCGATAATCGGCAGGAGTGCCCGTCGGATCTCGCTTTGAACGGCATCCGCCCAAAAGCCGACGCGGACTCTGCCCAACTGTCCTTCGAGAACCGGCACGGCCGTCTCGTACACTGTTCGGTCCGAGAGCGACAATTCTCGTCTCTGAATTTGGCGCTTTGCGTCGCCGGAAAGCTCTTGGCGAAATCCTTGAGGCAAACTTCCCAGTGTATGAGCAACGGTCTCTCCTTTATCGTTTTCGACATACGCATAAGCGACACCGTCTAAAAGAGTATATTTTCTTGCAAGAGCATGAAGCGCTAGGAGATTCTTGCTGGCAACATAACCGGAGGCGGCGTCGCTGAAATTGGTGGTGATGGCCAGGGCCCGCTTATCGAGCTGATCTCGGAGCGTGCGCTGAGCGAGCTGATAGACTGCAGCGATGACAAAGATACCCAAGACCAACATGACGGCCGTATAAATCCCGCCGATCTTCCACTTGAGGCCTACACGTCGCGATTCCTGATTCATTTTTTTCTCCTTGATGACATTCGGTCACATCGTCTTGAGCGCGGCAATCTCCCTGAACATGGTATTCTGAAAACGCGCTCTCATGGTCTCATTTAAAATTTCCCCGCTGATGCGCTGAATAAGCTCGCCGAGTTTTACCTGTGGAAAGGCAAGTCGGGATTCGCCGAGAGCGGCAATTTGATCGCCTAAAATACGGTCGGCCATCGGGCCCATCGCTTCGGTTGCGGCGCGGGACATACGATCAAAAAACTGCGAAGAGACCGCCGGTCCCCGCGTGGCAATCCGGGAAAGCGTCACTCGATCCGACTCGCGAAGAGGAATAATGGAAACTTCGGCACGATCGGTCGCGTTCGGCTCATCCCCGTTCAATTCATAGCGCTTTGGGTTGCTCCGAGACCCCGGCCCTTTCATCCTGAGGAAACCCAGATCCGCTGCAATCTTTGGACTCTCCGCTCCGGGTTCCAGCAAGAGGGACGAAGCGGCCTTCATGATCATGTACGGAGAGACCTTCCTTTTAGCCGCCGCGCAGGCCATCGCCAGCGCGTTATCACAGAGGATGTTGATCAACCGGGGCGTTCCTCCCGAATATTGCCAAGTCGCCTCGACGGCTTCCTTGTTGAATATCTCCGGCCCTCCGTAGCCGGCGACCTGCAGCCGGTGGCCAATATAATGGTCCACCTCCCCCGGCGTCTGCAATGAATAGAGCCGGTGGTGAAGCGCAATTCTTTGCTTGATTCGACGCAGGGAGGATTTGTTCAATTTCGCCGCGACTTCCGGTTGTCCGACCAGCACGATCTGCAGCAATTTTTCCTCATCGGTCTCCAAATTCGACAGATCGCACAGGCCTTCGAGCGCCTCGTCGCTGAGCTTTTGTGCTTCATCAATCAGCAAGGCGACAATGCGGCCGTTGCTGAGTTGCTGAGTGAGATAGCCATTTAGATCCTGCACCATTTCCAATCGCGTTTTATCTTTTTGGCTGATTCCCAAATTGTGGACGATCAACTCCGTCAGGCCATAGGAAGTCAGATGACTGTTGGAAACAAAAACAAAATGGACGCGCGGTTCGAGATGCCGCATGAGCTTGCGCAGGAGGATCGTCTTTCCGGTGCCCACTTCTCCCGTGACGAGCATGAATCCTTTCTTGGCTTCGATTCCGTGCACCAACGCCGCCAGTCCTTCCAGATAGATGGGATGTTCATAAAAAAACCGCGGATCGGGCGTGACCCCGAACGGCATTTCTCGTAAGCCAAAATGACTCTCGAACATGGCTTTGTGCTCTTGAGGGCTGGATGGTTCGATCATTGGCTTAACCTCCTGAAGTCGATCATGGCCGGTTCGGATTGCCAAACTCCACCGCTTTTGTATTCGACGTTCGCAAACACGATTGATGTTCCTTCGCAAGAAAATTAACTGTGGCGCCGAAGATGGTGCGAGGAGGAGCCAGACTTATTTTTTCCCGCCAAAATTGTCAAGCAAAAATAAGCTTGGCGCGAAAAAAAATTTCGCGCCGGTGTTCATAAACCTGTGGATGCTGGCGATAAGAAACTGTGGTTTCTATCAAAACAAATTTATCCACACCTGTGGATAAATTTTGCAGAAAATTGGTTTCGATGCGGGAACTTCGGTTGACAGTGAAGAAAATTTTTCCGCCGCAAAAGACCAACAAACTTTAAACATCGGATCGCGGCGCGTGCGGCGTTCGATGCCTTCGATGCAGCTCGCCCTGTTCAGCGTGGACTACCTCTTCAGGGGAACGAGAAGCAGGATTCCGCCGACGATTATCGCTCCTACGCCGGCCCAGGTTGGAATGTTAATCGTTTCCTGTTCCTTAACCGCGAATTCGAGCGGGCCGAGTTTGGCCTCGTGCGTCTCCTTGGTGTAGCTGAAACTGCGATAGACCAACGCCAGCGTGCCGGCCACAATCAAAACCGCTCCCAAGATTTTAAGCGCGTTCATACTTCGTCGCCTCCATGTTTGTTAGCCCCCGCTGGACCTCTGTAGTCCAGGGCGCGCCGCTTTGTCAAACTTTAGCCGACGGCTGGCACTCGCAGGCTCAGCTCGCCCTACTTGAGATCATGTCGCAATGTTCTGACAGTCGTTACCGGGCCTTTCTGTCATGCGGGACACGCGCGCGGCAATTTATAACCGATACGGCGGCCGAGCATCATAGGCACGGCGCTTGCACTCCGTATGTCAGAGCATTTTAATTTTATTTTATAGGAGGAGAGTCATGAGCAAAGCGAAGAAGCAAAATAGGCGTAAAAATGTCGTCTCCGTCGTTGCCGTAGCAGGCGTCATGGCGCTGGGAGCCACGCCGCTGTGGGCACAGCAGTGGGGCCAGAGCCAACAATCTGGACGACAACAGTCTGCCCAAAATGAAACGCGGTCGGATGCGCTGGTTACCGCCAACACTCTGAAGGAGAGCCCTGTGGTCGACGCGCAAAATCACAAGATCGGGGAAATGACAAACCTATTTATTGATCCTCAGACCGGTAAGATCGCCCGAGCCGACATAGAGTTCAGCGGCGAGGCATTCGGCAAAGAAAAGAAGCACTCTGTCTCTTGGGAGCAGCTCTCAGTGAAGCGACAGGGAGATGGATTCGTCGTTGCATTAGACCAGTCGGTGATCGACCGCGTTCAAGTGGCGAACCAACGAAAACCAACCGGCACGCAGACGCAAGAATCCGGACGGCAGCAACAAGGCGAGCGTGCAACTTACGGAAGCGCTGCGAAGGCCGGCCAACAAAGTATATCGGCGGATCAAATGAGCGCCGAACAAATCCGCAAAGTCCAACAGCAACTTAACAAGGAAGGCTTTCACGCCGGCGAAGTGGACGGCCAATGGAACTCGCAGACGGAAAACGCGATCAAAAACTTCCAAGGGTCCAAGGGCATTCAGGCAACTGGCCAATTGGATCAGCAAACACTGAATGAGCTCGGGCTCGAGGCCGACGAGTTTCGCCAGCAGAGCCAGCCGGGAAAGAAAACCGACGCGAAACCCAGCCAGTGGTAAACTGTATTAATTGATCAACAGCCAAAGAAAGGAGAGGGAGACATCAAGCTCCCTCTCCTCGTTCTTTATGTGTCCGTCGCGGTAAAACTCTCTCAAATTCTAAATTCAGCCATGGTCGCGTGAACCGGCCAACCAGATAAAAATGACCGAAGCGACGCCAGCTGCCTGAGCGACCCAGAAGGCTTCGAGGTAACTACCGGTCCAGTCGTAAATCACGCCGCCGAGCCACGGACCCAGTCCCGCCCCGGCGCCGATAAAAAGCGAAATGGCGCCGATGATCGCGCCGAAAGACTTGCCATGAAATAGATCGGCGGCGATGGTGGGATAGAGCGACTGCCGGGATGAAAATCCAAATGCCATAAACGGCGGGAATAAATAAAAAAGCCAGATCTGACTCGGATCGCGGATCATCATCAGGAGAAAGATAGCGATCATCAATGAAGCCGAGCCGATGAGATACGAGCGTTGGCGGCCGATCCGATCGGCTAACAGTCCCATGACAATCATGGCCGGCGCGGTAAAGAGCCCGATCAAGCCGAGCCCGAGCGCGGCTAGCTCCTTCGTGAATCCCGCATCGCTCACTGCGGCAACCTGATGAATCAGCACCATGTGCAACGGGATCGCGCCCGCCAGTACGCCGATGGCGAATGCCCAGAAGCGCCAGGTGCGCAAGGCCTCTTTCAAACTGGGGCCCGCCGGTCGCGGCGCCGTCGCGCTAGCCGCAGACCGTTGCGGCACGGCCGCGCCGAAGTCTGGCTTCAGATTCATATCCTCCGGCTTGTGGCGTTGAAACAAATAGTTCAACGGCGCAACGATCAGCGCCAACAGGCCGGCGAGAATCATGTACGCGGCGCGCCAGCCGTAGGTCGCGATCAGCCACTGAGTCCAGGGCACAACCAGCAAAATTCCCAAACCGATCCCAGATGCGGCCACCCCAATCGCCATTCCGCGCTTTCGGATAAACCAATTGGATAAAAACGTTGCTTGCACTGTCATGGGCAGCGCCGCGAAGCCGACTCCCATGAAAACTCCCATGCCGATGTAGAACTCGATCACGGAATCGGCGAAACCGCTCACCACGAAGCCGATCGCCATGATCATCGCGCCGCCCGGCAGCACGACGCGCGGACCGAGCCGATCGAGCAGCATCCCGATCAGCGGCGCTGAAAGCGTCCACATCACCGAGCCGAGCATGAGCGCGCCCGACGCCAAACCGCGGCTCCAGCGGAATTCTTCGATCACCGCGACCAGAAAGACGGCAAAGGCGTTGCGCGCTCCAAAGGCGGCACCGACGGTCAAGAAAGCGATCCCGATAACGACCCATGGATAGTAGCGCTGCAGCGCTTGGCTCGGTGTGACTTCAACTTCTCTGACGGACACGACGGTTCCTCAACAACGATCGACAAAATAACATTGGGATAGGAGCGCCTGCGAAAACCGAAAACATGCCGTGCCTTGTCGGGGGATACCGATTCAACGCTCGCGGAATCGAACTGCTAGAGTGCAGCAACCGGACGACGCCGTCAAACACCGCCGATGAGCGCCTGCCGAGGGATTTACAGCCAGGCTCACTCTCGACGTTTGACTTTCGCTTCACAAAGAACAGAAAGCGCCGGTTCTTTTATTTCGCCGCCGGTATTGTTTTCCGGGCGCTAACTTACTTGACTCCACGCCGCCGGCGCGCAAATCTGATGTGGTAGGGCAAGGATAAGCAAATCTAGGGGGCAAGAATGACGAACAAAACCTGTCCCGCGCTAGTCGATGGCAAAGAATGCGGCCTCACATTAGTTCTGGTCGGACAAGATATTGAAACCGAGACAGAAACCTACGAATGCCCGCTAGGTCATCGGAACTATGTCTCGCTGGGCGAGGTTGAAAAAAGGATCTGTCAGGTTCTCGTCGAAGGCAAGGAGTGCGGCCTCGCGCTCAGTGTGGTCGAGCGGGAGGTCGAAACCGCGACGCAAATATACGAATGTCCCCTGGGTCATCGCACCTACGTCCCCGTCGAACCGTCTGTGATCGACGACCCCTGTTAATTTAGACGCGCCAACCATGGCCGCTAACCGTACTCCCCGATCCGCTCCCTAGGCAGGCGATGATCTCAGCTGATAGAATGTAAGTTGCCGGCCGTCTAGCTATGCTCCGACTGCCGGCAACTCGGGTGTGGTCACCGCGGTTCGCGCTTCACTCGCCCCTCTCAGCGGCGATCGCGGTATCCTTGCGACGCTCTTCTTCGGGCCTCTTCGTCCTGATCAACGTGCACGCCTTCTTCTTCCGTATACGAGACGTCATGCGCGCCGCCGCGTTCAAAAATTTCCTTGGCGCGCTTGGTCTCCTCGCTATTTTCCGAGTGGACGGCGATCAGCAGGTTTCCCTCGTTGATCTTGCCCTCGTACAGTTTCGCCTCATATTCCGGAATTCCCAAGCCGACGAGAGCCCCGGTGAGTCCGCCAGCCGCCGCGCCAACCCCTGCGCCCGCAAGCGCGGCCATAATCGGGCCGGCCGCGATAAAAGGACCGACACCCGGGATCGCCAATGACCCGATACCGACCAGCCATCCCAACACTCCGCCGAGCGCTCCTCCGGTTGCTGCGCCGGTTGCGGCGCCCTCGGGAGCCTTGGTGTGCTGCTCATGAGCGAAATCCCTGCTCGCCGATTTGTCGGGAAAAAGGACCGAAATGTCGTTGTTGGAAAACCCCGCCGTTCGAAGCTCATCGACGATCCGCTCCGCTTGGATATTATTGTCGACCAAACCGAAAACACCTTTTGCCATAAACGCCTCCTTTTTAGCTGGCTACTTCCAACTGGTTATCCACTTTTTTCACGCCCGCGACCTGCTTCGCTTTCGCTTCGATCTGGGTTTTTTCCTGTTCGCTCTTGACCGGGCCGCGTAGAGTGACTGTTCCGTCGCTGGTGATGACTTTGACGTTCTTGGCGTCGGTGGAAAGTGCATCATCCGAGGTGATCGCCTGCCGTACATTCTGGGTGATCGTCCGATCCGTTTCGGTCTCAGCCTGGTCCCCGGGAGTTTTGGTCTCGCCGCCGCGATCCGCCTGGTTGCGAGCCGTGTTATCCGGGCTCGTCGCCTTCGATGTCTGATCGCCGGAACCTTGGTTACGATCGTCGTCGCAGGCTGGGAGTCCAAGGGCTACAACAAACAAAATCATTGCCAGGTAATTCATCGGATTCTCCTTTGACCTCTACCCAAGCGCGCAAGTAACATGCCACGAAAATATCGCCAGGTTCCGGGGCGATATTCATGCACTCCCGAGAAAACGTCCCAGAACTCTTACAGTGCCGCCTCGCATCTGTACTTCAAATGAACAAGTGCTCCGGCTGCCGAGCTGGCGCGCCGGATGGTTGAACCTTTAATATTAGTCGGTTCGATCAACCTCGCGCTTGAAACGTAGCGCGGCATTGTCCTATGTTCCGACCATGCCTCAGAAGAGAACCTCCTTCGGTCTCACCTTGTCCAATCGAGCGCTGGTTACACGGGGAGCCCCGCCGCACGAGCTCATCGACATGGCCGTTGAGGCGGAGAAAACCGGCGCCATCGACGCGATTTGGGTCGGTGACAGCATTCTCAGTAAGCCGCGGTTGGAATGCATTCCTCTACTCGGCGCGATCGCTGCGCAGACCTCACGGGTAAAGCTTGGCGTGGCCTGCATGGCCACCATTGCTCAGCGTAATCCCGTGCTGCTTGCGTTGCAGTGGGCGAGCCTCGACGTACTGTCGGGCGGTCGTACTTGGCTGGCGGCGTGCATGGGTTATCCGGCTAGTCAACATCCGATGGCCGCCAAGGAGCTCGAGGTGATGGGCATAGCCAGCAAAGAACGGCCGCGGCGGCTCGAAGAAATGATTCAAGCTCTGCGCGTTCTTTGGACCGACGAACAAGCGAGCTTCCATGGCAAGTACTATTCCTTTGACGACGTGAATCTGTTGCCGAAGCCGGCTCAACAGCCTTGCCCAATATACATCGCCGGCACGCCGCGACCGACGCAGATCGGTGAACACGGGGTCGAGCGCTCGCTGCGCCGCATGGCGCGCTACGCCGACGGCTGGATGAGCAATCAGATCGAGCTTGTGATGTTCCAGGAATACTCGGGGCGCTTGCGTGAAATGCTGGTCGAGGAAGGACGCGATCCGAATGCGTTCAAGACTGTTCTCTACTACGGCGTTGCGGTCAATCGAGATCGCGATCAGGCGTTTCGCGAAGCCAAAGCATTTCTCGATGCCTATTATCAAAAGGACTTTACTCGGGCGGGAGTGGAGATCTGGAACGCCTGCGGTCCCGTCGAACATTGCGTGGACTGCGTGCGCGGCTTTATCGATGCCGGTGTCGATCACGTCACCATTCGGCCCGTCGGCGCCGATTTAAAAGATCAATTCCGCATTTTCTTAAACGACGTTCTTCCTGCTTTGAACTTGGCCGCGGCTCGAGCTGCCTAACCGCCGGGCGAGAGACCGGTCCGAGCGAGATAGGCGCGGCGGCTCGTCAACGCGCCGCGCGAGCCTCACGCTGCACCATGTAAAGCGATGCGCCGAAGATAGCCGCGCCGCCGATCCAGGCCCAAATATCCGGTAACTCGCGAAAGGCCAGATAGCCGATGACGGCGGCAAACGGCAGACGGGTAAACTCGAACGGCAGAACCGCGGTCGCATCCGCCGCCGCATAAGCGCGCGACAGAAATCGCTGGTTCAGGGTCGCAAAGAAACCGACGCCAAACATCAATAACAGTTGCTCCACCGTCGGCCAGATCCACTCCCACAACGCCGGCACGAAAATCAACGGTGTGACGTAGACCATTTGATAAAAGACCACGGCGTCCGGATGATCCGTGCGCGTGGTGAACTTGACGATCGTGTTGCTCGCGGCGGCCGCAAGCGCCCCCGTCAGGACGAGCAGAGCGCCGGCACTGACCTGAACGACGCCTGGGCGCAGGATGATGAGAACGCCGACAAAACCCGCGGTGAGCGCAAAAGCGCGAGTGCGGGTCACGCGTTCGCTTAGGAACAGAACCGCGAGTAGAGACCCCCACAACGGCGAACTGAAGCTCAGCGCCTGTGATTCGGCGACAGGAATCAGCGCCGCGCCGGAGAAATAACTCATCAAAAACACCAGACCGCACACGCCGCGAAGCGCAAATGCCTTGTGATTGTTCGTCTTGAGCCCAGTCGCTCCGGCGCGCAGTGCAAATGGTATCATCAAGACGAAGTTTACCAGGGCGCGAAAAAATGCGATCTCGAAGGGATGGACGCTCTTCGCCGTTTCGCGTATGAGCGTCGTCATCACCGTGAAGGCGATCGCCGCAGCAGTCATCCACAGACCGCCGCGGAGCGCTGCCGGCCACTCTTGGTGCGAAACGCGAGGCGGCGATATCACGTATTTTTAAGCTTAGCTTCGAGTTTGTGCTTCACGGATGGCCAAGCATTCGGCACTTCCGAATCGCAGGGGCTGCTACAAACGCTCCATGAAGCCGCTCTTTTCCAGCTCGCGCACCAGACGGTCATCAATAAAGTCTTCCGGCTTCGCCTCGCGCGCCTTCGGTTGGGACTTTTCCAGAGTTTTCAGCAGTACGGAAACTCCTTCGACGCTGGGATAAGGGGGGATTTCGAGATGAACGATGACCCGCTCGTAAGCATCGTCGAGCAACTCGCGATCATGGGTCGAGAGATACTTTGACATCACACGGGTGGCGAAGGCCTTATCTTTTTTTGCCAGCGAAGCGCCCTCAACATAGGCTCTGAGAAAGCGGCGGACCGTATCCTCGTTGGTCTTGAGAAATTTCCGGGTCGTTACGACTCCGTTCTGGTGGATCGTCGCCTCGAGCTTGGCCATGTCGAGCAGCTCGCGCATGTTCGCCTTCCGCGCGCGCATGGTCGCCGGCACGGAAAGCGCGGCCGCTTGGACCTTGCCTGTGAGCAGTGCGAGCACGGTTTCCGGCTGGCCGCCGGTCTGAACCATGGTGATGTCGCGCTCGGGGTTCAGGCCGTATTTCTCCAAAGCGAAGCGGGATGCGAAATCCGACAGAGTGCCGAACCGCGTGGCGCCGAAGAGCTTGCCCTTCAAGTCGGCGATGCGGGTGATTTCGGGCCGGCTAAAAATCGAGAACAGAAACTTCTTCAATACCGTGGCAACGATCACGGTATCGGCGCCGGCTAAGTTGGCTTGCATCGACGCGGTGCCACCGAGCTGAATGATCGGCACTTCACCCGAGAGCATGGCTTGAATCGCCAGCGAGCTTCCGGGAATCGAGATCGCTTCGATGGCCAATCCGTGCCGCTCGTACAGACCTGCCTCCTTGGCAAACCACATGGTCATCTGTGGTGCGCCCACCGAGCCCCCGCCAACCCGAATTCTTTCGAGCTTCTTCTCCTGCGCGGCCAACGGGGAGAGCGGCAGCATGACACTAATCCAAACCAGTGCAAATATTTGAGCCGTTTTGTTCATAGACACCTCATCGAGCTTCATCGTCCTCAGTGGGTCCCGCAAATCACGTTCAGCACCGCCTGCCGTCTCTCCTCTTTGACCGCCTTGAGTGCGCGCTTCAGCGCCGGCAGCAGTTGCTGCGGGTCTTCGACCCTCTCGCCGTAGCCGTCGTGCGCCGCGACAATCATTTCATAGCGCGGCGAGGGAGAGAGCTCGCACAAGGGAAATTTTCCGGTACTCGCCGCCCACCCGTCGGGCAAAACCTGCTGCGTCGCCGCCTTGCTGGAATGCCAGATCGCATTGTTGCAAACGATCGTCAGCATGGGAAGATCGTACGCCTGCGAGACAAAGTGACAGGCGGTGGGATTATTGAACATGTAAGTGCCGTCACCGCAACTGGCGATCACGGTTTTGTCCGGCCGAGCGAGCTTTATGCCCAGGCCGCCACCGATCCCCCAACCTAAACCGCCCGCCGGGGAGCCGCCGAAATAGCTCGCCGGTTCACCCAGGCTAAGATACTCCTGGGACACGCCATGATCGTTAACGATGATCGTGTCACTGTCTCTCACTTGGTCGACGCAATAGGATAGCCAAGCAATATCGATCGGCCTGTCATGGCTCGCCTTCTCCGCTTTCTGTTTCAAGCGCTCGCGATATTGTTGATGCAGCGAGCGAATTCTTCCGGCGCGCTCGGTCATGAATTTCGCACTCGGCGATGGGGATTGCAGTTCTTGCGCGAGCAGCTCAAGGGCCAGCTTGGGATCGCCGCCGATGGAAATGTCCTTGGGAAAGTTTCGGATCGGAATACCTCGGTAGTTTGGGTCGCGGGCGATTTGGATGATCTTGCCGTTCTCCGGCGGCCGCGCTTGCACGGGGTACCAAGGCACATCGCTTTCGACGACGACGACCACGTCGGCCTCTTTGACATAGGGCGCCGAATTCACGCCGAGATGAAAATCATGCGTATTCGGAAAACTTACAAACGGGCTCGCCGGCGTGACCACCGGCGCGGCCAGTGCTTCGGCGAAAGAAACCATCGCGCTCACCGCCGTGGGATCGGAACCCAGGCGCCCGGTGATGATCAGCGGGTTGACCGCGCCGCGTAACACCTCGGCGGTGCGCTTGATGGTTTCGGCGCTGGGCCGTAAGGGTTCCTCTCTATGCTTGCGAAACGGATGGATGGTAACCGAGTCCATCTTCTGTGCCAGCACTTCGCGCGGCAGGGTCAAATAGACCGGACCTTGGGGGTTGCCGAGGGCCATCTCCAACGCGCGGTCGACGACGGCTTCCACCTGATCGCCGTTTCGTAGTTCATAATCCCAGCGGGTGAACTCGCGCAGCAGGCTGCCCTGATCGAAGGACTCTTGCCCCCAATGGATAAAGTTGCTCCGGCTTCCTCGCAGCCCCTCTTCCGTGAGCGGCGTCCGGCCGGCGGAAAAGATCATCGGCACATTGAGCCGTGACGCATTCATCACCGCCGCCGACGCATTGCCGGTGCCGACGATCACATGCACCATAACGACTTGCGGCTCGCCGGTAATCATCGCATAGCCTTGCGCCATGCTCACCGCCACGAACTCATGCGGGACCGTGATCGGTATCGGATGGGTCTTATCTTCGGCGCCGAATTTGGCCAAACCGTCGATGATTGGGCCGAAGTCAGTGCCGCTGTTGCCAAAAAAATACTTGATCCCGCGCGCGCGCAGGAGCTCCAAATAAGCCTGGCCGACGTTTTCAACCGGAACAGTCACCGTTTTGTTGGTATCCATGACGTTGCTCCTCGAGCTTTATTGAAACGATGTCTACCGCATATTTTGACGAAAGTCTGCAAAAAGCTCATATCAACCGAGCCATGCTGGCAGCCGGGGAATCTTGCCCTCCGACCATGTGATGCCCCGTCTGTAGTCAGCGCACGCAGCAAGCCCCACCGACCGTCTCAGTTCGAGCGCTGATTTTCGCGCTGGGTCGATTTGGCATTGTCCCCCTGGCAGAGATCGAATCCCTGGAGAAGCGCTGGGCAAAAGCCGAAAGCAAAACAGCCTTGATCAGATGGAAAACTCGCTCAGAGCGTAATCACGGGTTCCAGCCGCGAGGGGCCGGTCATGTATTCAGACAGCATATGCATATACTTGCTTGGTGACAGCAACTTTGATCCCAAGAAGGATGCCGCAAATCTTAAGAAGCACGCTTCGCCAGGAACGTGATTCCCGCCGACGCAAACTGGCACTAATCGATTCGCCAACTGAGCAAGACTATTCACGGGACAGGGCAAACTTCTGCCGTAGCCGATTGGCGCCGAATGCTTCACCGTCATTATTTGTCCCAGGCAGACCCTCGCCTTCATTGGAGCGTTCGTGGGTTGCACCGGATTCATCGCGAATGATCCGGGCTTGTCCTTTGCTACGTTTTTCCTTGAGGCTGGCCGTTGACGATGAAGACTTCGCGTTGGTAAAGTGGTGAAAGTTCGAACGAGGATCTTCGCTTCAGGAGTGCCCCAAACGCAAGGAGGATAGGATGGCAATCGGACTTTCCCACGGCGGAACCAACGTCTATACGGCGACGAGCCCCTCGCGCGAACTCTGGGTCGCAACTCAGGATGGATTGGTGCTGTTCGAGCGCGAAAATAACCAGTGGCGCGAATCGCGGCGCGCTCTGCGCGGGAGTCATATCAGCGCGATCATCTTCGAAGCCAATAGCCGAATGATGTTCGCCGGCGCATTTTTCGGCTCGGTGCACGCCAGCTCGGACGGCGGGAGAACCTGGGAGCGGCGCGAAAACGGCATGACGATTCACGACGTTTATAGTCTGGCGTCCAACGTCATCGACGGCAAAGTCCGAGTTTACGCCGGCACGCAACCGGCGCATCTGTTCGTCAGTGAAGACCTGGGGCTCCACTGGAGCGAAATTCCCTCGCTTCGTTCGGTACCCTCGGCAGGCCAATGGTCTTTCCCCGCTCCGCCCCACGTCGCTCATACCAAGTTCATTACCTTCGACCCGCACGATCCACGGATCATTTATGCGTGCATCGAACAAGGCGCGTTCTTGAAAAGCAGCGACGAAGGGAAGAGCTGGACCGAGCTCAACACAGTCGGTTTATACCAAGACCAGAATCGCCCTGTGGAGCACTTTTACGACGTGCACCGCGCGCTGATCGATCCGCGCGATCCGCGAAAAATTTACGTCACCGGGGGCGCGGGGCTTTACGTCACCGACTCCGGCGGCGGCAGTTGGGAGCGCTGGACAGCGCCTGACTGGGCGGCAGATGTCTATCCCGATGGCTTCGTGTGGAACCCCCAACATCCCGATCTCATGTTCGTGGCGGCCGCCGAGCACAATCCCGTGACTTGGCGCAAGGCCGGTCCGCAGGCGCGCGCCGAAGGGAAGATTTATCGCAGCAAAGACTGCGGCAAAAATTGGCAGCGGCTCGCCGGCGGACTGCCGGCAAGTTTGAAACATGAGTTCGGCGCGCTCTGTCTCGAAGAAGCGAACGGCAACTGCGCAATTTTCGGAGGCACTACCGGCGGGGAAGTTTTTTGCAGCGAGGATAACGGTGAGAGCTGGACACTGATCACGTCAGAGCTCGCGCCGATTTCAAAGAAAGGGCACGAAAGGTTACTGGCGGCGAGCTAGTAGAAATCGCCGGGCGACTTTCTTTTCTCCCTACTTGTTTCCAAATGCAAGGACGAGCTCCGACTCTGTGTTCCCAAGCCGGCGAGGCAATTCTCGCCGGTCGGATGCGCAAGAACTTTCGATGCCATCAACAAACAATCTAGGCAAAACAGTTGCCGACCAACTCCTCAAACAAAGCGAGCACGATGCCTCGATCACGCCCATGGACGCGGTGCTCGACGCCGCGCGCGCGGGAAATTTGACCGATGACCGCTGCTTTCGTCTTCTTGCCCGTCTATGGACGCTCAAGCGCATGATGTACTACGTCTACGGCGGTTGGGCGCAGGGAATCAATCTCAACGATTATCCGCCGTCCGTCGCCTACCTGTTCGGCAAGCAGACTTACGACGAATCGACCCAAGAGATGCAGTTTTGTGATGAAATTCTCCGGCGCCGCTGGGCCCGAACGCAGCGGCAGTTATTCGCCCATGCCTACGGACAATTCGGTACCGCAACACGCGCCGGCGCTTATATTTTCTGCTTGCGCGCTCTGGCCAATTATCCGCAGAACGTGCGCATCGGCGCACTCAATCTCGGACCGAAAGTGATCGAGCTGGCCTGGACGGACAAATTCGCCAGGCTTTTCCCTGACGAAGCCATCCATGCGATCTTCCAAAGCCAACTCGCCGAAACCCGGAGTCACGTACTGATGGGAAAATTTCAAGCCGAACATTTCATCGATAAGAAGATCGACGCCGAGCTGGCAAACCGATTGTGCGCCGAGACCAGGCGTGATTATTTGTTCTTTCTGGAAGAAACCGCTCGCTTTGTCTTGGGAATGGCAGAAGAAAAGGCAGGAGAAGTAAGCGTATCTGCGGATATAGACTAGTTCAAAAGGATCCGTTCAAGGGTTCCAAGGTTCAAAAGTTCAACATTTCCCGACCTTGAACGATTGAACGTTGAACCTTGGCCGAAAAAAAATGCCCGGGCTAAAAATCGATCACGCAAAATGCACCGAGTGCCGCATGTGCTACGTGGTTTGCCGCGAGATTAACATCAATGCGGTTGTTGTCTCACCCACTTCCCAGCACTTTTTGGAAATAGACGAGCGCTGCACGTATCCGAAGTGCACGGTTTGTTTGATGTACTGTCCGGCCGAGGGCTCGATCGTTGAGACGGACACCGGCCGATCCATGGTTCCCCCGCCGCCGGAAGCCTGGACCGAAAACCAAAGATGGCCGAGGCAGCCTTGAACGTTTGAATCCTGGAAACTTGAACCAGCGGGGCTGTGAACGGCTTGAGCGATTGAAAACGGAACTATTGGAACGTCTGGAACAGAGATATCATGCATCCCATTCTCAAGAATTTTTTAGATAAATGGGTTTATCCGACCGGATTCACCGGTTCGGGAGTCGAGTTTCGCCTCCGGCAAACCGAGCGCTGCCTGCCTCTGTGGGACAAGCTCGTCGGCCAGGCAATCGAGTTCGCCGAACGAGATCTCAAATCAGGCACCGCAGAGTACAAGGCCGTGCGCGCGCGCGCCGGCTATGCTGCCGAGGGACCATTCATGTCGCTTAAGCAAATGTCGACTCAGATTCTTTCGGTGACCGTTGACGAACAGTCGAAATATATCGATCTCCAGCGCATGCGCGCGAGGCAAATCTGGGACGAGGTGAAGCATGGCCAACTGCACGCCGACGTGCTCCTGCGTGGCGGCTTTATCAAACGTGAAGAGGAATTGATGGACGACCCTCGCGCCAACACCCAGCCCAAGCTCTCTTACTTCGGCATGACCGCGATGTTCCCGCACATTCACCCGTTGGCGCGCGCTGGCCAGCACTATTACAACGAGTCCATGGCTTGCCTCGGCATCGCCGCGACCCTCAGCGTCATTGACGATGACCTGGTACGCCATCAACTGCGCAGCCAGGAAGCCGAAGAAATGATGCACTTCATGGAAGGTAAATATCAGATTGACGCCTACGCGCTCACGCCGGCGGATCAACAACCGATCGAGGAAGTATTTGACTTTCTCCTGCGTCCCTGGGCGCCGGAGCCGAGCCGGGCCTTGGGTGGATCGCAGTGAGCGAACGAGCCCGCAAGCGGCGGAGTGTCAGAACCTCGGCAATAACACTGGTGTCCCAGACATCACCGCTGGGAGGTTTTGAAACTTCCGGGGTTCCGCTTCAGGATGCGGGAATGCCGATTGGGATAGGCAATCCAGTCTAGCAGCAATCTGGGCGAGGAGCCGCTCCGTGATCTCATGATGAAAGTTAGGATCGTCGAAACTCTATGTATTGCCTGCGGCCTGTGCCGCGAAGTCTGTCCCGACCGCGCGGTCCATCCCAAGATGCAAGATATCCATCACATGTACGAAGTGATCGAAGACGAATGCACCGGCTGCGGCGACTGTTTGCCTTACTGCCCCGAGCCGGGCGCGCTCAAGGAATACGAGCTTACGGGAATACCCGGTAATCTTCCTTGACTTCCCTTCCCACGGCCACACCAAAAAAGAAACTCTCAAAAATACCGGAGGATCTCGGCCATGAGTGATAGCGATCCGCGCACCCGCAGTTTGTCTGAAACCGCCGCCGCACGAGGCCCCGATCGTCCACTCTTCACCAAGGGCGGCCCGCCAAACTACGTGGAGAAATCTCTCGCCGCGGCGGCCCAGCCATTCAAAGGCATCACCAGCGACGGCCAAGTCATTCCAGGCCTGTTCAGCATCCAGAAGACCGGCGTCTCGACAGAGTCGGTCCGCGAGGCGGCGCAGGCGTTCGTGGGTGCGCTCACCGCCGAGCAACGGAGCAAGACTGTTTTTCCCATCGATACCGATCAGTGGCGTAAGTGGAGCAACATCCATCCTACGCTCATGCGCCACGGCACGGCTTTGTTCGAGATGACCGATCACCAGCGCGATTGCGCCTTTGCGCTTCTGAGCGAGAGCCTCAGCAGGAAAGGCTTCGAGGAGGCGCTCGACATCATGCACTTGAACGAGACGGTGCAGGAAATGACCGGCCGGCTCGATGAATACGGCGAAGATCTGTACTGGCTGAGCATCATGGGCCCGCCCTCGGCGAGCGAGCCATGGGGCTGGCAATGGGACGGGCACCATTTGATCATCAACTATTTCGTGCTCGGGGATCAGGTGGTGATGACGCCGACGTTTTTGGGAGCCGAGCCGGTGCACGCGAGGGTCGGGAAATACGCCGGCCGACGGGTCTTCAAAACCGACGAAGATCATGGACTGGCGTTGATCCGCGCGCTTTCTCAAGCACAGCACGCCAAGACAATTATTGCGCCCGAAACTTCGGGTGAGGATTTTACCACGGCATTTCGCGACAACTTGGAGCTTAACTACGCCGGCATCCGCTATGACGAGCTGTCGAACACACAACACGATCTCTTGCTTCAGCTCGTCGAGTATCACATTGGGCGCATGAGCGCCGGTCACGCTCGACTCAAGATGGACCAAGTGAAGCGCCATCTGCAGGAGACCCACTTCTGCTGGATGGGCGGCATGGCAGACGACAGCACGTTTTATTACCGCGTTCAGAGTCCCGTGATCATCATCGAATTCGATCACCAGCGCGGTATCGCGTTCCGGGAACGAACCAAGCCGTACAAAGACCACATCCACGTAATCGTGCGCACGCCGAACGGCAACGACTACGGCAAAGATCTCTTGCGCCAGCATTACCAATACGGCCATCACGCTCCGCGAAGTTGATCGCTCGTATCCAGCACCACGCGCTGGGCAACCCAAATAACCACTTCCGCAGCGCGTTTTTAAACCGCTGCAAAAAATAGGAGGCGCTATGTTCGAATTTGAGGGCAGACAGATTCCCAACGAGTTGCATGAGATCGTCGATCCCAAGCGCACGATTCTTTTGGTTTGGGACATGCAGAACGACCAAGCCGGCGGCTCGTTCAATAAAGACGGGTTGATTCGGAACGCCCCGCCGCTGATCGATGCGGCAGCTAAAGCGGGCCTCAAGACGATATACACGCGCCAGACTCCATTCCTGTGGAAGGATGAGGCGGCGACATGGATTCGCCGCGCCATGAGAGACCAGAAAGTCGATCACCCGAGCCAGCTCAAACCACGCCGGTTGCATGGAAGCTTCGGTTGGAACTTGATGGAGCCTTTCAGGCCCGGCCCGGACGACGTCGTAATCGACAAGCGGCGGCCGAGCATGTTCATCGGCAATGAATTCGAAACGATCATGCATAACCGCGGCGCGACCACCGTCGTGATGATCGGCTGCACTACGGACGGCGGAGTCGAGATGACGGTGCGCGACGGCCACAACCGCGGGCACCTCATGGTCGTCGTGCGCGACTGCGTCGGCACCTACACGGAGGAGGGCCACAACGCCGCGCTCAGACGGATCGAGCGCTTCGCCGACGTTGTCGACTCGAAAGAGCTGATCGCTATCTGGCGGCGCTAGTAGCTTGTCGGTTGGAGTGTTGGAGTACTGGAGTCTTGGAGTGATGGGGCGAATCGCCGCACAATTCTTCAACCAATACTCCATCACTCCAAGACTCCAACAACAATCTCCCGATCTTTTACCCGGTTGCCAACCATCCCCAGAACGCGTTAAAGATGTGGCAACTTTCGGATGCCAAAGGAGAAAGCCATGAGTGAAAACAATGGTAAGAAGGCGCTCCACGTCGCCACTTTTTCGGGTTGGTACCGTTTCGAACAGCAGGGCAAAGAACTCCGCCAAACCAAACGTGACCTGACCTATTGGACGCTGACATGCATGTCGGTCGATCCCGCAAATCCGCAAAAGGTCTATGCCGGCAGTGAACACTCCGGGCTTTTTTTCAGCGAGAACGGCGGCGCGCGCTGGAAGCGCGCCGAACCCAACACGCCGAAGATGATGCTGTTCTCGGCACTGGCGGTAAACGGCGGTGTGATGGTCGGAACCATTCCCTCCGCCGTTTACCGCAGCAAGAACGGCGGCTGGGAGGAATTGGAAGGCGTCCGCCAGCATAGCGCGGGCGCGAATTTTCCGCCAAGCCCGGAGCTCCAGTCGCGCACGCGTTATCTGACGTTCGATCCGGCGGTGCCACAACGGCTCTATGCCGGGATCGAAGTCGGCGGCATGCTGCTCAGCGACGACAGCGGGGAGACCTGGAAGCCGGCCAATGAAGGTTTGACGGACATGGACATTCACGAGGTGCTCGCCAGCGAAGCGAATCCGGGCATGGTTTACCTCGCCTGCGGCGAAGCGTGTTTTCGGAGCTTGGACCGCGCCGGACATTGGCAAGATATTTCGCCGAAAACTCATGATTACGGCACCGCCGTGGCCGAAGACAAAAACGGCGTGGTCTATCTCGGCGGCGCGAGGGGACGGCCGAATATGTGGATCCGCGAAGAAGGCGCCGACGCCGCCATATTCCGCAGCGGCGACAAGGGCGCGAGTTGGGAAAAAATTACCGACCATCTGAGAGGCGGGGTCATGCATATATGCCCCACACCCGACGGCAGCCGCATGATCGCCGGCACCTCTGACGGCAGCTTACTGCTCATTGACGAGTCCGGCGCGCGCGAAGTTGTCAGCGGACTGCCGTTCGTCACCTCCGTCGAATTAGGAGCGTAAGAAAAAAAATAACGGCAAAAGATAGAGGATTAACCGACCATGCCGATTCTGGGCCCTCTCGAATTCATCCTTTATTGCTTATCCTTTATATCCTACGAAGGATGCGCATGAGTGCACTCTTTCTACTCCGACGCCGACAAATTCAAATCGTCGAGATGGACGAGCTCGACACCCAAGGATTCGCCGACAAACGGAAAAAGCACAGGAAGATTTTCTTTCAGTAATATTGCGGTGATGGAGGACTGGAGTAGCGGAGGGCTGGAACTCCAGACCCAATACTCCAACACTCCATCACTTAAATCGAACTTTTTTAGAGGTGCCTCCCTCATGAAGCTCTACACTTTTTTCCGCAGCTCGGCGTCTTACCGCGTTCGCATCGCACTTAATCTCAAAGGGCTCAGCTACGAACAGGCGCCGATTCACCTGCGCCGTGGCGGCGGCGAGCACCTGGCGGCCGCCTATAAAGCGATCAATCCGCAAGCACTTGTTCCGGCGTTGGAAGACAATGGCAGAATTCTCACGCAATCGCTCGCGATCATCGAGTACCTGGAAGAAAAATATCCCGATCCGCGGCTGCTGCCGAGCGATCCGGCGGACAAGGCCCTGGTGCGCAGCATGGCCATGATCATCGCCTGCGAAGTCCATCCGATTCAGAATCTGCGCGTGCTCAACCACGTCAAAAACGAATACCGTCAGAGTGACGAGCAAGT
>Ga0075312_1000019_pt1 | contig 23744 bp, 18 predicted proteins | sample MayberryNE_Catta_5_FD_120047 | JGI IMG/M metagenome (GOLD analysis project Ga0075312, IMG submission 120047) | Natural and restored wetland microbial communities from the San Francisco Bay, California, USA, that impact long-term carbon... | ecosystem: Environmental > Terrestrial > Soil >... | reverse complement strand
GCCCAGCCTCTTGGATTTCTGCTGAATATCTGAAATGCAGTACAATCCTCCTTTAGAGCATTGTCGACAGAGTTTGAAATTCCACCAGAAATCGATACGTGGAATCCGATTCTTAATCCCAATGCCATAATTTGAAGTTAGGTAGCGTTTATACATTTTAGATCAAGTAAAAAATTCGTCGAAGACCTTTGTTCCATCAAATCTGACCGCCATGGATTACACCCTCCTTTAGACCCGCTGGTGTGATGATTGGTGTTCCAGTCCTATCATCGGTATGGATCGTTTCTGAAGTATTATATATGATGTTCGAGAGGTAATATTGGAATCCCTAGAGGTTATAAACAAGCTTGAAGGCTGAATTGCTCAATCAATCAAACTTTAACGTCATGGTGAGCAAGATTGGGGATGTTTTAGTTAAGGCATTAGATAAGCCTCTTGGATATGCGATAAACTGGGGGAGAATGTGGTCCTTATGGCCAGTTCATTTGGAGACGGCTTGCTGTAGCGTAGAATTTGGTGCTGTTTCGGGACCCAGGTATGATGCGGAGAGGTTTGGAATAATAGAAGCATTTGGTTCACTTAGGCAGTGTGATTTAATAGTGGTACAGGGAACCGTGACAAGAAAGATGGCTCCTAGATTACGCATGGTATATGACCAAATGCCTGACCCTAAATACGTGGTGGCGATGGGGGCATGCGCAATCACCGGCGGTCTATATATAGACTCATATAATGTACTTCCCGGTGTCGATGGAATCATCCCTGTTGATGTTTACGTTCCTGGTTGTCCCCCTCGTCCGGAAACATTGATTCAAGGTGTTATGCTTTTGCAGGAAAAGATCAAAAGATCAAAAGTAAGATAAAGACATAATTTAGTCACATATTCCTATTCGCTTTTCGTGATATTTTGGTAATAGGATTGACATCATATTCCAGTAGAAAGGCGTCTTAGATTCTTTTTTTCTCTGACGCTTTTATGGGCTCATATTATTTGGCATGATCAAGGCTAACAATAGGCCCAGGTTCATAACTGATAGCAATAGGAATCTCAATCCATAAATCTTGCTTGTAATTGGTATTAGAGTGGATTTCTGCGTTATACATACAAAATCTAGGTTGAGAAATTCAAAGAACTAGACTCCTGGCATATTTCAACCTGTTAGCGTCGTAAGTCAATCTTTTCAATAGTCATGATGATTCTTATACTATAATATTACAATTCAAAGCTGCACAATGCAGCGCCAACACTTATTTAGAGTGTGATAGTCGTTATTCAGATGAGCTTTAAGAACTATGTTTGCGTGCGCACAGGATTTCACCAGGAAGTACAGTGCATACCGACATAACCGTATTTTCCATCAGGAACGGGGCAAGATTGTTCGTACGCTTGAATATGTAATAGGTAGAATAACCGGTGAGTATTCGTCAGTTGATCCGATAGTATTTAGGAGGAAAAACAAGCAGGGCACTGCCATTGACAGTCCTGGTGATTTCCCCTTCATCGCCATTGCACACAACAATCGTGAGTCACAAAGTTACGAAAATATTAGACAAAAAGAATACAAATCGAGCAAACAATCTCAAGATAAATCCGGCACAACATATTCTGCAGACCAATCCAAGGATTCGAGCTCGTCAAAGCTTCAGTCAAACTCACAGAGCTTTCCAGAACCGATTAAGGAGAAGGGTTTTCTGACTCCACATCCCAAATTGTATGGCTTATCTCAACCAGCCATAGACAAGTTGATAGAGATTGAACAACTAATGAGTCCAAAGTGCAATCATCGGAAAATCATCTGGGATGAGATTGAAAGATTAGCTGATGCTTTTAGAATCACAGGAGACTTCAAAATTCTAGATTTTGCTCTGGATTTCCATAAAAGGAATGTGTAGGATTGTAAACGCCTATCAACGGCACTACGAATTGGAATGGGGTTATCATTCAATATAATAATGATGAAGATCGCAAGGGAAGATATTGTAAATGACATCAGATTTATCCAAGTGCCTTTGAGTAGGGGATTTGGAAGAAGTATATATAGCAGATAGCCTTTCCCTACAACTAGGGATAGGAAAATTATAGGAACAGAATAACCTAAAGTCAGAATCCTAATTCAAAAATAGTATGGTTTCGATGGTTAAGTTGGGACGGAACGCCAAGGTTTAGCGCATGCTTCAAAAATATAATAGGAAACGGAACTTTGGGAATACTCCTGAACCTATTGGCAGTCGAAGTGATGTATTAAGGAAGGACTTCGGAAGACACTTTGTCATTCAGAAGCATAACGCAAGAAGATTGCATTATGACTTTAGGCTCGAAACAGAAAAGGGGGTCCTAAAATCATGGGCCGTTCCGAAAGGTTTTTCTCTCAATCCTAGAATAAAACGCCTTGCTATCCTTACTGAAGACCATCCATTAGACTATCTTCTCTTTGAAGGTACAATCCCTGAGGGGAACTATGGTGCAGGTACAGTTCTTGTATGGGATACAGGTATCTATACGTTAGAAAAATCTGGTGAAAGACTTTATGAGCAGTTCGATAAAGGAAAGATTACTTTTAGTTTAGACGGGCATAAGGTGAACGGTAAATTTTCTTTGATTAGAACCAGCCAGGAAAACCAATGGCTTTTGATAAAATATGATGACGAGTACGCATTAGACGAGGACCTGACGTCATCTTTTCCTGATTCTGTTTTATCTCAAACTGAAAAAGATGTTTATACAAAAAAAGACAGCGCCAACAGTGTATATTCTAGCCTTCAAGTAGATTCTAATCCTGTTCAAGACAATAGGAAGGATGAAGAGACGGATCTACTGAATTCTACCAAAAAGAAAATACAATGCCTCTCTTTGTCTGATTTCCCGAACAAGATAAGGCCTATGCTTTCTACCCCAGTAGATAAACCCTTTAATGATAAGAACTGGGAGTTCGAAATCAAATGGGATGGAGTAAGAGCCATTCTGTTTTATCACAAGAGTAAAAACATACTTGAGCTCAAATCGAGAACTAATAAATCAATTATTCACCGATATCCAGAGATTGTCGATTCATTAGTATCATCGTCGATTGTAAATTGTGATGATTCAATTGTGCTTGATGGAGAGATAGTAATTTTGAATGAACAAGGCCATCCAGACTTTCAAAGTCATCAAAGAAGAATGAATATAGACAAAGCTCTGGATATTCAATACCTTTCTAAGGAAATTCCGTCTACGTTCTATGTTTTTGATATTTTGTACTTAGATGGAAGAAGTCTCGAAAGTTTAGAATTTTCAGAACGGCGAGGGCTGCTGTCCTCGATTCTAGATACAAGTCAAGACGGTGACAAAGTGATTAGGATATCTGAATCTTTTGAAGCAAAGGGCGTAGAACTTTTTGAAAATATCAGAGCACTCAAGCTCGAAGGGATCATTGCAAAGAATAGACATAGCAAGTATTTTCAAGGAGCAAGAAGTATTGACTGGTTAAAGATCAAGAATATCCAGACTCAGGACTGTGTGGTGATTGGATACACGAGAGGGGAAGGTAATAGAAAGGGCTGTTTTGGATCCTTGCTTCTAGCTGCATTCGATAGAGAACTTGTCTTCGTTGGACACTCTGGAAGTGGGTTTGACTTCCCACAGATTGTTCAGATTTTCAACGAATTACAAGGAATAAAGACTGATGAAATTCCTGTTAGCTACATACCATATACCAATAGGGATCCAATATGGGTACGGCCGGAGCTAGTAGTCGAAGTTAAGTTTGATGGATGGACAAAGGGCAAGATTATGAGAGCTCCCATATTTTTAAGGATTAGAGATGACAAGAAGCCTCAAGAATGCACACTTGAAAAAACTGTGCATGTGGACCAGCTTTCGAATGTAAAAAAGCAAAATTCTAAAGAGCTGGGTATCCCATCATCAGCGTCATCTTTGGAGTCGTCTTCCGCGCGACCAACATCAGAGTCGTTAGCTCCTGATACCTCTATTACACCAAGACCCAAAAGAATAGAGAACAGCTTTTCTAACCTAGACAAGGTATTTTGGCCGAAGAGTCGGTTTCACCCTGAGTTAACTAAAGGAGACTTGATAAGATATTATGACAAAATAAGTGACTACCTGCTCCCGTTTCTTAAAGACAGACCATTGTCCTTAAGCAGATATCCTGACGGAATTATGGGTAAGCACTTTTATCAAAAAAATTGGAATATGGAAAAACCTGAATTTGTAGATTCAGTGAGGCTTTATTCCGAATCTTCAAGGAGAATGACTAACTATTTGATCTGCAATAACAAGGAAACACTACTCTGGTTAGCAAATCTTGGCTGCCTAGAAATACATCCATGGTATAGTAGGGTTGTTGATTATGAAGCTTGTTTAAAGGATTCTACTGCGCTGGATGAAGAAAACTGTGGCCTCAATCATCCAGATTTCATTGTCTTTGACTTAGATCCATATATTTACTCGGGATTAGAAACGAGTGCTTCCCAGGAACCGGAGTACAACCGCAAAGCGTTCATGAAAACGGTCGAAGTGGCTCAGCTCCTAAAATCTGAAATTTTTGATAAACTGAATATCAAATCTTACATCAAAACCTCAGGTAAAACTGGAATTCACATTTTTGTACCTGCTTCTGCGGATTACAATTATGATCAAGCAAAAAAATTCGCTGAAATCATCGGAAGAACGTTGGTTAGCGAACACTCTGACAAGATTACAATGGATTGGAATACATCTAAAAGGCGAGGTAAAATTTTCTTTGATCACAATCAAAATGCGAAAGGAAAGACCCTTGCATCCGTCTTTTCGGCGAGACCTGCCGAGCGCGCCACCATTTCTATGCCACTTAAGTGGGATGTACTAGATCAAATTCTACCGACAGATTTTACAATATTAAATGTCCCAGATAAAATATCTGAGAAGAGAGATATTAGAAATTCCCTGTCGTCTTGGTCTAATATCCTTGAAGGAAGACAGGACTTGGCTAAAATGTTAGAAACCATTTAGACGAGTAGTACCTTAATTTAATTGCCAGAGGAGAAAGCCTTGCATTCATTGCAAATTTTGTAATATACAGTACAATTTTTAGCTCCGAATTACAAATACCTGGGTGACATCGATCGAATACTAAACGTGGCTATCATCTTTATCCCTAGATGCCTTACTCATAATCCCACTTGTCATGCCTTCTGAAGGCCGCATAATATGCGACGGAAGCTAAACCTATTGCAAATAAATACCAAACTGGTATAACGAAATTACCTGCATTGATAGCTCCAATATGCTTTGATGTCCAATCTGAGTACTGCATTAGTTGACCTCCTTTTGGATCTGACTCTAAAGGGACTAACCATCTATTTACAAACCAAGCAAAATCTTCGACCACTATTGCCGTTATCAGAGTGGCAAAACCAAGAAAAAGTGCCTTACTTCTTTTGTTCCTTCCAAACACCTTCAAAGTCATATCGTCGATTAGCGCAGCAAAACTAATTAGAACAAAAATGAAGAACATTGGGAATAAATGGTATTGATACATGTTGCCTAGGATCGGCTCTGCCTCTCTACTGTGGTCAGAGTCTTTCTCTGACGTGACTATGATGTTGCCGTCCTGATTATTTGAGATTTGTAAGGCCGGATCTTTAATAAAGTAGTACTCCAGATGTGCAAAACATACAGCAAAAACTATTCCTATAACTGCAGCAGCAATAAATTCTATCCTTCGTGCGCCAAGTTGTCTACGAACATGATCGAATTTAGAGACATCTTTATCTCTACCACGAGAATCATTTGTTTTCCGTATCGCTGTTCCTGTTATAGTAATTAATATCTTTCAATATTTATATAGCTTCAATTGGCTCTGGACATGACAAGATCATAGTATAGAACAACATGTTCCTCAGCTCGCCACATTCAAAATCGGTAAAACATGATCTCAGAGTCAAATGCGTCCTTAGACTCCTGATCCAACCTTAGACCTATCCATTCTGAGAAACAGGTAATTTCCGATTTCGCAAGCAGATGATAAATAAGTATTATGGTTCATTGCGATTAGTAGAATGTTGAGGTTTATCAAGACTGCAGAAACACCAACTACAACAGTAAATATCCTAGAAATCCTAAAAGTAGGGCCTGTACCTATACCTGATGGATATGCCAGACAGAAGGGCTGATGGGTCTCATCAAAACCATAGTGAGAATAATGTAGACATGGTCTTGGTGGTCAATCCAAGTTCTTGCAGTGGGACGACAGGAAAAAACTGGGATACTTTATATGCCCAAATAAAAAATATTCTCGGAGAGAGCCCAAAAGTAGCATTTACTAAGAAATCAGGAGATGGTACTATTTTGACTAGAGGATTTCTGAAGAACGGATTTAAGAATATTGTTGCTATTGGAGGTGATGGATTGATAAATGAGGTTGCAAATGGATTTTTCATCTGCACTGTAAAGGAAGGACGCGTAATAGACAGAAAAGACAAGGATATAACAGTATCCAATCATAACGATGCAAATAAAGTCCACGACGAAGTACAGCACATATTAGAACCAGTAAATCCTGAAGCGCTTATGGCTGTAGTGCCATGTGGAACAAGGAATGTTCTAGCCAAATCATTAGAACTTCCTTCTCAACTAGAGGATTCTTGTCGGAGATTCGTCAATGGGAACCCGGTAAAAATTGATGTTATAAGCGCAGCTGTTACTCGTATCTCGGGAAATGATACGAGAGACAGTAACATTGTAGGAGTATTGGATTCTCCTCGAATTTTCCTGAATGCAGCTGAAATAGGAGTAGGCGCAGAGATTATAGATAGATCGAAAAAGATTAGGGATACAGTAAAGAGTCGTATATTATCCACAATTACCAGCATGATTGCTACAATACCGACATATTCCAGTAACGTCTGTGAGCTTTCTGTCGACGAAGGACGTAAGAGGCTCATTACAAAGATGACAATGGCCGTTATAGCTAACGGTAGATTTCTTGGAGGAGGATTCATGGCAGCATCGAAGGCACATATTGCAGATGGATTATTGGATATAGTCATACTGAAGAATTCAGGAAGCTTGAAAATGTTGGACGAATTTGTGAAAATGAGAGGAGAGGACGATAATAGCAACAATGATGGTGATGAGTATACCGATGACGGTAACATATTATATACTAGGGCAAAGAAGGTCTCTATGAAATCAGTTGAGCAAGAAAAAAAGGATGTTACTGTTGTTATAGATGGTGAACCTATTGGAATTCTGCCCGCAACATTTCAAGTTCATTCAAATGCCCTAAATCTAAAAATGTGAAAGTACACGTATGCGAATAGGGCGATTGATTAGAAGTTTTAGGCTGTTTGTGCTCACAAGCTCTTCTATTAATGCTCAGCATTGATTGCGAGGCTTTTTCTTAGCAGTTAACATGGTATTGACCAGTTTGTGGACAAAGCTAATGTTTTACGGTTTGTTTCTTTTTGGCCATTAGAATAGACAAGGCTAGATGACCTGTAATGCCGGCAGAATGATCTAAAAAACCTTAGAGACATCATAATACTATCCTGGAAAGGATTGACGAATTGTTAAGATGACACAGCATTCTCACCGTTCTGCCGAAGACTTTCATTGAGGTCTATCAATCTAGCATTAAAATGGTAGCTATTACCAATCGATCAGAGTGTACCCCCTTAGAAGTATTCGCTCTAGTATTCTTTATCCATTAATGCAAAGGGATACTGGTGGATAAAACCCTACATGACGACTAGAAAAGATCTTTCCAACAGTTTTTAAGGTTTTGGAGTTACATAACAGAAGGTAAAGAATGCAGACCGCTATTGCTTATAATGGAACCCAAGTAAAACAGGGTGGCACAAAGGAGGATATTAAGAAGGGGTTTAAATTGTGGTTAGACCTTGTGAATCCCTCTCCTACAGAAATTTCCGAGATCAAAAAGACCTTTAACCTCGATGGATCTGCAATTGAAATCTTGATACATAAATCCAAAAAACCACAGGTTCGTGTCTTAGAGAATCACAAGTTCACTATTATTCTTGATATCAGATACAAAACGTTTGAGAATCTGGTTACCGAAAGCATTTACCTTTTTCATAGCACGGAATGGCTCATAACAATCCATTCTGAAAATATAGATCTGATGACAAATGTACAATTACTTTTTGAGCAAAAGAACACGAAGGTAATGGAGGCAACAATCGATGCGCTGTATTACAACATACTCACAGAAATTACTGGGAGATATGAATTGTTATTAACGTCAATTGAGTTAGCTATTTCAGATTTTGGACAGAGATCATTGAAGAAGAGAGCAACAAACAAAATCCTCGAGCAATTAGATACTCTCACAAGACAGATTATATTATTACGAAGGCATTTTTGGAAGACAAGGGAAATTATGAATTTTCTCACACACATGGAACAAGATAAAGATGAAATTAAATATTTGCGGATTGCATATGACAATACTAATGATCTAATAGAATTAGTAGAATCCTTTCGTGACACAATTAATTCTACACGTGACTTGTATATGGCCAGTATATCTATGCAAATGAATGATACTATGAGGATTCTCACAATCTTTACAGCTATCCTACTACCACTAACTCTCCCCTGGTATTTACGGCATGTATGCACTCGACTTGACCAATATTGTCAGTATACCAACAGGATTTTTGATTGTCGTTTTCATGATGGTTATAATGGCTACCATTCTATTCTTGTTTTTCAAGCAAAAACAGTGGATTATGTCTAGGGATAAAGATCAAACAGCACAAGAAGAATAAAACAATGAATCTAATGCTATTAGTAATATTAGAACCGAGGAAGACTTTTGTTAGCCTCAATCAGCAAGGTACATTATGAAAGAAAATAGCAGCTGGCGTGATGATATTGCTGCCTAGCTAGGGGTGCACAGTCCTAGATAAGTCTATATTTTTCACCGGAATATAGGCGGTGTCAATCCAGCCTTTTATTTAATACTTCAAGCGTCTTCACCTCACCCATTTTGATTGACTCCTTTATCGTTTGTGGAGAAAAATCTGCATTTTCATACATATGGGGAAAGGGTTCATCGCGTGTTATGTAAATGAGATCCTTTATCTCAGCACCACGCTCGTGCTTGATTTTTTTATATTTACGACGAATTTTTTTGAGTTGTTCCTGATCTACCTTTGACAGATCAATATGATTTTCGATCAGATCATAGAGTTCATCGATGTACTTGAGATACATCGTAATTACCTTTGACATGGTTACACTATGTTCAGTTTTGTCAGAAAACATAATATCTCTTGCTCTATGATAGACTTCAGGTAAGTTCTTTGGTAACAAATCAACTTTTTTTGGGTAGTTTTCAACAAGAAATATCCGCTTGTCGTTCACAGGAGATGCGTCTATGACCTCTCGTAGTGGTGTATTACTCAGCAAACTTCCGTCCCAAGAATATATTCCTTGTTCAACTTCTACCCAACGAAAATTGTATAAAGGATAAGCAGAAGTAGCAAGTATATGCTTTGGTGTTATTTGTTCTTTTGAACTGTCGAATGTTAAAGGTTGTGCATTTAAGATGTTTACTGCCGTTAATATCAAACGAGAGTTAGGGTTTCCATCTGGCCTTAATTTATCATAATTGATATAGTTTTCTAAGGTTTTCACCAAGGGCGTATGGTCATATATATATGTCCAATTTTGTGGCGTGAAAAACTCTGGATCTGACAGGGCAGTTTCCTGCAGCCATCTTGGTCTAAACATCTTCTCATTCCCAAAAATAGCCGAGCTGTAGAAAGATCGAAACTGCCTCATCTTTATATCACGTTCGTCGTGATAGGTTTTTGAAATACTAATTTTTTCATCGGCGGCGCTCAAGGCTGTTGCTATGCCATCATAGAAATAGGTAGATGATTGTGGCAGCATCTTTTCCACAAAATCAGGTATGGAGCTCGAAGGAGAAGGAATTATTTTATCCAAGTCTACAAAACTCTCGGATAGTTCCAGCCAGAACCGTTCTAACGCTTCTTCGGGATGTTCTTTATCTTTGCTTCCAGCTATAATGGCAGCATTTATACCACCTATAGATGTGCCTGCAATGATATCTACTTTGATATTGTTATTCGCGATAGCTTTGAATACTCCACAGCCAAATGCCCCCAAAGATCCGCCGCCTTGGAGTACCAACACATTTTCAATTGTGTTATCATCAATGGCAGCTTGACTGCCACTATTCGGATTATTTGTTTTCAGTGTTGATGGTGAGTGCTCTGTCAGTTTCTTCCTTCTCATTTCTTCACTTCATTATTTAGTTCTATTCATTAGTTTTATCATCCTTTCTCATTCTTGATATTCATTCTTAGCCGTTTTTATAGGGAACCCCATTTGAATTAACGGAAATAAGTAAATACATTGTCGTACCAGAAGGCAAAGGTGTACGCTAACGTTATACTATGAGCGTGCAACAAAGTTATCCCAAAGAAAAAGATGAAGAATAGAGCCTACAGGAATTGGAAATTAGCGGTATTAAATAAATGAATAAACGTTCTGCCTACAATCATACTCTACGCTAGGTATCCCGTCAGTTTGCTTGTTCCATCGCCATATTGGTCCATGGATCATTGGGTAGCATCCAAGCGAATTTGTGATAGATCCAATCAATGAGTGCCATAATAATTGATGATTGAACGAATTGATTGGGACAGCATTCATACCAAGAGGAAGAGGGAGTCATAACATAGGAATCTAGTAATTTTATACTATGATGACACAGATTTGCATGATTTGATAGATCTTCATCCGTTATCTTCAGAGTACCTGACGTTCCTCCAACGGATGGACATATACATTTAATTTTTCATCCTTGATCTTGTTTGAGCTTAATAATATGGATCCTTCTATCTCGCTGCCGTCTAAACCTAGACCTGTTGATCCAGCTGCGGTTGTAGGATCAATATATTTGTCTGAAGGAAATATATCCTCACCGGGAAACGGTTCTAAGGAGATTCTTTCTTCACCCAATAGTCCTTCCCTCCTAACTCCCTCAGACATTATACGTCCGCCGTCATTTAGTATCAAGTCAATCCCATACTTTTGTTTGAGTTCTTGCATTGCCCGACATAGATCAAAGTTTTCTCCTGTAGCAATATAGCTAACTAAAGTTGACTCTTCTATCCTTTTCGAAGCGAAGTCAAAGCCAGAATTATTAGTAATAAAAATCGTATGTATGTTATTCTCAGGATTCAAAACTGCAATTTTATTTTGCAAATAATTGTCTACAATTTCTAATTTCTTAAAAGTTGATTCCGATCTCGCGATTATTATATAGTAATAGGGACCCATACTATTAACGCTGCTCGCTGAATCATCTTTACGGTTCATGATGGTCTCAAGTCTTACCAGATCTTCATACAGTGATATATTGTCCTGCTTTAAATGATCTCCAAAGAAATGCCAGTTCCAGATATTGTTTTTGTTTGTCATCAAATTAACTGCACTGACTAGGATCGCTTTCCTTCCCAGGATTATTCTATGCGTGGAGGCAAAAATGTTATCTCCTAGCCTTCTTTTACCTCCGCTCAAAAGAAGGAGTCCACCTTTGGGTTGTTCAGGAATTTTGTATACATACCACCCCTTCAAGTCAGATTTAGTGTTTGCAACCAGAAAACTAGTTGCTTGGTAAGGAATTTTCATTCTTTTAATAAATTCGTATGAGGCCCCGATCACAATTTCAGGCAAGACACGGTCAAGAGATCTTAAACCGAAATCTTGTAAAGGATGAATAATTTCAATACCTCGCGATTTGAAATGATTAAAGTGGTCAATTGTAATCTTTTTAGAATCTAATAATTGTAGCAACCGATTGACGTAATTATCGTACGATAGTGCTTCTCGTTTCTCCAATGCAAATCCAACAGCTGTTAAGGCTGCCCACCTTATTACTTTACTATACCCGTATCATTTGTCACACACTTCGAAAGGAGGATAAAGAGAAGACAATATAGGACTTGCAATAAGACAAGACTCAATTGAAGTTTCTCTTAGCAGGAGCACAGAAGATATTTGAGTCGATCACATTGACTCTTTTTTAAGCTGCATTGGTACCTTCGTTTGAGATCGAATCAATGGGCCTAACAAATAAAAAAAGGTATTAAATAAGATTTAAGTCACCTGACATGACCTAATGCCGTTACTAATTGGGAACGTAGGAATACAGTTACGAGATCCATTCCATTTTTTGAAAGTACCGAATACATATAGAGCTAAGTACGGACAGATAATTTTGTAATTCACCTTCTCAACAAATATTATCCTCCAACGGTTCTTACAATAGCAAACCCGATGATAAAACCCAAAACGGCACCGAACGTTGGAAGCCACTTTCGATCTTTATGAGCTTTTGGGATCATATCAAAATAGAGCATATAGAAAATTCCTCCAGCGGACACAGCTAGGATGATAGCAATAATATTGACCATTCCTTGCATAAAAAATAGTCCCACTAGTCCAAGGAATATCGGAATTATAGATACAATACCTATTGCTGTGAGCGCCTTTCTTGGGTTATTTTTAAAAGCAGTCTTTCCAGTCATCATTTCTCGATACGATGCAATACCTTCCGGAACATTCTGTATTCCAATCAAGATCGCTAGAGCCATAGCAGGACCAGCAGCTGCAATGGAAGCACCTATAGCAAGGGATTCTGGAATTGAATCCAATCCGATACCCAGCAGTATGCCAGCTCCACCACCTTTTTTTTCCGCAATGACGTCAGCTAATGTGAAAATAATGGATCCTGCCAAAAATGCCAGTATTGTAAATACAATACCAAGGTGCTCTTCCGCCTCTATGACCATTTCGAATACCGCTGCAGCCATTAGTATGCCTGCTCCAAACGCTGTGAAGAATAATACCTGCTGTTCAGAGAAATTTCTTTTTCGTGCGAACAATGCGCCAACAAAAGACGTACCACCTGCGAATGCAGTTATAGCAATTACTGTAAGAATTTCTGTTATATCAATCGCCGTAGTGAGTTCACACTTAGCTAGGAGAACTTATCGTGGCTCTATATGCTTGATAGTACTTTTCGATTGACCATTTACAGAATAGTTTAGCATTGATGTGGTTAATGCATAACGGGAGTTGTCTGAATTTTAGGTCAAATAGCTAACAAGTAAATCGAGCTGATAAGAGTTAATCTAGGCTAATTCGAATTGCAAAGGAAGAATGATCCGTCGCAGAATTTGCTCATTCGGCTGAATCAATACACTGCTTGAAATAAATGGGGGGATAAACCGGTGGCAGAATTTTCAGGCCACCATAAAATGATATTCGCTGTATTCTGTTATAGGTATTTAGTATAGTCTGAAAGAGATCAGATATTAACAAAAAATAGATTATGCAGATTCCAGGTTAAACAGGCGATACAGAATTTTGAGCAGCTGTGACTGTGTTACTCAAAAGCATAGCTATGGTCATTGGGCCCACCCCTCCTGGAACTGGGGTGATCCATGAAGCTTTTTCTATTACAGATTCGAAGTCAACATCTCCAACTAACTTACCTGATTGTCTATTAGTTCCCACATCGATTACTACGGCTCTATCTTTGACCATTTCAGACTTGAGAATAAATTTACTTCTATCCCCGACAGCAGTAATTATTATGTCTGCTTGTAATAATAGACGATTCAAATTTACTGATTTCGAGTGACATATGGTAACGGTTGCATCCCGCTCAAGCATAAGCAAAGCTAGAGGCTTTCCCACAAGGATGGATCTGTTTACGATTATTACATTTTGAGACATAATACCAATATTGTAAAAGTCCAACAATTCTACGATCCCAGATGGAGTACATGGTTTGAGCGACGCCTCGTTATGCAGTAATAAACCTGAATTGATAGAGGTTAGTCCATCGACGTCTTTGCTTGGAGAGATTTTGTTTATTATTTCGAATTCATTGATATTTTTTGGGAGGGGTAACTGCACTAAAATACCGTGAACACTAGAGTCATTGTTCAAAGAATCGATCAGAATTGTTAATTCATTCTGCTGTAGGTCGTCTTTTAACCGATGATCTTGAGCGATTAGTCCGACCTGCTTGGCTGCTTTCTGTTTGTTTTGTACGTATATAGCGGAAGCAGGGTCATTACCTACGAGGATAGTAGCCAGGCATGGTGAGATCCCTTTCTCCTTTAATTTGGTGATGCGATTTGTAAGCCTAGATCTTATACTCGAGGAAACGACATTTCCGTCGATGAGTCTACCAGGCATAATAGTTTAAGAATGCTTGAGTCATCACCAATATTAGTTATCTTATCATGTTCCAAGACGAAAGGGAAAGCTTGCCAAATCTAATTTAGTTAATTAATAGAACCGTACAGTGGCTTGATTAAGTCTAATAGACAAATTATATTTGGACGTTTGTGGCAACCGCAGCGGCAAGATATGGTAATTAGCCAAGATGCCTCTTAATATTTCATCATGAGAACAAACCCACGGTCGTTGTCGACAGTAAGTGAACTGCAGCAGATAACCACTACAATATCCAAATTAGACAACCAAAGCCACCCGTGATATTAGTTCTGTCCTTTGGATGCGTAAATCACACATCTATGGCAGTATTATGCTCTGACATTCTATGTACTCGCAGTTTTTCTTGATTATCCAGTCTTTTCATACACATATCACATATAAAAGACGAATCTTGAGGCAATCGATCAGTCATGTAGGAGGAGGAATTCGCAAAGGTATTATCGTTTAGATTAGATGGATTGTTCCCATGATGTGTTTCGTCTACGGTATAGCGTATAGTTTCCTTTGAAGTTGGGATAAGCTCCGGTTCATGAGTAGACGGAATTGCCCCGCCACTACCACCACTGATAATCTCAAACCCATGCTTTAGAGATGATTGATCTATAGTTAGCGTGATAGAAAGATGATCATCTGAAGAATTGAAATGGGAGACACAACTCACGGGTATCTGAAATTCTTCGTCTGATATAAGCCCTTTTTTTCTTACTATAATGTAATCTGAATTAATAACTCTTGACACCTTACCAATTCTTTTCCCAACTGAATCATAAACATAAGCATCTTCATACATGTAGAGATGTCAGCTGGTCCTTGCTACTTATACTATTTAATCATTACAACGTATTAATAGCCATGAAATAGCGCTTATCAATGATACCAGTAATCGAGTATATGATTTTGGTCTTAGTGGACGCGATGAGTTATAAGAGATCTATCATCGCAATAAGTTAGTCTAAGAAAGTATTTTCTTGGTATCAATTGACTTATGCTTTAAGTTTCAGAAATGCTTTATAATGTGAAATATTTTGGCTACTTCTATCCACATACCATAATTAAGTAGCCGAATTACTGAGATTTCTTCCATACTTAATCATTGCCTTTGTACCTCCTAATAAGCATCCTGCATCTAACTAATTTGACGTGTCGTTTGTCGTAACGGTTTGGTTCGAAGTCGTATTTTCATCATTTGTAATCTTTCTTTTTGATATACCCTTTGAGCTGCAGTATCGGTAAAGTTACTGCATAATGTATATTAGCAGCAGTCCAATTTTCTATTTCAGTAGATGATAGAATATCTGTCTGGTTCGATTACTGTTACGAATGCATAACCCATGGCTGATGAATTTAGGGGAACCGCCAAACCTGATGCCCGATAATGAAATTCAATTCAAGCCCTTTTATTCATGCATGGCCCTATACAGATTGCAAATATTTTTCTGTAATTTTGTTATTAAAAATTATATACGAATCGTTTTCCACAATTTTATGAGCTGAAGGAAGAACTCTAGAAATGTACAGCTGAATTTATTAAATTTAAGGATCAAATTAGTTTGATATTATTGGTCTCCACTATATGGACAGGCAGCATCTCGTTTGGACTAGTCAATGTTCCTGTCAAGCTTTATACTACGATCGATACTTCAAAGGATTTTTCGTTTAATCAACTTGATAAAGAGGGACACAGGATACGATACAAGAAATGGTGCCCGGTCGAAGAAAGGGAAGTTGAATATTCTGAAATAAAAAAGGGGTACGAGATCGCAAAGGATCAGTACGTAGTAATTGAAACACAAGATTTAGAAAAAATTGCTGTGGAAAGTACAAGGACCATAAACATCAAAGAATTTATCGACGAACGAGAACTTGACCCACTTTTTGTGGAAAAGAGCTACTACATCGCTCCTGACTCCTCAGATAAGAGAATCAGAAAGAAAGCAAAGGCTAATCCTGCACCAACCGTTCAAGATAAAGCTTATTCTCTGCTAGTGAAAGTTTTGCACGATACGAAAAAAGCTGCAATAGGTAAAGTAGTTTTAAGAGGGGAGAAAGAGCGCTTGGTTGCTATAAGAGCCTATCAAAGGGGGCTTGTCCTACACACACTTCATTATTTGAATGAAATAAAACCGCTTGAGGCTATTACAGAGATATCAGAGGCCAAGGTTCCGCCTATTGACGAAAAGGAAAGGTCATTGGGCCATTTGTTAGTAGAAAACTTAACGAGTAAAGACTTCGATATATCCCGTTACCATGACGAGTATACAGATGAGCTTGAGAAGCTAATAAATGCAAAGGCCAAAGGCAAAGTACGCGTGATTAGACAAGTAACTAAGGAGCCTCAACAAACACAAGATCTAATAGCAGCATTGAAGGCGAGTTTGGAGCAACCATCACCTTCTTCAAGAAATAACAGAAGGAAGGATTAAGCAAGAAAATCTTTAAAATGATTTAAGATTTTTGGAGTTTCAATTCTTTCAACTTGTGATGGCTAGCGTGAGACAGTCGACTGATTGATGAATAGATTTGACATTTGACATTTAAGAAAGGGCACAAGCAGTAAGGGGTTCGCGAGGATACTTTATTGGTTCGTCTGTTTTCATTCCGCTATGTTTGGTGTCACTAAGGGGATATTCAATTGCAATTATATCCTGAATAAATACTTGGATTCTGCCGCCAGCAAGAGGAAATGCGATCAAAGATATTAAATAGTTATATCCTATTGTGCCAAAAATATTTCAACATGACAAAAATTGGTTCGAACGGTAATATTATTGCTGATGTATCCGTAAGATACCCATCTCTGTCGCTTTTTAGCAATCTAAAGTCTTTTGTTTTTGTCGCATTTTATATTGTGGTTATTGCGGTGGCCTCCAATCAATCTGCAGAGACAACTTCCTTACAAGCTCAGGGTGATATTGCAGGCGATAATCCATTAGATGATAGTAATATTAATTTATCAAGTTCTATGAGCCAAACAAACGAGCCGGGTGATTTAGGGCAAGAGAACCTTTCTGACAACAATACCGAGAATCAGACTAGTTCACCGAAACTACCTATTATAACCGAGGTGTCTGACAAGGGTACTTACAAAGTAGACCTTCGATGGAGCTCCCCTGTGGACATTCAGTCCCCAGCTATCCTATCAAAGGATGGTTTTGACATTGAATTATTGTTTCTAAATGCTAGCTTACAAGAAGTTTCCCCACAGACGATGCAGGGCAATAACAGTAATCTGACCATGGATTTCGAGCGATCAATCACTAGCGAAGTTTCAAATCTATCTACGGTAGAGCCCATAGTGCCAATAGATAACTTCGACATAACAATTTACGACGATAAGGGAAAAGAATTGTGGAGCAAAACTGATCAAACGTTGACTGCAGGCAGAGCTCCTATGAGGGTCATGCTAGATCCTAATTATAGCGGGGGAATAACTATAACAGTAAATGATATCAAGTCCCCTCTGACTTCGGGTTCCAGCGAGAAAGCCGACGAATCTGTAAGATTTACAGCGACTGTCCAAGGTGAACAGAATTCAACAACCGTTAACCGAGGCTAACCTGGCTAACGGAGCATTTTGGTTGTAGCCTGATGCGGATATTTTCAGTTAATGACTTACAAATTTTCAATCTGTATGTGCCTCGTGAAATCGCGTCAGTATCCAAAAGCAATTATCAGTATTGATGGGTAAAAGATCGTTGTTGGTAAGAAATAGGAATAGTGTAGATAGTCGTAATAGCAATCATCAAGAAAATATGGCAGGCCTATTATCAATTCGAAAGTCGACACAGCACACGTGAGGTCCCTACGTGGTGACTGGCGTACTACAGAAATAAACTCCACCATCTCAGGAAAGGAAAACCAACAAAACTCAATAGTCCTCTACTTATTGCGGGATTTCCTGGTCCTGGACTCGTCGGCTCTATCAGTACGAGTTTCATCATAGAGACATTAAAGTTGCGTCAAATAGCATGCGTTGAATCAGAATTCATTGTGCCAGGCGTTATCTATGTTGGCGGAAAACTAAGACATCGCTTTAGGCTGTATGCCAATAATGAGGGAACCATTTGTGTCATTGTTTGTGAAACCCCGATATTGGTTCAGGGAATTTATCATATCCTTGATGCAGTGATGAAGTGGGCATTAGAGAGCAGTGTTACCAGTGTGCTTGTTTTGGAGGGCATACCAATGCAAGGTATCCCCGATTCTAAAAGACATCCGTTCATACTGTCAAACAGTGAAGAAAATCATACTCTAATCAATAATCTCGATGAATTTGATATGAATGTAAAGCAATCTGAGAAAGAGAGTCAAGCTGACGTTAATAAAAACGCATCTGAGTATAATGATAATTCTGAAAATCTGGGACCTACATATATTGGTGGAATATCTGGCGGCTTATTGTCTTCCTGCATTTCCAACAATATCCCATCTATCGCCGTCCTTGTTCCCTCTCTTAGCGGTATTCCTGAGGGCGCAGCAATCCTACTCGAAACCGTTGCAAAGGTAACGCGGTACGACGAATTAAGAATTGATGTGAAACAGTTGAGACAACAAGGAAATCATGTCAAAAAGGATCTTGAAAAAATTGCTAAATCCATTCGCGCTCAGCAGAAAACCAGGAATGAAAATGTGGAAGGTCAAAATAAAGAAAACCTGATGTACGGATAGATTATTTTCTCAGAATGTAGAGTTCGACTCGGCGTTCCTGTTTAACATTTAGAACTGATATACCACTTAGCGGTAGCGCTCAAGAATCGGATTAGTCCATATTCTAGATGTTATGCTTTCCCGAGATTCTAATTTTTCCTTCTGAAAACGTACGCCTTTTCTGATTTAGTATTATTTTAAAAATGATAGAACCCTGTTGGAATGATTTTTTCTTCTGCCTCCCATTATGTTAGTGAACCTGAAAATATTTTGAAGATAGGACTAATCAGACTAAAGGGAGTTAATTTTTCAACAGATTGGATATTTACTTTAAACTATCAAGCAGCCGCTCAAATGGTAAAGTATTTAGGATATTAGATTTTTCTGCCCATCCTCTTCTTGCTTGGCCTATACCAAACCTCAAGAATGCAAAATGTAGAGGATGATGCGCATCTGAATCAATTATGAGATTTACATCGTTTTCGACAGCCATCCGTATGCATTCATCTTTGAGATCAAGCCTGTTATAGTGTGCATCTATTTCAAGTACCGTTTTTGTATCCCTCGCGGTTTCAATCAGCTTGATCATGTTTACAGGGTATCCGTCTCGACGATTGATAATTCTGCCGGTGGGATGATAAATAATGTCGACACTTGGGTTCTTTGCTGCTTCTAATAATCGATTCGTTTGGACATCAATTGGCAAGGAAAAATTGGAATGAATAGCAGCACCCACTACCTCCAGTTTATCAAGTACATTATTGGGAATATCAAGCGATCCATCTTTTTGTATATTTACCTCCGCACCAGAAAGTATATGAAAACCAATTCCTTTGTTTACCTCATTGATTTCAGCAATTTTATTCGACTGATCAATTAATTCTTGACCGTCTAGCCCATTGGCTAACTTGAGGCTAGTAGTATGATCAGAGATGGCTATATATTTCAAACCAAACTTAATCTTCGCAATTTGTGCCATTTCTTCTATTGAAAATTTTCCATCACTATAATTACTGTGGACCTGCAGATCTCCTCGCAAATCGTTATAGTCAATTAGTTGCGGTAACTTTGCTCTCCCCTTGCTACTTTTTTTCTTGTGCTTATGGCCTTCTTTTCCAAGCGCTAACTCTATTTCTCCTCTGTTCTCTCGAATTTCTGGAGGGATCCATTCCATGCCTAAAATTTGATAAACCTCTTCTTCTGTTCGACCTGCTATTCTATTTTCGCGAGCATCAAAAACTCCCCATTCATTTAACTTAAAACCCTTTGATAAGGCTACTTTCCTCACTCCTACACCATGTTCTTTGCTTCCCGTGAAATATTGCAATGCTGCACCAAAGCTCTCCTCTGGCACTACGAGCAGATCTGCGTCCACACCATTCCTTAGCTTTACGAATGCCTTGGACGCTCCTTTACCGACTATCTCTCTTACTTCAGGCATACTGGTAAAATAATCAATAATCTTGGCTTTGGTAGTATTTTCGGTTTTTGCCAAAATAGAAACCAAAAAATCTACATCCCCAATAGTTTCCTTCATCCTTCTAAACGAACCTGCTGCTATAGCATGTCTAATTCCTGGAACACTTGCAAGGCGATCCTCGATTTCTTTAACGAGAGGATAGATTTCACCAATTAGTCGTCTTTCTTTCCCCTTCCTAAAAAACTGAATCTTGTTTAGAATTGCTTCTTCTCTCTTTTTAGAAAATCCAGCAATATTCCTAATTTTACCGCCAAGTGCAGCTTTTTCTAGTTCGGAGATGTTTTTGATTTTTAAATTATTATACAGTGTCATGATTGTTTTGGGACCTATCCCCTCCAAATTCATGAATTCACTAACATTAACTGGAATATCTTTCCTAAGATCTTCGTAATAACGCAGTTTACCTGTAGTAATATATTCTTCAAGCTTCAAAGCGATGGCTTTACCGATCGAAGGTATTTTCAAAAGTCCGCTAATTTTCTCTGTTTTATACAATTCGTCTATTTCGGGATACAAATTCTCTATAACATCTGCGGCCCTTCTGTAAGATCTGATTTTAAAAATTAGACCTATTTTTGATTTAGGGTCCTCTCCATCTTTCCCAGTTACTCCCATCTCTAAAATATAAGCTATCTCTCGCAAGATACTTGCAATTTCTAAATTCATTTGTACCTTATGACGTAAAATGGATATCTAGTAATTTAAAATAATAGTAACGAGATTGAATCAGGCATTTTTATGCGGAAACATTGATCACATTGGTATTGGGCGTCGCAGATCGGATTGCAACTGTGATGTCGTGGTTGGTGTACTAGATTTCATCTATGACGCTTACCAGTCTTCAGTGAAATTATATTGGCGAATAATTCGTAATAATTCAAGCATTACAACTGAGGTATAACGTATGATATAAGGAATGTTTTCTTAGGTTCGTTCATGCTTGCTTCAATATCTCGATTGGAGATATCCTCATAGGATTTGACGCGGTCATCGGTTTAATCATCTTAGCATCAAAGTGATAAGATCGGTCCAATCCTCATTTCTTGCCGGATAGTATAGAACGATGTGTAGTTTCATTTTCATAATTATTCGTGAATGATAATCGCTGTTTTAGCATCTTAAAAGAATAATTTTTCATCAAAATCAATTTGAAAGGGTCTTATTTTCGCCTAAAACTGGCAGAGGGACCAGTAGGTCGATCACAATTTGGATGTTGTAACTGGTTAATCTTGAGAACTGACTCATCTCAGTTCTCATTGGAAGAAATATAAAAGTAAGATAAGCACATGATGATAACTCCTTTGGGTCAAAAAAGGTTTTCCCCTCTACTGGCCAGCGATAGTCAGACATAAACCTGACGACAAATTTTTACCAACCTACCATACGTTTTGCGAGGTAAAATTGTCCCACAAATGCCTATCAAGAATCAATCTACACAGAACTTCGCGATCATTATAAGTAACTTTGTGAAAAATTAACTGATTTAGTAGCTTTGGTAAGAGATAATCTAATTATCATGTGATACCCTCCATATGGTATCATTTGAGATAGGCGTCTCATCTACGTAAGTAGGAGTATCCTTATGATGCAAACATTGACAATATCTAAAACCTGCAGGAGAATGCATTTTGCCAGGACATGCTTTATGATTTCCTGCCCTGCATTCATTCGATATATTATTAAAGGGATTCTCCACTTCTCCCATATACAATATTACATAACAACCTATTTAAGTAAAAAACACACAGCGGCGTAAAATGGTCAATTTTATCTACTTACTAGTCTCAATCGTTACCAGTTAGTCTTCAGTTCAATATAATGACAGTTCTTTCTTGTAGCTATTAAGTAGTTTGTTAAACCACATTATATGAAATTACAAGAGTCATGGATATGCTCAATGAATACAGGAAAGCTAAGCGAAGAAATAATTACCTGGAAAGGGATTAAACATTAAGTCTTGAATCGCATTAAGCAGGGGATCATCGGTAAAAGTATATGGCGGCGACGGCGGCGGCAGAAGGAAGTAACAGCAGGTAATAATAAGATAAAAGGTAAAAATAAAAAGGAACTATCATCTCTGCAAATGTTGGTAGTAATAGCTTCAATTATAATTATTCTTATTGCATTAGGTGGTTTAGGACTAGTTTTCAATGTGTTTGCACAAGCAACATAAAACAGGACTAAGAAAAGGACACTCTCCAAGAAGATTTCTCGATATCTAGCGTCCTCACCATTTTAATTTTCATTTAGTATTGTAGCAAAACCTTTGGTACAAATACCCTTCTTTTTGCCCTTCTTGACAAGACAATTTGGCATAGATAAGATTGAGAACTATTATACTGCCGGATTCGACGTTGATAGCGCAATTGCCGTTAACTAAATAAACATGTTTCCTCTCTTTACTAACTTAAGTATAGATTAACGTCTTTATTCCCAAATGATAAAACATCCATTTTTGATGGGAATTATAAGGTTTATTAGCTATGACGCACAGATATTGATATGTCAAGCTGTTCGAATTTTTATAGAAAACATCATGACTTTGATCATAGTTCCAACTCTGGCGAGAGTTATGGAAATACTTCCGATACGGATGTCTTCTTGTATGACGAAACAGAACCCCATGGTGATTCGATTACAGTTTCTATTAATTCCGAGAATATGAGGCAATTGTGTAATGAATCCAAAGGTAGACAGGTCAGTCTAAACACTAGAATCAATCAGATAATTAAGGATCATTTGAATTGGCACACTAACGCTCCTGCAGCTAAGATGTATTACCTGCCAAAATCTTGCATAACAAAAGTTATTGATCAGCTCACAGAACTACAAATATCTGTACTAGCACTAGATGTAGCAAGAGATTTCAAGGATATTTGTCTTATGCTGCGCGGTGAATTTACCATTTCATCTTTTCTGGACGTCGTAGTGAATTGGCTACAGATTACCAAGACACCTAATAGGAGGGATCAAAATATGTATGAGTACAATCTCTTGATCAAGCATGATATGGGATACAAGTATTCATTCTTAGTAAAGGAGGTTTGTAGAGATGTTATCGATCATACCTTTCATATGGAGATAGAATTTATCGTCACAGAGAATACCCTTGGCGTAAAAATTATGAATATAAATGATTCTTACCAATCTTCAAATATTTTATGTTCATGTTGATTAATAATTTAGATTAGTTTGGTTATCAGGATGTTAATCATAATATGATTGTCATTCAAAATATATAATGGAATCGTATTAATCAGCTTGATATCCTAATCCCACCGTTCATTAACCTTTTCTCTTCGTGTAAACCTTACTGTCGTTTTAAAG
>Ga0075312_1000018_pt1 | contig 23999 bp, 24 predicted proteins | sample MayberryNE_Catta_5_FD_120047 | JGI IMG/M metagenome (GOLD analysis project Ga0075312, IMG submission 120047) | Natural and restored wetland microbial communities from the San Francisco Bay, California, USA, that impact long-term carbon... | ecosystem: Environmental > Terrestrial > Soil >... | reverse complement strand
ATAGTGTGCTGTGCGATTAAAAATCGAATGATCATTCACGACCAGAAGGAGAAGGTTTCATGAGCCTTGAATTTGTCACCAACCAGGAAATCATCCAGGCGGCGCGGAAAAACTTGACCCAAGACATCTGGGATTACCTGAGCGGCGGCGCGGAATCGGAAACCACCATGCGGCGCAATCGGCTGGGGTTCGATTATCTCGCCCTGCGGCCGCGCGTCTGTGTCGACGTTTCAAAGATCGACACGGCGACGACATTCCTCGGGCAAAAGCTGCGCATCCCGGTGATGATGGCGCCGATCGGCTCGCTGCAAACCATCACGCCAGAAGGCGGAGTCGCCGTCGCCAAGGCGGCGAAGGAATTCGGCACGATGAACTTCGTCAGTTCTGTCACGCAACCGAGCTTGGAAGAAATCGCGGCGAGCACGGATCATCCGAAGATTTTTCAACTCTACATCCGCGGCGGCTTGGATTGGTGCAAGGAAATTGTCGACCGCGTTCTCAAAGCCGGCTACGTGGCGTTGTGCTTGACCGTCGATACGGCGCACTACAGCCGTCGCGAGCGCCAGATGATGAACCGGTATTTGCCGCCGAACAAACGCACCGAGACGGCGCGCCACTATCAAGGCATGTTAACCTGGGAGCTCATGGCCGCGATCAAGAAGCACGCCGGATTGCCGTTTATTCTCAAAGGCGTGGCGACGGCGGAAGACGCCAAGATTGCACTCGATTACGGCGTTGACGTGATCTACGTTTCCAACCATGGTGGTCGCCAGCTCGATCATGGCCGCGGCACCATCGATGTGCTGCCTGAGATCGTCGAAGTCGCCAAAGGCAAAGCGGACATCGTCCTCGACGGCGGCGTCACTCGCGGCACGGATGTGCTCAAGGCATTGGCGCTCGGCTGCCGCGCTGTGACGATCGGTAAGCTCCAAGGATGGGGTTTAGGGGCGGGCGGCAAAGACGGTTTGGTGAGAGTGCTCGAGATTCTCGAAGATGAGCTGATCATCGACATGGCTCTCCTTGGAGTCACGCGTATCAATCAGGTCAATCCGAGTTATGTGTGCAAGTCTTATCCTACGACGTGGCCTCATGAGATGAGTGCGTTTCCGCATATGCCGGGCGGGTGTTTGGCGTAAGCACTCTGCGCAATGCCCTCGAGTTGACAGATCGAGCGCTTTGCGCATCCGGTCCATACTCCTAAGCGCGGATCGAACCGAGCGCAGAGACGCGCCGATTCGGGCAGACGTCAATCTCGATAAGGATGATCCAGGGCAGCCTGCTTCATCTGGGCGTGCAAGTCGACCATCGTCAACGCGCAATACTCTATTGAATAGCCGGTGCGGAACTCGACGCTTTCCTGGAGCGCGCGGGTGAGCACGGTTCGATTGAACGCGCCGTGGCCCATCGCCTCCTCGCCGTCGCCGCCGAGCTTATGCGTGTCCATGTCGGCTTCTTCGTGGGTCGAAAAATAAACCGCATCCTCTTTGGTAAAGCCGTAATGGGTAGTCAGGGCCGTGAACCATTGACCGGACCACATGGACAAGGATTCCTCGAATACATGCAGTCCCCACAGCTCAACAATGGAGCCATCGATGAAAATTTTATGACAGAAATCATTGATGGCGCGGGCGGCGGGCAGATAAGGATCTTCCAAAACTTCCTTTTTGTTAAGGCCCATCTTCTCGGCGGTTTGCAGTAAGACGAGAACGTGGCCCGGGGCGCGCGGCGAAATGAGCTCGTCGGCGATCTTCGCACAGAAAGGCCCAAGCAAATCGAAATGGCGCACGAAGAAGGGCAGATGCGTGTAATAGGAGACCGCGTTCAGCGCGTTTACTTCCAGAGAAAAATGACCCCAATTTTTGAAAAACTGGCGCATCACCGGCATCGGCAGCTTGCCATTGCGCAGTTGGGTCATGAAAGCCCCCTGGTGAATTTTCTCGTGGGCATATTTGTAAAGGGTAGCGTAGAGATAATCGACGTAGGCTTTGGCTTCGTGCTCGCTCAGCTTTTCACCGGCCTTCGGTTCTGCGGGCTTCACAAAAGTCCTCCTAAAGAAACCAGCGCTCTCGCCTACGATTTTCCTGGGTTATCATCGCCCTTCGGGCAAGTCAAGGTAAGTTAGCGATTTGGAAATGCATTTGCCGCGCGCTATGATCGCCGCATGGCGACTAAGCCGAGCCGACAACTGGAAACTTTTGCCAATCCGCGGCCCGAGCGCGACTATGAAATCAATATGGAGTGCCCGGAGTTTACTTGCGTGTGCCCGCGCACCGGCCAGCCTGATTTTGCGACGATTCGCATCACTTACGTGCCCGACAAACTCTGTGTCGAGCTTAAATCGCTGAAGCTCTATCTCTGGTCCTATCGCAGCGAGGGAGCTTTCCACGAAGCCGTGATCAATCAAATTCTCGACGATTTGGTTCAGGCCTGTAAGCCGAGAAAGATGACCGTGTTTGGCGACTTCAACGTACGCGGCGGCATTCACACGACCGTCCAGGTCGAATACCGCCAGCCGTAACACCTCGCTCCTTCGATCGAACTCGCCTACGGCTCAGACAGCACGCCAAACAGCTCATGCAATTTTGCTTGCTGCGAGAGTTGCTGATCATCATCTCGAGCGGCTGACCGTATTTAAAAATGAGCGTGCCGCGCCATCTCGCATGATTCCTTATGTGCATATGTCTGTGCACAACCTGTGAGCGACAATCGTAAGCTCGCGCGTGAGCTTGCAAAGTTGCAGATGAGCATGGCATTGGATCGTGACCCACGAGAATATTTTCTCGCGCGGTCTTAAATTTGTCTTGCATTTTGTTTCGTTCGGCTACATTCTCTGTCCCGTTATCTTTGACGCGATCGTGAAGAATTTGTCCAACCCATCATTGAAGAAACCACAGGCGCGCCGATGGCGGCACTAGACGAGAACCTGCGCAAAGTTCCACCGCAGAACCTCGAGGCGGAGTCTTCGGTTCTGGGCGGCATCTTGCTCGACAATGAAGTCATCAACCAAGTCCTGGAGTTGTTGCGTCCCGAGGATTTTTACCGCGAATCGCACCGCAAAATATTTCGCGCGATGATCGAAATCACCGATCGCAGCGAGCCCGTCGACCTGATCACCCTCAGTGAATTTCTAAAAAGCAAAATCGAGCTGGAAGCCGTCGGTGGCACCGCGTATCTGGCGGCGTTGGCGGATTTCGTGCCGACTGCCGCAAATATTGCATACTACGCCCGCATCGTGCGCGAGAAGGCAATCCTGCGTAGCCTGATCAGCACCGCGACCGAAATCGCCACGCGAGGTTATGAAGAGCAGGGCAACGTTGAGGAATTTCTCGACACCGCGGAGAAAGTGATTTTTGACATCTCCGAAAAAAAGATCAAAGCATCTTTTGTCGCGGTTGGCGACATGATTACCGACACCCTCAAGACCATCGACAAGCTTTACCAGCGCAAAGAGATGGTCACCGGCGTGCCGACAGGTTACGAAGATTTGGACAAGCTCACGGCCGGTCTTCAGCCCGCGGATCTTATCATCGTTGCCGGACGGCCCGGCATGGGGAAGACGGCGTTCGCACTCAACATCGCCACCAACGCGGCCTACACAGGCATCGGCGCGGCGGTGTTCTCTTTGGAAATGGCCAAGGAGCAGCTGGTTTTGCGCATGCTATGTTCCGAGGCGCGCGTGAACAGCTCCAAAGTCCGCTCCGGTTACCTCGGCGAGCGTGACTTTCCGCAACTGGCACGAGCGGCGGGCAAGTTGCACGAGGCGCCGATTTATATCGACGACACGCCGGCGATCTCGGTGCTCGAGCTGCGCGCCAAGGCGCGCCGGTTGCTGCGCGATCGCTCCAAAAAGGTTGGCCTTGTCGTCGTCGATTATCTTCAGCTCATGCGCGGCATGGGCAATGCCAGCAACCGCGAACAGGAAATCTCGGAAATCTCCCGCTCGTTAAAGGCGCTCGCCAAGGAGCTCAACGTTCCCGTCATCGCCCTCTCCCAGCTCAATCGACGCGTCGAAGATCGCGGCGATCGCCGCCCGCAAATGTCGGATCTGCGCGAATCCGGCGCCATTGAACAGGATGCCGATGTGATCATGTTCATCTACCGCGACGAAGTTTACAGCAAAGACGAGAGTAAAAAGGGTTTGGCCGAGGTCATCGTCGCCAAACAACGTAACGGTCCCATCGACACGATCAACCTGACTTTTCTCGGCGAATACACCCGCTTCGAGAACTACACGGAACGCGATGACTATAGTTTCGACGAGGCGGACGAAGCTTAATTCAAGACCTTCGATCCACTGCAAATCAAGTTTGTCAGAACAATTCTCGCTCGTGCCATGGAGCACCGGAAAAGGGAGTAACCTGAGAAATAGCCGTCATCACCGCAGCTCACGACCTCGGCCGAAAGCGTAACGGCGTCAGCGAACCATTTCCCGGCACCGCACGAAATTCACCATCTTCATGCTCATCACCACTTCCTTTTTCTGATTCAACACCTCGATCAATGTCCGGACGATGCCGCGATCCGGGCGGGATTCAGAGCGCCGGGCTTCGATCACCGTCGCGCGCACCGACAATTCATCCCCGGGAAAGACGGGCTTGTCCCAGCGCAATTCGTCGCCGCCGGGTGAGCCGAGATTGGCGACCCGGGACAAATAGTTCTCGGTGTAGAGGCGCATCATGAGCGCGGCGGTGTGCCAGCCACTGGCAATTACGCCGCCGTAAATGCTGCTCTTGGCTGCTTCTTTATCGATGTGGTAGGGCAAAGGCACATAGCGCTTGCCGAACTCAAGGACTTCATCTTCATCGACGGTAACGGAACCGAATTCCTGCACCAGACCGGGAACATAGTCTTCGAAGTAACGATTTTCAGATGGACGGGAAAAATCGGAGCTGTGCATCGATGGTCTTTTTCAAAGAGTTAACGCTGCGGGTGGGCAGGCGCTTGGCGTAAAATTCTTGCGACCTTGGCGGGGATGTCCTCGGCGCGCAGAATGTCGCTGATGATTGCCGCCGAGCTCGCTCCGGCTTGCCAAACTTGCAACACATTGTTTTCGGTGATGCCGCCGATGGCCACGATCGGCAGCTTGACTCGAGGGTGAACTTCCCGGAGCCTATCAAGGCCGCGCGCCTCGTAACCGGTCTCTTTAGTCGATGTGCCGAACATCGGACCGAAGCCGATATAGTCGGCGCCGTTTCTTTCCGCTTCGATCGCTTGAGCGAGATCATGAGTCGAGATGCCGATGATTTTGTCGCCGACAAGTTTTCGTCCAACGGCGAGCGGCAGGTCATCCTGGCCGAGATGGACGCCATCGGCGTTGCAGGCCATTGCGATATCGACGCGATCGTTAACGATGAGCTTGCAACCGTAAGATCGGGTCGCTGCGCGGGCGCGGCGCGCCAGCTCGAAAAAATCGCTGGCGGCGAGCGATTTGACTCGGAGTTGGAGAAATTTGGCGCCCGCTTTCAATAGATCATCGAGCACATGGCCGGCATCCCGGCCGGCGATCTGCTCCGGGTCGAGGATGGCGTAGAGATACGGAATATCGCACAGCGCCATGCTTTCTCAGGGAGGCTCTTTCCTGACCTCGATGCGCAGGTCGGTGATTTTTTTGCGTAACGTGTTGCGATTGATACCGAGTATCTGGGCAGCGCGGATTTGATTGCCTTTGGTTTTTTTGAGGGTAAGCTCAATCAGCGGACGCTCGACCCTCTCGATCACCAGCGAATAAAGATTATCGACATCGACGCCTTCGGTGCGGCGAAAATAATCCACCAGCTTATGGCGGATGATTTCTTCGAGGGAAAGCTGATCGACTTCCAGGGTCGTAACTGCCGGTTTGCTCTGCAAGGTGAAATCTTTGGGAAACAAGATCGGGCCGGAGGACAGGACGGCGGCGCGAATCAAAGTGTTCTCCAGCTCGCGCACGTTGCCGGGCCAAGTATGCTCTTCGAGAAGTTTTTGCGCCTCCGGCGAAACGCCGGAGATTCGCAAGCCCATCTCGCGGTTGATCTTATCGATGAAGTAACCGATCAGCAACGGAATATCACCGCGCCGTTCGCGCAGCGGCGGGAGATACATCGGGATGACTTTGAGGCGAAAATAGAGGTCTTCGCGAAAGCGTTTTTCTCTAACGGCCTTTTCTAAATCTTGATTGGTGGCCGCTAGGATGCGCACGTCAGCTTTCAAGATTTCGCGGCCACCCACCCGGCTGTATTCGTGATCCTGCAGCACGCGCAGCAGCTTGGTTTGCAAGTCCAGCGGGATATCGCCGACTTCGTCGAAAAACATCGTGCCGCCTTCGGCCAGCTCGAATTTGCCCAGGCGTCGATCCAAGGCGCCGGTGAAGGCGCCCTTCTCATGACCGAACAGCTCGCTTTCCAACAAGTCGCGCGGGATGGCGGCGCAATTGATGGCCACGAAAGGTTGATTCCAGCGCGGCGAGTTGTAGTGGATCGTTTTGGCGACCAACTCCTTGCCTGTGCCGCTTTCACCCAGGATCAGGATGGTTGCCGACGTGTCGACGACCTGGCCGATGATCTTGTAGACGGCCTGCATGTTCAAGCTGGTGCCGATGATGTTGACGCCGGGCTCGAAGCGCTTTTTCACTTCCTCCTTGAGCTCGCGGAAGTCCCGGGTGAGCTTTCGGCTGTCTAGGGCACGCTTCACCAGCACGAGAACTTCGTCGAGATCGAAAGGCTTGGTGATGTAGTCGAAGGCGCCGTTCTTCATGGCGCCGATGGCATTGCGCATGGTGTTTTGCGCGGTCATCAGAATCATCGCGGTGTCGACGCCGTTTTCCTTGAGCTCCTTGAGCAGTTCCAATCCATCGGCATCGGGAAGCTTGATGTCCATCAGCGAAACATCGAAGTGGCTCTCATTGATCAGCCGCCGCGCGCTCGCGCCGTTCGCCGCGATCTGAACCCAGTAGCCTTCGGTTTCCAAAGCTTTCTGTAAGACAAATCGCAGCGATTCTTCGTCTTCGGTAATGAGAATTTTTCCTTGATCCATGCTAATCGGCTACCACCAGTGAAACTTTAAAGGTACTCCCTTTCCCCTCCGAACTTTCGACTCGAATCGTGCCGCCATGTTCCTTGATGATGCGATAGCAAGTCGCCAGTCCAAGTCCGGTACCGTTGTTTTTGGTCGTGAAAAAGGGCGAGAAAATATGCGGCAGATCGGCTTCGCAGATACCGAGGCCCTGATCGGCAAGGTCGACCCAGATGAAACGGTTGGGTGCCGTCCCGTGCTCTCGAATGTGATAATCGGTCTCCACTCGCGTGGTCACGACGAGCGCACCCGAGTCCATCGCTTGGAACGCGTTCTTGACGAGATTGAGAAATACCTGTGTGAGCTGGGCGCGGTCGCCGCGAATTGGAGGCAAGCTTGGATCGAAACATTTTTTCACGTAGAGTTCTTTGTCGCCAATCGTTTGGCATTCGAGCATTAACACATCTTCCAATATTTGGTGAATGTTCACGGGGGCGAGGTTGAGCTGCGCCGGGCGTGACAGGTCGAGGAGCTGCTCGATGAGCTGATTGACCCGGTCGACCTCGCGAATCATGATGTCCGTGAACTCGCGCACCGAATCATTGCCCTCGGCGGAGCGACGTAGCAGTTGCGCGGCGCCTTTAATGCCGCCGAGCGGATTGCGTACTTCGTGGGCTAAGCCCGCGCCGAGCGTGCCCATCAAGACCAGCCGGTCGGCGCGCTTGAGATCTTCTTCGAGCTCCTTGCGCCGTTTGATGTCGCGCAGCAGCAGGATTGTGCCGACGAACTGACCATGACGATCTTGCAGGGGTGAGACGGTGATGCTTACGGGAATTTTTCTGCCCCAACGGCTGATAAAATCGCCCTCGCCTCGGGCGCGCTTCTGTCGCGGCGGATGAGTTCGCTTGACCAGGTCGACTAGCCAGGGTTCACGCTTGAAAATTTGTTCGAGAGGTTGTTCCGTCGCCGCCGCCGATGAGATGTCGGTCAAAACTTCGGACGCTTCGTTGAAAAAAATCACCTTGCCGGCGGCATCGAGTACGACAACGCCGTCGTCAAGATTGGCGAGTATTTGCTCCCACGAAATTTGCGTGGGCGCGCGCCGTTTCACGGAATTCGAGGCTTTCATCGTCAGGCCGAAATCGAGAGTCGAATGATAGCAAATACCGGCGGGCGTGCAACGCCGCGCATTTGCCCGGGCCTTGCATTGGCGAGGTTCTCTATGGTATCAATTTTCTTACACTTTAGGAGTCAGCACTCAAAGTGGGCTGTGCCCGCTTTTTTTGTTTCTAGGGCCGCAAGCATGGATGCGACCGTCGCCCGCATTTGGCAACTCGCCGCGCCTCTGGCGGAAACGCAGGGATTGCAAGTCATCGACATCGAGCTCCGGCACGAAGGCAGCCGCGGCGGCCGGGTGTTGCGGTTGTATTTGGACAAAGACGGCGGCCCGAACATGGAGGATCTCAGCCGGGTGAGCCGGGATTTGAGCGCGCTCCTGGACGACCACGATGTCGTAGACGGGGCTTACACATTGGAGGTTTCCTCCCCCGGCATCAACCGGCCCCTCAAAGTGCCGGAGCACTTTAAGCGGTTTGTCGGTAAGACGGTGCGCGTGCGCACACGAGATTTGGTGCAGGGGCGCAGGTCGTTTTTGGGCCGGCTGTTGGATGTCATGAATGATAGAATCGCGCTGGATCAAGATGGCAGGCGTGTTGAAATTCCGTTCGCGGTGATTGAAAAGTCGAATTACGAGCACGACTGGAGTGCCGAATATGCAGCAGGATCTAAATAGAGTCATCGAACAGGTCAGCAAGGAAAAGGGAATCGATAAAACGATTCTCATTAGCGCCTTGGAGAACGCCATGATCTCGGCGGCCAAGAAGAAATTCGGTCACCAGCGCAAGATCGAAGCGCAGTTCAACCCGGAGATCGGCGAGGTTGAGTTGTTCGAGGCTAAGACCGTGGTCGACACGGTTCAAGACGAAGCCACCGAGATTACCTTGGACGAAGCCAGGGAGACGCTCGACCCTGACGCGCAGGTGGGCGATGAATTGCTTTGTAAGCTCGATTCGAGCCTGTTCGGCCGCATTGCGGCGCAGGCAGCCAAACAGAATATTGTACAACGATTGCGCGACGCCGAGCGCGAGATCATTTTCAACGAGTTTAAAGGGCGCGAGGGCCAACTTGTAAACGGCATCGTGCAGCGCTTCGAAAAGCGTAACATCATCGTCAATCTCGGCCGCACTGATGCAATTTTACCGGAGAAGGAACAGGTGCCGCGCGAACGATACCGCCAGGGGGACCGTATCCGGGCCTATATTGTCAGTGTCGAAATTACCAGCCGTGGTCCGCAAATCGTTTTGTCGCGTACCCATCCAGGCATGCTGATCCAGCTCTTTGCCCAGGAAGTTCCGGAGATTTACGAGGGCATCGTCGAAGTCAAAGGGGCGGCGCGCGAGCCCGGCGGACGGGCGAAAATCGCGGTGGTCTCCAACGATCCCGATGTCGATCCGGTCGGCGCCTGCGTGGGTATGAAGGGCACTCGCGTGCAATCCGTCGTGCAAGAATTACGCGGTGAAAAGATCGATATTGTGCACTGGATTCCCGACCAGGCGGAATATGTTTGCCGGGCGCTGGCCCCCTCCAAGGTGTCGAAGATTATTATCGACGACGACGATCACACCATGGAAGTCATCGTGCCCGACGATCAGCTTTCGCTGGCGATCGGCAAGAAGGGGCAGAATGTGCGGTTAGCTTCTCGGCTCACCGGTTGGCGGATCGACGTGCGCAGCGAGGCCGAGGCGGAAGAAGAAACTCGCCGGGCGCGCCAATCGATTAGCTCGATTCCGGGGATCGGCGACTTTGCCACGGAACTGCTCTATCAGTCGGGATTCAAGTCGTCGGAAGATGTCGCTGACAGCGAGCTGGAGGAAATTCTCGACGTCGAGGGCATCAGCAAAGAGAAGGCGGAGGCGCTGCATCATTCCGCCAAACAGTACGTCGCCGGGAAGCGAGCTCGAGAAGCCGAAGAAGCGGCAAGTGCGGCTGCCGCTGCCGCGGCCGCCGCCGCGGCAGCCTCGGAAGCGCCGCCGGAGCAAGAGACGCCAGCCGAGTAGGGGTGCCTAAAAAAGGCCATCGGCCCCAGCGAACTTGCATGGGCTGCGGCGAGCGGGAGGACCAAAATCATCTGATCCGCCTCAGCCTGACGGCAGAAGGCCGCTTGATTGTCGATGAAAAAACGGGCCGCGGCGGTTATTTACACCGCAGCCCTGACTGTTGGCGTAGCTTCTTGAGACGAAAAAGCCAGTACCGGACATTTCACGTAGAGATCACTCGGCCGATGAAGGAACGGTTAGTCAAAGAACTTCTGGATCGAGATTGGGAGTAAGCAGAGATGGGTAAGACCAGAGTCCATCTATTAGCCAAAGAATTGGGAATCGAAACGAAGGACCTTATCGTTCAGCTCGATAGACTAGGGATGAGGGGGCGAAAAGCGCAGAGTGCGCTTGAAGACGACGAGGTCGCGCGAGTGCGCGGGGCTTTAGCCGCTCAGGAACGACCCCAAGTCCACGTCGGCGAAGAGAAGGTGGTTGCCGATCGCGTGGTCAAGAGCGAGGAAGTAGGGGACGGCGGCGCGGGATCGCGCGAAACGATCGTCGAGCGGCGCGTACGTGCCAACGTCATCAGGCGCCGTACCAGCCGCACCGAAGTGGCACCGGTGGAACCGCCGGCCGCTACGGAGGTCGCCAAAACGCCCGCGAATGAATCATCCCGGCCGGCTTTCGAAACCGTTGCTCCTGTGGCTCCCGCCGAAGAGCTCCCCTTTGAATTCGCACCGGAAATCGAAGCTCCTCAAGAACCGATCGAACCGGAGACTTCCGAAGAAGGCGAACCTGCGCCTCTCGAGACCGCGCCGCTCCAGGCCGAGGCTGCGCCAAGCCAGGCAGAGAAGGATCTCGAGCTCGGGTCAAAGACCGCGGAAAGATCGCAGGACGCGCCGCGTGGCGCGCGAATTCTCGGCCGCATCGATTTGAAGCAAACGATGCGCGTCGAACCGGCGCCGACTCCCGTCATGCGCAAGCCGGCGCCGAGTGGTGCCGCAGCGCCGGGAGCTCGAACCGGAGAAATTGATCGGGGGGCCGGCACAGTCGCTCCGGTCGGCGATGATAAGCCGAAAGCCGGGCGGCATAAGAAGCGCGTCGTCAAAAAGCAAGACGTGCTTGAAACCAGAGAAAAGGAATTGCGCGGCGGGCGCATTCCTCGAAAGAAGCGAGTCCTCCCCGGTAAAGAAGTTCGAAGAACTGAAATCACTGTTCCAAGGGCGAGCAAACGCGTTGTGCGGATTTCCGAGGTGATCACGGTCGGCGATCTGTCGCGCGAAATGGGCGTGAAAGCGGGCGAGGTCATCAAGAAGCTGATGGCCATGGGAATGATGGCCACCATCAACCAGGTGCTCGATGCCGACACGGCGACGTTGATTGCCTCCGAATTCGATCACCAGGTGGAAAACGTCGCCTTCGATGTCGACAGCGCGCTGGAGCTCGAACACCAAGTCGAAGATCAGGAGACGGCCTTGTTGCCGCGCTCGCCGGTGGTCACCATCATGGGCCACGTCGATCATGGCAAGACTTCGCTGTTGGACGCGATTCGCAGCACCAACGTGACGGCGCAAGAGCACGGCGGCATCACCCAGCATATCGGCGCCTACCACGTCCAAGTCGACGGGCGCAGCGTTACGTTTCTCGATACGCCGGGCCATGAGGCCTTCACCGCGATGCGAGCGCGTGGCGCGAAAGTGACCGACATCGTCGTCCTGGTGGTTGCCGCGGATGACGGCGTGATGCCGCAGACGGTCGAAGCGATTAACCACGCTCGTGCCGCCGAAGTACCGATTATTGTCGCGGTCAACAAAATCGACCGGCCGGATGCCAACATGGAAAAGGTCAAGCGCGGACTCTCCGAGTACGGTTTGGTTGCCGAGGATTGGGGCGGCGACAGCGTGTTTGCGCCGGTGTCGGCAAAGACCCATGAGGGGGTGCCGCATCTTTTGGAAATGTTGCTGTTGCAAGCCGACATTTTAGAGCTCAAAGCGAATCCGGAAAAACTCGCTCGCGGGACCATCGTCGAAGCAAAGTTGGATCGCGGTCGTGGCCCGGTGGCTACCGTCCTGGTGCAGGAAGGCACGCTGCGCGTCGGTGACGCCTTTGTGTGCGGCGTCTATCACGGCAAAGTGCGGGCGATGATCGATGACCGAGGCCGCAAAGTCGACACGGCGCCGCCGTCGTTTCCGGTCGAGATTCTCGGCCTGCAAGGCGTGCCGCAAGCGGGCGATTCGTTTGTCGCGGTCGCCGACGAGTCCAAAGCGCGCCAAGTGGCGGAGTATCGCCAGAGCAAACAGCGAGAAACCGAGCTGGTTAAATCGAGTAAGGTGTCATTGGAAGAGCTTTACGATCAAATCAAAACCGGCGACGTGAAAGAACTTCGTGTCGTGCTCAAGGCCGACGTGCAAGGCTCCGTGGAGGCATTGACCGAAGCGCTTAGCCGGATGTCGACGGATGAAGTCAAGCTCAAGGTCATTCACGGCTCGGTCGGCGGCATTACCGAAAGCGATATCTTGCTGGCAACGGCCTCGAATGCGATTGTCATCGGTTTCAACGTGCGGCCGGAATCGAAAGGCGCAGCCTTGGCCGCCCGAGAGGGCGTCGACGTGCGTCTTTACACGATCATCTATGAGGCAGTGGCCGATGTGCGCGCCGCCATGGAAGGCATGTTGGAACCGACGTTCCGCGAACAAACTCAAGCGCGCGTGGAGATTCGGCAAACCTTCAACATCGCCGGTGTCGGTACGATCGCCGGTTGCTATGTCAGCGAAGGGAAAATTACCCGTGCCAACCAGGTGCGCTTGTTGCGCGATCAAGTCGTCGTGTTCGAAGGCAAGCTGGCCAGTCTCAAGCGCTTCAAAGACGACGTGCGTGAAGTCGGCGCCGGCTATGAATGCGGACTTTCGCTCGAAGGATTTCAGGACATCAAGCAGGGTGATGTCATCGAGGCTTACGAGCGTATTCCGGTCGTGCGGCGAATCAATCCGGCGCCGGCCGGTCGCGAAGCGCAACGCCTGAGCGGCGCCTAATCCGCCGGCTGTAGCTCGCGATTGTCCGTTCCCATGGTCGTGGGAATTCTCAAGCTTCAATTGCTGATTCCGGAAAACCATTCACTGAAAGGCAAGCGCCGTGTGTTAAAGAGCCTGCAGGCGCGGGTTGGCAATCACTTCAATGTCTCGGTCACCGAGTGCGGCGATCAAGAGCTGTGGCAAAGCGCGGTTTTGGGATTTGCCGCCGCGGGAACGCATCAGCCGGTGGTTGAGGCGACGTTGCGAAAGATCGTCGATTTTGTCGAAGCGCAGGGTCTGGCCCAACTGGGTGATGCGGAGGTGGAATGTTTTCATTGCTAAAAGCTGCTCTCGCCCGCTTTCCATCAGCGCGAGCGGGGCAGGGTCATGAGGATCATGGAGTATCAACGGTCACAGCGCGTCGGAGATTTGCTGCTCGAAGTGATCGCCGAGTTGTTGCGCCGCGAGATCCACGATCCGCGTCTTCAATGGCTGAATTTAACCGCCGTCAAAGTGAGCAAGGATCTCAGACACGCCAAGATCTATTTCAATGTGCTCGGGAACGCCGGGCACAGAGATGAAGTCACAGCCGGGCTTAAGAGCGCCAGCGGATTTATTCGCTCGAAGGCGGGCAAGAAGCTGAATCTGCGCTTCGTTCCGCAGCTCGATTTCATCTACGACGATCGCGAAGACGAAGCCGGTCGCATCGACGCTCTGCTCAATAAAATCAAGGAATAGTTCCGTCCCCGACGGATCTGCGATCATCCAACAAAAGCCGGGAATTTATGGTGATGACCCGAAGCGGCATTTTGCTCGTCGACAAACCCGAGGGCCCGTCGTCGGCCCAGGTCGTACACCAGGTCAAAAAACTTTTGCAGGCAAAAAAAGTCGGCCATCTTGGCACGCTCGATCCATTCGCTTCGGGGCTGCTTTTGATCGGCGTCAACGAGGGAACCAAGATTGCCGACATTTTTCTCGGCGGTGTAAAAAGCTATCGCGGCGCGATCGCCCTCGGAAGCGAAACCGATACCCAGGATGTGACTGGCAAAGTGCTGATGGAACGACCGGTGCCGCCGCTCGGCGAAGCAGAGTTGCGTCATTTGGAGCAAAAATTTACCGGCGAGTTGCAACAGTTGCCCCCGATGTTTTCGGCGCTAAAACGCGACGGGGTTCGTCTCTACCGACTGGCGCGTCAGGGCAAGGAAGTCCCCCGGGAGCCACGCCGGATCCGGATCCACAGTCTTCGCATCACAAGCGGAGGCGATAACACGCTCGAATTCGAAACGACATGCTCGCGCGGAACCTATGTCCGCACATTGGCGTTCGATATCGGCAAGGAGCTTGGTTGCGGCGCTCACTTAAGGAAGCTCCGCCGCATTGCCTGCGATCATCTGAGCGTCGAAAAAGCGGTCAGTCTAAGAGATCTCGAGGAGCGTTGCGCCAATGGCGCGATACCGCTGGTCTCCCTGCGCGACGCCCTCATTCACTTACCCGCCGTGACCTGGCAAAGCCGGTTATTATCCCGTCTGCGTTTAGGCCAGCAGGAATTATTGGCGCAAATTGGCCAACCGCGAGCCTGCGATCCTATGATCGGAATTCTCGATCCGCGCGGCGAGTTGGCGGCGCTTGCGAAATGGACAGAAGAGCCGCTGGCGGGCCGCTGGCGTCTCTATCGCGTATTCCACGCCCAGTGATTGACATCGCCGCGAGTCATCGGATACGTTAGAATTGAGTTTTATGAGCCTGTACAGACGCGTGACGAGCGCGGTTTAAAACCAATGTTATGGGGTGTTTTCGCGATGAGGACGAGACTCGAAAGGTGAGGGAAAGGAACACCGGCGAGGCATGAGCCAGTCAACAGCTACGATTCCGGCGAATCCGCATATTCAAAAATGGGTCAAGGACGTGGCCGCGATGTGCCAGCCGGACGAGATCTTTTGGTGTGACGGGTCAGAGCAGGAAAAGGAACGCCTGACTCGGATTGCAGTGCACAGTGGCGATCTCATACCGCTTAATCAGAAGGCACTTCCCGGATGCTATCTGCATCGTAGCGCGCTCAACGACGTGGCGCGAACCGAAAACCTCACTTTCGTCTGCACCGATCAACAAGAGGAAGCAGGCCCCAACAATAACTGGATGGCGCCCGCTGAATCTTACGACAAGCTCGGGAAAATCTTCGCGGGCTCAATGCGCGGGCGGACGCTATACGTGATTCCGTTTCTGATGGGGCCCGAGGGTTCGCGCTTTAGCAAGGTCGGCGTCCAAGTCACCGACAGCGTTTATGTCGTGCTCAGTATGCGCCTGATGACGCGCATGGGCAAGATGGCTTTCAATCATCTTGGCGACAGCGACGACTTTACCCGCTGTCTTCATTCCAAAGCTGACCTCGACATGGAGCGCCGCTTTATTTGTCATTATCCTCAAGACAACACGATCTGGAGCGTTGGCTCCGGTTACGGCGGCAACGCGCTCCTTGCTAAAAAGTGTCTGGCGCTTCGGATCGCGAGCAAGCTCGGCCAAAAAGAAGGATGGCTCGCCGAGCATATGCTGATCGTCGGCGTCGAAAATCCCGATGGCGAAATTACCTATATCTGCGGCGCGTTTCCGAGCGCGTGCGGCAAGACCAACATGGCGATGCTGGTCCCGCCGGCGAGTATGAAGGGCTGGAAGATCCACACCATTGGCGATGACATCTCCTGGCTGCGTGTCGGCGCCGACGGCCGGCTCTGGGCGATTAACCCGGAAGCGGGTTTTTTTGGTGTCGCCCCGGGAACCGGATCGAACACCAACCCCAACGGCGTGGCGACGGTAAAGAACGACACAATCTTCACCAACGTGGCATTGCGCGACGACGGGACAGTCTGGTGGGAAGGTCACGACGATCCTGTGCCCGATAATGCGCAGGACTGGCGCGGCAAGCCGTGGGATCCGGAAGGCGGCCACCCTGCGGCACATCCCAATGCTCGGTTTACGGTCTCGATTAAACAAAGTCCGACTTATTCATCGGAGTGGGAAAATCCAGAGGGGGTGCCGATTAGTGCGATTCTTTTCGGCGCGCGCCGGCAAAAATTAATTCCGCTTGTCTATCAATCGTTCAACTGGCAGCATGGCACGTTCTTGGGAGCAACGTTGGCGTCCGAGACCACTGCCGCGGCTACCGGTACGGTGGGCGTCGTCCGGCGCGATCCGATGGCGATGCTGCCGTTTTGCGGCTACAACATGGGTGACTACTGGGGCCATTGGCTCTCGATGGCCAAGCAGGTGACCAACCCGCCGAAAATTTTCCGTGTCAATTGGTTCCAGCGCAACGAGCGCGGCCGTTTTCTGTGGCCGGGGTTCGGCGAGAACCTGCGCGTGTTGCGCTGGGTGATTGAGCGCTCCAAGGGCGGCGGCCAGGCCGATGAGACGCCGATCGGCTACATACCGCGGGCGGCAAGTTTGACCGGTGAAGGATTGGAAATAGCCCAGGCGGATCTCAATCAGCTCGTCAGCGTCGACCGCCAGGCGTGGAGAAACAATCTCAAGAGCCAAAGCGACTTCTTCGATACCTTCGGTGACCATTTGCCGGCGGGCATGAGGGAAGAGCATCGCGCGCTCGCCAATCGCCTCAAGGATTGAGGCGAAGGAGGTATCAGTTTATGCCCCGTGGACATCATGATGTCGGCGGTCTCCCGGGCGCCGGGCCAATCGATCAAAGCCAGCATGAGCTTTCAGATTGGGAGATTCTCGCGGATGCGATCAATCAAGCTCTGGGAGCCAAAGGAGTTAAGCGAACCGACGAGATGCGCCGCGCCCGCGAAGAAATGGACTCCGCTGCTTATCGCGACATGTCGTACTATGAGCGGTGGATCGCCAGTATCGAAGCCATTCTGATCGAGAAAAAAATCCTCGATAAACAACAGATCGACCGCAAGCTGGCCGAGTTCGATACTAAGTGGGGCCGGCCGTGAACGAGCCGACCGGCAAGTTCAAATCGGGTGATCGGGTCAAAGTCAAATTCGAGGACCGGCCTGGGCACCTGCGCACGCCGTGGTATATTCGCGGCAAAACCGGTCGGATCGAACGCGTTTACGGTGATTTTCTCAATCCGGAGTCGCTCGCGTTTGGTCGCGACGGCCTGCCCAAAAGGACGCTTTACTCGGTCGCGTTTCGTCACCCAGACATATTCGGAAAATCGCCGCACGCTGGCGACAAAGTTTTGGTCGACATTTACGATCATTGGTTAGAACCGATGCTTTAGGGAGTTGGTTATGAGCGACGACCACGGACATGAACATCCGAAGCACGAACTCAGCTATTACGCCAAAAGAATTTACGCGATTCGCGATCTTCTACTCGAAAAAGGCGTGATCACCGAAAAAGACATCCAGTGCCAAGTCGAATACCAGGAGGCGAGATCTCCGGCGAATGGAGCCAAGCTGGTGTCGCGGGCTTGGGTAGACCCGGCCTTTAAACGACGCTTCATCGCCGATCCCAAAGCGGCTTGCGCCGAAATGGGAATCGATGCGACCGCAATCAATGAATTTGTCGTTCTCGAGAATACCGAAAAAGTTCGGCACATGGTCGTGTGCACCCTGTGTTCATGCTACCCGCGTCCGATCCTGGGTCGTCCGCCCGATTGGTACAAGAGCTTTAATTATCGTCAGCGCGCGGTCGCCGATCCGCGCGGCGTCATGCGGGAATTCGGTTTGGAACTGCCGGATGATGTCGAAGTGCGGGTTCACGACAGTACCGCAGATATCCGGTACATCGTCTTGCCGCTTCGGCCCCGAGGCACGGAAGGGTGGAGCGAGATGGATCTCGCCAAGCTGGTGACGCGCGACAGCATGATCGGCGTCATGGACCCATTGCCTGCCATTCCGGACTAGCCGAATAATTTCTTCGATCCCCTCAAAACGACCGAACAGTGCGGTCGTTCCTCGCAACTGGCATTCGCCGTCGGCTCCGTTATTTGTGTTGATTTTTTGACCTAGTGACCGTACCATTAGCGTTATAAAATTTCGCTAAGTGTTTGAAGTGCGTCGACCGGAATTTTCTACCATGGCCTACATCAACTATGCCACGGCGCTCCGCTGTATCGGCCAGGATCTCGATCGAAGGGGGTTGAGATCGTTCGATATTCGCCTCAGAGGAGAGGAGTACATCGCCGAATGCGGCTATCAGGAACCGCCGGCGCCGGCACCCGTTTCGATTACCTACAGGCTGGGCGATATTGAAGAACTCGATCGAATCGGCGAGATGCGACGGGGCGGGATCCTGCCCTCCGCACAATTTATCAATCAAGCTCAAATTTTTCGCACGATCGGCGGCTACCTCGATAAAAGCGAATCGCTTCTCTTGCGCGTCACCAACAATGACGGTGGCTCGAAAGACTCACTGATTCGAGTCGAGTATTTGACGCGCGACGGCGAGCACGTGATCGACGACCGAGCAGGCTCGGCGATATACGACATGTGTGTCCAAATGTATAAGCAAAGAGGCAGAATGACCGGGACCGGAGGACGCCGCGTCTATCGGCGCCGCTAACCATGCGACAATCCCCAGTCAAAAACTTTTCATCGTAAGCTCGGTTCCACGCGCTCAGAGTATCGAACATTGGATGCGACTTTCGACTACTATTCGGTTTTAGGGATCCAGCGCGGCGCTAGCCAGGAAGAAATCAAACGGGCGTATCGCAAGGCGGTGTTTCGCTATCATCCCGACCGTAATCCCGACGATGTCGAAGCCGCAACAAAATTCAAGCAGGTTTTGGACGCGTACGAGGTCCTTTCGGACGGGAGTCGGCGCGCAAACTACGATCAGGTAACGCGCCCGGCTCATGAGAACTCCACTCAAGATAACAGCAGCGAAGAGGAGCCCCGCTCCGAGTCTGACCCGAGCAACGGTTTTCGTTTCACGCAGGATTTTAAGAACAAAACAGAAGCCGATCCGAAATGTCCATCCTGCTCGGTGGTGGGTACCGACCACATCGTTTCGCGCAAGGCCGGCTCCTCTTCAGCCCGCGGCAAGCAATTCATCCTCGCCCCTTTCAATATTATTTTCTGCAGCGCCTGCGGCCATGTTTACGGGGTGACGCCGACCGTTGGGTAGCGCGAGCGCATCTTTTTGATTACGAATCTGAGGACGAGATCCCAGAGATCAAAACGGTACTCCCGCGACAGCGGCATTATCGGTTCAATGCATGATTCCGCCGCCTTCGACGACGAGGAGTTGGCCGGTGATAAAGTCGCTGTCGGAGCTGGCGAGAAACACGGCGGTGCCGACGATGTCTGCGGGCGTTTCGATGCGGCGAAAGGCGCGCTTCCCCATACTGCCCTGGCGCCGTTTGAGCACTTCGTCGGAAACTGATTCTTCGCTCATCGTCGAGCCCGGCGTCATGCAGTTTACGTTGATTCCCCACTCGCCCAACTGTCGCGCCATGACTCGAGTGAGCGCGACGACGCCGCCTTTTGCCGTGGTGTAATGCGGCATGTCGCCGGAGCCGCTAAAAAAAGTCCCGGAAGCGACGTTGATGATTTTCCCGCTCTTTTGCTGCTTCATGATCGGGATCGTCGCTTTGCTGCACAGGAATACGCCTGTCAAATTGACTTCGATGACGCGGTCCCATTCCTCGAGCGCCAATTCTTCCACGGGCCCTTTCCAAAGTTTCTGGGTGACATAAATCGCGGCGTTATTGAGAAGCACATCGATGCGGCCGTATCTCTTAACGGTTTCCCGGATGAGACCCTGAATATTCGCAAAGCTGCGCACATCGGTCGGGCGCGACCATGCCAAGCCGCCGCTGTCGCTAATGGCTTTAGCGGTTGCTTCCCCGCCGGCCGCGTCGACATCGGCGATCACCACGCGCGCGCCCTCTTCGGCAAAACGACGCGCATAAGCTTTACCGATGCCGTGTGCGGCGCCGGTGATGATTGCTACTTTGTCTTTTAGACGCATGGTTCCTCCAAGCCCGATGTGCTCGGGCCGTGGAATGATCAAGACCGCTTTGTCGAATATTACATTAGGCCGGGTGTCTTGCCAGCGAAGAATGTCTCGAGCTGGGTGGACGAAAACCTAAGCCCGACAAAAAAAGCGCCGAACAAGCCGTAGACGGCGCTAGCCTCGTCGAAGCGCATTTCGTAGACGAGTTTTTTAAACACCAACGGATCATCGGCGAAAAGATCGACGCCCCATTCCCAGTCATCGAAACCGATGGATCCCGAAATGATCTGGGTCACACGGCCGGCGTAATGGCGACCGATCATGCCGTGCTCGCGCATCATACGTTGACGCTCGCGAATGGGCTCGCCATACCAGTTTTTGGCTTCGCCGCGCAATTTGTTCATGGGATAGAAACAAAGATAGCGCCGTTGGGGTATTTCCGGCCACAGACGTGGCGCGGCAGCCTCGCGTTGCTTGGCCAGTTCAGCCTCGACCGCTCGGTTCCATTCCGCTGTGCCGGGCCGCAATCCTTTATCCGTCCATTCGGCGTACGCTCTGACGGAAGCTTCATAAAGCCCCAATTCTACCACCGACAAATAAGATGAGGTCGGTTCGAGGTATTCGCTCAACTCGGAGCGCGCGAGCGTTAGTTCAGTGTCATTGAGATCGTCTAAAGAGTTTCGAAAGTGGACCAGCATCAAGTCTCCTTTGTGGCCGAGCAGGGAAAACAGGCCGGTCGCTTGCTGGGGGTTGTGTGTCATGGCGGTAAAGATTTCCCCAGCGCTGGTGACAATGTGCTTTTGCTCGCGCGATCCAAGTCTACGCCATGCCGGCCAGCGCACGCGAAACATTTGATGCAATAGGAAAGAACCATCCAGAGTCAGTGGTGTCGCCGGCAAGTCGACATCCGCTCGCTTGGTCGGTTGATGCTCCATGATGGGCACTCAGTCCGCGGTTAGGTCGTTTGCGGTGTCGAGCCAGGCGGAGCGGGTTGATCGGGTTTGATGCCGCGCAGCTTCTCGCGGAGAGTTTGAAAACCGCGCTTGGCGAGACGGTAAATCTTTGGGATCAGCCAAATGACGAGCGCGAGGAAAGTGAGAACCAGCACCAACATGATAATCGGGTGATTAAACATGAGCCAGATACTGCCGAAAACCGTGACATCCTCCCCGACGCTGGCAAACCAGTTGCTAAACGGCTCGGGACTTGCGTTGATCGCCAACCGTGCCGTAGCTTTGGTACCATGCGCAACCAGCGCAACCGAGCCGCCGGCGAGCAGCGCCATCAGTTCCAACGCGGGGTTCATATCGCCCAATGATTGCGCGGCCAAGATCGCTCCAGCCGGGACTCGGATGAAAGTGTGGAGCGCATCCCAACCGCTGTCGACATAAGGCACTTTGTCGGCGAAAAATTCAATCAGATACATCACGCAGGCGATGGCGATCACCCCGGGATGCGATAGTACTTCGAGATTCTGCGGCAGGTGAATCATCTCCATGCGATTGGCAATCCCCAAAGCCGCCACGGTGGCGTAAAGATTGATACCCGACGTCCATGCTGTGCCCATGGCCAAGCTTAAAGCTTCAAGTGTACCCATCGGATCACCTCACTTCCGGCCGTCTTAAGACCGGGTCGTTTACGGTTTGACGTCGGTACGGGCAAAACTATAGCAATGACTGAGCGTTGCCCATGCCGCTTAGAGCCTGAATTTTTTGCCGATCTCGTCTTTGTATTCTTTGCTAAAAGCATTGACCGCCGGGAATTGGTCCATCCACTTAAATGGCCGGCAGGCGTCGATCAAGACACGATCAGTCGTGTAGCCGCGCGGCGAACGCTCTTCGGGCGGCAATGCCGGCTCGCAAACCGAGGCCCAAACGCCTTTTACGACGTCGAGATCCTCTCGGACGTGACAGCGGGTGGCGATCGCCCAGATGACCTCGGCCGGGTTGGTAATGTCGATATCGTCGTCGACGACGACGACGAACTTGCCGCCGTAGGCGCCGGCGCGCGCGCCGGCGGCGACGAGCAGAGCCTGTTTCGAATGACCGGCGTAACGCTGCTTGATGGACACAACGGTAAACGGTCCGGGCTGCCCGCCGTAGACGAAGCCCCACACGCCTTTGACTTCGGGAATGCCGGCTTTCTCGAGCTGTTCCCAAAGAGTGGCGGCGCCGAGCGGAATCGGCAAATAGCTCGACGGCGGTTTTAACGGCGGCGCGCCTAGCAGGATCGGATTGTTGCGATAGTACACGCGCTTGACTTCCATAACCGGCGTCTCGCCGATGTTCGCTTCAGTGAAATAACCGGGCCATTCACCGAACGGACCTTCTCTTGGCATTTCTTCGTCTTTCATCGGCAGAATATCGCCTTCGAGGACGATCTCCGCGTTCGCGGGAATCGGTAGACCCGTGGCTGCGCCACGCACCACCGGCACGGGCGATCCTTGCAGGTAGCCGGCAAACTCGAATTCGTTTACATCCGGCGGCAACGGCATTTGTGCGGCAAGAAAAATCGCCGGGCCTTGGCACAGGCTAATCGCCGCCGGCAGCGGCTTGCCTAGGTCGCGTGCGCGTTCGAAGGCGAGTCGACCGTGCTTGCCCATATTCATCTTCACCGAGACATGATTTTTGTCCTGCACCATGACGCGGTAGGTGCCAACATTGATCTTGCCGGTTTCCAGGTCTCTAGTAATGACACCACAACCCGTGCCGATATAGGGTCCGCCGTCCAAGTCATGCCAATGGGGGGTGGGAAACTTGTAAAGGTCAACGTCGTTCCCGACCATCTGATTCTCGAGCACCGGTCCGCCTTCCAGTTGATTGACCGGTACGGGTTGATAAGCGGCCAGTTTTTTCCGCCACGCGTAGAGAAAGTCAATGCCATGCTCTTCATCGATGCCCATCGCTGGCCCCGTGCGTTTACAAGTGCGAAATACATTCGAGATGAGCCGAAAACCCGATGGGTACTCTTTGAAATTGTTGAATAGCAGCGCGGGTCCCTCCTGGTCGGCGGCCAGTTCCGTCAGCGCCCCCACTTCCGTTTTCAAGTCAGCGCCTTCAATCCGGCGCAGTTCGCCCATTTTTTCGAGCAGCTCGATGTAGCCGCGCATGTCGGTAACGTCAGCCATGAAATCCTCCTGATTTTCGGTCATAGTATGGCGCTGTAGTGGGGGAGTCAATCGTGACGCTTTCCATGGGATTTCGAGAATGGTGAAGAGGTCGGGCTCATGTCGTGCAACTCCGGTGAGGTGACCGAACGCGTCAGAAAGTAATCCACTGAGCCGAGTTTTGAAGCTCTTTAATTTCGCGGCAAAGCGGCTATGCTTTCAACGAGCCGATCATTCGGGAGCATATCCCATGATTTTTTCTGGGAAGTGAGCGTTGAATGCAAAAGGAAATTTCATCGCACTTTATTCGCCGGACTTTTTTAGCCGGTCTGCTGATACTGCTGCCGCTGTTCATTACCTACGTTCTGATCGCCTTCTTGTTCGATATCTTCACCGGTGTGGGGGCGCCGCTCGTAACCGGCTTGTTTCGGCTCCTGGGAGCCAACGGTCTTGCGTCTCCGCTGCTGCCTTTTGTTAATTTGCTGCTTTCCCTCGCCGTGATTTTTCTTTTGGGCGTGGTCGGAACCAATATACTGGGACGGCGCGTCCTCACCGGCTTTGAAAGCTTGTTGCTCAGGCTGCCGCTGGTGCGGACGATTTACAGCAGCGCCAAGCAAGTGGTGGAAACGTTTCAAGGACCCGGCCGGAGCTTTCAGCGGGTGGTGTTGATCGAATACCCGAGAAAGAGCGCCTGGACTCTCGGTCTCGTAGCCACGGAACGCCACGATTCTCTCGGATTGTTTCCGAGCGAAAACGTCCTCACCGTGTTCATTCCCACGACGCCCAATCCTACCTCGGGATATCTCGTCATCGTTTCGCCGGATGATGTGAAGGACATCGATTTCTCTGTTGAGGAAGCGTTCAAGTTCATCGTCT
>Ga0075312_1000017_pt1 | contig 24112 bp, 17 predicted proteins | sample MayberryNE_Catta_5_FD_120047 | JGI IMG/M metagenome (GOLD analysis project Ga0075312, IMG submission 120047) | Natural and restored wetland microbial communities from the San Francisco Bay, California, USA, that impact long-term carbon... | ecosystem: Environmental > Terrestrial > Soil >... | reverse complement strand
GCTCTCGCCGGTCTCGGCTGGTTTGCTTTTTATGGGCTTTTCGATCATCTGTTGCACGTGCCATTTCCTGAAGGACAACTCTTTCTCTGGGTAGAGCAGCTTGGTTGATCGCTTATTTCTGGTTCCGGATCACCCGCCACCGATCTCAGCTTGCCCGGCCGAGACAATTTTAGTTCGAGGTCGTCGTTTGCCTTTTGTGTCATGCTGAAACGCAGGTGAAGTATCTGCTTTAGGCTTCTCGTTTACCGCACGCTGCGACAGCTTTTCGATACAAACTGGCCCAAGCATTTTGCACGGAGGTTCCTCTAGTGCCTTAACGGTTTTGCGTCCGGCCGTGACAGCTGTGAAACGCACCTTCCGACGTTTCAGGAAACATTCATTATTCCTGCCGCTGGTGCCCGAGTCCCTCAGTAGTCCTTGGCGAGCCGTCGTTCTTCCCACCATCGCAGCTCATACCGATGCGCCGACTGTGGGAGGCAACGAGCACTGTTCCAATTCATCACTCCGTGGGAACTCCTCTGCACGCCAAGACCATGGTCGTGTAGCGTATTCTGGCGCTGATCGGAATCACCAACCTAGACAACCATTGTTTTGCTTTTGAGTTCAACGAAGAAATCAACTCATCGTGCACGACGCCGCTATCGCCGGTCAGCTTGAAAAAAAGGCTTTTACGAAGATCTGAAGCATTCGAAAAAGTTGACCGATTAATGAGTTCATTGGCATGTAGACATGTGACATAGGCGGCGTGCTTCGGGTCAAGCCCTTCCGAACGCAGTCAATGGGCCTGTGCCTTGTAGGCCACCACGCCATCCTCCCCAAGGGTGCTCATTTAGTTAGGGCTCGGGCCGGAACGCGACCGGTACGCTCCTGTGCCCGCGTTCTCCAGGGCTCGTCCCTCGGTTGCCTGATGACTACTTACTTTTGAACTCCTTTAATAAGATCAGCGGAAGTCTCGGCCTTGGAGTGAAAACATGCTGGAATTGTTTACCTTCCCGCTCAAGGAACAACTCTGCACAAGGCATGTTTATACAGTTGGTGTAGGCGTTGGGCTTTTGTGATTATAACATGTTCTTTATGACGCCTGATCCGAGAGAGGAACGCGAGACCGGCCGGCTCAAATGGATCTTTGGAACCACATACACGGTCCAGGGTTCGAGCGCGTTTACCGACATTCCGACGCTGTACTTCGTCAAATTTGTGCTCGAAATGGGCGATGCGGGCGGCCAACTTTTTCAGTCCCTGAAGTCCCTCGGTTGGTTGGTCAAACCGCTGTGGGGTTTTATATCTGACCGGATTCGTTTGTTTGGCTATCACCGAAAGTCATGGTTCATCCTGATGGCGCTGCTCGGCGTATTTTTCTGGACGATGAACGCGGTTTTCGCTTTCATCGGTGTTCGGACGCCGCTTGTTTACCTGATCGGATTCAACCTTGCGTTCTCGACCTACGCTTTCGTCGACGTCGTCGCCGACGCTCTCATGGTCGAGCACGGCCGAAGGCTCAAGCGAGTGGGTTCTTTCATAAACTTCCAGTGGACCATGTTGTCCATCGCCAACGCTGTCGCAACCGGTTTGAGCGGCTGGTTACAGCAAAAAATCGTTGCGGGCGAATTCGAGTACTGGGCGATTTTTCTGCTCACCGCCATTCCGCCGCTGTTCACCGCCGTCGTTGGATACATCTATATTCCCGAACGACCTGTCCAGGATATACCCCACGCGCCCCCCCGGAAACTCGGCTTTAGCTGGCGAAATATTACTGAGAAAGTCGGGCACACCCTGGAAAAGGCGACCGGTGGCGCGCGCGAGTTTCTTCGAGAGAACAGATTGCTGATGCTGCTGGTCCTGTTCATTGTGCTTTGGAACTTCAGCCCTTCGATCGGCTACATCGAGCGCAGTTATCTGATTGACGTGCGCGGATTTGATCCCGCTGCGTTTGGGACCATCTTAACCTTGCAAGCAGTGACGTTCCTGCTTTCCATCCTGACATATCGATTCATCCTGCGGCGCTGGCCCTGGATTCAGTGGCATCATTATCTTTACGCAATGATCGGCATCATGGTTGTGGCGTTTCCCCTGAGTTTTTACCTGTATCTGGATCCTGGCCATCCTTGGTGGCATTGGATCGTTTCTCTGATCCCGGCCGATTGGAACCCGGTGCCGCAATGGAACCGATACGTCTGGTTTCGTATCATTTTTAGTCTGCTGTTTGGTTTTGCTACAATTCCGGCCTTCATGATTCCACTGCGAGTTGCCGGCGAGGTGGTAAAGATCGAGTACGCGGGTATGAGCTACGCCTTTCTGATGGCCCTTTCCAACGTCACCAATACATTCGAAGGACTGGTCGGGAGCGGCCTGTACTGGTTTCTTACCCGTCCATGGATGTCCTGGCTGCTCGATGCTTTTTATGGATCGCCCTTCGACGTCGCCGGCGTGTCCGATCCGCGCACGCTGATTTTACAAATCTTCGTCTATGTAAGTTTGTTTTTCACACTACTCGCGCTACCGGTCGTGATTATCCTTAAGCGAGCGCTGAGTCGAAGGGGCATTGAAATTAGAAATCGCGAGTAAGCGCCGGCCGCTCACGACAGCCCGAACAACCGGCGTGTTTTGACTCTGCCCTCGGTGCTTGGCAAAAAATGTCGTCCAACCAATCATCTCAAAATGGAACGGCATCACCGGATACGCGCGCCATATATGCATCGCTACGCGATGAAATAAAGCACCGCCATCCCGCCAATGTAGATGAGCACGGCAGCGGCCGAGTCCCATCCGACGCCGAGCACGGTTCGGTCCTGTCGTTCAAGCATTCCCAACAGATAGATGCTGGTCATGATGGCGCCGATGGCGGCGACAAAGACGACCGCGCCTCCGACATGCGCCATGATCGTCCCGTCGCGGTAGAGCAACTCGGCCAGGATAAGGAGCGCGACACAAAAAGCATTGCTGCCGAAAATGTTCGAGATGCCCATGCTGTAGCGGCCGCTGCGCGCAGCGGCCACCGTCGTGCTTATCTCGGGCAATGCAGTCGCAAGCGCAAGCAGGGTTGCGCCCAAAAATGCGTCTCCCAGGCCGGTCTGATCGGCGAGCACGTCAGCCGATTGCGCGACTGCCCATCCGGCCACAAGCACCAGCAAGCTAAATCCACAGAACAGCAGCCAGATGCTCGTCATCGAACGTTGCTTGGATCGCTGTTTCTGCTCGCCCCCGGGTTTGGGCTCGTTTTCGGCTTCACGGTCCGCGGGCACGTCATCGGACTTTGAGGGTGTCCAGCGCGGCTGGCCGCGATAGCGATAGCTTAGGTAGAGCATACCCAGGTATGCGAGCACCAGTACAACCGGCCATAGGCTGACCGAACCTAGGGTCGGTACGCCCCGGGCGATGACTCCGGCAATAGTGAGTTGAAGCAGAAGCAGCAGTCCAACGCCCTGAATGAGGAGGGCAAAGCGCGGACTAAAATAGGTCAGCGCGCCGGACCGACGCTTCGCTCGATCGGCAAGAGCGAGGATACCGGTTTGCAGAGCCACACTGCCGAGCAGGTTGTAAACAGCCAGAGTGGGATTGTTCAGCAGGGCGACAGCCGTAATGGTGGTCGCAACTTCGGGGAGGGAAGTAGACACCGACAAGAGCAACAAGCCGGTAAAAGCCTGCCCCAAGCCGGTTCGTTCGGAGATCGCGTCCGCGTGCCGCTCGAGGCGCATCCCGGCAAACCAGATCGTCGCCGCCGCCAGCAGGAAAATGAGCGCGTTTAGCCATAGAGAGTAAGATTCGAATGACAACACAAAATGTTTCTTGTTCACCCGCCGGTTACTGCGCGGGCGATTCAGTGGTCGAACCGAGCGATGCGTAGTACCGCGTCACATCATGGACCTGTTCCGGCGTCAGCCGGGTTGCAACCAGGCGCATGAGGTGAGCATAAGGCGTGCCGCCGCGGCTGCCTTTTTTGAACAGCGTGATCTGCAGCGCGAGATACTCCGCATATTGTCCGGCAAGCTGGGGGTAAATCGGATTGCGAGGAGTAGAGCTGGGACCATGGCACGCGGCGCAAGCTGGCAGGCGTTGGCTCGGCATGCCGCGCATCGCGATTTCTCTACCGCGCTCGATGGCCGAGGCATCCCGCCTATCGTGACGATTCCCGGAAAACGACGAGGAAATAGTAGAGGCAGGTTTCAAACCTGCCCCGACAGCCCGCGGCGATGATAGCCCCGCTAAATTTGCATAGTAACGGGCGATCTCGCGCATGTCTTGGGCGCTTAATCCCGCAGCAATGGGTTGCATGATTCCGCTGTGGCGCTCGCCGCGAGCGTACGCCAGAAGGGAGGCGAAGAGATAGGTCGGCCGTTGGCCCGCAAGTATAGGAAAACCGCTCAGCCCTCGGCCGCCGCCATCCAAGCCATGGCAGCGCGCGCAGCTTTCGCCAACCGCTTGCGGCGGATTGTTCGGCCCCGAGAGTTCATCGATAACCGCGCCGGAGACTTTTTTACCGCGCGCGAGTTCCTGATACTGTTCCGGCGTGAGATTCGGAAGCTTCTGCAGAAACGCGACCATTGCCCAGACCTCGTCATCGCGCTGCTGCGCCGGCCACGCCGGCATGCCGGTGAACTTGACGCCGTGCTTGACGATATAAAAAAGCTCCTTTGCCTGCCACTGGGGAACGACCCATGGGAGGTGAGGGGGGGGCGGCGTCATTTGCTGCGCAATTGCCGGCTGCGCGAAATCCGGACTGCCATGGCAGGGGCGGCAACCAAATTCGTAATGAGTTGCGCCTTTCGCCACGAGAGCGACATCGTCGAGCGCCGGCACCCGGGTTCCGAGCGAATGGGTAACGACGGATCGGCGCATGGCAAAGTTGAGAAACCATGCGGTAATCGCCCAGTGGCGGGAGCTGGCTTTGATCGGCATGATTCCCGAGGTCACAAACAACAAACCGCCGAACGCGACGACGAGGAGAAAAGCGGCAATTTTAAATACCCAGCGCTTTGCATTGCGCCCTTGATTTCCTCTCTGCTTTTGAGCACTGCGACCACTCGTCGCCGCTTTCTCGAAGAGTCGAACGAGCGCGAGTACGGCCCCTGCCGAGAATGCGGCGATCAAGACGAGACTCCTGAATCGCTGCATTAGGCGCGCTCCGGCGGTGTGAGCAGCGGGTCACGTAGCAATCGACCCGTCAGCCAGAGACCGCCAACCAGATAGGAGAGGCCGCCGATCAGAAGCATGATCGCGCCGCCGAGATGTTGATCATCGATAGCTGTAAGCTCCGAGTACCCTTCCATGTGCGCATAAAGCGGCCGTGGACTGAGGGCGAGCAGCGCGCCGAGCAAGGTCATGTGCATGGCGGTGAGGAGCAGCGCCAGGATTCCCGCGGCGCTCCGACTCCCGCGGCTCAGAAAATCGCCGCCGAAGGCCGACAGCCACACGAAAACTCCCGCGATAAAAAACATCCCCTGCTCCAGGATCAACATCGCAGTATCGTGCCGCGCCGCATGATGCAGTCCCGGTGAGTGCCAAGCCCACACGACGACAAGTTCAACGCCCGATGCCTGAATCGGCGCGAACAGCCGCGGAGCTCTTCGTGCAAGGTCGAATCGGCCGCCGGCAATCGCAAGGGCCAGGAGCGGCGCGGCCACCGCGACGACGCCCATGTGCATCAACATGTGCGCAAAGAACGCCTGGCGTGCGAGCTGCGGGAGCGGTCCTAACCAGACCGCCGCGAGTATGGCGACGCCGAGTGAGAAATAGAGATAACGCCTTATGATCGCTGCTCCATTCCGGCCGTTTTCATAGTGAAGGCACTGATTCAAATGCATAGCCCATCCATACGGCCCCGGAACAAATCCAAAATCGAAAATCCAAAATCCAAAATCGAAAAGAGCGGCGCATCAATAACAGCTCCTGATGAAGACGGCGACGAGCCCGGCATACAAAACAGCCACGGCGCTCAATGCCGAGAGCAGCAAGGTGGCAAAACCGAGGAAGCGATGTCGATCCTCCGGCGTGTCGTCATCGTGCGGCAGGGTCGCACTTCCCAAGCTATGCCTGCGGTAGCCGATCCAGCCGATGATCCCAATGGCAACGAGCGCCACCGACGTGTAGAAGAATATCGCGACCCGTGTGGTATCAAGCGAGCCACCGAGTCCAACGACCTTGGCGCACCAGATCGCGCCGGTGATGTAGCACAAGAGCAAGTGCGCGGCCCAGATCACCGGCGAAGCCGTGAGCAGCCACAGACTTTCGTTTTCCTCAGGCAGATGAGTCGCCATGGCCACGTGCCGTTGCATTTTGGATTTTCGATTTTCGATTTTGGATTGTTCGGGCGCCGTGCCGTGAGAGGGTTATTTGCAGACCGAGACTTACGACGATGGAACATCCAAAAACTTCGCTGCTATTGCCTAGTGAAACTGCGCAGATTCCATAATCCATCGAGGTGTCAATCTCCTTCCGAATCATCCAAAATCGGCAATCCAAAATACGAAATTAAAAAATGTTCCTACGCCACCAATGGGAAACCGGCGATTACCGCTACAGTGATGACTGCCGTAAGCACGGTGAAATGCCAGTAAAGTGCCACATTACAGATGTCGATGTCGTAGCGCGCCGTCATTCGTCCTGCGATCCGGCGCGCTATGCAATAGAGCTGCATGATCACTCCGACCAGTGTTTGACTCGCGGTCCAGATCACCAGTATCCACACCGTCGCGGGATAGACGTGGCTAGCCGGATCCAAACCGGTTAACCATGGGCCGGCGAGTAGCGCCACCCCGCCAGCGATGGCGAAAACCACCGCCGCCACTATTCCGAAATAGAAACCAATGGCGCGATCCTTTTTGTTCAAGCGCCGCGCCAGCAAGGTCATTGCCCAGCCTCCGAGCAGCAGCACGGCGGCCAGTGACGGCCAGAAGATGCCCGGCCCTGAAGCCGGATCAGGAGGAAAGTCATTGCGGACGGTCCAGAAGAAAAAGTAGCCGAAGATGAGCGACATGAAAGCGCTCATCATCGCCATCATCGTAATAAAAACCGCCCACCAGCCGACGGACTGCGGGCCCGAAATGTAAAGCGGCAAGGTTAAACCCAAGCCTACATCCTTCTCTTCCTTTTCAGGAATAAGCGCAGTCCCGGTCCATACCCAGTAGATGATCACGCCGAGAGCGACCAGCAGACTGACCAGCGCCAGTGTCCACCAATGGTAAGTGCCAAAGATGAAAAAGCCGCCGGTCGTCAGCGCCGCCCAGAGCGTGATGAATGTCGGCCCCGGCAGGCGCGCGCACTGTCGGGGCTGCGCGTCGATGACCGAGGTGATAATAGTTTCGCGTCTCAATTCTTCGGCATCGGGGAGGTAGAAGCGCCCTTCGTCCACGTCGCGCGTGAAATTGGGCTGATCCCAGAGCGGGTAGCGGCTGTCAATCTCCGGAATCGAGCGAATGCCCCACGGCTGGCCGGGCATCTCCTGCGTCCATTCCAGTGTTCCGGCCTGCCACGGATTTCGTTTTGCATAGGGCTGCTTTTTTTTCGGGCGGACGAGGTCCCAAAAGACGACCGCAATACCCGTCGCCAGGATAAACGCGCCGATGGTTGAGATGAGGTTGAGTGTGTCGAAACCCATCCCGGCCGGATAGGTGAAGACGCGCCGCGGCATGCCGCGCAGGCCAGTCAAGTGCATCGGTAAAAAGGCGATATTGAAGCCGGTGAACGCAAACCAGAAAGCGATCTTTCCAAGTTTGTCCGAGAGCATTTTGCCGTTGATCAGCGGGAAAAAATAATAGCAACCCGCGAGGATCGGAAAAAGCGCGCCGCCGATCAGCACGTAATGAAAATGGGCGACCACAAAGAAACTGTCGTGGGCTTGAAAATCAAAAGGCGCCACCGCTACCATTACCCCGGTCAGTCCGCCGAGCACGAAGATGACCAGGCTGCCGAACGCATACAGCATCGGCACCGAATGCACCACGCGCCCGGCCGCCAACGTCGCGATGAAACAGAAAATCTGCACGCCCGTCGGCAGCGCCACCGCCTGCGAAGCCGCCGAGAAGAGGCCGATCGAGATGCCCGGCAGCCCGGTGGTGAACATATGATGAACCCACAACCCGAAACTTAGAAAACCCGTGCCGACCGCCGCGAGCACGATCCAGTTGTAGCCGACAATCGGCCGTTGGGCGAAAGTCGGCACGATCATCGCGATCAGCGCGACCGACGGCAAAAAGATGATGTAGACCTCCGGATGGCCGAAAAGCCAGAAGAGATGCTGCCATAAAAGCGGGTCGCCGCCGCCGCCCGGATTGAAAAACGGCCAGTGAAAGGCGCGCTCGATTTCGAGCAGCATGCTGCCCGCGATGAGCGGAGGGAAGGCGAACAGAATCATCGCCGCCGCCACCAGCACGTACCAGACGTAGAGCGGCACAAGATTGATACGCATCCCCGGCGGCCGGGTCAGCAGCGAGCCGACAATCATTTCGACGGCGGCGGCGATTGCGGCAATCTCGATGAACGAAAACCCCAGGAGCCAGATGTCCGCTCCGATACCGGATTGATAGGTCGATGTCAGCGGCGGGTACATAAACCAGCCGCCGCGCGGCGCAGCATTGAAAAAGATCGAGCCGCACAAAAAGATTCCTCCGAGCAGAAAGCACCAGAAGCCGAACGCCGACAAGCGCGGAAACGGCAGGTCGCGCGCGCCGAGCATCTGCGGCAGGAAGATAACCGCGATCGCCTCGAAAACCGGAATCGCGAACAGAAACATCATCACCGAGCCGTGCACCGTGAATGCCTGGTTATAGAGATCTGCTGAGAGAAAGTCGTTCTCAGGCAGGGCGAGTTGAATACGCATCAGCAGCGCCAGCACGCCGGCGAAAAGCATGAAGAAAAAAGTCATCGCGGTGTACCAGAGGCCGACCTCCGAGTTGTTCACCGCCGACCAGTAACGCCAGCCCGTGGGCATCTCCCACGCCTTGAGCAGCCGCTCGGCCTGGGCGCGCTGGATCTCTTCGGGCGGCGGCTCAGCGAGAGGTTCGATGTCGGTTCGGTTCATGACATTAAAATCGGGTTCAAGCCGTTCAAACGCGTTGCTCAGTTCAATCGCTACGCTCCGTTCAAATCGCTACAACCCCCAGGACGGTTTGCACGGATTGAACCGTTTGAGCGTTTTGAACACCATTATTTGAGTCCTTCCAGATAAATCGCCAGCGCTTGCAGATCTTCATGCGGCAGCATACCGAAGGCCGGCATGAGAACTTCCGGTTTCACGTGTTCGGTGCGCGCTATCCAGCGAAGCAAAGCCTCGGCGTTGTTCGGCAGGGAGCCGGCGCCGATGCTCAGCCGGGAGCCGACGTGAGTCAAATCAGGCCCAATGACGCCATTCGCCGGAGTGCCGCGCACGGTGTGACAAGCGCCGCAGCCGCTGGCAAGGAATAATTCTCGACCGCGCGCCGGAACGGCCGCGTCTGATGGGATTACCGGCGTTTGTTGATGCGCGAGCCAGCGAGAGAAGTCTTCCCTCGTGTGAACGATCACATAGAAACTCATTAGCGCATGAGAAGTGCCGCAATACTCAGCGCAGGCGCCGCGAAAGACCCCGGTCCTGGTCGGCGTTAGCGCAAGTCGCGTTGTGCGGCCGGGTATCATGTCAATCTTGCCAGCGAGAGAAGGAACCCAGAACGAGTGAATCACATCCGGGCTGTCCAGGCGGAACTCGACCGGCTCCCCGACCGGCAGACGGATCTCGTTCGCGAGCACAACCGGTTCTTTGCCGGGAACTTCATAGCGGATGCGCCACCACCACTGCTCGCCCGAGACGAAAATTCTGAGGCTGCCTTCCGGTGCGGGCGCGAGCAAGTGAGGCAATGGAGCCAGTCCGTAGACGAGCAGCACGGTAAGCACGATCGTCGGGACGATGGCGCCGCCACCGATGATGAGATAACTGGTCCGCCTCTGATTGTGGGCCTCCGGCGGAATCCGTACCGCGTAGATCGTCAGCGCGATCACTGCGATCCAAATCACAACGCCGCCGGCCGTCATCCACCAAAAGATCTCGGCGATGTCCTGCGCCGCGTGGCCCGCGGGTTCAAGCGCCGACTGCGGACCCCCGCAGCCTGCCAGGATCAGCATCGATATCGAGAAGACAAATTGACCGAAATACTGGGGTCGGCACCAGCGGCTGAACCGAATAGAAAGAAGATCTCGGCTGGCGTACATCTGTTGATTCAGATGTCGCCCGCGTGACCGGCTCGTCCCAAAGGTGAGAAACATAATCGAATGTCGGTTCGATATTGGGACAACAAGAGTCCTATTTATAGAAGAATTCCCCCATTCCTTCTCAGGCAAGCCATCGAGCAATAGACGTTCCACTTGATCTTTCCAAAGGTTCGAGAGTTTTTCAGGACCGGCAGGAAAGGTCAGGCGGCCGCCGCGCCGGCACCGACATGCCTGGCGGCATAGCCATTGCTCTACTTACGTCGTCACGAGCGGCAGCTATGAGTAAAGGAAACTTCTGGTGAATGATCAGCGCAGCAGCCCATCAGCCGAAAGATTGCCTAAAAATCTCGCCGCCCGAGCCTTTGCCATCGGGCTTGCGCGCGCCTTTGGCGGAGCGCTCATCTTCTCATTGCCTATTCTTATGACCATGGAGATGTGGTGGCTGGGATTTTCCATCAGCAATTTCAAACTCGCTCTGCTGTTGTTGCTGACAATCCCGCTCTTGGTGGGCCTCTCGCATTACATGGGTTTCGAGGACACCTTCGGACTCAAGGACGACGCTCTGGACGCCTTTGTCGCGCTAGCCGTCGGCTTTGTTGCCGGAGCCATAACTCTCAGCCTTTTTTCGGTGATCGAATCCGGCATGTCGGCGCACGAGATTATCGGAAAAATTTCGATTCAAGCCGTGCCCGGCAGCATCGGAGCGATGTTTGCCCAAAGCCAGCTCGGCGGTGACCCCAAAAAGAAGGAAGAGAAAACACGCCACGCCGGTTACGGCGGTGAAGTTTTTATCATGGCCGCGGGCGCGCTTTTCCTGGCGTTCAATGTGGCTCCAACTGAAGAGATGATCTTGATCGCGCACCAGATGAGCGCTTGGCATTCGATCGCGCTTGCGCTGGTCTCGATCCTGATCATGCATGCATTTGTCTACACTGTCGAGTTTCAAGGAACGGCGTCGATACCTCCGGGAACTCCGTTCTGGAGCGTCTTTCTTCGTTTCACGATCCTCGGTTATGCCGTCGCGCTTTCGATGAGCGCCTACATGCTTTGGACTTTTGGCCGAACCGAAGGTTTGGCTTTTGCTCAAACCATATCGATTCTGATCGTGCTCGGCTTTCCGTCCGCCGTCGGAGCGGCGGCGGCCAGGTTGATTCTGTAGATGGAGTGTTTGAGTAATGGAATGCTGGAGTATTGGGTCTTGAAACATCACTCCACCACTCCATTACTCCAGTTCCGGCACATAAGTCTTTTTCGCCGGCTGCTAAGGGATGAATGATGGCGGCGCGCACGAAGCACGACACGCAAAAACGGACAGGGGCAGCCAAGCCGGTCCCAATAGCGCAGCTTCGATCAGGGCCGGACTCACAGAATCAACAGGAGAGCAACTCGATCCCGATATGGGAATGGATGGTCGCCGGACTCGGACTTGTGATCGTAACCGCCGTGCTCGGCTTCCTGCTGTATGAAGCTCTCCGAGGAAACCATTTGCCGCCCGATGTCAGATTGTCGGTAGATTCAGTGGCTCGAACCGGCAACGGTTACCTGGTGAAAATCACCGCGGTCAATGACGGCGGTTCGACCGCCGAGGGAGTGATCATCGAAGGACAACTGAAGAACGGCAGCGACTTGGTCGAACGGAGCGAGACGACTTTGGATTACTTGCCTCCGCGCTCAAAGAAAAAAGCCGGTCTTTTCTTCATGAAAGACCCTCGACAGTTCGAGCTTCAGGTGCGCCCTTTTGGTTATGAAGAACCGTAAAACCTTTCCGTTATCTGCACGGCGCCTCACGAGCCCAGCTCGATCTCGACCGCCGCCTCTGTATCAGCAGCGATACGGTCGCGCGCGATCGCCGCGAGCCGCTCAGGCTCGACGCCGCGCCTGACAAGCTGTTGCTTGACAATTTCCGCGCGGCCGCGAGCTAACTCGCGAAGATCCTGTTCGGTAACTTTGATGCGCTCCAATATTAACTGCTCCATAGACTCTTCAGCGATCGGAGCGAGCGGGATCGCCGGTTTCGTTATGCCGCCCATTTTCCGGTATAGCTGGATGAGCGCTGTCTGATAACCCTTTGCCTCTGTCGCATCGATCATCTGCCAGAATTTTTTTTGTTTGAGAGTGTCGATCTCGCCGCGGCTCGCCGCGCCGACAATGTTCAAGTTGAGTTTCGGTTTTTCTTTTAGGAGCTCGGTCAGGTCCCTAAGCTGCTGTGAGCTTTTGGTTTGAAGTTCCTGCGTGCCGGGCTCAAATCGGATCGGATCGATCCGCACGCCGCCGATCCTCCCGCCGAGAGTCAAGATATTGCCGACCAATCGAAACGGCGCCGTGATTGCCTTGATAATCGCATTGCGAACGGCTCCCCAGACCAGGCTCGCGACATTGAGTTCGAGCCCGGTATCGCCGCTCATCGCCAAGTGCAACCGTATCACCCCGTTGATGTCTTCCAGAAGAGCGACCGCAAGCTCGAGGGGAATGCCGATGCGGCTGATAAATTCATCGCCGGTTCTTTCGCCTACCCGAACCTGCCGAAGCACGACATCCGCGGCGGCTTCAACCTGCCCCTCCTCCAAAGTATATTTCACCTCCATCGTAATCTGGCCCCTTCGTATGCGGTGGCTGACGTACTGCGTTGCGTAGGGATTGAGCGGCGGCAGGTCATAACTGCGGATGACGCCTTCGAGATGCATGTTGGGTTGTTTTGTGAACGGGATAAACCAGCCGGTCAAGCTCAAGTTCGCCGAATCCCCCAGCACCCCTTGAAGCTTCAACTCAGCGCGCCCCGCTCTTGGCCGCAAGTCGGTTAATCTTCCGCTCACCCGCGAGAGCTTGGTATGATAAATAGGGGAGACACTCGTGTCGACGATGCCGATGACAGTCTTGTCGACGGTAATGAGACGGATGGCTACGGTGGTTCCTGTCTCATTTGCGCTGGCACGTTCCTGTTGGGCCGACTCGAAGCCTTGTTTTTGATTGACTGCCCATAAGCGGGTTAAATCAAGACTGCCGTTCCTATTCCGCACTATGCTCAGGTTCGCTCCGGTAAACTTGATCTCATCGATATCCACCCTCGGATTTGATCCGACTCTTATAGTTCTGAGATCAACCGCCAGGCGCTGCGTTGTCAAAAAAGGATCGTTCTGGTCCGGGAATGTCAGTGCCATGGATTCACCGTGAAGAGTCCCGGTGATTTCTACGCCGGCTTCGCCGGCCGTTTTCGGGTCAAAGACAAGTTTCAACTCACCGCTGAGACGCTCTCCACTCGAATTAGCTGAACTGAAGAGCTGATCCAAATAACCGCGAAACGGCTGAAAAGGAAGGCTTGCGCCGGCTATCGCAAACTGTCCGACGGAAGACTGATCGCTCAAGTTGCCCGTTATCTGTATTGAGCCGTCATCCAATCGCGCTTCGGCTTGGATTTGTGCGGCGGCAAAATTCGGCAAAACCTGCAGCTCATTCGCTACCAGGTGCAGATCTTGAAAGCGACTGTTTACGTTCGGCTTTACCGTTTGATCCACGAACTCAACCGCGCCATCGTCGGTTTCGACGCGCTTGATGGTCAAGGACATCTTTTGCTCTGTCGTACCCTCCCGGCGACGGGTATTCGCCCCGCTAATCGGTGAGAACTGCTGAAAATTAAATCCCGCGGCATCGCGCGCGACTAGCAGATACGGCTCTGCGATTGCCAATGCGCCGACCACGGCCCTGTTCGCGAGAAAATCGATATGAATATCCCGCGCCGCCAGCCCTGAGACTTGGAGAATCGGCCGGGATGGCGGCTCGGACATGAGACCGGCGCCGCCGATCTTTAGCTCGCCAGCGAGATAATGTGCCCCGGTTTTGCCGTCGCTCTTTGTGATCACGTAGCGCGCTTGGCCGTTCAACAAGCTGTCTTTTACATTGAGTCTTCCTCCGTACGGTAGATAGACATCGAACAGCTGCAGCTCCACATCGTTGATCTCCGCCGTGAGTTGCACCATCTCAGGTTGGCGCAGCTGTTTCGTCGATCCCTCCACAGTGACCGAACCATCGGCGATCCTAAGCCCGGCTTTGAATGTTGTCGGCGTAGCGCTCATTTGCGACAGCGTCGAAATCGGTCCGGCAGCAAAGTTAAGCGAATTTAACGTTAGTTCGTAGTCCGGCTCTTGGGTGTGATCGACAAAGACGATCTGGCCGCTCTCAATCTGCAGCCGGCTGATGTTGAACGCGACACCGCCGTTTTGATTGTCCTGTGGGGTTTTGTCCGAACGGCGCACGGCGTCGATAATGTTGTAGCTGTCCGGGCCCGTACGCTCGACAAGCAGCTCGGGATTTTGCAGAACAATAGCCCCCAAATCGATCTGCCCTGTTAACAAGGCGGTGCGCGAAAATTCGATGGTAACGGCCGGCAGGCGCAGGATCGGACGAGAACCATTATTGCCGATGGTGAGATTATCAATCCTGACGCGACCGGTAAAAAGGTTCGCGTCAACGTCGTCAATGCCGACGGGTACCGTAAAGACGCGTTCGAGCTGCTTTACGGCCGCGCGCCGGCCGAGTTCCGGCAGCATCACAATGAACGCTCCGAGAACGAAGAGAATGAGAAGCGTTGAAACAGTTAGACGAAGGGAGGGACGATAGGCCATGGCGATCTCTTACCGCGGGTCAACCCGCAAACCTTCTATCGACGTGCCAGACTCAAGTAACCGGAGGCCGGGCCGCTTCGGCCCGCCTCGGGCAAGGAGCAGAGGGGAGCAAGCCAAGTGCCACATTCTTCAAGTCGCGACCCTGTAAATTCTGTCCCGCAAACGCAACATGGCCATGTTTAGCTTTGGGACGAACCTCCACGGGCAAGGTGAAATAGTATGAAGGGACAGCGTCAGAAAGATCAGCGATCGCGGGCATGGCACTTGCGTTCGCAAACCGTACGGCCAGACTGGGTGCTGCCGTCTTGGACGAGAACCAGGTGGGCCGATGGCCGGGAGTGATCCATTTCGCGCGCGCCGGTCTGCAACATTTTTCTTTCCGCAGCTTAGGGGGCACGCCACCATGAATAAACCTGAAGTCGTCGTCATAACCGGAGCGTCGGCCGGCGTGGGGCGAGCGACGGCGCGCGCATTTGCCCAACGTGGCGCCAACATGGGATTGGTTGCACGCGGGCGCGACGGGCTTGAGGGAGCACGCCGGGATGTGGAGAACGCCGGCGGTCAGGCTCTCGTCCTACCGGCGGATGTTGCGCAGCCTGAGCAAATCGAAGCGGCGGCGGCGGCCGTCGAAGAGCGGTTTGGCGCAATCGACGTCTGGATTAACAACGCGATGGTCTCGGTTTTCTCGCCGATCAAACAAATGCTTCCCGAGGAATTCAAGCGTGTCACGGAAGTCACCTATTTGGGCTATGTTTACGGCACGCTGTCCGCACTCAAACGCATGCTGCCACGCGATCGCGGAGTGATTGTGCAGGTGGGCTCCGCACTCGCCTATCGCGGGATTCCTTTGCAGGCGGCTTACTGTGGGGCCAAGCACGCCATCCAGGGGTTCACTGACACTCTGCGCTGCGAGCTGCTGCACGACGGCAGCAAGGTTAAAGTGGTTGAGGTGCAGATGCCGGCTTTGAACACGCCGCAATTTTCCTGGGTTAAAAGCCGTCTTCCGCGAAAACCGCAGCCTGTGCCGCCGATCTTTCAGCCGGAGGTGGCCGCAGACGCCATTTACTGGGCTGCCCACCAAGAGCGATCGGAGGTCTATGTCGGATGGACCACCGTCAAGGCCATCGTAGGCAACAAGATCGCGCCGCGTTTTGCCGATTGGTATCTCGCCCGCAACGGTTATAACTCTCAGCAAACCGACGAGCCGGTCGAGCCCGACCGTCGCGACAATCTATGGGCGCCTCTTCCCGGTGATCACGGCGCGCATGGCAGTTTCGATGCGCGCTCTAAGGACTGCAGTGTTCAGATGTGGATGAGCAGGAATCGGAAGTGGCTCGCGTTGGCCGGCCTGACCCTAGCAGGCGCGCTCGTCGGCACCTGGAGAAATTCGCGAGAAGAGCCGCTCCCTTCTGCGATTACTCATAGGCCGCGATAGAACGGGCACAGAACAGGCAGAAGTCAGAAACCAGAGATCAGAAGTCAGGATCGAGGCCGGAAGTCAGAGGTCGGAACGCAGACGTTAGGATTTCGAAATCGAAAATCGGCAATCCAAAATCCAAAATCACACGAGGTCTTTATGACGGATGCCGTAGCTGAAAAGAAACCGGGACTGAAGCTCATGAAGATAGGAGGCATTCAGATCATTCTCGATTACTCCTGGTTCATTGTCTTTGGCCTCCTGCTCTGGAGTCTCTCGGCCGGGTATTTTCCGATGGTCTACCCCGACCAGACGGCCCAGACTTATTGGCTGGCGGGATTTTTGGCTGCCCTGCTGTTTTTTATTTCGGTGATCACTCATGAGCTGTCTCATTCATTCATGGCAATTCGCTCCGGGATAAAAATCTCTGAGATTACTCTGTTCATTTTTGGCGGCATGGCGCGGCTTTCTGAAGAAGCCGGCGATCCGAAAACGGAATTCAAGATCGCGATCGTAGGGCCGCTCACGAGCTTCGCTCTGGCGTTGGTATTTTGGCTGATTCAAAGCGCGCTCCGAGGCGACCAGTCTTCGATCATTGTGGAGATGTTCGGCTATCTCGTCTGGATTAACTTTGCTGTCGGTATATTCAATCTCATTCCAGGCTTCCCGTTGGACGGCGGCCGAGTCTTTCGCGCCTTCTGGTGGTGGAAAACCGGTTCCATGATCAAAGCGACCCGGCTGGCCTCCGACATCGGCAAGGGATTTGCCGTCGTGCTCATGATTCTCGGCGGCGTCCAGATCTTTTCCGGCGCGCTGGTCGGCGGTCTATGGCTCATTTTCATCGGCATGTTTCTCCGCGGAATGGCCGAAGCAGGTTATAAGGAGTTGATGATGACGAAATCTTTGGAAGGCGCCAGGGTCGAGGATGTCATGATTCGGGATGTCGTGACCGCCCCACCGGACCTATCCCTGAAGCAACTCATCGCCGATTATTTCCTGCGCTACGGTTATCGCGGGTTTCCGGTAACGACCGACGGAAAGGTGTCGGGCATGATCTCTCTTGCCAACGTGAAGGACTTCTCGGAAGAAGAGCAGACTGAAAAGAAGGTCGAGCAGGTGATGGCGCCGGTTAACCGAGCGATGACGATTTCCCCGGAAACCCCTTTGATAGAAGCTTTGAGGAAAATGTCACAAGAGAACATCGCTCGGCTTCTGGTCATGCGTGGGGATCAGATGATGGGCATGATCACTCAAACAGGCTTGCTGAGGTTTCTGGAGATCAAGTGGGCTCTGGCCAAGTGAATGCAGGTTTTGAAAGAGAACATCTTGCCATTCACCAGCAGCGGCGATTGCGCCGAGCCTCGCTGTCCTAAAGGTGGGAAATGTTGCCCCTGAGTCTTCAAGGTTGACACGAAAATGTTGAAATGTCTCAGGGAGAATCCCTTTGAAATCAAGTTTGCCAAATATCCACCGTTCCATCTCTAGGGTATATTGTTTGCTTTTGACTGAAATAGAAATTTTTTACCTGGGATAGGTGCGACATGGAGCCAATTCTTCACATTTGTTACAAATCGGTCAGCTCAATAACCGGTTACTCCGCCCGCACTGCGTGGACCGTCGAACGACTCGTCAGTCTCGCGCCTGTCAGGACGGCGGCAGGCCGATGCAAATATTTGCTGTTTGTGAGTCTGCTTATTTTACTGGCTGCCTGCCAAAAGCCGGAGCCGGAGAGAACTGAAAAAGCTCCATCGCCATCTGAGCCTGCGGCGAAAGCCTCTGCTAATGAGAGCGTTGTCATGCCGCGGAGCTCCTATGCCGAGGTCGTCGCCAACGTGGCTCCGGCGGTCGTCACGATCCGCGCCGAAAAGCGCGTGCGTGCGCCGCGCCAGCATCCTTTCTTCAATGATCCGCTCTTTCGTGACTTCTTTGGCGGCCTGTTCGAGGGAGCACAGCGGGGAGCACCACGGTCCCAGATAGGTTTGGGATCCGGCGTCATCGTCAAGCCCGACGGCTACATTGTGACCAATCATCACGTAATCGACGGCGCCGAGGCGATCAAGATCGAGACGCCTGACCATCGGGTCTTCGACGCAAAAGTCGTCGGCTCGGATCCGCCCAGCGATCTAGCGGTGATAAAGATCGCCGCCGATAAGCTGCCCGTGCTTGCGCTCGCCGACTCCGACAAGGCGCGGGTGGGCGATGTCGTTCTCGCCGTCGGGAACCCGCTCGGCATCGGGCAAACCGTTACAGCGGGGATCGTCAGCGCCAAAGGCCGGTCAACCGGCTTGAGCGACGGCAGCTTTGAAGATTTTCTCCAAACCGACGCGCCAATAAACCAGGGCAATTCAGGCGGCGCGCTGGTTAACACGAGCGGACAGCTCGTCGGTATTAACTCGCAGATCCTCTCGCCCACCGGCACTAACATCGGCATCGGTTTCGCCATCCCGGCCAATATGGTGAACAACGTCACGGAGCAGTTGATCAAGACCGGCAAAGTACAGCGCGGCGCGCTCGGGATCGGAATCCAGCCGGTGACACCGGAAATCGCCGCGAGCTTGAAGCTTTCAGAGGCGAAGGGCGTCATTGTCAACTCGGTAAGTCCAAACAGCGCCGCGGCGCAAGCGGGACTCCGTCAAGGAGACGTGATCACGGCATTCAACGGCGAACCTGTCCAAGATGGTAATAGCCTGCGCAATCGGGTAGCCGGCACCCAGCCCGGCACTGAAGTGAAGCTCACGGTTATCCGGGATGGCAAAGAGCAACAACTGAGCGCCAAGCTCGGCGAATACCAGCCGGAGAGGAGATCGTAAAGCCTAAAAGAGGACCGCTTTCGTGACAGTGAGCGAGGCGCTGGCAGATGAAGAGCGAAATCCAAAAGCCAGAAAAGACGGAAGCTTTGGCGACGCGATTGAGACGGCCGCGCGCTGATGACGTTGACAGCAAACATCTTTGGCAGATCGCTGCGGCGCGAGACCTTATTCTCTTGATTTTCATCGCGGCAACCCTTTGGCTGCTGTACGGGCTCCGCGAAATTTTCATGCCGTTATTGATCGCGCTTGTTCTAGCCCATGTTTTTAATCCGGTAGTAACTTTCTTGGAGGAGCAATGGCGCTGGCCGCGACCCCTCACGGCCGCACTCCTCTTGGCCATCTTTGTCTTCAGCTTTGCCGGTCTGCTATCCTGGCTCGGACCTCTTTTGTTGGGCCAGGTGACCGATCTGGCGCGCCGACTGCCCGAGTACTTGCGCACCCTGGCCGCCGCTTACGACATTCATCCAGGTAATCTCTTGAACCAACTTGAACGATCGCTCCGCCAACTTCAGCTCGACCCTCAGCAGATTCTGGGCCAGGTATTCCAAACCACGGGGCAAGCGGTGGGTATCGTGACCACGGTCTTCAGCACGACCTCTTACCTGCTCCTATCGGCAGCGCTGATTCTCGTATACTTCTTCTTTTTTTCGTGGAGCTTTAACCGCGCCCTCCAGAGCATGTCGAAATACCTGCCGGAGAACCGAAAAGAACGGATCGTGGAGATTCTCTCCCGCATGGACAAAGCCATTGGCCAGTTCTTCCGCGGCAGACTGATCATCGCGATTATCATGGGCGTTTTTCTTTCGATCGGTTGGTATTTCACGGCCGTCCCTTACTGGTTTTTTCTTGGAATGTTGACCGGGCTCTTGAATATCGTCCCTTACTTGTCGGTTGTAAGCTGGCCCATCGTTATCCTCCTCAAATACGCCGACACGCTGACATCCGGCGCCGCCCAAACCGCGAATTTTTTATCGATCGCGTTGTGGCCAAGCGCGGTCTATATTGGAGTGCAGCTATTGGAAGGTTGGTTGCTAACCCCCTGGATCCAGAGCGGCCAGACCAATTTGAACGCGGCTACGGTTCTTGTGGTCGTCATCATCGGCGGCGCATTGGGAGGGATAATGGGCTTGCTGTTCGCGATTCCAATAGCTGCATGCATCAAGATTTTTCTCGAAGAGGTAATTTTGCCACGGATGCGGTGCTGGGCGGCCGAGCACTAACTGGCAGGCTGCTGAAAAAGACTCACATGCTGATGCCGATTGCCCTGAGCTTCGTCGAAAGGTGTGCTCCTCATTGGAACTGGGGTAGTGGAGTGGTGGAGTGATGGGTTCAAGACCCACTACTCCAATACTCTATTACTCCAGCACCCCAATTTGTGCTCGCGAATCTGCTAGGCCAAGGGCGATCGCAAATCGGCAATCCAAAATCTAAAATCCAAAATCTCCCTATGGCATCCCTCATCGAAGATTATGCAATGATCGGCGACTGTCACACGGCGGCACTGGTGGCGCGCGGCGGATCGATCGACTGGCTCTGTTTTCCGCGCTTCGATTCGGGCGCCTGCTTTGCGGCACTGCTTGGCAGCGAGGATCATGGCCGCTGGCTGCTGGCTCCGGCAGGAGAGATTCGTGATATCCGGCGCCGTTATCGCGACGGCACGCTCGTGCTCGAAACCGACTATGAGACCGCCGATGGCGCAGTGACGTTGATTGACTGTATGCCGCCGCGGAGCACAGTCACCGATCTGGTCCGTATCGTCGTCGGTAAACGCGGACAGGTTCGCATGCGGATGCAGCTGATCATCCGTTTCGACTACGGCTCGATCATTCCTTGGGTGCGGCGCACGGACATCGGCATACGGGCGGTCGCGGGACCGGATACTTTGATCCTCAGCTCGGCCGTCGATCTGCGCAACGAGGACTTTCGCACCGTGGCAGAATTTACGGTCTCGCAAGGGCAGAGATTGCCTTTCGTCCTGATGTGGCATCCATCTCATGAGCCGCCGCCCGCAATGGTCGACGCCGAGGATATCGTCGCGCACGCGGAGCAATGGTGGCGGGAATGGTCTTCGCGCTGCACCTACGAAGGACCGTGGCGCGAGAACGTCGTGCGTTCGCTGATCACGCTCAAAGCGCTTACCTATGCGCCGACAGGGGGGATTGTAGCCGCGGCGACAACTTCACTCCCCGAACAGCTTGGCGGAGTGAGGAATTGGGACTACCGTTATTGTTGGCTGCGAGATGCAACGTTTACGTTGTATGCCTTGATGCTTGGCGGCTACATCGATGAAGCGTGCGCCTGGCGCGAGTGGTTGTTGCGCGCGGTGGCCGGTAATCCGTCGGAGCTAAACATTATGTATGGGTTGGCCGGCGAACGGCGGCTCACCGAATTGGAACTTCCGTGGTTGCCGGGCTATGCGGCATCAGTTCCCGTTCGGATCGGTAACGCAGCCTGTGAGCAATTCCAGCTTGACGTCTATGGCGAGGTGATGGACGCCATGCACCTGGCGCGCCGCGCCGGGCTTGCGCCGGATGAGAACGCCTGGCGCGTCGAGCGTGCGCTGACTGAGTACTTGGAGTCGGCCTGGAGCAAGCCCGATAACGGCATCTGGGAGATGCGTGGCCCACAGCGGCATTTTACCCATTCTAAAGTGATGGCCTGGGTCGCCGTGGATCGGATGGTGAAAGCGGTCGAGCGCTTTGGCCTGCAGGGTCCAGTCGAGCGTTGGCGCCTCCTGCGCTCGACCATTCACGAAGAGGTGTGTAGAAATGGCTTCGATGACGAGCGCAATTCTTTCGTACAATACTACGGCGGGAAAGAGCTTGACGCCAGTTTGCTAATGATCCCGCTGGTCGGATTTCTGCCGGCTCGAGATGCGCGCGTCAGAGGCACGGTTGAAGCGATCGAGCGCGATCTCATGGCCGACGGCTTCGTCCTGCGCTACCGGACAAAACAGCATATTGATGGTCTTCCGCCGGGTGAAGCGGCCTTTCTCGCCTGTAGTTTCTGGCTGGCCGACAATCTCGCCCTGCTGGGGCGCCAAGAAGACGCGCGCCGGCTATTCGAGCGTTTGTTGAGTCTTTGCAATGACGTCGGCCTGTTATCAGAGGGATATGATCCGGGAAATAAGCGCATGCTCGGCAACTTTCCGCAGGCCTTGAGCCACCTCACTCTGGTCAATACCGCATGCAATCTTTCTCGTGGCCGCGGGCCCGCCGCCGACCGGCAAAGCAGCTGAACATCAAAGGGCGAAAGACCATCTCACCACTCGGAATCCCCGGCGATACCGCGCATATTTTCCGACAATAGAGTTGATCGGCCCATAATTTACGCCGATACCCTCTCCCAGCTGGGGAGGCTGATCCGTCCTTCGGCGGACTCGGCGTATTTTGACCGACGCTGCGCCTCCGCGCTGGTCCGCGGCTAATGGATGACCCCACCCACAACCGGGCTCTGATTCCACGAGCCGACAAATTGACCAGGAATTAGAAAAGGGTGTCTTTCGTCGAGGTCACCAGAAAGCAGGTACAGCCGGTTTCACTCCACACACGATGATCGATGCTGCCCGCCTCGCTGTGGATGAAATCGCCGGGATATAATGTTTTGTCATCGACCTTCAATATGCCGTGGAGAAGATGTAGTTCTTCGATGCCCGCATGCGTGTGTCCGGGATAATCGGTTCCCGGATCCAGCCGGACCAACATGCTCACGCTGTCGTTTCCCGAGTTCGTTGCGAGAATTTTGACGTGGATACCTGGCGCCGCTTCCTCCCACTCTGGTTTAACCGGCGCTTCCAATGGAGGTACGAACGGCGGCATGGCCGTTTCGCTGGCGATTCGCTGCGCGAGCCGGTCCCATAGAGATTCCGCGGGGCGCAACACATCGGTGGACCAGCCGACAAACGAATGGACAATGGGCCGGAGCGTCTCGATTTCCTGTCGGCAATCCTCGCATGACGAGATTTGAGCTTCAACCGAAGCGGTCTCGCGCGGAGGAAGCGCCTGCAATGCAAACAGGAACACGAGATCCAGATGCTCTTGACTGTGTCTGCCCGGTTTTGAGTTCATCCGGCCTTCAATTTCTTCCGCCCCAGCGCCTCTCGAAGTTTTCCCAGTCCGGAGCGGATTCGCGTCTTCACGGTCCCGAGAGGCTGATTCAAATTCCTTGCCGTTTCTTCATAAGTCAATTCAGAGAAAAATGCGGTTTCGATCGCATTTCGTTCTTCTGGAGTCAGGACTTCAAGCGCATTCCGCAACAGGCGGCTCTGCTCCGCAAACAGAAAGGCTTGTTGAGGATCAACAATATCGCTTGTCGGCCGCAAGCTGTGCGGATACGTGTTCACTCGTTTTTTTCTCTGATCGAACCGCAGGCGATCAATTGCCCTGCTGCGTGCCTGATTCATGATCCAGCCGACGACCGATCCGTTAACAGGATCATAGGTCGCGGCTTTTCGCCACACGTCGTAGAACACATCGAGCGTCACTTCTTCGGCAGTTTCTCGATCCGCGGTTATCCGCACGATCAACGTAAAAACGATTCGATGCGTTTGCTCGTAAAGGGAATGCAGTGCACCTTGGTCACCACCGGCGACGGCGCGGACGAGCCGCAGCCACTCATCCTCGGGTACGCGAACCTTTGACTTATCGGCATACAGAATATCCCCGAGCGTCTTCGTATCCGGCGCACTCACGACGAAGATCATGCCGGGCGCAATTCTGCCAGTCAAGAGGCCGACAACCGATCAAGACTTATTCTTCGCCGGCAGCATCTAGCGTTGCCTGCACGAGAATAAACGCCAAACATCTGCCGCCGGATTTGAAATGGAAACAAAAAACAAAGTCGTGATCCCGACAACGAAAAAATTTTTTTCCGAGTCTAAATCCAAGATGTGATCGTTGACGTTTATACAAGCGAAATGTCCGTATGTAATGGACAACCGTCTAAAGTTATATAGACAGAGCTTCTTGAGCTAGCGCCGGAACACAATGTTTTGTTATTTTAGATGTTTGGGGAAAACGGAAAAGGAAGCATCTTGGAGTTCAGCATGAACCAGCAGCGCGCGAATGTAATCCGCACCGGTTTTAGCG
>Ga0075312_1000008_pt1 | contig 28444 bp, 29 predicted proteins | sample MayberryNE_Catta_5_FD_120047 | JGI IMG/M metagenome (GOLD analysis project Ga0075312, IMG submission 120047) | Natural and restored wetland microbial communities from the San Francisco Bay, California, USA, that impact long-term carbon... | ecosystem: Environmental > Terrestrial > Soil >... | reverse complement strand
GAGCGGAAGGTGTTGACGTTTAAATTTCACCGTGTCATGCAATTAAATGATCGGTGAGGGATTCACTAAAATCCGACATGGATCTCAAGATCGAAAAGTATCTCGCGAGTTCATCCTGACTTTCTTCGATAAAGACGCAGGGCAGTCCGTGAGAATTGACAAACCGAACCGCTGCCTGTTTACAAAAAATTTTTTTCTTGTATACCCGTGACGGAGTAGTCATGGCCGCCATCATCGACGGTAAAGCCGTCGCCAAAGAAGTTCAAAAGCATATCAAAGAGGAAGTCGACGGGCTCGAGCGGCGCTGGGGTATCGCGCCGGGCTTGGCGGTGGTGGTGGTCGGCGATGATCCCGGGTCGCATATTTACGTGCGCAATAAAGAGAAAGCCTGCAAGGAAGTCGGCATCCAGTCGTTCGAGCATTTGTTGCCCGCGACCGTTTCGGAAAAGGAACTGCTCGCGCTCGTCCATCAGCTCAATAAAAATAAAGCCGTGCACGGCATCCTGGTGCAGCTGCCGCTGCCGCCGCATATTCACGCTGAAAGAATCCTGGAAGCGGTCTCGCCGCATAAGGACGTCGACGGCTTTCATCCGGTCAGCCAGGGCATGCTGGCGCTCGGCGCCGACGGTTTCAGACCTTGCACGCCGATGGGCATTATGAAATTGCTCGAGTCCGTGAACTGCGATCCCAAGGGCAAGAACGCCGTGGTGGTCGGACGGAGCAATATTGTAGGCAAACCGGTTGCACTGATGTTGCTCGCCAAGCATGCGACCGTAACGATCTGTCACTCGCGTACCGCGAGCCTGCGCGACGAAGTCGGCCGCGCCGATATTCTGGTGGTCGCCATCGGCAAGGCGGGATTGGTGCGCGGCGATTGGATCAAGCCCGGCGCGGTCGTCATCGACGTGGGCGTCAATCGCTCCCCGAGCGGCAAGTTGTGCGGCGACGTCGAATTCGAAACCGCCAAAGGGCGTGCTTCGGCGATCACGCCGGTACCAGGCGGTGTCGGTCCCATGACCATCTGCATGCTGCTCTATAACACGTTGAAGGCCGCCAAAGATTCGCTCCAGCGCGAGCGCTAAAGCTACCGTTCGTCGCGGCCGTGGCGCAGGAACTGAAAAGAACACCGCTTTTTTCCGCGCACCGGCGGGCGGGTGCGAAAATGGTCGAGTTCGCCGGCTGGGAGATGCCGGTGCAATACAGCGGCGTGATCGAAGAGCATCGCGCCGTGCGCAGCCGGGCCGGGCTTTTTGATGTGAGTCACATGGGCGAGATCGAAGTGCGCGGCGAGGGTGCCACAGAATTCTGCCAGCGCATGACCGCCAATGACGTTTCGCGCATGGCGGTTTTCCAAGCGCAGTACAATCTGCTGCTCAACGAACATGGCGGCGTGATCGACGACGTCATCTTTTACCGCTTGCAACCGGATGCTTATTTCATTTGCGTCAACGCTTCGAATAGCGCCAGGGATTTTGCCTGGATCGCCGCCCATGCGGCGGACCGCGTCGAGGTTGAAAACGTCAGCGCCAAGTACGCGCAACTGGCGCTGCAAGGTCCGCGCGCCGAAAAAATACTTCAGTCGCTGACCGCCGCTGGGTTAAGCGGACTGAAAAGCTTTCGCTTCGAGTTTGCCAACGTGGCTTCGATACGCTGCCTGGTGGCGCGCACCGGTTACACCGGCGAGGACGGATTTGAACTCTATTGCAACGCCGCAGAGGCGGCGCGGCTCTGGTCGGCTTTGCTCGAAACGGGGGCGCCGGAGGGTTTGATGCCCGCCGGTCTGGGAGCGCGCGATACATTGCGGTTGGAAAAGGCCTATCCGTTGTATGGGCACGAACTGGACGAGACCACGACGCCGGTGGAAGCGGGTCTGGAGTGGGTGATCAAATGGTCAAAGCCCGACTTCATCGGCCGCGAGGCTTTGCTCAGGCAAAAACAACAGGGAGTCGAACGCAAACTAATCGGGTTGGAGATGCTCGAGCCTGGGATTGCGCGCGGCGGCTATGCTCTGTTTAAGAATGATCGCAACATCGGTCGCGTCACCAGCGGCACCAAATCGCCTTCGCTCGGTCAAGCGATCGGGCTCGGCTATGTAGCGATCGAGCACGCCGGGCTCGGCAATGTCATCGATGTAGAGATCCGTAGCCGCAAAATTCCGGCAAAAATCGTTTCTACACCGTTCTATCGCCATTGAACACAGCACCAGAGGATCAAGGAGGTTTGTGATGGAGTTTCCTGAAGGACTCAAATACTCAAAAGAGCATGAATGGGTATTGGTCGAGGGCACCACCGCGACCATCGGTATCACCGAATACGCCCAGGAAGAGCTCGGCGATATCGTTTACGTCGAGTTGCCGGAGGTGGGTGAAAAAATCGTCAAGGACGATCCCTTTGGCGCCGTCGAATCGGTGAAGGCGGTGTCGGATGTCTATGCGCCGGTCAGTGGTGCGGTCCTGGAGATCAACGACATCCTGCCGGATAATCCGGAAACGATCAACGATGATCCCTACGGCGACGGCTGGATGATCCGCGTCGAGCTGTCCGACCCGGACGATCTCAAAGATCTCATGGATGCCGACGAATATGCCGAATACGTGCAGCAGCAAAAAGACGACGAAGAAGAGGAAGACGAAGAAGAAGAGGAAGAGCCCGACGAGGAGGAAGACGACGAGGAGGGCAAGTAGCCTCGGCTCATGCGCTACACTCCCCACACGCCGGCCGATCAGCAGCGCATGCTGCGTGCGATCGGCCTCGATTCCATCGATGCGCTCTACCGCCACATTCCCCAAAACCTGCGTGATCGCGCCCGGGTCAACTTAGCGCCGGGCCTGACCGAGCTTGCCGTGCGCAAGCGGCTGACGTCGCTGGCGGGGCAAAATGCCGCGGCGGGCGACTGGAGTTTGTTTCTCGGCGGCGGGATCTACCATCATTTCATACCGAGCGCAGTGGACGCCATTATTTCGCGCTCGGAATTCTCGACCTCCTACACGCCCTATCAGCCCGAGGTCAGCCAGGGCACCTTGCAGGCGTTGTTCGAATATCAGACCCTGATTTGCCAGCTCACCGGCATGGAGGTTTCCAATGCCGCCGTGTACGACGGCGCCTCTGCGGCGGCGGAGGCTGTGCTGATGGCACGGCGTATTCAACCGGTGGGCCGCAGGCGCGTGCTGATGTCGCGAAGCCTCCACCCGCAGTATCGCGCCGTCGTGCGGGCCTACTTGAACAATCTCAACGACGTTGTGCTCGACGAAGTGCCGTTCGACGCCAGCGGCGCCACGAACTTAAACGATTTGACGCGGCGTCTGGACGATCGCTCGATGTGCGTTCTGGTGGGTTATCCGAATTTTTTCGGCGTTATTGAAGACCTGACGCCGATGCAAACGGCCTGCGCCAAGGCCGGCGCACAATTGATTACCGTGACCACCGAGCCCTTGTCGCTCGGGCGGCTCAAGCCGCCGGGTGAGTTCGGCGCGGACATCGCGGTCGGCGAGGGCCAAAGCCTGGGCGTGCCGATGGCTCTCGGCGGTCCGGCATTCGGTTTCTTTGCTTGTCAAAAAAAATACGTGCGCAACATTCCGGGCCGTTTGGTCGGCGAAACCGTCGATAGCGACGGACGGCGCGGCTTTGTCCTGACCCTCGCCACCCGCGAGCAGCATATTCGCCGGGAGAAGGCGACGTCAAACATCTGCACTAGTCAAACGCTCTGCGCGCTGGGCGCGACGGTCTTCATGTCGTTGATGGGCAAGAGCGGCATGCGACGCTTGGCCGATATCAATATTGCGCGCGCGCACAAGGCGCAGGCGCGGCTCGTGCGCGAGGGCGGTTTGGCGGAAGTATTTGCCGGTCCGTTTTTTAATGAGTTCGTCTTGCGCGCGGCGAACGCGCGGCAACTCATGGCCAGGTGCGCGGCGAAAAAAATCATTCCCGGCATCGCCCTGGAGCATTGGTTCCCGGAACTGAAGAATTGTTTGTTGGTCTGCGTCACTGAAATGAACGAAGCAGAGGAGATCGACCGGCTTGTCCGAATCATCCGCGACTAGCGGGCGCGCAGGCAGCGCGGAGCCGAAACTTATTTTCGAAAGCGGCTCGAGCGGCCGCAGCGCGCTTTTCTGGCCGACTGAGGGTGATGAGGTCGCGGCGGTGATTCCAAGCGCGCTGCTACGCCGGGAGATCGCCGGCTTCCCGGAATTGGGCGAGCTCGAGACCTTGCGCCATTTTACCCGGCTGTCGCAGAGAAATTTCGCGATCGAGAGCCAATTCTATCCGCTCGGCTCGTGCACGATGAAGTACAACCCCAAAGTCAACGAGGTGGTCGCGCGCTTCCCGGGATTTGCCCAGATTCATCCGCTGGCGCCAAGTGATTTGTTGCAGGGTGCGTTGGCTTTGCTGTTCGAGCTCGAAGGGATGCTCGCCGAGATCAGCGGTATGGAACATGTGAGCTTACAGCCGTCGGCCGGCGCGCAGGCCGAGCTTACCGGGCTGATGCTGATCCGAGCCTGTCTGACCGAGCGCGGCAATCCGCGCAGGAAAATCATTGTGCCCGACACGGCGCACGGCACCAATCCCGCCAGCTCGACCTTGTGCGGTTACGAGGTCGTGCAAATTTCCTCAAACGAACACGGCGTTATCGATGCCGCCGCCATTGAGAAAGCCACGGATGAGGACGTCGCTGCGGTGATGATCACCAATCCCAATACGCTCGGACTGTTCGAGACCCAAATCGAAGCGGTTGCCGAAGTCGTTCATCGCCGCGGCGGCATGGTCTATCTCGATGGCGCCAATCTGAACGCTCTCCTGGGCCTTGCCAAGCCGGGCCATATGGGCGTCGACGTATTGCACATGAACCTGCATAAGACCTTTTCGACGCCCCACGGTGGCGGCGGCCCGGGTGCGGGTCCGGTGGCAGTCAGAAGCCATCTGGCCGACTATCTGCCGGTGCCGCGCATCGTCAAGGCCGGCGATCGCTACGAGTTGCAGCAGGATTGCGCGAAGTCGATCGGCCGCGTGCGTTCCTTCTTCGGCAACTTCGGCGTGCTCGTGCGCGCCTATACCTATATTCTCTCGCTCGGCGGCGACGGGTTGGAAGAGGTGAGCCGGATGGCGTTGCTCAATGCGAATTACGTCCGCAAGAAACTGGAGAAGAGTTACCATCTCGCCTTCAACGAGCCGTGCATGCACGAGTGCATTTTCACCGATCGGATACAACAGCGAAACGGCGTGAGCACTCTCGACATCGCCAAACGCCTGCTCGACTACGGCTACCATCCGCCGACCATTTATTTTCCGCTGGTGGTTTCCGGGGCATTGATGATCGAACCGACGGAAACGGAGACGCCGGAAACGTTGGACGGCTTTATCGAAGCGATGCTCGCCATTGCCCAGGAAGCGAAAAGTGATCCCGAGCTGGTCAAAAGCGCGCCGCACTCAACCCCGGTCAAGCGCCTCGATGAAGCGCGCGCGGCGCGGAAACCCGTGCTGCGCTGGCAGCCGCTGTCCAGCGGCGGCGATTCGTAAGTGGTGGGGACTCTGTCAGCGCGCAAATTGATAATTAACGCGGTTATCGTGGTATTCCATGGCGGCTGAAATCGGCAATGGGTTCGGCTGGATCCAACGCGGGATCGGCGGGAACGGTGCCGCCGCTTTGATCGCGCGCAAGGCTTCCTCATCCAAGAGTTGGGAACCGGAAGAGCGCACCATCCGCAAGCGTTCCAGCCGCCCGTCCGCGCCGACGGTAAATTCCAAGAAAAGCCTGCCTTGTAGGCCATAGCGAAGAGCGAGTTCCGGGTATTGCCAGTGCGACTCGATCAGCTGCTTGATCTTGGTGAAGTAGCTCACGTAAAGCGGATCTCTGGTGTTGAGGCTGATGGGCGCGTTGCTGCTGCGGGAATCTGCCGACCAGGTAAGCGGCGGCAGCAACTCTTTGACCGTGGGCAGCGGACGCTCGGCAACGACGCTTTCTTCCGGCACGATTGCCGGCGGCTCAGGGGGCGGTTTGGGGGCCGCGGCCGGTGTTGACGGGGCTCGCGCTAAGGGTTTTTCTTCTCCAAGTTCGGCCGGTGCTGCTTGAGTCTTGGCGGGCGCCTGCGGCGGATCTTTTTTGGCGATCGTCGCCGGCTTTCGTGCGCGGCGCACCGGCGCGGGTATCGGTGTAGGCGCGGCTTCGATTTTTTTCGCTGTTTCGGGCTGGATCTTTGCCGGTGTTTCCAGAAGCGACACGGAAATTTTTTCCTGCTCTCCGACCCTGATCGGCCGCGCCGGATAGACGATTAGGAACATCGCCAGGTGGACTGCGACGGATACCGCGAAAAAGCGCAGATAGGGTATGTCCAAGGTCGCCACCATCGTATAGTATAGGCTCATCCTCGCGGCGCGTGCAGCGAAATGTTGATATCACAATGCCGCGGTCTTGGGAGGTCGCATGTTTGGTTTCGGCATTGGCGAATTGTTGATCATCGCCGTGATCGTGCTGGTTCTGTTCAGCCGGCGCCTGCCCGACTTGGGAGAAGGGCTCGGTAAAAGCATCAAGAAGTTCCGAAAAGCGGTGAACGAGCCCGACGAACTCGATATCACACCCAAAAAAGATTCCCGGGACCCGTAGCCGTCGTTTCCGCGCTAATCAAATTTCTCCCTCGGCTGTAATCACCTCACAACTGAATTCCTTGGCGTTTTTCGCCGATTTCAAAAATACGATCGTGAAGGGTATCGAATCCCCGGGGGGAATCTCAAAGCTCTTGAGCGGCTTCAGATCTTGTAAATGCGGGATGTCTTCAATCGTCATGCCGCGGATGATCTTGGGCGAGATCGTGTTTCCGACCCAGATCATTTGCTTTTCCAGCTCTTTGCCTTCGCCGTTGTAAGAAATTGCGGAGAGCTGAATCTCTCGCACGACGACCGGATTCTCATTGAGCACGACGCCACTAATCAGAAACACCTCGCGGTTGCCTTGGATCGTCTGGTAAGCGGGCCGCAGCGACTGGATAAGAATGCCTTCTTTTAAATGCTGGTTCTTCAGCACCGACGCGCCGAGCAGGGGAATACTCTTGATGATACCTTCCGAGGCCTCGGGACGCGCGTAGCTGATGACCGAGATGAGCGTAAAGCCGATCACCAGCAGGCCGAAGAGCGTGATAAACGGCAGGACGGAAGCTTTTTGATCGCGGTAGGAAGAGATCGCCAGGATATTGTTCGGATCCTCGCTTTCGTCTTTCACGGGCGGGAAAAAAGGATCATGTGCCGGAAAATCTGGAGCTGCATCCAGCCTCTTGCCCGATTCCATCACAGGATCATTTTCCGGCAGCGGGAACCGACTTTCATCATCTTGCTCGGGATCGCTGATGGACCATTGATCATCGGCAAGGTCGCGGCTGACCGCATCTTTGTCGGTCTCCGCGGGAATGTTTCTTGAATCAAAGGGCAGGCGCAATTCTTGGTCGCACGAACCTAGGGTCGGCTCTGCCAAAGTCGATTCGGTCCCGGCGCCGGGTTGCGGCGCCCTTTGCGGTTCGGGCGCAAAGGTGTGTTTGCAGCGCGAGCAGCGGAACGACGGCGCGCTGCCCTTCATCAGTTCGTCGGAAACTTTGTACGTTGTGCGGCACTTTGGGCACTGGACGAGCATAGGCAATCCTTTATTGACCAGGGTGGAGCGGATAAATATCCAGGAGAATCAATGTGATCTTAGAGGAATTCGCGAAAACTTCAAGGTTTTATGTTAGTAAGTGCTTTTGCGCTATGAATAATCTTTTTATGACCGCGTCTAAGGGGCAGGATCACCGTGGCGCTGAGTGACTCGGAGCTGGTCCAAAAATGCCAGGCAGGCGAGATGACGGCGTTTCAGGAACTTGCCTCACGTTACCATCAGAAGGTCTACATGGTGATCCTCGGCTTGCTGCGCAATCGTGAAGATGCGCTGGAAGTATCGCAAGAAACGTTCTTTCGAGCTTTTCGGAAGATCGGCGGCTTCCAAGGCGGCTCTTCGTTTTACACTTGGATTTATCGGATCGCGGTCAATCTCGCGATCGATGCGCAGCGGCGCCAGAAAAGAAATCCCCTGGAGTTTCGCGAGAGCATGGACGGTCTCTTGGAGTCGCAGGATGAAGTCGCGCGGGATCCGTTTGTCGACGTGCATGACCGCGAGCTGCGCGAAAATCTAATCAAGGCGATAAACGATTTGACACCCGAACACAAAGCCGTCATCGTGCTGAGAACGATCGAAGGGCTTTCCTACAAGGATATCGGTGAAATTCTCGGCTGCTCGGAAGGCACCGTGATGAGCCGTCTACATTACGCCCGCAAAAAATTGCACGACAAGTTGAGTGCATTTTTATGAACGAGTGTGAACGGATTCAAGAGTCGATCGGGCCCTGGCTGGACGGTGAGTTAAACAGCGCCGAATGCGAGCGGGTGCGAACCCACGTGGGGAGTTGCCCCGCGTGTCTCGCGGCCCAGCAAAAAATCGAAAAGATCGACCTCGCGCTGCGCAGTGACTTGGTTGCTCAGGCGGCGAAGCTCGAGTTCGCGCCGTTCTGGCGCGCGCTGGAACGCCGCATCAGCGAGCCGCGGCCGTGGTACCAAGAATGGCGCGACCGGTTGGTTAGTGCACCGAGATCGGCCTGGGCGGTCCCCGCGCTGATCGCCTTGTTGCTTGCCGTATGGTCCTTCGATTCGTACTTTCCCGGTTGGCGTGGGGGAGTGGCTGCGCGCAGCGGCTTCGCGGCGGTGGATTCCATCGACGCGCACGGGCGCAGCGTGGCACTGTGGCGTGAAAACGAGACCAAGACTACCGTGATCTGGCTGTACGAAGAGCAAGAGGGTGAACATGAAACGGCTGAAGAAGCACCTAAGTCTGGCCCTGCTTTTTAGTCTTGTCTCAGTCGCAGCGGCCGTGCGGGTCGCCGCCGCAGATAAGGACCCGCAATCCGTGCAGGTGACCATCGGGACTATTCTGGTGAGCAATCAGAGCGATGAGTTCGACGCCAAACTCAAGGGCATGGAGAAGCAGCTGAGAGTGCTCAAGTACCGCTCCTATCGCTTGCTCAAAGACGAAAGTCAGAATGTGCCGTGGCGCGGCAACAAGAGTTTCGAAATCCCGGGCGGGCGATCATTAACCGTGGCTCCCCAGGAGTTCCAGAACAACCGCATCGCATTGAAAGTGCGCTTGACCGAACGCAATAAACCGCTGCTCGATACCACTGTAACGGTTCCCAACAAGGGTAATTTCCTGTATTTGGGCGGGCCGCCCCACGAAGGGGGCACTCTGGTGCTGTCGATTTCCGCCGCCGTGCAGTAGCTGAGTCCACTCGGACAACTTTTTTTCCCACTCGAGCTTAATTTCAAGCCCAGGCAAAGCATCTGAGCGTCATCGGCCACCACCCGATCCACGCCCGAGTGTTAATTTTGGGCGCGGTGCGAAAGTCCTGGTGCCTGCGCTTTCCACGACTCGCCCCTTCGTCCCAGTAGGTCTACTAACTAACGAACTCTTAGTAACTAATCTAACAGGCTGCCGGAAAAGCCACGCTGCGAGGTATCCCTGGTTGGAGTAATGGAACGGTGGAATCTTGCTCGGGTAGAAGATACGTGAAGGAGTCGATGGATCTTTAGATGGAAAACTGCAGATTGCCCACCGCCATGCGATCACGCCAACCCACCCACAAGTTGGTGGTCAGGTATTTGTCGCCGAAATCAGGGAAAATCGTCACAATCGTCGCCGAGCGTAACTTGCGCGCAACTTTGATCGCGGCGAATATTGCGGCGCCGGAGGACTGTCCGACCAACACGCCTTCTTCCTGGCTCAGCCGATAAACCATCGAATAGGCGTCTTCCGTCGACACGGGAATTTTTTCATCGAGCTGCTCTTCGTGGTAGATCCCAGGCACGATCGAGGTGGCCATGTGTTTTAGCCCTTCGAGCCCATGCAGCGCGTCGTCGGGCTCGACCGCAATGACTTGTATGTTTGGATCAACTTCCTTGAGATAGCGTCCGGTGCCCATGATCGTTCCGCCGGTGCCGATGCCGGCGACCAAGTGCGTCACTTGACCCTCGGTCTGGCGGTATATTTCCGGCCCGGTGTGTTCGTAATGGGCTTGCGGATTCATCGGATTGAAATACTGGTCGGGCTTGAAATACTTTGCCGGGTCGGTTTTAAGAATCTCCCGGCACGCGCGTATGGCGCCATCCGAGCCTTCCAGCGGATCGCTGTACGTGACCTTGGCGCCGTAAGCGTTGATGATATGCTTGCGCTCGATGCTGACGTTGCCGGGCATTACCAACTCGACCGGGTAATGAATGACGCTGCCGACCATCGCGAGCGCGATGCCTGTGTTGCCGGAGGTGGAGTCGAGAATGGTCTTACCGGGGTGCAGCTTTCCCGTCCGCAGTCCCTCTTGAACCATGCGCCAAGCCGGGCGGTCCTTGACCGAGCCGCCCGGATTTAGACCTTCCAGCTTGGCGTAGATTTTTACGCCCGGAGAGAGGCCTTCGGTGATTCTGCTGATTTCGAGCAAGGGGGTATTGCCGATCAGATCGAGAATCGATTCGACTTTGCGCGGTCCGGCGGGCGCGGCATTGACCAGGCGCAGATGGGGCGAAGTTGGGGCCATGGCAGGGCTTCGCGTTGGGATCAGAACCCGCCGGCAATCGCGGGCACGATCGAAATGCTGTCGCCTTCCTTGAGAGAAGTTTCCAGGTTCTGCAAAAAACGGATGTCGTCGCCGTTCACATAGACGTTGACGAACCGCCGGACTTTGCCGGTCTCATCGCAGATCCGCTCTTTGATTCCCGGATAGTTTTTTTCCAGGTCCTCGACGAGCGCCTTGACGTTCGTTCCTTGAGCATCAACCTCATCGGCTCCTTGGGTGAATTTACGCAGCGGAGTGGGGACACGAACTCGCACAGCCATAACCATCCTCCTGATTTACAACTATTCTAAAATAATCCGTCGATTTGTACCAGGCAACTCGGGATTTTCCAGGGGCTCTCGAGATGACCGCTAAACCGCGACCGCCTTCACCGACGCTCGCGGGCTGAGAGCCTGAAATAGCTCATCGAAGTTTTGCAGTGTGGCGGCGATCGTATAGGGCTTTTCAACGCTGGGTGCGACTGCTTCGAGAGTTTTATAGCCGTTCCCGGTGATGCTGACGACGATCGATTCGTCGCGCGGAATTCGCCCCTGTTCAATCAGCTTTTTGGTCACCGCGACTTCGGTGCCGCCGGCCGGTTCGGTGAAGATCCCTTCGGTACGGGCGAGCAGCTTGATGCCTTCAAGAATCTCCTCGTCGCTGACGCTCTCGCCCCAACCGCCTGATTCCTTGACCGCTTGAATCACGTAATAGCCGTCGGCTGGATTGCCGATCGCGATCGAGCTGGCGATCGTGTTGGGCTTGACCGGGCTCACGAGATCGGTGCCGTTGTGCAGCGCCTGGATGATCGGCGCGCAGCCGGCCGCCTGAGCCGAATAGATTTTGCAGCCGGTATCTTCGACCAAACCGACTTGGATCAGTTCGTGAAAGCCCTTTGCCAGCTTGGGGAGAATCGTGCCGCCAGCCGAAGCGACGACGATATGCCGGGGCAGCTTCCATCCCAATTGCTCGGCGACTTCAAAACCATGGGTCTTCGCGCCTTCGGAATAATATGGACGCAGGTTGACGTTGACAAAAGCCCAGCCGTACTTGTCGCCGATTTCGCTGCACAGGCGATTGACGTCGTCGTAGTTACCCTTGATAGCGACCGTCTTGGGGCCGTAGATCGCCGAGCCGATGATCTTTCCCTGCTCCAGGCCGTCGGGAATGAAGACGTAACATTCAAGGCCGGCGTTAGCGGCATGAGCGGCCACCGAGTTTGCCAGGTTGCCAGTGGACGCGCACGAAACCGTATCGAAGCCGAACTCGAGCGCTTTCGAGATGGCCACGGAGACCACCCGGTCTTTATAGGAGAAGCTTGGATGGTTGACCGAGTCATCTTTGACGTATAATTCTTTCACGCCGAGAGCGGCGCCGAGCCTCTGGGCGCGCACCAGAGGCGTATAGCCGGAATACAATCCCACGCGCGGCTCGCCGTCGATCGGTAACAGCTCGCGGTAGCGCCAGAGGTTGCGCGCGCGTGGTGCGATCTTGTCACGGCTAATACTCTTCTTAATGCCGTCGTAGTCGTATTGAATCTCGAGCGGACCGAAGCAGCTTTCGCAGACATGCAAGGGCTGCTGCGGATACGCCTGGCCGCATTCTCGGCATTGAAGTCCCGTGACAAAGCTCATCATCGTTCCTCTTTTAGTAGTGCGACGATGGCGTCGCTGCGGCCGGTTTGGTCTCGGCGCAGGCGCTGCACTGCGGATTTCTGGCGATTTCGACGCCGTGAAATTTCATCGTTTTGGCGTCGTAGGTTAACAGTCGATTCGTGAGCAGTCCTTCTTCGAAACCGGCGAGATATTTCACGGCTTCGGTCGCCTGAATCGTACCCAGGGTGCCGGCGACCGCGCCGAGGATGCCGGACTGTTGGCAATTTAGCATTTCTTCCGGCGGCGGTGGGGTTTGAAATAGGCAGCGGTAACAGGCGCTTTTGCGCGGCAGCACGGTCATCGTCTGCCCCTGGAGACGAACGATCCCGGCATGGGAGAAGGCGATCCCCAGTCGAATGCACACGTCATTGACCAAAAATTTCGTTTCAAAATTGTCGCTGCCGTCGACGACGAATTGGTAATCTGCGGCGATCTCGGCGGCATTATCTTCCTCAAAGCGCAGCGCATAAGTTTTGATCTCGACATCGGGATTGAGATCGTTGAGTTTGGCTTGCGCCGATTCGACTTTTTGGCGCCCGATGTCGGCGGTCGCATGTAGGATCTGCCGTTGGAGATTGGACAATTCGACCTTGTCGGGATCGATGATGCCCAGGGTTCCCACACCGGCGGCAGCCAGGTAAAACGCCGCCGGAGATCCCAGTCCGCCGGCACCGATGACGAGCACGCTTGCCTGACGCAGGTGGATTTGTCCCTTGCCGCCGATGTCCGGCACCATAATTTGCCGGCTGTAACGTTCGATCTGTTCGGTCGTGAGCCGCGTACTCATGTCTCGCGCCAAAAAAAACCTCTTCTTACCAAGATAAGAAGAGGTTTAAGAAAACCTCACCTTATCTTTACCCCCGACAATCGGGAGCGGGAATTAGCACCAGCGTTCCTGTTTGGGAACCGGTTGCTGTGGCTTCGAAGGGCCTATCCCTCCACCACTCTGGATAAGGTGTCCAGTTGCATGAAAAAATATCCCACGGCACTCGCCCTGTCAAGCATGGTCCCGGTAGAGGAGCGCACGCCGCCCTTTCGTCAGGCGGTTGCCCCATGCCCTTGAACTTGTTCTTAACCCGGTGCAATGTTGCGGCAAACGAGCGAGCCTTAAGCTTATCTTTGCCGTCACGCCCCTATGACCGAAAAACTTAACGGCCCGACCCAACAAGTGGCGCAGTTCGTGGCCAGAACCCGGTACCGGGATCTCCCCGGAGAAGTCATTGGGTTGGCGCGCGGCTTTATCCTCGATGGGTTGGGCGTGGCGCTGGCGGGTTCGACGGATCAATGCTCGCGCATCGTGCAAACGCACATCCGGCAAATCAAAGGCAAGGGAGAGGCGTCGGTGCTCGGGACATCGTTATCGGCGCCGGCGCCTAAGGCTGCGCTTGCCAATGGCGTTGCCGGCCACGCGATGGATTACGACGACACTCAGTTGTCGACGTCCAAAGAAGCCGTCTACGGTCTGCTCACCCATCCCACGACGCCCGTGCTGGCCGCGGTTTTGGCAGTCGGCGAGAAAGAAAAAATCAGCGGCCAGGAATTTATTCTCGCGTATCTCTTAGGCGTCGAGGTCGAGTGCCGGATCGCCGACGCGATCAATCCGCGTCACTATCAGGGCGGCTTTCATTCCACCGCGACCATGGGCGGTCTGGGGGCGGCAATGGCGGTGGGGAAGATTTTTCGCTTCAAGGAAGAACAACTGTTGCGCACGTTAGGCATCGCCGCAAGCATGGCGTCCGGCTTGCGCGAAAATTTCGGTACCATGACCAAGCCGCTGCACGCCGGACGGGCTGCTGAGAACGGCGTGAGCGCCGCCATGCTGGCGCGCCAGGGTTTCACGGCGGCGCACAACATTCTCGAAGCGCGCCGCGGCTTTTTCAATGCTATGGCCGGCGGCTACGACGAGAGTAAGATTTCCGGGCGGCTGGGCTTGCCTTACTTCATGAAAGAGCCGGGCATTTCGATCAAGCCTTACCCCTCCGGTTCGCTGTCCCATCCGGCGCAGGATCTGATTCTCGATATCGTACGCGAGCATGATCTGCACGCGGCCGATATTGCCCGGATCGAGGTCGGCACCAATTCCAACGTGCCCAATGCCTTGATCTATCCCATGCCAAAAACCGCGCTGGAGGGAAAATTCAGCATTCCATTCTGCATGGCGATCGCCGTCCTTGAACGCCGAGCGGGCATGGCGCAGTTCCGAGACCGCAAGGTGCGCGATAAGAAAGTCATCGGGATGATGAAGCGGGTAACGCTCTATGTCGACGATGAGCTTGAAAGGCTCGGTTACGATCAGGTGCGTTCGCGCGTTCGCGTCGAGCTCACGAGCGGGCGGATCATTGAAGGCCGCTACGACATTGCGCGCGGCCATCCGGGTAAACCGCTAAGCTGGTCGGAGCTGGCGGACAAGTTTCGCGATTGTGCCGCGCTGGTACTGCCGAAAAAAAAGGCCGAGGAAGCAGTCGAACTGATTGCGCGCTTGGACGAGCTGAAAAGTTTAACCCCGCTGTTGCGCGCTCTGAGCGGCGCGAGCGGCAAACGGATCCAGAGCCGAAACCCTCGGGAGCGGAATCGCAAAGAGTTTAACCGCAGAGAACGCAAAGGACGCAAAGGAAGTGAGTCGTGAGGAGGATTCGGAGTGTTCCGGTATGTCATGCTGAATGAAGTGAAGCGTCTGCTTCGCGCTTGTGCCGGTTTGAAAAGAAAAAGCAGATTCTTCGTCGTAAGACTCCGCAGAATGACAGATGATAGTAAAGCCACCGGCGGAGTGAAGAACGTTCAATTCCGTGAGCTGAAACAGCTTTGAAGCAAGGCAAAAGGCGGAAGTAAACAAAGTGGAGCCGTATTCGCACGTCATTGGTCGTTTCGTCGGCGGTCTAAAATTGGCCGATGTACCGCCGGCCGTCGTCGACAAAGCCAAACTCGTTTTTCTCGATACCCTGGGAATTGCGCTGGCGTCGTCGACGATGGACTTCGGCGCAATGGTGACCCGAGTGGCGCAACGGCTCGGCGGCTCGCAGCACAGTTTGCTGCTCGGTTCCTCGATCAGAGTTGCCGCGGCCAATGCCGTGATCGCCAACGGCACCTTGGCGCACGGTCTGGATTACGACGATACGCTCGAGGAAGCGATCGTCCACACCGGCTCCTGCGCCTGGATGACCGCGCTGGCCATAGGCGAGGAGGTCGGCGCGAGCGGCGCGGCGGTGCTCGAAGCCGCAATCGCCGCTACGGAAGTGCTGTGTAAAGTCGGATTGGTGGCACCCGGCAAGTTTCACGCGCGCGGTTTTCACCCGACCGCGCTTTGTTCGACGTTCGGCGCCGCGGCTGCGGCGGGTAAGCTCTACGATCTCGACATCAGTCAGTGGTCTGATGCGCTTGGTCTGTGCGGCAGCCAGAGCTCAGGAATCATCGAATATCTCGCCGACGGCACCTGGACCAAGCGGCTACACCCGGGGTGGTCGGCGCATGGCGGCGTGATCGCGACTCTGCTCGCGCGCGAAGGCTTCCGCGGCCCGGCCAAAGTGTTCGAAGGGACGCACGGATTTTTCAGCGCGTTCGGTGGCAGGAACGAATATCGTTACGAGAAAATTCTCGAACTCGGCAAAGTTTGGGAGATTCCCCGCCTGACGTTTAAGTCCTATCCGTGCGGCTCGATTTCCCACCCGTACATGGATTGCGCGCGCAAAATTAAACAACAGTATGCGCTCGACCCGGAACAAATTAGCGAAGTCATCTGCCGCACGGCGGAAGGGCCGGTGCACCGGCTCTGGGAGCCGCTCGCCGACAAACAGAGACCGGTGAGTTCGTACGGCGCGAAATTCAGTCTGCCGTACAGCATTGCGGTCATGCTCATGCGCGGCCGGGCCGGCCTCGAAGAATTCAGCGATCAGGCGATCGCAGATCCGGCCGTCCTCGCGTTGGCGAAAAAGGTGCGCTATGAGCTGGATCCGACGATCGATTACCCGCGCCATTTTTCCGGACATGTAAAGGTCAAGATGAATGACGGATCGGTGCTCGAGGAAAATCAGCCGCATCCGCGGGGCGGATTGGAAGACCCGTTGCCGCCGCAGGAAATCGCGGCGAAGTTTCGCGCCAACGCTTCCTTGGTCCTGTCGGCAAGCCGGGTCGAGCAGATCGTCGACGCGGTAAACCGGCTCGAGCAGATGCCGGCGATCGCGATATTGACTGAGCAGCTAATTTCGTAATAATGGCTCCGCCGTAGGTGGTGTTGGGATCGATGACTAATCGAGTGCTTCAATCGCGTGCAGAGGAGGCGTTTATGAAAAAGTCCGTGGTTTGTTTGATTACACTGATATCGTCTTTAGCCCTGACGTCGATGCTGGCGGCCCAAGACGCGGCCCTGGTACAGGCGGCGAGAAAGGAAGGCAAGGTCGTTTGGTACACCTCGCTCGCGTTGCCGTCCTCGACTGCGATCGCTCATTTTTTTGAACAGAAATACAAGGGGATCACGGTGGAAGTGCACCGCACCGGTTCGCAACGCGTGCTGCAACGGGTCATGCAGGAAGCCACCGCCGGAATCAAGAATGGCGATATCATCCATACCTCCGATGCCGGCCATTTCGAGCTGCTCAAGGCCAAAAACTTGTTGTTGAAATACACGCCCCAAGGGGTAGGCCCGTTCCCCGACGGCTTCAAAGATAAAGCCGGTTTTTACTACGGCATGCGCGCCACGCTTTCGGTGATCGCGTACAATCCCAAGACCGTGCCCGACAAGGATGCGCCGAAGACCTGGAAGGATCTGCTCAATTCAAAATGGAACGGCAAAGAGGTCACCGCCCATCCCGGTTATAGCGGCATTATCATGACCCACGTGCTGGCCCTGGTGAACACGTACGGCTGGGATTACTTTCGCGATCTGGCGAAAAACAAATTACACATCGTCCAGTCGGCCAATGATCCGGCCGGCGTTGTCGCGTCAGGTGAACGGCCGATCGGTGTCAACGGGGCGGAATATTTTTATTATAAGACTTTAAAGCAGGGAAACCCGATCAAAATCGTTTATCCGAAAGAGGGCGTTCCGCTGATCGTCTCGCCGGTCGCGATCGCCAAAGACGCGCCTCATCCGAATGCCGCCAAGCTTTTCACCGAGTTTATTTTCGCCAAGGAGTCGCAGCAGTTGCTGGCGGACAAAGAGGGTCTTTATACCGGCCATCCCGACGTGACCTATCCGTCCGACAAACCCAAGCTCAAGGAGTTGAAACTTCTGCCGGCGGATGCCGACGAGCTTGAAAAGCGCAACGCCGAGATCAAGAAACGCTTTGTCGAGTATTTCGGCGCGTAAGACCAAGTAGCCGCATTGCATGGCTGTTTCTCAAACAGGCACGCTCGATCGAGCCGGCCACACGGGTCGGTCCGCTTTTCGCTTCAAGGATCCGACCCTGCCCGTGTGGCTCGGCGCGGCGCTCTTCCTGGTCTTTTTGATGCTGTTTCCCCTGGGTGCGATTTTTCGCGCCAGTCTGTGGGATGACGCCGGCCTGACATTCAATAAATATCTCGAAGTCTTTACCAACGAGCAATTTCTCAAAGCGATCTGGAATACCCTGATCATTTCCATCTGGGTGGGCGTGATCGCGGTGATTATCGGTGCGCTGCTCGCCTGGCTGGTGACGCGCACCGATTTGCCCTGGAAAAAACCGATCCGCGCGCTGGTGATGGCGTCGTTCGTGACGCCGCCTTTTTTGGGCGCGTTTGCGTGGACCTTGCTGGCCGGGCCCAATGCCGGCGCATTGAATAAGCTTTACCGCTTTGTGACCGGCTCCGAAGAGGCGCTCTTCAATATTTTCACGATGCCGGGGTTGATCTTCGTCATGGCGCTTTACAGCTTTCCCTACGTTTTCTCGATGATCGCCAACGTGTGCGAGCTGATCTCGTCGGATCTTGAAGACGCGGCGGAGATTCTGGGGGCGAACAAATGGCGGATCGCCTGGACTGTCACATTTCCGCTCGCCATGCCGGCGTTGATCGGTGGCTTTATTCTGGCTTTTCTCCACTCGCTTTCCCTTTTCGGCGCGCCGGCAATTCTCGGCTTGCCCGCCGGCCTGCACACGATTACGACCCAGATCTGGGCGCTGTTTCAATATCCGCCGCGCTTGGATATGGCGGCGGCGTTTTCCGTACCGCTGCTGTTGGCGACGATGGTGTTGATTGCCGCGCAAAAAAAGATTCTCGGCCGGCGCGGCTTTAGCACAGTCGGCGGCAAGGGCGGTCAGAAGCGCTTGATCCGGCTCGGCTGGCGACGAGTTCCGGTGCTGGTTATCGTGTTTGGCATCCTGTCGCTTTCGATCTTCTTGCCCTACTGGATCCTGCTGAAGGCGGCGCTTTCGAAGGCCTGGGCGATGCCTTTGACCTGGGATAATTTTACGCTGAACAATCTTTCCTTTGCCTTTTTCCAGTACGACGATACCAAGTTGGCGATCTACAATACTTTTAAATTAGGGATCCTGACGGCGACTCTGGGCACGCTGCTGGCGACCTTGATCGCCTACATCACCAACCGCAATCTTTTCCGCGGCGCGCGCTACCTGACTTTCTTCGCGCTCGCCCCGCTCGTGATTCCGGGCATCGTTCTCGCGGTCGGCCTGTTCATCGCCTACACAAGGCCGCCTCTGATGCTTTACGGCACGGTGTGGATTCTTTTCGTCGCCTACCTGACCAAAGAAATGCCGATCGGCTTTTCCCAGGCAGAGTCGACCTTCAAGAGCATTCATCCCGAGCTCGAAGATGCCAGCCGGGTCATCGGCGCCAACCGACTTACGACGCTGGTGGATGTCACCGCGCCGCTGGCACGCTCCGGATTGATCGCCGCCTGGTCGTTCATCTTCATCGGCGTCATCCGCGAGCTGAGCGCGTCGATCCTGCTGTTTGCGCCGAAGTCGAAGGTTGTCTCCGTGGTTATTTTTGATCTCAAGGAAGAAGGTCAAGTGGGTGTCATCGCCGTGTTGGGAATTCTTTTACTGGTCGTGTCCTTTGCGGTGATCCTCACGGTCCAGTGGTTCGCCGGACGCGATCCGGTGGCGACGCGCGAATAGATCATGGCGATCGTCTCGATAAGAGAGCTTAGCAAAAAATTCACCGAGACCGCCGCGGTCGATGATCTTGATTTGGAAATCGGCGACGGAGAATTTGTCTCGCTGCTCGGCCCTTCCGGCTGCGGCAAAACGACGACCTTGCGCTTGCTCGCGGGCTTCCTGCAGCCGGACGGCGGCGAAATCCGTGTCGGCGGCGAAGTGATTTCGTCTCCGACAATGGTTGTGCCGCCGGAGCGGCGCAATATGTCGATGATCTTTCAAAGCTATGCGGTATGGCCGCATATGACCGTGGCGCAGAACGTCGCCTATGGACTCAAGTTCAAAAAACTGGCGAAACAGGAAATCGACGCGAAAGTGAACAAGCTGCTCGGTGTGGTGCACCTGGCGGAATTAAAGGATCGCTACTCGGCTGAGCTGTCCGGCGGGCAGCAACAACGCGTGGCGCTCGCGCGTGCACTGGTTGTGGAGCCGCAGATTCTTCTGATGGACGAGCCGCTGAGTAATTTAGACGCCAACCTGCGCGAAGAGATGCGTTTCGAGATCCGCCGTTTGCACGAAGAATTCAAAATTACCACGGTCTATGTCACCCATGACCAAGCCGAGGCGATGGCGACCTCCGATCGCATCGCAGTGCTCGATCATGGCCGGTTAATTCAGGCGGGGTCCCCGGCGGAAATATTCAATCGGCCGAAAACGCGGTTTGTCGCCGAATTCGTCGGCAAGGCGAATATTCTTAACGGCCGCTGGGATGGCGACGGCCAGTTATTGCTATCGGACGGCATAAAGATCCGCTTGGCCGGCGGGGATCTTCTGGAGCGCTCGAGCGCCGTCTCGGTGTGCCTGCGGCCGCACAACATCGCGCTGATCGCCGACGATGCCGAAGCGCGCGCGATGGCCGAGCGCAGCTACAACGTTTTTCCCGGCACCATTGGGCGCTCCATCTATTTCGGCGACGCCGTCGATTATACCGTCGATCTCGCGTCGGGGGCATCGTTGCGCGTTATCGCTCCGCCTTCCCAGAGATTCTCGCCAGGCCAAACGATCTACGCCGCAGCCCATCCCGATCATTGCGTCGTTGTGCGCGACTAGGGGCGCAGCATGCTGCGCCGCTACATTGAAAGAGCGCACGCGCACGGCAGTTCAACAAGCGTAATTGCGGGTCGATAAGCGCAGAAGTCTGCCGTCAAGCGCTTGCAAGAGCCGGCGCAGCGACTCATGACCGCGTGAACTTGCCGCCGAGAGCTTCTCTGATTAGACTGCAGAAATATGGCCATCAAAACCACCAAGCGACCTACAAAGCCCACTCGCATCGCGCCGCCGTCTGCGAAAGCCGATTCAAAAAAAGTGCTTTTGCTCGACGGCCACTCGCTGGCGTTCCGCGCCTTTTTCGCTCTACCGGAAACCCTGGTCACATCCTCCGGCCAGGTCACCAACGCGGTCTACGGTTTTACGGCGATGCTGATCAAGCTTTTGGCCGACGAAAGACCGCAAGGAGTGGTGGTTTGTTTCGATAAAGGGGTGCCGCAATTTCGCGTCGAGCGTTATGCGGAATACAAGGCGGGCCGCGCCGAAACTCCCGATTTATTCAGACAGCAGCTCCCGTTGATTCGCGAGGTTCTCGAAGCTTTGCGCATTCCCATGCTCGACCTCGAAGGCTATGAAGCCGACGATCTTCTGGCGACCTTGACGCGGCGCTGTCGTGAACAAGGCTGTGAGGTCGTTCTGGTTACAGGCGACCGCGATATTTTACAACTGGTGGGTGAGGGCGTCTCGGTCATCATGACTCGCAGGGGGATCTCGGATGTGATCCGTTACGATGCCGCGACTGTCGTTGAACGCTACGGTGTGCCACCGGAGAAATGGACCGACTTTGTCGCGCTCAAGGGCGAAACGTCGGATAACCTGCCGGGCGTCCCGGGAGTCGGTGACAAAACCGCGGCCCAGCTCGTTAACAAATACGGCGACATCGAGCAGGTGATCGCCCATGCCGACGAGCTGACGCCGAAGCTGCGCGACGCCATCAAGGAACGTGCGGAACAAGTTCGGGTCAATAAAGAGCTCGGACATTTGCTCGACGACGTTCGCTTGGAGCTCGACCCGGCGCAACTCCAGCTCGAGCCTTGGGACAGTGAAGCCGTACGCAGCCTGTTCGTATCGCTCGAGTTTCGCAGCCTGCACGAACGGCTGAAGGAGATCCAATTTCACGCTGCAGCGGCGAAACCTACTCTGGACGCCATATCGATTGTCGAAATCAATTCGGAAACGGACTTGCGGCAGGGCGAGACGGTTGCATTTGCCTGGAATGAAAATTGGCTGGCGGTGTGTGACGGGCCAGGCCAGGCGCGAATCTTGCCTTTCGAGGACGCCGTGCAGCGGCTGGCCGGTTGTTTGAAAAATCTAAACTGGCGAAAGATTGCGCATGACGCCAAATTTCTCTACCGCACGGCTCTGAGTGCGGGGACGGAGGTCGAAGGGCTGTACTGCGACACGAAGATAGCCGCTTATCTTCTCGAGCCGGGCTCGAGTTCCGGCTATTCCGTGCGCGACACGGTCGCTCGTTATCTCGGTGTGTCCATTGATGGAGACCAGCCTGAGCCGCAATCCGGCGAACAGGGCACATTGTCCTTTGCCGCCGACGAAAAACAAAGCCTATGCCGGGAGGCCGCGGCAGTTCGCGCGGCCGCTCCGATTATGGAGGAACAACTCCGTGCGCAAGGCATTTGGGAGCTGGCGACGACGCTCGAATTCCCATTGGTTCGAGTGCTCGCACAAATGGAGCACACCGGCATTCTGGTTGACCGGGACTATCTCGAGAAGCTCAATGCCGGCTTCGGCGAAAAGATGATCTATCTGGAGCGTGCGATTCAGGATCTTGCCGGAGAGGAGTTCAATGTCAACTCCAACCTCCAGCTCCAGCGCATTCTTTTTGAAAAGTTGGCCTTGCCCAAGACCCGCAAGATCAAAACCGGCTACTCGACCGATGCCGCGGAGCTCGAGAAGCTTGCCGGCAATCATGCGATCGTCGCTTCGTTGCTCGAGTATCGAGAGGTTTCGAAGCTTAAAAACGGATTTACCGAGATGCTGCTCGGTCTGATCGATGCCAAGACCCAGCGAATCCACACAACCTACGACCAGACCACTGCTGCGACCGGACGGCTGTCATCAACGGCTCCCAACTTACAAAATATTCCGATTCGCGGCGACCTCGGCCGGCAAATCCGTCGCGCTTTCATCGCGCCGCGGGATCACGTCTTGCTCTCCGCTGATTACTCGCAGATCGAGCTTCGGGTGCTTGCCCATCTGTCGGAGGACGAGATGTTTTGCCAGGCGTTTGCGCAAGGTCACGACTTTCACGCGACCATCGCTGCGAAAGTCTACGGTGTCGCTTTGAGCGACGTCACCTCGGCCATGCGCAACCAAGTCAAACAGTTCTCTTATGGAATCGCCTACGGCATGTCCACTTACGGAGTTTCGCAACGACTTGGAGTCGAAATGGACGAAGCGGCAAACTTTGTGGAAACGTACTACGCGCAATTTCCCAAACTGAGAGCATTTCTCGCCCGCCAGGTGGATAAAGCCAAGGTTGACGGGTTCACGACGACGATGTTCGGTCGCCGCCGTTATTTGCCCGAGCTGCTCTCCGCGAATTTCCGGCTGCGGGCATTGGGCGAGCGCATGGCGCTTAACGCGCCTATCCAAGGGAGCGCCGCCGACATCATGAAGATGGCAATGATTCGTGTCGATGCCGCGTTGCGCCAAGAGCGGGTCGCCAAAATGCTCCTAACCGTCCATGATGAGCTGGTTTTCGAAGTGCCCTCAGAAAAGCTCGATCAAGCAAGAACCCTGATCGAAAAAATTATGACTCAAGCCGCTGATTTGCGCTGTGGATTGACCGTGGAGCTGCACAGCGGATCCAATTGGGCCGAGGCGCACGCGTAAGACAGAGACTAAATAAAATCAAAATGAAGCTACGACCGGCGTGTAACCCTTCCGGAGCAAAGGAATCGGCCTGTGCTCGACGATGCAAACGGAAGCAGTGCGGGTGAGATTTCCAGTGAAAAGGCCAAGCGCCATCGATGATCATGAAACAGTCGGCTCTAGTGCTTCCGCTCCTGCAGGACGGCACCTCGGTCGACCCAATCTCATGAGCTGACCTCGTAGTATGAATAATCCGGCCAGGACTCTTTTCGATTGCATTCGGTCGCATGAACAGGCGTGATCGGGTTCGCGTACGTTATTTTCTACTGATCAGCGCGCTGATCGTCGCCTGTGGCGGCGATCGGTTCGAGAAGATCCGCAATATCCGTTCTAGCGGAGAAACGATCATTTGTTTCGGGGATAGTCTCACGGAGGGCGTGGGCGCGGGAACGGGCGAGAATTATCCGACGGTTTTATCGCGCCGGTTGGGCATGCCGGTAATCAATGCCGGGAGGCGCGGTGATACGACCGCGCAAGCGTTACAGCGTTTATCCGAGGCCGTGTTGCGGAAACGGCCGAGGTTGGTGGTCGTCTTGTTGGGCGGCAACGATTTTTTACGCCGGGTGCCGCGTCATGAGACGAGGAAAAATCTCGAGGAAATCGTCCGGCGTATACAGGCGCAGGGCGCAATGGTCGCTATCGCCGGCATTCGGCTGGGCCTGTTCACCGATGAATTCAGCGCCATCTTCGAGGAAACGGCCGAGCAATTCGGCGCGCTTTATATTCCCCAAGTGATGAAGGGCGTTCTCAGGGATGCCAGTCTGCGAAGCGATTCCATCCATCCAAACGCCGGCGGCTATCGGTTGATGGCTGAGCGTATCGGCGAAAAGATCAAGCTGCTGTTGGAGGAGGCTGACCGGTTGAGAGTTGCGAGCCGGGCCGGGAGGTCAGCTGTCTGATCACCAGGGCAACCAGCAAGATACCGACCCACGTGGCAACCCCGCTGACGATCTTGGGATCCGTGGAGCCGAAGGCCCAGCCTAAGTCCTGCCGCCGATAATCGCCGAAGACGCGAATCGTCTTCAAAGCGATTATCCATCCGGCGTGCAAGCCGATCGAAAGATACAAGTTTCCCGTCCGCACCAACGCGAAGCTAAGCACGACGCCGACCAAAAAAAGGCCGATCAGTCCGGGTAAGAACGTCGCCGGCTCGAAAAACGGTTGGAAGGTCGTAAGCAAGTGGCGGAAACCGGCCAGGAGATCCAGCCGATCGAGAAAATAATCCTCGCCCGGTTTCACGAAGTGGAGTGCGGAGTAAAAAAGATTGGCGAGTCCGTAGGCGCGCAGTGGGTGGCTGCGCTCGAGCAAGCCAAGAAACAGCACGCCTCGGAAGAAAACTTCTTCCATAGAGCCGACGAACACGCCGGTGGCAAGCGCGCTCGCGATGCGCGAGAGCGACTGCGTTAATGAGAGGCGAAAGAACGGCGTGTACACGTCGGCGGCCGCCATCAGTGCGAGCAACAATGCCATTGACCCGAGCGCCAGGGCGCAGCCCGTCAGAAAACTTCGCCACGCTATAGAGGCTTTGACCGCGAGCAGCGACTTGATCTCAGTCGGCACTAAATGACGGCGCCCGACGATAAAGAGCGTAATCCCAGCGACCATGAAGCCGCGGTTGAATACCCGCGAGAAGGAAACGCGCTCCTCCAACAAGCCCGGCCATCGCGTAGCGACCCAATCGGCACCGACCGCCATCCAGGGACTGATGACGCAGGTCAGTGCCAGCGCAAGCAGGAGAAAAATCAACAGGCGATGATGAATTTTTAACGATTTCATGAGTAAACTTGAATATGGAGTAGGCATCGGACGATGGCAAGCAGCGGCGAGAAAAAACTGTCGGGGAAAGTTGCGCTGATCACCGGTGGCAGCCGCGGCATCGGTAGAGCGGTCGCGGCGGCGTACGCGCGCGAGAGCGCGGCGGTTTTCATCTGTGGGCGGAATCAAGAAGCCGTTACCGCAGCGGTGCATGATCTTCGCCAAGCCGGCGGAGAAGCCGACGGTGCTGCCGGTGACGTCGGTTTGCCGAGCCACGCGCAACGGCTCGTCGATGCGGCGATGGCCCGTTTCGGCAAAGTTGATGTGCTGGTGAATAACGCAAGCGTTCTCGGCCCGCGCGAATCGATCGCGGATTATCCAATCGTCGCATGGGGGGAAGTCTTGCGTATCAACCTGACGGGCATTTTCCTGCTGACTCGGATCGTCTTGCCCATCATGGCTGCGCGTCGAGCCGGCTCGATCATCAATGTGACTTCGGGAGTCGGCCGCCGGGGCAAAGCGCGATGGGGCGCCTACGCGGCGTCGAAGGCGGGTGTCGAAAATTTCACTCAGGTGTTGGCCGAAGAAGTACAGGAGCTGCAAATACGAGTCAACGCGGTAAATCCCGCGGCAACCAGAACGACCATGAGGGCCGCGGCATACCCCGACGAAGACCCAATGACCTTGCCAACGCCGGACGAAGTTGTGCCGGTTTTTCTCTATCTGGCATCGGATGATTCGGCAGCAATCACCGGCCAGTCGTTGGACGCGCGCGAATGGATCGAACGCAAAGATTGACGGCTAACTGTCATTCGGTTACAAAGGCTGAAATTGTCGCGTGAGTGCGAATCTTTTGCAATTAACGGCGCCCTCACGCAGCATGATTGATGTGCGAATGGTCGTGACAACGGCAAATTAGCCGGCAAATCCGAATCCGGATAGTCAGAGGTGCGAGATGAATCTATCGATAGGCGAGCGTTTTCCCGATTTTGAACTGCCCGATCAGGACGGCCAACCGGCCAAGCTGTCGGAAACGGTCGGAAAGTTTCCGTTCATTCTTTCTTTCTACCGTGGCTACTGGTGAGGGAAATGCCAGGTGCAGTTGCGCCATTACGTTGAACTTCAACAAGAACTAGCGATCAATTATTGCAAACTGGCGGTGGTGAGCGTCGATACTCCGACGGTCAACGACGCCTTCAGGACCGGACTCGGCGCCAATTTTACTTTCCTCAGCGATCACGAACGGAAAGTCGTTAAAATGCTCGATATGACGGAAACCTCGAAAAGCCGGGGAGTCACCGCCATGCCGTACACGTTCTCTCTCTTGCCGGATTTAACGATTCACAACCTTTATTGCGGTTATTGGTTTCTCGGCCGGCCGACATTGGATGAGCTGAGGATGGACTTGCGCGCCATGCTGAAGAAAGTCCGTCCGGATTTCGCCGGCCCGGTCGATTGAAGCCACCGGTGATACGGCAATGCCCCGTCGACCGCCGCCGACGCGAGTCCACACGCTTGCAAGCAACCCAGAGAATCGGTAGTATTTTTCAATGATTTCGCCTGAAGAAATAAAGAAAACTGTGACAAAGGCATTGCCCGTGACGGTGATTGAAACGCAGGATTTGACCGGCGGCGGTGATCACTGGCAGCTCATCATTGTGTCGCCTGCCTTCGAGGGCAAGGGCTTGATTGAGCAACATCGCATGGTGAACGAGGCGTTGAAGGAACCGATGGGAGATCAGCGCATCCATGCGCTATCGCTCAAGACCTATAGTCCCGCGCAATGGGAAAAACTGGGCTCGTGAAGGTTAGCAGAAGGAGATTGTTATGGCCGAAGATATCAAAGATCGAATCGACGAGAAAGTTAAAAATAATAAAATCATGCTTTACATGAAGGGGACGCCGGACTTTCCCCAGTGCGGTTTTTCCGCGCACACCGTGGAAATTCTCAAATCCTACGGCTTTCCGTTTGCTACCGAAGACGTCCTTGCCGATCCCACGGTCAGAGATGGGATCAAGCGTTACTCTAACTGGCCGACGATTCCCCAGGTGTACATCGACGGCAAGTTCGTCGGCGGCTGCGATATCTTGCACGAGCTGCATGAGCGCGGCGAACTCGAGCCGATGTTAAAATCGGCTTTCGGTAAATAAGCCCGGCCTCCAGGCAACATTCGGCGTCGTCGTTCGTCTAAGCGACACTGGAGGCCAAGGACCATGAAAAACCGCAGCGCCATTGTCTGCTTAGTCTTTGCGATGATTTTTTCGAGTTCCTGTACCCTGCTCGGACGATTCGATCCGGCTTACGCCAGCTTCGATCGCGGCTTAGCCCTTTTCAACCAAGGTCATTTTGCCGATTCGGTTCCTTACTTCGAGCGCGCGACCCGAGAAAATCCGGAGTTCGGTGAAGCCTATTTTTATCTCGGGCGTGCCTACGTGAGCCAAAGCAAGTGGCGCGCGGCGATTGCGCCTTTACGCACCGCTTTCCGGCTTGCGCCGCAAGATGCGCAGCAAGAAATCGTTAATCTGATACTGGACGCCACTTTCGCGGCGGCGCTGAACGACTTGAACCTGGGCGGAGAACGGCCCCGGCCTGAACCGACCAAAGAGTTTCTTTAATTGGGATTTTTTGCGCGGCGCAAACCCGCCAGCGCCAGCAACAAACTGGCGTGATCTCCGCCAGCATTTCCGAAGATAACATTGAGGGGTAACTCGATATGCTCAGACTACTGGCGGCTATGACCTTGGTGCTAACGGTCGCTGTGCCCGCAGGCGCGCAATTCGACGATATCCTCAAAGGGTTGGGAAAAATGTCGGGGGGTGGCGGTCTCAGCGATGCAAAAATCGGCTCGGGACTGCAGGAGGCTTTGAAAGTCGGCACCGAGAACGCCGTCGTGCAAACCGGTACAACCGACGGCTTCTTGAGGAACCAAGCGATCAAGATCTTGATGCCGCGGCCACTTCAGTCGATTGAACAACCGCTCCGCCTGGTCGGCTACGGCCCACAAATCGATGAATTCATCGTCAGCATGAATCGCGCAGCCGAAAAGGCCGCACCCTTCGCCAAGGAGATTTTTTGGGACGCGATCGGCCAGATGAGTTTTGACGATGCTCGCAAGATTTTAAACGGCAACGATACTGCGGCAACGGATTATTTCAAGGCGAAGACTTCCAAAAAGTTGCACAGCGCTTTTCGGCCGCAAGTTGAAACCGTCATGGCCGATGTGGGCGTGACGCGGCAGTACAACGATTTGATCGGGCGCTACGAGAGTGTCCCGTTCGCGAAAAGCATCTCTTTCGATATCAACCAGTATGTGACCGAAAAAACGACCGACGGGATCTTTTACGTGGTTGCGCAGGAGGAAAAGAAAATACGCACCAACCCCGCCGCCCGCGG